>Ga0210402_10003235_pt1 | contig 15369 bp, 7 predicted proteins | sample IncBWC7MmetaG_FD_161055 | JGI IMG/M metagenome (GOLD analysis project Ga0210402, IMG submission 161055) | Forest soil microbial communities from Barre Woods Harvard Forest LTER site, Petersham, Massachusetts, United States - Inc-BW-C-7-M | ecosystem: Environmental > Terrestrial > Soil >...
CCAGATTTATTCAATCTTGCGGGCGTCGCGGCCGATCAGCGAAGGGCTGAGGTGATTCGTCAAATAGCTGGCCACAGCCAGTTCACGTCCATTCAACGTGGCGTCACCCAAACCATAGAGTCCATCTTCGGTGATGAGTTTAAGCGTGACGAAATTGCGTCTGGGAGAGCAGATAATCACTTTCGCGTCGGTGATTCGCACTCAGGGATTCCTTTGATTTGAAGCGTACACAATTTGCGGCGAATAACGAACACGATTGTATCGCGTGACAAGTCTGCTTCAGCACAAGATCAGGGATTAGGAGTAAGAGTGGCTTGCGGCGGCGGCGCAGTCGCGGAATCAGGCGGAGCTGCGACCGCAGCGGCGGAAGAGAGCGTACCCCGCGAAATGATTTGCGGTGGAGTAGGAAGCGTGGAGGAATCCCAACCCCCGCCGACGGCCTCAACGAGTTGCACGCTGGCAACGATTTGTTGAATGCGCAAATTCACCGCGATCTGCTGGTTGCTGAACAGTGTGGTCTGCGCGGTAATCACGTTGAGGTACGGATCGATGCCGAGGCGATAGCGGTCCGTAGCCAGGTTCAGACTTCGCTGCGCGGACTGGATCGCAGTGTCTTGCTCCTTAATCTCCTTGGAAAGAACGCGCAGGGAGGCAAGATTGTCCTCAACTTGTTGGAAGGCAATCAGGACGGTCTGGCGATAGTTGGCAACGGTCTGATCGTATTGCGCGCGGAACTGTTCCATTGTGGCGCGACGCAGACCGCCATCGTAAATCGTTTCGGAGACGGCTGGGCCAGCAGACCAGAAGCGGCTGGGCCACGTAAACCAGTTGCCGCCCTTGGTGGTTTCAAATCCGGCAGAAGCACTCAGCGTGATCGTCGGAAAAAATGCGGCCCTCGCGACGCCAACCTGCGCGTTGGCTTGCGCCATCAGGCGCTCGGTTGCGGCGACGTCGGGGCGGCGTTCCAGCAGTTGCGAGGGAACGCCAAAAGGAACGGCGGGAGGTGGAGTTTTCAAGGGCTCGATGGCGATCGAAAAGGATGAAGCGGGCTGGCCAACCAGCAGCGCGACGGCATGTTCATATTGCGCACGCAGAATGCCGAGTTGCGTGTCTAGTGCGCGAGTGGCTTCCAGTTGCGTTTCCGCCTGCGCGACTGCTTCATCGGAGTCGATGCCCGTTTCGTATAGCGCCTTGGTCAGTTCCAGGGACTGCTCGTAAGCTACTACGGTGGAATCCAGTAGTTGCTTCAGAGCGTCCTGCCCACGCAGTTGGAAGTAATCGACGGCGAGTTCAGCCTGAGCCGTCAGGCGGGTATTCTCGAGGTCGGCCGCGCTTGCTTGCGCGCTGGCGACATTGGCGCGCACCGTGTTTCGAACACGGCCCCACAAATCGGGCGTCCAGGAAGCATCAAAGGGCAACGAATACGAAGTAAAGGTATTTCCAGAAGCTGCGGCAGCGATATTGCTGTTGTTGCTGGGTTGGTGTTGTCCAGTGATGCTTACGCCGACAGAGGCAGTTGGGAAATATTGCGAGCGAGCCTGTCGCACCACGGCTCGTGCAGCCATGAAGTTCGCAAAGGCCGCGGCGACGTTCTGGTTGGAAATATTGATTTGCTCTTCCAGCGTATTCAGCTGAGGATCGCCGAAAATCTCCCACCACTTGCCGTGAAGCGTCGCGTCCTGCGGTTGCGCTACTTTCCAGCCGTCCATTTGCTTCAGATCGTCGGGGGTCACTTCTTTAAACGTTGCCGGTACGGGAGCGGATGGCGCCGGGCGATTGTATTTCGGTCCGACATCGCAGCCCTCGAGCAGCAAAATGCTGCAAAGAAGCGTCGCCGAGCGCCGCATCCAGGTTTTCGATTGCATCGCTATTCCTGCCTCCCTGGGGATGGAACGTTTATGGTTACACACGCCGGGCTGTTTGCGCTTTGTACCATCATCCGGCACTCTCCAATGGCGCCGGAGTCTGCAACTTTCCGTGGGCGCGCAGCCACTTCACTCTCAAGCGGTCCAGCGCCAGATAAACGACCGGGGTGGTGTATAGCGTGAGCATCTGGCTGAGAATCAGACCGCCAATAATCGCAATTCCGAGCGGCCGGCGAAGTTCCGAACCAGTACCGGTCCCAAACGCCAAGGGCAACGCGCCAAACATTGCGGCCATGGTAGTCATCAAAATAGGCCGGAAGCGCAGGATGCACGCTTGAAAGATGGCTTCCTTAGGAGTCTTGTTATCGCTGCGTTCCGCGGCCAGTGCGAAGTCGATCATCATGATGGCATTCTTCTTCACAATGCCGATCAGGAGAATAATGCCGATAAGCGCAATGACGCTGAGATCGGTCTTAAAGAGCATCAGTGCGAGAACTGCACCGACGCCGGCCGAAGGCAACGTGGAAATGATGGTGATGGGATGGATGTAGCTCTCATAAAGAATGCCCAGGACGATGTAGACGGCCATTAATGCGGTAATAATGAGAAACGGTTCGGTGGCCAGCGAAGATTGGAACGCCTGAAGCGTGCCGGAAAACATTCCGCGAATGGTCTGGGGCATACCGATTCTTTGCTCCATCTCGATAATGGCGCGCGAAGCGTCGCTAAGGGCTATGCCAGGAGCGAGATTGAATGAAATGGTCACGGAGGGATATTGTCCTTGGTGATTAACGGAGAGAGGCGCGGTATTCGCTTGGTAGCTGGCGACGGCACTGAGCGGAACAACCGTGCCTTGCGCCGAGCGGATGTACACATCCTGCAAGCTGGTGGGCGACTGCCAAAACTTGGGATCCACTTCCAGAACCACGTGGTATTGATTGATGCCGGTATACATCGTCGAGACCTGCGCCTGGCCAAATGCCTGGTACAGGCTGGTGTCGAGCATCTGTGGGGTGATGCCCAGGCGCGAGGCTGTGGCCCGATCGTAGACCAGGGTCATCTGCAGGCCGCTGTTCTGCTGGTCGGTATTTACGTCCGTCAGCATCTTCATCTTGCGCATTTGTTGCAGCAGCACCGGCCCCCATTGAACCAGATCCTGCAAGTTGTCGCTCTGAATGGTGTATTGGTATTGCGCGCTGCTTTGCCGCCCGCCGATGCGAAGGTCTTGGCCGGCTTGCATGAAGGTATTCGCGCCAGGTACGGCAACTAATTTCGGGCGCAGGCGGTCGATCACCTGGCCGGCATTCACTTTGCGTTCCTCGAGTGGCTTGAGGCCAAGAAAAATGAAACCGCTGTTCGTGGGGCCGCCGCCGCCAGTGAACGCCATGACGTTTTCGACCGCTGGGTCGGTTTTGACAACATCAACGATGCGCTGCACAGCGGTCTGCATGGCCTGGAAGGATGTATCCTGAGGACCTTGAATGCCGCCGAACACCGTGCCGTTGTCTTGCTGCGGGAAGAAACCCTTGGGAACGATATTCAAAAGGTAGATGTTGACGCCGATGGTTATGGCGAGAACCACGAGCGTCAAGGTCGAGTGTTCCAGGACCCAGCCGAGCGTTCGTTCGTAAGATCCGAGAACCCACTGAAAAAATCGCTCTGAGAGGCGAAATGCCCAGCTTCGATCCTCTTCCCGGATGTGCTTTAGAAGACGCGAACACATCATGGGAGTCGTTGTCAGGGACACGACCAGTGAAACCAGAATCGCCACGGAGAGGGTAACGGCGAATTCGCGAAATAATCTGCCAACAATGCCGCCCATCATCAGGATGGGAATGAACACAGCTACCAAGGAAAGGCTGATGGAAAGCACGGTGAATCCGATTTCGTACGCCCCTTTCAGGGCAGCCTGCATCGGCGGCACTCCTTGCTCGATGTACCGGGTGATGTTCTCGATCACCACGATGGCGTCGTCCACAACGAAGCCCGTGGCGATAGTAAGAGCCATGAGGGAAAGATTGTCGATGCTGTAGTTGCAGAGATACATCACGCCGAAGGTGCCAATCAGCGACACAGGAACCGCGACGCTGGGAATCAGGGTGGCCCGAAAATTTCTCAGGAACACGAACACCACAAAGATGACCAGGCACACGGAGATTACCAGGGTGCGTTCGACATCCTTGACGGAGGCGCGAATCGTCTGTGTGCGGTCCAGCACCACGCGAACATCAATCGCAGAAGGGATGGAGGCCTTCAGGGCCGGAATTGCCTCGCGGACACGATCGACGGTATCGATGATATTTGCCCCAGGCTGCCGAAAAATAATGATTAAGACTGATGGTTTGCCATTCACGAAACCCGCGGCGCGGATATTTTCCGTGGAGTCCTGCACGTTGGCCACATCGGATAACTTCACTGCCGCTCCGTTGTGATAACCGACGACCAAGGGCATGTAGTCCACGGCCTTCAACAATTGGTCATTGGCAGTGACGTCCGCGCTGCTGGTGCCATCGACGATCTGGCCCTTCGGGGAATTGGAGTTCTGGCGGCTCAGCATGGCGCTAACGTCCTGCAGTCCAAGCCCGAAGCTGTTCAGCTGGGTGGGATTGACGTCCACGCGCACCGCCGGAAGCGAACTGCCTCCCACGTTTACCTGTCCCACGCCCTGAATCTGAGAAAGACGCTGCTGCATGATGGTGGACGCGGCGTCGTAAAGTTTTCCGCGGTCATACACGTTTGAGGTGAGCGCCAGGATCAGAATCGGAGCATCGGCCGGGTTAACCTTGCGATACGTCGGATTGCTGGGAAGGTTCGTAGGCAGGTAACTCCGAGCCGCATTGATGGCCGCTTGCACATCGCGCGCCGCGCCGTCAATGTTGCGATTCAGATCGAACTGCAACGTAATGCTGGTGGTTCCGAGATTGCTCGACGAGGTCATCTCATTCACGCCAGCGATTCTTCCAAATTGTCGCTCGAGCGGAGTGGCGACGGACGACGCCATGATTTCCGGGCTGGCGCCGGGCAAGCTGGCGCCCACGGAAATTGTCGGGAAGTCGATCTGCGGAAGGGCCGAGACGGGCAACACGCGAAAAGCCACAGCTCCCGCGAGCGCGATCGCCGCCGTCAACAAGGTTGTGGCCACCGGCCGCTTTATGAATGGAGCAGACAGGTTCATAGCACTAATCCGCCGGCACAACCGCTGCGCCGCCTTCCGACGCACGGTGAGAACTGAATCGCTTCGCGAGCCGGTCGAAGAAAATGTAAATCACGGGAGTGGTGTACAGCGTCAGAACCTGGCTCAGCAATAAACCGCCAACCATGGAGATGCCCAGCGGCCGTCGCAACTCGGAACCGATGCCGGTGCCCAATGCGAGCGGCAAGCCACCCAGGAGAGCGGCCATAGTGGTCATCATAATCGGACGGAAGCGAAGCAGGCAGGCTTCGTAGATCGCATCCTCAGGTCTTTTGCCGTGGTTGCGCTCGGCTTCGAGCGCGAAGTCGATCATCATAATGCCGTTTTTCTTGACGATGCCAATCAGCAGGATGATGCCAATGAGCGCGACGACGCTGAGTTCAGATCCGCAAATCAGAAGAGCGAGGATCGCGCCGACTCCGGCGGATGGCAGGGTGGACAGAATGGTGATGGGGTGGATGTAGCTCTCGTACAATACTCCCAGAACAATGTACACGGTGACGAGCGCGGCGAGAATCAGAATTGGCTCGTTGGACAGCGAAGCCTGGAAGGATGCGGCGGTGCCCTGGAACTCGGTTTGCAGGCTCAATGGCATTCCGATATCTTTCTGAGCCTTCTCAATTGCCTTTGTGGCCGCGCCGAGTGACGCACCCGGAGCCAGGTTAAAGGAGACGGTCACCACCGGGAATTGCCCTTGGTGGTTGACCGAAAGCGGTCCGCTCTTCATTTCGAAGTGCGTGAACGTGCTCAGCGGAACAGCAGCTCCGTTAATCGACGATACCGCGCCCGGTGCGGCCGACCCCGTGCTCACGGCCGTATTCGTCGTGGCCCTTGGGCTTGACGTTGAATTCGCGGATCCGCCCGAGGCCGTTGTGGCGGTAACAACGTCGGTGGATGCGGTGGTCAATGCAGAGGGTGCGACCGCCGAGCGTACATAGATGTCCTGCAACTTGGCGGGGCTGGACTGAAAGTCGGGCTGCGTCTCTAAAATGATGTGGTACTGGTTCAGCTGGGTGTACATCGTGGAGATTTGCCGCTGGCCAAAAGCGTCGTAGAGCGTCTGGTCGATGGTCTGCGGCGTGATGCCCATGCGCGAGGCTGTGACGCGATCCACGATCAGGGAGGCGGCCAGCCCGGAGGTTTGCTGGTCGGTGGCGAGGTCGCGCAATTCCGGAATGGCAGAGAGTTTGGCCATGAACTTCGCCGTCCAGAAATTGAGTTCCTGCAAGTCGGGATCTTCCAGCGTGTATTGATACTGCGTGCGGCTGACGCGGTCCTCCACGGTCAAGTCCTGCACGGGCTGCATGTACAGCGTGATGCCGTCGACTTTCTCGAGTTGTGGTTGCAGCCGCCGGATCACATCGGACGCGTTGATGCGACGCTGGTCCAGTGGCTTGAGATTAATTTGGATGCGGCCGCTATTCAGCGTCGTATTTGTTCCGTCGATTCCGATGAAGGAAGAGACGCCCTCAACGGCGGGATCTTGCAGGATGGTATGGACCAGTTGCTGCTGGCGTTGCGCCATCGCGGGGAACGAGATGGATTGCGACGCTTCGGAAATGCCCTGAATAATGCCGGTGTCTTGAACGGGGAAGAAACCCTTCGGCACGATGATGTACAGGAGAATCGTGAGGACCAGGGTGGCTACGGCCACAGCCAGTGTGGCGGTCTGATGTTTCAGTACCCACTTCAGCGTACGCCCATAGAACGCGATGGTACGCTCGAAGGCGCGCTCAGAAACTTCATAGAAGCGGCTCTTCTTTTGCCCGTGCGTGTTCTTCAGCAAGCGCGAACACATCATCGGTGTGAGTGTGAGAGAGACCACAGCGGATACCAGAATCGTGACGCTCAGGGTAATGGCGAATTCCCGAAAGAGCCGCCCGACGATATCGCCCATGAAGAGAAGGGGAATCAGCACAGCGATCAAGGAGATGGTCAACGACACGATAGTGAAGCCGATTTGCTCGGAGCCCTTGAGTGCTGCTTGCAGCGGAGGGTCGCCCTCTTCCAGGAATCGGATGATATTTTCGATCATCACGATCGCATCGTCGACGACGAACCCCGTCGAAATCGTCAGCGCCATCAATGTGAGATTGTTCAGGCTGAAGCCGGCCAGATACATCACGCCAAACGTGCCGACAATCGAAAGCGGCACGGCGACGCTGGGGATGATGGTGGCCGACAGATTGCGCAGGAACAGGAAAATCACCATCACCACCAGCGCAACCGTGAGCATCAACTCGAACTCAACATCCGATACCGACGCGCGAATGGTAGTGGTGCGGTCGGTCAGCACATCGATTTGCACCGCCGCAGGCAGATTGCTCTTCAGCAAGGGCAGCAGCTTGGTGATACGGTCCACGACCTGAATGATATTCGCTCCGGGTTGGCTCTGAATATTCACGATCACTGCCGGAGTCTCGTTCATCCACGCGGCTTGCCGGACGTTCTCTACGCCGTCTTCCACGCTTGCCACGTCGGAAAGTTTTACCGGGGAACCGTTGTGGTAAGCGATGATGACATTCTTGAAATCGCTGCTGGTCATCAACTGATCGTTGGATTGAATCTGGTAGTCCTGCTGCGGGCCATCGAAATTGCCCTTAGCCTGGTCCAGACTCGTCTGCTGCAGCGCCGTGCGAACATCTTCCAGGTTGATGCCGTAGTGCGAAAGTTGCGTCGGATTTACGCGCACGCGTACCGCGGGTTTTTGTCCACCGCTGATGCTGACCAGGCCAACTCCGGGCAACTGCGAAATTTTTTGCGCGAAGCGCGTGTCCGCCAGATCTTCCACCTGCGAGAGAGGAAGGGTCTTTGAAGTGAGAGCCAACGTCAAAATCGGGGTATCGGCGGGATTCGTCTTGCTGTAGATCGGCGGTGAGGGAAGATCGGTAGGCAGGTAGGTCTGTGCGGCATTAATCGCCGCTTGTACTTCTTGCTCTGCAACATCGATATTCAAATCGAGAGAAAACTGCAAGACGATGATGGAGCTACCGTCTGAACTCGTAGAAGTCATCTGGTTCAGTCCGGGGACTTGACCGAACTGCCGCTCCAGCGGTGCTGTGACGGCCGAAGCCATTACATCGGGACTCGCACCCGGGTAAAACGTGACCACCTGGATAGTGGGGTAGTCCACTTCCGGCAGCGCGGACACCGGCAATTGCAAGAACGCAACCGTGCCCGCCAGCAGAATCGCCGCCATGAGCAGTGAGGTTGCCACTGGCCGCAGGATGAATGGACGAGACGGACTCACTGCGCGGAGCCTCCCTTCTTTCCTCCCGAGGACTGGCCCTTTTGTCCGCCTGGCGAACCCGGCTGGCCCGACTGTCCTGTGCGCGCTGGCTGACCGGAGCCATTTGAATTTGCGGGCGCGCGCACACTCACCTTGGCGCCGTCTTGCAGTTTGTCAAATCCATTGGTGGCGACGACATCGCCGGCTTCAAGTCCATCGACAGCCGTCACCGTTCCGTCGGTAGCGCCAGGTGTGATGCTGCGCATCGCCGCGGTTTGATCGCTCTTGATCACATATACAAACGCTCCTTGCGCGTTGCGCTGGATAGCAGGCGTTGGAATCAGGATGACGTTTTGCAGCGTATCGACCAACAGGCGTGCATTCACGAACTGGCTGGGGAACAGGGCACTATCGGTATTGGGGAAGATGGCCTTCAATTTCAGAGTGCCGGTGGTGGTATCGATCACGTTGTCCAACGTCAACAGCGAGCCACTGGCGAGTTTCGTGGTTTGGTCGCGATCGAACGCGTCCACGGTCAGTTTCTTCCCTTTTCGCAGTTGCTGCTGAATTTGTCCCAAATGATCCTCCGCAACGCTGAAGATTACGGTGATGGGTTGCAGTTGCGTGATCACCACCAACGGAGTGCTGCTGTTGGCTTGCACGATGTTTCCCGGGTCAACGAGCCGCAAACCTACGCGCCCATCAATCGGCGAAGTGATATGCGTGTACATGAGATTCACCCTGGCATTCGCAAGCTGCCCTTGATCGTTTTTGACAGTTCCTTCATCCTGCAGAACTACCTGTTGCTGATCGTCCAGTTGCTGCTTGGCTATCGCGTTTCGACTGAATGCTTGTTGATAGCGTTCCAGATCGATCTTGGCCTCGTTCAGCAGCGCTTGATCGTGCGCCAGTTGACCTTCCATCTGCGTCACCGCTGCTTCATAAGGCCGCGGATCGATTTCCAACAACGAATCTCCCTTCCGCACCATTTGCCCTTCGCGATAGTTCACCTTCATGATTTCGCCCTGCACTCGGCTGGTCACCGTCACTGTGTACACTGGCGTCACCGTCCCCAGAGCGTCGATATTGATGCCAATGCTTCCCTGATGCGCCGTAGTGGCTGAAACCACCACGGCACGCGCCGCAGGATCACCCGTGGTTTTCGCCTGCGGGGCGGCCCCACGTCGCTGCCAGATCACGATCCCCATCACCAGAACCAACGCAATGCTCAGCCATAACCACCAACGATGCTTGGCCGCAGGTCGGCCTTGGATTTTCGAATCGGAAACTGCTTTTGCTTCAAGGGAATCCGTTCTGTTTTCCGTCACAGGCACTCCCGCCGGCGGCTATTCTGCAATATGTATCAGATGACCCGTATGTGGAAATTGTGCACGAACCCTCAGAGAGATTTAAGGAGCGTGGACTCCAATAGACAGTCTTCTCCGCGGGGTCTGCACCATGTTCCGCCACTGATCCGCTGTTCTTACGACGTGCAGGGGCCACCACGCGTTTCAGCGAGACACCGTCAACAAGAGGTTCTGGAAACCCGCACCCTCTGGCCAGGTCCTACGCGTGCTGCGTTACAAGCGCACTGGTAGGCCTGTTAGCCCCCTCAGTGAGCGAACTCCCCAGGCAGGCAAACGGACGCAAAGTCACTCGGAGCGCAAGGCAATCAGTGGGTTCACCTCTGTAGCCCGGAGCGCCGGCAACACGCATGCTGCCAGGCCCGCCACAAAAATCACCAGCACAACCGCCGAAAAAGTCCACGGATCCGTGGCCGAAACACCCCAGATTTGGCTGGCGATGAGCCGTGTCAATGCCAGGCTGATGATTATGCCGGTCAGCGCACCTTCGGTTATTAACACCAGGCCACTCTTTAGGACCATTCGCAAAACCTCCTGCTGTTGCGCACCAAGGGCCATGCGAATACCAAACTCGTGATTTCGCAGAGACACGGAATAGGCCATCACGCTGAACACACCCATGATGACCAACACTAATCCGATAGTGGCAAACGCTCCCAGCACCATCAGGATGAATTGGGGTTCCGCGAAATACCTCAGTTTTAGGTAACTCTCAATCGTGCCGGTCTCAGAAATTGCAATATCGCGATCCAACGCCGAGATTTCTTGCCTTACGGCCTTCAACGTTCCTCCCGAATCTCCCGCTGTCCGCATCACGATCATGCGATTGCCCCCTCCTGTCAGCGTATGCGGAAGATAGGCCTCAGGACGTGGCGGATCTTCTAATCCACTGTTATTGGCGTCCGCAACAACCCCGACGATTTCAAGGTAGGCGTCACGCGGCCAATCGGAAAAGTACATTTCGAAAGTGCTGAGTTTAATTCCTCTGCCGAGCGGATTTTCATCTCGGAAATAAGCCCTTGCCAGTGTTTCATTGATGACTGCCACATGCCGCGCTGAATCAATGTCGCGTTGCCTCAGCAGCCTGCCGCGTAATAAGTGCCGGCGCAGAGTCTCAAAGTAGTCTTCGCTGCACATAGTGAAGGTAATGCCCGAAGGCTCGTCCTGCGGTCTTCCTTCCACTCTCACATCGGTCCCTCCCCACGAATAGGGTGGAAGGGAGCTAGCCACGGCAGCGGCGGTCACTCCCGGAATCGCGTTGATGCGGTCAACTATTTTCCGAAAAATCGTTTCGATTTGACCGGCGGTATCGTACCGTCCTTCCGGAAGAGCCAAGTTCACGTACAGAACGTTGCCCGGATCAAAACCAAGGTTAATCCGTTCCAGTGCAAGAAGACTCCGCACCATCAATCCACTGCCGATCAGCAGCACGATCGACACGGCCACCTCAGCGATCACTAGGCCCGAACGCAATTTCCCGTGCCGCACGGCCTCTGTTGTGCCCTCTCCGGCGCCCGCCAGGCCAATCCGCAAATCGCGACGCGCCGCATGGATCGCTGGTGTCACACCACACAACAAGGCCGTCACAACTGCCACGCCCATAGCAAAGATCAAGGTGGCTGGGTGGAGTGCGATGTCCACTTCGGACGGAACCACACCCGCAGGAATGACCGCCGCCACGCCTTTCAATTCCCAAAAGGCAAAGACGCAACCGGCGATGCAGCTTGCCGTTGCCATAATGAAACTCTCGACCAACAATTGCCGCACAAGTCTGCTGCGGCTCGCGCCCAGCGATGCCCGGATGGCAATTTCTTTTTCACGCACGGTGGCCTGGGCCAGCAAGAGATTGGCGACATTGCTGCACGCAATCATTAGCAACATCCCGACCGCACCCATTAACGCAAATAAGGTCGGTTTGAATCGCCCCACGGAGTAATTCTGCAACGTATTTACCCTCATCGTGTATTGGGGTCGAAAAAATGCTGGATACTCTCTTTCCCTTTGCTTTGCAATTACCTGGAGATCCGACTCGGCAGTTTGTGCCCTTACACCTCGCTTCAGGTGCCCAAGCATCCATAGTTCGTTGGGCACAATACCGAATCCGGGAATGAAAGTGTCTCGATTCAAGCTGAGGGGAATCCAAATTTCACAACCCCCGAAATGAAATCGCGGTGGCATGACCGCAATCAACGTCCTCGGCGTGCCGTTGAGATCCAGTATGGTTCCGAGCGCTTTCGGGTCCTTGTTGAACTGCTTGATCCATAGTTGATAACTCATGACGAATACAGGCGGGGAACCAGGTTTCCCGTCTTCGGATGTGAGGGGCCGCCCCAATAGGGGTCTGCTGCCAAGAACTCCAAACGCATCCGGCGTCACCCAGCCGCCTTGAACCTGTTGAGTCCCTTCACGACTGGCATAGCGCACGCTCAGGTACGCCAGCCCGATCATATCGTCGAACGTGTGGTTCTGCTCTCTGAAATCGAGGAACGCTGCCACCGGAAATCGCGGGATTTCGCCTCCGCCACGCAAACGGATAGAAGGAGTCGCTAGCCTGTCCGCATTTTTGTACGGGAACGGATTGAGCAGAACACTGTCGATGACGCTGAAAATCGTGGTTGTCGCGCCGATTCCCAGCGCAAGAGTCAGGATGGCAATAGCAGTGAAGCCAGGACTCTTCGCAAGCACCCTCAGACCGTAGCGAACATCTTGCCAAACACTGGTCATTGGCATACCCCGCAGAGCCTGGATGAAAACCTATAACTTCCCAAAGGCTTTCATGCAAGACTTTTCACGAAAACCAGCTCAACGGAGTGATGAAACCGATCGCTGCAATAACCCTTGAACCGGCGAATGTGTCCGAATCCGACACAAGCAAATCCCAAAACCGACCGCGGTGCCTATTGCTACCACCCGCGAGGCGGAGCTAAGCGCTTTGCTATCTACGACTACGGCTATGCCCCACTGGGACTCCAATGTGCTCAGATCTGCCGCGGATTGGTGCGTGGAGGTGAATCCCATGGAAACTCTCTGGAAAGATCTGCGCTATGCCGCGCGCATGCTGGCGAACAGCCCCGGCTTCGCCCTGATTGCCGTATTCACGCTGGCGCTGGGCATTGGTGCCAACACCGCCATCTTTAGCGTGCTCGATTCGGTCCTGCTGCGTTCCCTGCCGGTAGCGCACCCCGAGGAGTTGGCGGTGCTCACCGATCCTGACTTCCATGGAGGGAGTTTCGGCAACCAAACGGGAGAGCGCTCGGCACTCGCCTATTCGGAATTCGAGTATCTGCGCGACCACAATGATGTCCTTTGCGACATTTTTGCCGCCGACAGTCAACTACCGGACGTTGAAGTAACCATTGGAGATTCTTCCAATGGCGCCGGCGCAGACAACGAGACCGCGCGCGTCAAGTTAGTGAGTGGAAACTATTTTGCGACTCTCGGCGTGCAACCGGTTGCTGGCCGCACCTTCCATTCCGAAGTAGATCGCGTGCGAGGCGGCTCTCCTATCGCAGTGGTGAGTTACGCTTTCTGGAAACAGCGTTTTGGCTTGAGTCCCGACGTGCTCGGGCGAACCGTGAAGATTCACCGCACGTCGTTCCAGATTGTGGGCGTGACGCCGCCAGGATTTTTCGGCGAGACAGTCGGCGAAACTCCGGACATCTGGGTGCCGATGATGATGCAGGACGCGATCTATCCTGGACGGGATTATCTTAGCGCGTCGCCGCTGGGCGTCCTGAACCAACACATGTGGCTCCAAATAATGGGCCGCTTGAAACCCGGGATCTCCTTTGCGCAGGCCAAGGCCAGCATCAACGTAAGCTTCAAGCAATTGCTGGAATCTGCCGCGGGCGCGCAGTTGACGCCGGACCAACGCAAAGAAGCGCTGGACCAGCAGATCAACCTGCAACCGGGAGCGCGTGGTTCTTCCACGCTTCACTCCGAGTTCGGTAAGCCGCTCATCTTTCTAATGGTGTTGGTCGGGTTGGTTTTGCTGATTGCCTGCGCCAATGTGGCGAACCTGCTGCTCGCCCGTGGAGCGGCTCGCCAAAAAGAATTCGCGATGCGCGTGGCTATGGGCGCTGGGCGTGGGCGTTTGGTTCGGCAACTTCTCACCGAAAGCCTGCTCCTGGCCGTCCTGGGCGCCGCCGCAGGAATATTGCTGGCGTACTGGGCAGACGACTTGTTAGTTCGCATGGTTTCGGGAGCAGCGACGCCTGCGGCAGTGCAACTGAATCTGCAACCCGACGCGCGAGTGCTGGGATTCACGCTCGGAGTCACGCTGCTTACCGCCATCCTGTTTGGATTGATCCCTTCACTGTACGTCACACGACTCGATCTGTCGCCCGTTCTGAAGTCCGCCACGCTGAGAATGGCAGGCGAGTCTTTGTCGCGGCGATTGCCCGTGGGCAAATCGCTGGTAGTTGTGCAGATGGCGGTGTCGCTGATGTTGTTGGTTGCGGCAGGCGTGTTTGTCCGCAGCCTCTCCAGGCTCGGCGAGGTTGACTTAGGTTACCAGCGTGAAAATCTTTTGTTGTTCCGCGTGAATGCTGCGGCCGGCGGGTACAAGGGTGCCGCGGCCACGCGCCTCTACCAGGATCTGCTGGACAAACTCGCTGCCATCCCCGGTTTGCGCGGAGTCACTGTCTCGCACAATGGCGTGTTCATCGGTTCGGAATCTGGCGACCCGATCGCCGTTGAAGGTTACACGCCGAAGCCGGACGAAGAGATGAATTCGCGAATGGATCACGTAGGTCCCGGCTATTTCTCCACCATGGGCATTCCCATCCTGTTGGGACGCGAAATCGAGCCACAGGACAGCGGAAATGGGCCGCGCGCCGCCGTCATCAACCAGACTTTCGCGCGGCGGTTCTTTCCGAACTCAAGCCCCATCGGTAAACACGTTCGCGATACGTATCCCGGAAACCCGGCGGAAATGTTCGTCGTGGGTGTGGTCTCAGATGCGAAGTACAACAGTTTGCGAGAAAAAATGCGGCCGCGGATCTACGCGCCTCTCTTCAATCCCATGTGGGAAATGAGCGCCGCGGTTTATGAAGTCCGCACCTTTGCCAACCCCACGAATGTGAGCGCGGCGCTTCGGCAGGCCGTGCAAGCTACGGGGACTTCCCTGCCGCCCGTGGAAATTCGTACCATGTCGGGATTGCTGAGTGATTCGCTACAAACGGACCGCTTCCTCGAACAACTTTCGGAAGTCTTCGGCCTTTTAGCCATGCTGCTCGCCAGCATCGGCCTGTACGGCATCATGGCCTACACCGTCGCTCGCCGCACGCGCGACATCGGAATCCGCCTGGCGCTGGGCGCGGCGCCGGGAAGTGTGCTTTGGCAAGTGTTGCGCGAGACGCTGCTACTCGTCGTGATCGGCATGATCATTGGCGTGCCGCTCGCGCTGGGCGGCACGCATTTGGTTCGCAGCATGATATTTGGCTTGGGCTTTGCTGACCCCGTTGCGATTCTGGTTGCGGCCGCTCTACTGGCTATGGTCGCTGCGCTGGCAGGCGTTTTGCCAGCGTGGCGCGCGTCTCGCGTCGATCCAATGGTCGCGCTGCGATACGAATGAACCTTCACCATCCGGCCCTAGTCGCAACCGAGTGTTTCATCTTTAAGATCACTACCGGGACGCCGATCCGGTTTTGTTCGATTCGGTTCCTTGAAAATTCCGAACGTCTGCGCTTACGAACGGGATAAGATCGCCTGTACTTT
>Ga0210402_10003236_pt1 | contig 15362 bp, 15 predicted proteins | sample IncBWC7MmetaG_FD_161055 | JGI IMG/M metagenome (GOLD analysis project Ga0210402, IMG submission 161055) | Forest soil microbial communities from Barre Woods Harvard Forest LTER site, Petersham, Massachusetts, United States - Inc-BW-C-7-M | ecosystem: Environmental > Terrestrial > Soil >...
CACAAGGCCGAGATGCTCGACCGCTTCATCAAGGCACAGAAGGGTGAGCTGGAAGACGGCAAGGAATTCACGGCGCCCGAGGACCTGACCATCGTCGAGATGGCGAACATGTGGGCCGCCGCCGCGCTGAAGGGTGACCTGACGGCCCTCGAACAGATTGCGCAGAGGGTCGAGGGCAAGCCCGGCCTTCGCAGCGACGACGTAGACCCCGACGACCCGAAGCAGAAGCAGCAACTCCACGCGGTCACCGAGAACCTCGTAGCCGCCCTCACGCAGGCCGCCCTCGCGAACGTCTCGCCGGCCGATAAGGCGAAGGCGATTGATGTCGAGCCGACGCTTGACAGTTCTGAAAAACAGGAGTAGAAGATCGCCATGAGCAACTGGAAATTCAGCTGGGGCCCGTTCTACAACATCTACGAGAAGTCGACGACGGAGGGCGACTTAGTCCCCGTATACGACCCGCCGCACGGCGACTACTACAGCAGGCCGTCGCAGCCGAGGTACGCTGCCCCCTGCGGCGGCAAGACCGCGAAGCAGATTATTGATGAAGAGGTCGAGCGTGTCCGTCGCGAGAGCCAACTCAAGCGACAGGAATTCGCGGAGCCCTTCGCGGCGCCGTACTACTTCTGGCTCGGCATCGACGCGGAGCTTCGGCTGTGGTAGAAGCCCTGATCTTCGTCCACGTCTTCTACTGGACGATCGGCTCCCTGGTCTCGATGACCGCCGGCGCCGTCGTCACGTACTTCGTCTACTACACAGCAACGAGGATGCAATGACCCACCACAAGCCCTCCGCTGATCACCCCTGGAAGCGTGATCGCTACCAGACGGCGCCGTTCGTGCGGACCAAGACACGGAGCGACGTCGAGCGCGACAAGGTCGTGCTGAGTGAGATCCGTTCCGCGATCCTGATCGAGAAGATGCCGCTGCTGCCGTCTCCTCTTGAGACGACGCAGTTCGGTGACCGCGACATGGCCGTACTGAGCGGCGAGGGCTGCCGCCAAAAGAAAGCGATGCGGTATGGTTGATCCGCGAAAGCATCGCCTTGAAATCTGGCGCTCCGCCATCGCCGCCGCGGAGCGACAGCTTGAGAGCTTCGAAAGGAGTCTGGTGCACCCGGGCAATACGCCGTACGACACCTTGATTGCGGGATTCTGGCGCGAGATCGCGGCCTGCCACGTCGACAGCCTGAAGACGACGTACAAGAAGATCATTGGGGAGTAGCTCAGTTGGAAGTAGCGCCTGCCTGTTAAGCAGGATGTCGTAGGTTCGAATCCTACCTCCTCAGCCATATGTTATGTTGGAGTGTGGACCTCCGACAGCAAGTATCATCCCTAGACCCCCTCAGCCTAGCCTTCATCGCCGCGGAGCAGACGTGGCTCACGAAGGCGATGGACCCCGACCGCGAGCGGCCCGGCGAGCAGATCCTGCCGCTCGCCGGCTGGAACCTCGCGATCGCGCAGGCCGGCCGAGGATTCGGCAAGACCGAGATGGGCGCGAACTGGCTCCGCCGCGAGTGCCTCACGTACCCCGGCATAGTCTGTCACGTCGTGGCGCCGTCGCACTCCGACTTGATCGGCACCATCTTCGATGGCATCTCTGGCATCCTGGCCGTCACGCCTCCGGAGCTGATCGAGGAGGTCAACCGGTCGGACGCGATCCCGTTCATCCGCTTCAAGAACCAGTCCCTGATCCGAGGCTTCTCTTCGCATAGCCCTGATCGACTCCGTGGCCCGCAGTGCTCACGTCTGTGGGGCGACGAGCTCGCAGCGTGGGGTGTCGGCGCCGAGGCGACCCTCTACAACATCGATTTCTCGACTCGTATCGCCTACAAGGCCGCCGACGGCCGCGTGATCGAGCCGCAGCGCCTCTACACCACGACGCCGAAGCCCCTCTCGTGGCTCAAGGAACTAGTCGACCGCGCGCAGCACGTCGTGCGCGGCTCGACGTACTCGAACAAGAAGAACCTCGCCGCCGACTTCATCAGAGACATCGGCATGTATGAGGGCACGAACATCGGTCGCCAGGAAATTTATGGCGAGCTGCTCGACATCAGCGAGGCCGCGATCATCAAGCGATCCTGGCTTCGCGTCTGGCCGAACAGCAGGCCTCTGCCGTGGTTCGACTTCGTCATGGTGGGACTCGACACGGCCTTCACGGAAAAGACTTTTGACAAAAAGAAGTTTGAGGCTGACCCGACGGCCTGCCAGATCTGGGGCGTCTTCGTTCACGATCGAAAGTGGAACATGATGCTGCTGGACTGCTGGGAGGATCACCTCGGATTCCCGGCGCTCGTGGCGCGCGCCCAGAAGGAGATGCGGCGCGAATTTGGGCGTCGCAGCGAGACGCTCTTCCAGCCGATGATCGGCCAGAGCATGCACGCCGAGCAGGTGAAGCGCCCTGACCTGATGATCATCGAAGAGAAGGGATCCGGCATATCTTTGCGACAGATGCTATCGCAGGAGGGACAGGACAGCTGGCCGTACAACCCCGGGAAGGCGGACAAGCTGTCGCGCCTGCATTCCGTGTCGCACGTCGCCGCGAACCTCCGAATCTGGCTTCCGGAGTCGACGAAGGCGAAGGGTGAGCCCAGGAACTGGACGAAGAAGATGCTGGACGAGGTCTGCACGTACTCAGGGCCCGGCACCACGAAGCACGACGACCACGTCGACGTCTTCAGTATGTGCGCTAGGTATTATGCCGACCGATGGCTGACCGCGGGCGTTCAGGGCGAGATCAGGGACGGCAAGATCGCGGACCCGATGTCCGACGTCGTAAACGTCCCGGAGGAGTGGCTCCCGGAGGACCGCCGACCGGGCGAGTCGTCCTTCCAGGAGGAGATTGACAACTGGTACGCCTGATGGCAGGGTCGGAGTAGACCCTAACTCCGGAGATTACATGGACGTCGCAAACGACGAGCACCTGAATACGGACGAGCCGCCGAAGCGCGGCCGCGCCGACGGCAGCCTGATCGAGGTGCCGAAGCAGGACGAGGTCCTGGTGACGTACCCGGACACGCTCGACGGCTTCCTGGCCGCATGGGTCGTGCGCAAGGTCGCCCAGACCAAAAACATCGCCGTCGAGATGTGCAAGGGCTCTCCCGCCCCCGACATCGACCTGAACGGTCGAAACTGGATCATCATTGGCGACAGCGCTGCTCCGGACGAGATCCCGTCAGCTGCGAAGTCGTATCTACGCATCGACACCCACAAGGACGACGTCAACGCCGTAGACGCCCTGGCGTTCAAGGACTGGGTCCGAACCTTCCCGTTCGGCATCAAGACAATGTCAAAGCACGGAGCCACGCACGGCCGCGCCAGCGGCACCAGTCTCTGCAAGGCCGCATGGGATTTCTTCTACGCCGACCGGAAGGGCTTCGACAAGATCTCGCGCGTCCTCGATTATGTCGACGACAGCGTCACTTCGAATCGCTACGGCGACACCGCCGACGTGGTCGCATGCGTCGACAGCTACCCGCGCGACTGGCGCACATTCGACTCTCTGATCGAGGCCGGCGACGACCGCAAGCGCCTCGCGTACATCGTGGTCGGCGGTCAGGCCATCCGCCGCTATCAGGAGAAGTGCCGGAACGCTTCGTTCTAGGCCTCCTGGCGTAGCTTTATGCTACGCTGAGGGATGGCCTCCTATGACGACCGCGACGGCGGGCGCTTCGCCGCGCCCTTCTACAACTACCAGACTCCGCCGTCGTCTGCGGGCTCGAATCCGCCGGCCCGGGTCTACGCAGAAGGTGGCTCAATCAGGGCTGCTATACGCGCAGCCGGTCGGGTATTTACTGGCCAGACGCATATGGATGCCCTGGCGCGTGCCGCTGAGAAGTTGCCGCCTGACGTGTACGCTCGCGTGCAGGGCGATGCCGATAACAGAGGATTCATAGATCACCGCGGTCGATTTTTAGACCGTGATCAGGCCGGACAGTACGCCAGAGACTTTGGACTACTGGACAAGGACGCCCCTGATTGGACGCGCGAGCCCGGCGCGCCCTTGATTTCAGAATATCTGCCGTACAGGAACGATCAAGGCTATGCCGCCGGCGGTCCCGCCCGCAGTCCGTACGAGCGCTTCATAGACGGCGATGACCGCGACGCGGACATGTACGGCGCGATGCGTCGTCAGGCGCCGCTCCCCGTTCCGCACAGCTGGCGCGAGATGCCGAACACAGGCCGCTCCCTCAAGGAGGCCGGCCGACGCCTGATGAACGTCGACACCTCCCTAGAACCGGAGGACCTCGCGCGCATCGGCGCCAACGTCTCGCAGTTCCTCGCGCCGGACGCCACGCGCTTCACGAGGGAGATGGGCCCCGCCGGTGCCCCGCTCGACGTCGCCAACGTAGTCACCTCCGCGAGCGGCAAGCTACCGGCTCTGGCGATACAGGGCGGCCTCGGCATCTACGACACCCTGATGCATCCGTCCGAGGACACCGGACCCGAGACGCCGCAGGAGCTTCCGCCCGAAGTCGGGATGCGCGGCTACGCCGAAGGCGGACCCCTCAAGTTTATCACCGGCCTCGCTCGGAAGTTCGGCGCCGCCTCCGAGGAGGCCGGAAAGTCCGTACGCGACTACACGACCCTGACCGGCAGGGAGGCCCTGTCTTACGGTAAGGAGCGCACACCGCTTGATCGTCTGCCTTTCGAGCCGGGATCTCAGTTTAGTGTCACGCCCTCCAAGAGGGCGATAGACTACATGACGGATCAGGACGAGCCGTTCTTCAGTATACATTCCCATCCCGTAGTGTCTGATCTCGACACCCCAGCATGGAAATCTATGGTGGGGACGGGAAGGATATCTCCCACCGGCGCCTCAACTATTATGAAAGAGGGCCGCGCCTTCGGCTTGGCCTATCCGTCTGTAGGCGACCTTCAGTTCCTGAGGGGAAACAGCCCTGATTTCCATACGATGATGATCGAAGGCGCCGGCGCCGACAACAACCGCGTATCTCTATCTGGCAACACAGACGCACTTAATCGCGGCATAGATTTCATGAGAGGTCGTGTCAACACTAAAGACGCGGGCATCAGTGATCGCATACAAGACATCCACAAAGACCTTGGTCTGCGCCCATCGGACAGGTCCCCATTTAGTTTGTTCATGAACGACGCCCTATCAAGGCGCGGCATTGACACATCCATGGACGCCGCCGGGCAGGCATCTAACGGGATGCCGTACAGCGACCTCTTGAAGAACTATAGAGATGCGCTTGGTACTCATATGCCGGAGTCGTGGGAATCTCACGGCGGCCCCATCGAGTACCACAACGAGATCGGCAAAGTCGGGAAAGCCATCCGCACGATCCGCAACTCCTTCGGCTCGCTTCAGGGCGCCAGGATGGAGCAGGCCGCCGACTTGGCGAACCTAGACCGATACTCGATGAAGGGCCTACTCGACACCTTCTCGCCGACCGGCGAGTACCGCAATTCGCTCTACACGACGCTTCCTCCGTACGCATTCGAGGACTACGCGAAGCAGCTCCCGGCTAGCGCGGCGGATAAGGTTCCGTACCCTCGCTTCAGTCACTCTATGCCCGGCAACGAATACAGACGCATGTCTAGAGACGACATGACGCAGGACGAGTACCTAAACCGCCTCGCCAATCACATCCAGACTAAAGGCATGGACGAGCCGCCTGAGTTGTGGATGTACAAGAACCCGGACGACATGACCGCGATCGAGGGACACGAGGGCCGTCACCGTATGCGTGCGATGGACCGCATGGGCGATCAGTCATCGCTCGTTCGTCTCAATAACGTGAACCCGAAGGAGTTCGGGCGCGACCCCGTTGAGGACGCCGTCGAGCGCATGCAGCAGAAGTACCTGCCGCAGGGCGCGAACACTCCAATACTGCCGGAAGACTTACACGAGATGCAGCGTCCGCCGCTTCGTCTCGGCAGCGAGGCCTTCGCGCGCGGCGGCGGCGTAGAGTACCACGCCGACCTCGGCCCCGTCGGCAAGGGACTGACGACGCTTCTGCGGGACACCGTCGGGAAGCCGAACACCGTCAAACTCCCTGGCGGCTTCCAGATGCCGGCTCACCCCATCAAGGAGTTCGAGGACGTCGCTCACAAGTTCGCTACGCGCTACGGCAACGACTACCCCATCACGTCGTATCCGAAGCTTGATGAGGACCGCGCGCGCAAGATCGCGCAGGGCTACGAGGACATGAGGCATGACCCCTCTGACCCGCGCGTCAAGCGTGCCTACGACGCACTGATCGACGAGACGATGGACCAGTACCGCGCACTAGAAGGCACCGGCGCTAAGTTCGAGTTTTTGAAGCACGGCGAAGGTGACCCGTACGCGGCCTCTCCGTCACTCGGCTACAAGGACCTCGTGCAGAACGGACGCCTGAAGGTTTTTCCAACGGAGCAGGGATATGGAACCCAGACCGACATCAGCGATAATCCGCTGCTCAAACGTGTCGGGCGCGTCGGTGATCTGGATAACGCCACCGCAAATGACGCTTTCCGTGTCGTGCATGACGCTCTGGGCCACTTTGGACCGGGAAATCCGTTCTTCCGTGCGCCCGGCGAGGAGCGCGCGTGGCTCAACCATATGCGAGCCTACTCGCCCGACGCCGTCCCCGCCGCGACCTCAGAGACCCGCGGACAGAACTCCTGGGTGAACTTCGGGCCGCAGTCCGCCGCCAACAAGGGAGCGAGCGGTGCCGACACCGTATACGCCGACCAGAAGGCCGGCCTGCTTCCTGACTGGATGTGGGACCCGAACGGCAGCGACGTCGAGCGCCACAAGGACCTCGGCCCCGTAGGGCAGGCGATAGGCCGCGCTGCGAAGTACCTGATCGATCCCGCCCGCGAGTCCTTCCCCGGAATCTACAAGCCCTCGTCGGAGCTGGTATCAGATGCGAGGGCGCGCCTGATCGCCGACCCCGGCCAGGAGGGCAACATGTACAAGCTCTTCGGTCATACCCGCAACAGCCTCGATGAGTTATCACAAGGCAACCGCGACCTCGATAGCATCCGTCCGTTCTTGCAGCCGCACCCGTTCAACCTCAGTGGCACCGCCAGCAGCAGTCCCCGCGCCCTCACGAACCCCAACGCCGGCCGCCTTCGCAGTGCCCTATCGGCCGGCTTGTCAGATCCCGATATCAAGCTGACGCGCTCGTGGTACGAGATGTCTCCGCTGTGGGATCGCATGCGCGAGCTGGGCACCGGCGACCGCGCCATGACGGACCTCAACAACCGCACCGCCGTCATGTCGGCCGGCAGCGACCCCAAGACAGAAATCAATCGCGGCTTCTATGCCAACTGGCTCGCCAAGCACGGCCGCCTCGATGACTTCGTGCGCTACGGCGGAGTGCCGGAGCACGAGCGCCTCAGCGGAGACTTCCCGGAGGAGTTGATGGGTCTCCAAGGCCACGCCTACCACGGCACCGCCCAGGTCCCCAACCTGCTCGACTACGAGAATACCGGACGCCTCTGGCCGGCAAACCACAAGGTCCCGACCTACGCCGCCGCCACCGACCCTCACTTCCCGTACTCAGATCGCCCCATCGCGGACAGCCACTTCAATCGCATCCTGGGTTTCCCGGACGTGAGTACTGCGACCACCGACGCCGTCCGTCGCGGCGTACCTTCGAACACGGAATACAGCGATATCGTGCCGTGGTTCAGCGACAAGGTCGCTGGCCGACTCGGCATGAGGCCCCGCGACGCCCAGGCTCTGCTATGGAACCTCGGCGGCCCCCAGACCGGCGTCCGATACATCGGTCCCTCGAAGCTTGAGATGATCTCGAACCACATGGCCGACGTCGCTGAGAAGCGCGGCATCCATCCGGAGGAGGCCCGCGACTTACTGCTGTCTGGTGAGATCGGTGGCAGCTCAGGCGGGACACGCATGCCTCCCCGCGGCGCGACTATGTCTGTGCCCGACATGTCCGGAATACACGACGCCCCCTACGACTTCAGTCAGATCCCGGAGCCTAACGCCCGCGGGGGCTCAGTTGATGATTCTATGCTAGGCTGGAAGAGTATGTTCTTCGACTCGCACGGCGGCGAGATCGGTCACGGCCACTTCGGGAGCGAGATCTAGCATATGGCAGACGACATCAGGGGCGGACGCGCAATAGATCCTATGCGCGAAACACTCAGCGACCCCGCCTCTACGCTCAAGCCCACTAAGCCGGCCGGCAGCGAGGTCACGCTGAACGACGACGGAACCGCCGACATAGACCTCGGCGAGGACACGGACGTCGAGTCCACGACTGAGCACTTCGACAACCTAGCTGACGGCATGGACAGCCGCGAGCTGTCCGACATAGCGATGGACCTCCTCGACGCCATCGAGGTCGACAAGGACGCACGCCAGAAGCGTGACGCCCAGCAGGAGGAGGGCCTCCGCCGCACCGGACTCGGCAACGACGCCCCCGGCGGCGCCCCCTTCCCCGGCGCCTCCCGCGTCGTACATCCGATGATGACCGAGGCCGTAGTCGACTACTCGGCCCGCGTCACTGGCGAGCTTCTGCCGCCCGAGGGGCCCGTCAAGTCCCAGACGATCGGCATACCCACGAACGACAAGACGGACCGCGCCGACCGCACCGCGCGCCACATGAACTACCAGCTCACGGAGGAGATGCCTTCGTTCTACAGCGAGCTTGAGGCCGGATTCACTCAGCAGGGCATCGGTGGCGCCTTCTACACGAAGATGACCCCCGTCGACGGACGACCAGACGCGATCGTCGTATACATCGACAAGGTCCACCGCCCCTGGTCCGACGGAGACTTCTACAGCCAGCAGCGCATCACGCACGAGATGGACGTCGACCGCCAGACCTTCGAGGCTAACGTCGACGCCGGCCTCTGGCTAGACGAGATAGATCCCGCGACGTCGAGCGACAACGTCGAGCAGACGCTGTCCTCACGCTCGAACGACAAGATCATTGGCCGGGACCTCCCGTCCGAGAACATCGACGACGTCCGCGTCGTGTACGAGTGCTCGACGTTCCTGAAGCTCGACGGCGACGAGCGGCCGCTTCCGTACCTCGTCACGGTCGACGAGCAGACCCGGAAGGTGCTGTCGATCTACCGTAACTGGAAGCCGAACGACCCCAACAAGTTTCGCCTGGACTTCCTCATCGAGTGGCCTTTCTGGCCATGGCGCGGCGGCTACCCCGTGGGCTTCACGCACATGATCGGCGGCCTCTCGGCGGCAGCGACCGGCGCCCTGCGTGCCCTCATGGACGCCGCCCTCCTCAACTCGACTCAGACAGGCGTCAAGCTGAAGGGCGGCGCCACCTCCGGCGGCCAGAAGATCTCGCCGAACGTCGGCTCCGTTACCGAGATGCAGGGCACCCTTGCGATGGACGACATCCGCAAGACGTACATGCCGCTCGTGTTCCCGCAGCCGTCTCCGACGCTGTTCCAGCTCCTAGGTTTCCTCGTCGACGGCGGCCGCGGCGTGATCCGCACGACCTTCGACGAATTCAACAAGATGAACGGAGAGACCCCGGTCGGCACCGCCAACATGATGGTGGAGCAGGGCCTCAAGTCCTTCGGCGCCGTATTCGCTCGCCAGCACCGCGCGATGCGACGCTTCCTGAAGCAGCTCTGGGACTACAACCAGCAGACCGTCGAGAACGCCCAGATCGTCGACCAGTTCGGCGAAGTACTCGTCACGAAGGAAGACTACAGCGGCCCGATGGTCGTGCGCCCCGTCAGCGACCCCCGCATCTTCAGCGACACGCAGCGTCAGGCCTCCGCGATGATGCTGTCTCAGTCCGCGATCGCGCTGCCGCAGGTCTACAAGATCCGCGAAGTCGAACTCAACAAGCTTCGCTCCATGAAGGTCCCGGAGCCTGAGCAGTTCCTGATCGACGCCCCGATGCCGCAGGAGTTGAACGCCGCCGCCGAGAACGTCGCCGCATCGCAGGGCCTTCCGCTCAAGGCGTACCCTGGGCAGGACCACGAGAGCCACATCGCGCAGCACGCCGCCTACATGGATAGCCCGCTCTTCGGTTCTAACCCAATCCTGGCGATGAAGTTCCTGCCGACGATGCTCAACCACTTCGGCGATCACTTGGCGCTCTGGTACGCCGACGCGATGCTCGTCGCCACGAATCACGTACTGCAGGACACCTTCAAGGACTCCCGCATCACGCTCGACGCCCTCGAACAGGTAAAGGGCCTTGAGGTGCAGCTCGATCGCCTGATGGCGGAATTGACGCCGGAGGTCATGCAGCACGCGCAGCAGGAGCTCGCGTCCGTGATGCCGCTCATCCAGAAGGCGCAGGGGCTCATCAAGCAGATGCAGCCGCCGACGCCGATGGACCCCAGCGTCGTCGCGCAGCAGGACGTCCAGCGGCAGACCGAGGCCGACAAGGCCAAGGCCGCCGCGGATCAGCAGGAGCTTCAGATCAAGTCCAAGGCCGTCGACGCCAAGGCCGCCGAGGCGTCGCAGAAGATCAACGCCCAGCAGCAGGCCGACAACCTCAAGGCCTCTACGGCCGCACAGAAAGAGCAGGCCGACAGCGTCCGCGCCGACCAGAAGGCCCAGGCCGACCAGGACAACGCCGAGAAGAAGCACCTCGTCGACGCCGCGAACATCAAGGTCGCCAGCGACCGCAACGACGTCGCGGCGCAGACTGCTGAAGGTCAGCAACAGACAGAGTTGCAGACTACTGACATGGACAATAAGACCGCCATCGAGATAGAGGAAATGGCTATAAAAGCTGGAAAACATAAGCCAGCGGTGTCTAATGGTAAAGGCGTAGGGGGCAAGAAGTGAGGTCGACTAGAGGCCTGCGGAAGTGCGGGAGAAAATATCAGACGCACGGCAGTTCATGTATCATGCTATTCTACCGAAACAGTTCTACTTAGGAGGATTTTGACATGGCCAAAGGGGCCTTTGGGGGTAAGGGCCGTCCGCCCGCCCCGACTTCAGCTTTCGGCAAGGCTCGTCCGCGCAAGCCCGCGATGGGTTCTGCCCTCGGCGCACTCCCCGCGGGTGCCTCCGGCCCGATGCCGGGCAGCCTCCCTGTCGGGCCCCCAGGCGCCGGCATCGGCCCGGGCGCTCCCGGTGCCGCCTTCTCGCACGGCGGTGGGGTCCAAGGCGGCTCGATGCGCGGCTACAAGACCACGGCCTCGGCCCACGACTGCCCGCACCTCGGCGGCGCCTCGAAGCACGCGACCACGGTCGCGCTGTGCCGCGGCGGCAAGTCGTAGGCTTGATTTACGGCGAGCGTATTATGTTACGCTCGAAGTAGGAGGCTCCGATGCCGTCAGTTTCTAAGAAGCAGCACAACTTCATGGAGATGATCGCTCACGACCCGAAGGCCGCGAAGCGCGTAGGCGTTAAGCAGTCGGTAGGGAAGGATTTCGTGGCCGCCGACAAAGGCAAGAAGTTCCGCTCCGGCAATAAAGTCAAGAAGGGCAAGTGAATGGCGAACGAGACCCGTATCACGAAGTCAGGCAAGTCGACGCTGACGAAGTTCCCGTCGAAGGGGCCGCTGCCCCTTCACAAGTCGATCGCGACTGGCGAATCGCTCTCCTCGGCGCAGTCCGAAGGGCGCGTCGGCGGCTCGAAGAGCGACAAGTCCCGCGGGACTAACAAATAGTTCGTGTTCCGAATTTACTGCGCGACGTCACGTACCTCCGGGAAGATGTACGTGGGGGTCACATCACGTTCTGTGGCTTGGCGCTGGACTACGCACTGCTCGATGGCGAAAACATCGCCAAAGTACAAGTTCCATCGAGCTATAGCTAAATACGGCCCGACCGATTTTGAGGTTGTGGAACTTCATGCCTACGTCACTAGGACGGAGGCAGAACAGGCAGAAGTGGCGCTGATCGCTGCTCTGGATCTTGTGGCGACCGGATACAACACGGACCCCGGTGGTGGAGGCGGCGCCAGTAACAAAGGACGTATTGTGTCGGCTGAAACTAGGGCAAAAATATCAGTAGCCAAGAAGGGCGTTAAGACGGGGACCCGAGGTCCAGCATCTCCCGAACATCGTCTTAGTATGATACGTGCCGCCAAAGCCCGCAAGCGTCCCGGAGGACTTACGAAGGGAATTAAGTTCAGCGAAGAGGCCAAGCAGAAAATGGCTCGTGGGCAGATTGCTCGACGCGCCGCTGAAAAACATGTCAGACTTAATGCAGAGTACGGGGTATCGCTATGATCCCGCTAGAGACGATTCTCGCGCTGCTCGAAGAGCTGCGTGACGAATCCATCGCCGGGGTTGAGAACGCATCCGAAGGGACGGCGTTCATCTTCGGCCAGATCAACGGACAGCTTCGCGCATATGGCATGGTGCGAGAGCGCCTGAACGAACTCATCGAAAACGCTAACCGCTCCGAGGTTGAATAAATGACGACGTTTTCTCCGGTCAAGACAGTCGCAGAACTACTCGGCGATCGATACGACGCCGACTACCAGGAGGCCTTCCCGGAGGTGCAGCCGCCCTTCGGCGTCCCCTTCGGCTCGCTGGCGCTCCTGCAGCTTCGCACCCCCCGCACTAAGCTCGGCAAAGGCTTCCTGGTCGCGGCGGACGAGACGAAGGACACCGAACGCTACCGCGTTCAGGTCGGCCTAGTGCGCGGCCTGGGCCCGATGGCCTTCCACGACCGCAAGACCCTGCAGGTGTGGCCGGAGGGCGCGTGGTACGCCGAAGGCGACTTCATTCGCGGTCCAATGTACGGCGGCGACCGATTCGACGTGAAGGCCCCGAACGGCGCACTCGTGTCGTTCATCCTGATCGAGCCCAGCGACGCCCTGGCGCCCATCACCGGTGACCCCCTCACCGTCACCACCTCGTAGGAGTAGAGAATGCCCCGCCCCGCCCGTGAGCGAGACGTAGATACCGACGACGAAGACGTCGTTGTGGAAGAGAAGGTAGTCGACGAGAAGAAGGGCGGACTGCTCGACGACACCGACCTCGACGACGAGGACGACGGCCCGGATAACGCCGAGGCTCGCCGACAGCAGGCGCGCGACGAGCGCCGCAAGGCCGCCCGCGCCCGCGACGAGGACGAGGAGGACGAGCGTCTGGGACACGGCGACGAGGACGACGAGGACGACGAGCGCCCCTCGCGCCGCAAGCGGCGCAACCGCGCACGCCGCGACCGCGACCGTCGCCAGCAGCAGATCATCGAGCAGATGGCCAACGAGATACAGTCTCTGAAGGGCGTCGTATCGAAGGTCACTACGGATCAGGTCCACCTCGCCGCCGGCGACATCGATGGCCACATCCGCTACACGCAGGGACAGCTCGAAGAGATCGACGCCGCCATCTCGCGCGCCGTCACCGAATCCAACGGGGAGCTTCATGCGAAGGCCCTACGCCTCCGTGACGAGGCGAACCGCCGCCTCGACCAGCTCGTGTACGACAAGCGCCGCCTCGCGGCCTCCGTCGACCCGCGCGCCGTGCCGCCTCAGCCGAACCAGCAGCCGCAGCCGGTCAGGCCGGCCGACCCGGCGGCCGCCAAGTACGCCGAGGACTTCCTCGACGACTTCCCGTCCTTCGACGCGAACGGGACAGACCAGTTTTCCCTCGCTGTCCGTGCGATCGACGTTGCCGTGGACCTAGAAGGCAAGTACAAGCCTAACCAGCGCGCATACTGGAATGAGGTCCGGAGGCGCATGAAGAACCAGAACCTACGTGACCCCGCAGGAGACGACGACGTGGAAGACGACGTGGAAGACGACTACGAGGCCCCGGCGACAAAGAGGCGAAGTGATGTCATGCCGCCGCGCGCGGGCCGCGGTGGCGGCGGCCGAGGCCCGGGCACCACCAGCTACCGCCTCAGCATCCAGGAGCGCGAGACGCTCGACGAGATGAACCTCCTGGAGACGAAGGGCCTCAGCGAGGACCAACTCAAGTACCGCAACAGGCTAGTCAAGCAGTGGAAGGCCGGCTTCGAAGCCGCGAAGAGGAAGAATGGCTAAAATCAACGAACCCAAGGAAGAGGCCGACGAGCCCCGCCTGTCGAGACAGGACAACCGCGGCGACCGCGAGTTCACGAACCGTGATTGGGCCGCCGCGAACGCCCCGACCGACCCGGAGCGCCGCCGGCGCCTCCGCGAGCGCCTTGAGCAGACGCACCTGCCGAACCTGCCCCGCAAGGAGGGCTGGCATCGCTGCTGGGTCTCGACGTCTCACTCGACCGACACCGTCGCGACCCGCATCAACTTCGGGTACCGGACGCTGAAGAAGTCGGACATGGAGAACGCCAACTGGCTGCCGCAGGACAACTCCGTCAAGGACGGCTCGAACCTGGACGACACCGTCCGCTGGCGCGAGATGATCGGGATGGAGCTGCCGGAGGAGCTGTACCAGGAGCTGATGCGCGAGCTGCATCACGACCTTCCGGCCGACCGCGCCAGATCGATCTACGACCCCCTCGCGGAGTTGGAGGAGCGCATCAAGGAGCAGGGCGGCAACATGCAGATGGGCGACGGCTTCAAGGAGATGACCCGATTCGTTAGGTCCCCCAAGCAATTCGAGTAGGCGACGGAGTAAAAAGACCTCGGTCGAGCGCCCCGGACTAATAGCGCGTCGTCTCCGCCGCAGACAGGCCCCCGGGTTAAAATCCGGGGGCTTTACTTTTGCAAAACTATCTTCCTATGATTGGAATAGAGACACGTAAGAGATTCGCGATAGACAGTTAGAGCTGTCGGCCCCTCCGGGTGGCTGGTGATCTTCTGAATCGCTGGAGTCGGAACAGTCTGGTCGAGTGAACGGCTGCGCTTGCGCGGTAGATCACGCGATTGAACCCATCCGCATTTCAGTTTCAGGAGTCATCACTATGGTCGCTACCAGCAATCCCTTCGGCTTCCAGGCCGCCGCGCACCTCTCGGGTGGCGTGATCCGCCAGAAGTATCGTCAGAACGGCATCGCCTCGGGCTTTGCTACGGCGATCTTCACTGGCACCCCCATCAAGAACACGGCGACCGACGGCACGCTCATCCCCTGCACGACCGGCGCGGACACCGCCCTCGGCGTCTTCCAGGGCTGCGAGTTCACCGACACCGCCGGCGTCTTCCACATCAGCCCCTTCTGGCCCGCCTCGCAGGCCTACCAGACGACTTTGCAGAACGGCGCCGGCGTGGCGAACATGCAGGCCTACTACACAGACGACCCGAACATCCTGTACGACGTCCAGGCGAACGGCTCCGTGCCGCAGTCCGGCATCGGTCAGGCCGCGAACCTCGCGAACACCTCGCAGGGCTCGACCTTCACCGGCCTCAGCACGCAGTCGCTCAATGCGACCCTGACGGGCGCGACGCCCGGCCTGTGCCGCATCATCGACATCCCGGAAGGCTCGTACTTCTCGGGTGGCGTGAATGCCGCCGGCGACGCCTTCACGATTGTCCGCGTTCAGTTCACCTACCAGC
>Ga0210402_10003237_pt1 | contig 15358 bp, 9 predicted proteins | sample IncBWC7MmetaG_FD_161055 | JGI IMG/M metagenome (GOLD analysis project Ga0210402, IMG submission 161055) | Forest soil microbial communities from Barre Woods Harvard Forest LTER site, Petersham, Massachusetts, United States - Inc-BW-C-7-M | ecosystem: Environmental > Terrestrial > Soil >...
ACATAAAAATTTCTGCCGTAAATAGTAAGCTGATTGATATACGTGCTACCCATATACATTTGCATGGTGTTATATACATCCGCGATATTCAATCCAAGCTTTTTACATTTATCCCTGTCTACATCTACTTCGTAACCGGGAGTATGCGCAGAGAAGAAGGTAAATGCATTTCCAATCTCCGGTTGTTTGTTTGCTTCCGCAACAAAACTGTTCACTACTTTCTCGAAGGTTTTGATATTATCATTGGATTGTCGTTGTTCGATCTGTATACTGAAACCGCCTGCATTACCTAATCCCGGTATGGCCGGCGGAGCCACCACAACGATCTTCGCCGCCTTAATTCCTGCGAATCGTTTATTCAATTCTGCGATGATGCCTTGCAATTGTTGCTCCTTTCCTTTACGGTCATCCCATGGTTTTAACTGAACGAAAATACTTCCGCTGTTTGGTTTAGAACCTCCCGTAAGAAAATTCAATCCGCCCAATGCTGCGGTATGAAATACGCCCGGTGTAGTTTGCGTTAATTTTATAATACTATCCAATACTGCCAGGGATCTTGTGGTAGAACCTGCTTCCGGAATTTCATAAGCCATGATCAAACGGCCATCATCTTCCGTAGGAATAAATCCTGTTGGCTTTGCTTTGAATAAGAACAGATCACCAACAACGATACATACTAATAATACAATAACCAATGCCGCGTTCTTTATCCATTTGTTTACGTTGGAAGTATAACCATGACTGAATTTTTCAAACCATTGATTGAATTTGAAAAAGAATTTATTCAATCCTTTAGAATCCTTACTAATGTGCTGTGGTTTTAATAATAAAGAACACAATGCAGGAGTTAATGACAGCGCGACAAATGCAGAGATCAAAACAGATATCGCGATCGTGATCGCAAACTGCTGGTACAATTTACCAACGATACCCGGTATAAAACCAACGGGAACGAATACAGCAGCTAATATCAATGCTATCGCGATTACCGGACCGGTGATATCTTTCAATGCTTTTTCTGTGGCCTCTTTTGCTGAAAGATTTTCATGATCGATATAATGTTGCACTGCTTCCACTACCACAATGGCATCATCTACCACAATACCAATGGCCAATACAAAACCAAACATCGTGAGTGTATTGATGGTAAAGCCAAGTGGGATAAAGAAGATGAATGTACCAACGATCGCAACAGGAATTGCCAATACAGGGATCAATGTAGAACGCCAGTTCTGTAAGAATAAGAATACCACGATAGTAACCAACAGCAACGCAATTAATAAAGTGCGCACCACATCTGCAATGGATACTTTTACTACGGTTACCGATTCAAACGGAACAACATAATTGATATCCGCAGGAAAATATCTCTTCATATTATCCATCGCCTTGTACACACCTTCTGCTGTTTGCAAAGCGTTACTGCCCGGAGCCTGGTATACTAATAAATAAGAAGCTCTTTTACCATCTACAAATGAATTGGCAGCATAACTTACTTTACCCAATTGAATACGGGCCACATCTTTTAAGTATACAATAGAGTTTTGTTGCGGGTTTGAACGAACAACGATATTGCCAAAATCAGCTTCTGTTGTTAAGCGGCTATTGGTGAATACAGAAAATTCAAAAGCGGAAGATGAGTTTTGCGGAGGTGCTCCAACAGAGCCGGCAGCAACCTGCAGGTTCTGTTCATTGATCGCATTTTGTATATCGTTGGCTGTTAATCCTAATTGTGCCAGCTTATCGGGTTGCAACCAGATGCGCATACTGAAATTATCGGCACGACTAAACACATCACCCACTCCCGGTACACGTAACAACTGGTCCCTTACATATATATTAGCATAGTTATCCATGAACGGAATGCTATGCGAACCTTTCGGAGAATAAATAGCTACCAACATTAAAATGCTTGGATTTCTTTTCAATGTAGTAATACCCAAACGTTGTACCTGGCTGGGTAGTGTTGGTGTAGCAATGCCCACGCGGTTTTGAATATCCAATGCAACTACATTCGGATCTGCACCAATATTTAATGTAGCAGTGATGGAAGATTGTCCGTTATTAGAGCTGTTGCTTTGTAAATAAGCAATGCCCGGCACACCATTCACCTGCGTTTCAATGGCAGTGGTGGTAGTTTGTTCTACTGTTTGCGCATCTGCACCGGTAAAATTTGAAGTGATCTGTACGGTTGGTGGTGTAATGTCTGGGTACTGACTCACCGGCATATTAATGATCGCCAGCGTGCCTACCATTAATATTACTACTGAAATTACAATAGCAGTTACGGGCCTTCTGAGAAAGATATTTGATGGTTGATCACTCATACTTATTAATTCAAAAGTTAAAAGCCAAAAGCAAAAAGTGAGTTTTGGGTTTTCACTTTTACATTTTGCCTTATTGTTTTCCGGCAGTTTTAGGCACGCCAATTTGTATATCAGAACTATCTCTTATTTTTTGCACCCCATCTGTTATAATGGTATCGCCATCTTCCAATCCGCTGATGATAATAACTTTATCATTTATACGTGTGCCTAATGTTACTTTACGTGATAAGGCTTTGTTATTACTTGCAACGTATATAAAATTTTCTCCCAGTTGTTCTACTACTGATTTATAAGGAGCCAATAAAAAATCAGCGCCGGCTCCATTATTCTTCACACGCACATTGCAATCCATGCCCGGTTTTAAAATGTCTTTTGCATTTGGAAATGTCAAACGTACTTTGATCGTTCCGGTTTGCGGATCAACGGCGCGATCGATAAAGCTGATCGATCCGGGTTGAGGATAGATAGCGTTACCCGGCAATACCAATGTAAAAACAGAATCTTTTGCTTTGGCAGATGTTTGCAATCCTTCAAAACGAGGGATCTCATCCTGATCAATGGAAATATCAACGGTCATCGGGTCATCAGATGAAAGACTATTTAATAAAGTTTGATTGGCAGTAACCAATGTTCCCAACTTCACTTGTGAAATGCCGATGGTTCCGGTATAAGAAGCAGTGATGGTCGCGTATTGCAGATCAAGCGCAGCTTTATCAACGGATGCTTTTGCACTTGCTACCTGCATTTTATTGGATTGCAGATCAGCCATTGCATGATCATATATTTGTTTCGCGATCGCATCTTGTTTTAAAAGATCGGCATAACGATCAGCATCCTGTTGCGCTTTATCCAATGAAGATTTGGCAACATTCATATTAGCAATGGCCTGACTATAATTGGCTTCGTATTGTTGCTTATCAATATCATATAATTTTTGTCCTTTTACAACATGTTGCCCATCCTGAAAATATATTGAAGTGATATAACCCGTTACCTGCGCGCGAAGATCAACCTGGTTCAACGGTACTACTGTTGCAGGATAGCTGTCAAAATATATGGCAGCACCTGTATGTACTGTATATACATTTACCGCTACAGGTGGTGCTTTTGGCGGCGGAGGCTGACTTCCACAGGATGCAATAGAAACAGCGCTTACAATTATTATACTTGCGTGAAATAATTTGTTGGTCATACTTTGTTGGTTAAAATATTTTAATACAGAATAGTTCCCAATGCTTTTTCTACATCCAGCTTGCTTTGCAATAATTGATATAAGGCATTGTAATAATTAAGTTGTGCGCTCCTGAGATCAGACTCTGCAATAATAACATCCAAATACGTTTTAACGCCGGATCTGTATTGCAGGCCTATAACATTGTACACATCATTGGCCAATTGCACATTGTCTTTCAATGCTAAATAATCTGCCAAATTACCTTTGTAGATTGCCAATGTTTGCTGGTATTGCGTATTGATATTATCTTTTAAAGAAGTAAAATCCCAATTCAATCTATCCAATTGCAATTCTGCTTCTCTTACCTGTTGTATTCTTTTAGTGCCTTGAAAAATAGGCATTGATAATGACAAGCCAATATTTGAATTAGGAAAGGTTTGACTATAGGTTTTTGAAAAATCATTATTAAGGTAACCTAAATTATAATTTCCATATGCAGAAACAACAGGCAAAAAATTCCATTTATAATATTTGAGATTAGATTGTAACAAACGCTGTTCTGTTTCCAGTTGTTGATATTCTATCCGTCCCTCGTAATTAATTAATTGATTGGTATCGATAATTGCATCCGTTTCCATTTGTGTAGTATCATATTGAAGATACAAGCTGTCATTTTGAGGAAAGCCCATCAATTGTTTTAAGTAAGTATATTTTGCACCAACCAAAGCATGAGTTTGTTTCAGTTGAGCTCTCGTGTTGTTCAATGAAATAGTAGCACGTTTGTAATCTGTTTTATCTACAATACCTCCTTCGTATTGATTGTATGCATCTTTCAAGCTTTTTGCCAGGCGCACGGTATCCTGCGCCAGCACTTCTGCCTGTCTTTCAGTAAACAACACATCATAAAAAGCCTTACTAACGTTAACGGATATGTCAATTTTATTGCCGGTGGTAGTTTGTTTTGCCTGTTTGCGTACATCGTTGGCTGTACGACTTGCCAATAAAAGATCCTGGCTGAAAATTGCCTGTGTTGCACCCAAGCCAATATTAGAACTATTGAAGGTGCCGGTAGTTATATAAGTCCCTGCATTATATGCTGTTGGCAATTGAAAATTGTGTTGAAAATTATATCCAAGATTTACCTGCGGATACCATTCGGATAAGCGGGTTTGTATCTGCCGCTCCGTTATATCTTCATCAATAATTGATTGTTGAATTAAAGGCTGGTGCTTTAAGGCGTATTGTACGCAATTGGTGATGGTGGCATCGGTAAATGACGAATCTGATTTTGCCTGTCCCTGGGCAAAACAGCTGATAATCAAACCGCAATATGTAAAAAGCGCAGCATACGGGTGTTTCATAAGTTTCCTACAACATTATTTGTTCGCAAAAGTTCATTATCATCTTATACAAAATAAGAGTGCAATCGCTGACGAAGGTATAGTATAATCCCTATTCCGACTCAGCTTGTTAATGTTTTGCTAAGGGCTAAACTTTGGGCTTAAATTTGGGTCTATCGTATCTAAAACAACGTTGTATGAAAAAATATTTTTATTCTTTACCGATTCTTTTTTCTGTAATCATTTTTACTTCCTGCAGTGACTCTAAAACTTATTTTACGCCTGCCATCAGAAGCAGGGTGGAAGCCAATTCAGTATCACTTACACAGATCCAGTATTTTGTAGATCGTGATATTGTATTAAAACGTGAACTGGATAAAGGCGAAACAAAAGTAATTTCCGGTACAGTAAAATTTGAGAACGGGCATTATGTAAATATTATCACGTTGAAAAAAGGAACTCCCGGCGTTTGTACGGTTGTAGCACCTAATAAACTTTCTATCTCTTTCGAAACAGGCGATAACAAATACCTGAACTTTGGAAAAACATTGACGGGTACTTCTACAGATCCATACCGTGTGTTGGCAAATCAGTGGGTAGGTGATGAAGGCGTTATTACGTATGAAGGCAAACCTTATCATATCGAATCTTCCGGAACAGAAGCTGGCGTTAAGATCAAAACTCAATGGTTGAATACAGATAAAGTAGAATCAAGACAGATGAAAGGAAGAACTGTTTCCGATAATGTTACGCATTAACAATTGACTGCAGATCGATCGAAAAAAAACTGATTATATTGCACTTCACCGCTTTTAAGGTGAAGTGCTTTTTTATTATATCTACCTGATCAAATATCATATTACATGAACGCGAATCCAAAATTAAAAGGACAATCTGCATTAGTAACCGGTGCTAATAGCGGTATTGGTTTAGCAGTAGCAAAAGCATTGGCAATGGATGGCGCTAATGTTGTGGTGAACTATGTAACAAATCCTGAAGCCGCGCAGGCAGTAGCAGATGATATTAAAGCAAATGGTGGCAATGCTATTATATTACAGGCAGATGTGAGTAAGGAAGACCAGGTGCAGTCTATGTTCCAGGCGATGTACAAGGAATTTGGCACGATCGATATCTTAGTGAACAATGCCGGCCTGCAAAAAGATTCTCCGTTTCAGGACATGACCTTATTGCAATGGCAAACAGTTATTGATATCAATCTTACCGGACAATTTTTATGCGCGAGAGAAGCTGCACGTGAATTTATTCGCAGAGGTGTTGTACCCGAACGTAGTGTTGCTGCCGGAAAAATTATTTGCATGAGCAGTGTGCATGAAGTGATTCCATGGGGCGGGCATGTTAACTATGCAACCAGCAAAGGTGGCATCATGATGTTGATGAAAAGTATGGCACAGGAATTAGCACCTAAAAAGATAAGAGTAAATAGTATTGGTCCGGGTGCAATTCAAACACCGATCAACAGATCGGCATGGGACACACCGGAAGCATTGAATAGTTTATTAACGTTGATCCCTTATCATCGTATCGGCCAACCGGAAGATATTGGAAAGCTGGCTGCATGGTTAGCAAGTGACGAATCAGATTATATAACAGGTACAACAATTTTCTGCGATGGGGGAATGACCTTATATCCCGGCTTTAGTACAAATGGATAAATTATGACAGCAGAACAGTTACGGCTAGACGAAAATGCATTGAAGGAAGTTCCGTTAGAAAAATGGGGGCCATACCTGAGCGAACGCCAATGGGGAACTATCCGGGAAGACTATAGCGCTAACGGAGATGCATGGAATTATTTTCCGCACGATCATGCGCGCAGCCGCGTGTATCGTTGGGGAGAAGACGGACTGGCGGGCATTTCAGACTATATGCAAAATCTTTGTTTTGCCCTTGCATTATGGAATGGCAAAGATCCTATTTTAAAAGAACGATTGTTTGGTCTTACCAATGAAGAAGGCAATCACGGTGAAGATGTAAAGGAGTTGTACTATTATTTAGACAATCTTCCTACACATTACTACATGAAGTATTTGTACAAGTATCCGCAAAATGAATATCCTTATCTCGATCTTATTGAAAAAAATAAAGACCGCACCAGGCAGGAAACGGAATATGAAATATTAGATACGGGCATTTTCAATGACAATAATTATTTTGATGTTTTCGTAGAATATGCAAAGAATAACAGCGAGGATGTTTTTATAAAAATAGAGATCGTGAACAGGAATGCACAAGCTGCATCTATCACGGTATTGCCAACCCTTTGGTTCTATAATCGCTGGCAGTACGATCCATCATTACAAAAACCATCCATCAATTACATTAATACTACTACCGTAAAAGCGAGTCACCAACGATTGGGTGAATATTATTTATATTTTAAAGATGCAACCGAAGTATTATTTACGGAGAACGAAACGAATAATGAACGCTTATTTGACAGGGCCAATACATCTCCATTTGTAAAAGATGCTTTTCATGATGCTATTATCAAAGGCACCAATAAAGAAGCATTGATCGAAAGAAAACAGGGAACGAAATGTGCGTCGGTATATAATTATACGATTGAAGGTAATGGCTCTCAAAAGATATTTCTTCGTCTATCCACTGACGTTATCGATCAACCTTTTGCTGCTGATTTTGAAAATATATTTGATCAACGAAAAAAAGAAGCGGATGAATTTTATCAATCTGTTCTTCCTCAAAATGCGACAAAAGAATTGGCCGCGATACAACGGCAGGCGTTTGCCGGTTTGTTATGGAGCAAACAATATTACCATTACGATGTGGCGCGTTGGTTGAGTACGAGTGATGGTATCACTCCGATGAGTAATGAACGAATTGAAGGAAGAAATTCTTCCTGGAAATACCTGAAGAACCAGGATGTTATTATTATGCCGGATAAATGGGAGTATCCATGGTATGCTTCGTGGGACAGTGCTTTTCATTGTATTGCGATGGCGATCATTGATCCTGTTTTTTCAAAGAACCAATTGGTATTATTGATGCGCGAATGGTACATGGATCCAAGCGGACAAATACCTGCATACGAATGGAATTTCAGTGATGTGAATCCGCCGGTACATGCATTTGCTGCGTTACAGGTTTATCGTACGGAAAAAGAAGTAAAGGGCAACGGCGATGTAGCGTTCCTGAAAAAAGTATTTCAAAAACTGATCATCAATTTCACCTGGTGGATCAATCGTAAAGATGCGAATGGTAACAATGTTTTTGAAGGAGGATTTTTAGGACTGGATAATATCGGCGTATTCAATCGAAATATTCAATTGCCCGATGAAACCTTATTGGAGCAGAGCGATGGTACCAGCTGGATGGGCATGTATGCTTTGAACATGATGGACATTGCATTGGAAATTGCCGCTGCCGATGATTCGTTTGAAGATGCCGCTACAAAATTCTATGAACACTTTGTGATCATCGCAGAGTCATTAAATATCATGGGCCTTTGGAACAGCGATGATAATTTCTTTTATGATGTTCTTTGCTTGCGGGGACAAGAGCCATTCTCGCTGAAAGTTAGGACTGTTGTAGGTTTGATCCCTTTGTTAGCAGTATCGATCGTTAAAGAAGGAGCGTTGGATAAGTTAGGCGATTTCAAAAAAAGAATTCAATGGCTCAGCAATTATCGCAAAGAGAACAATGAGTTTTTGCCCAACCAGCAAAAGAGTAACAATGATATGTTGCTTTCGTTGGTACATGAAGATCGGTTAAAATATATCCTGGATAGATTGTTGGATGAAACAGAATTTTTATCACAGGGTGGTATCAGGGCTTTATCGAAATGCCATGAGCAACATCCGTATTTTATTGATATTGATTCCACAACTTATATGGTACAATACGATCCGGGTGATTCTACTTCCGGTTTATTTGGTGGCAACAGTAACTGGCGCGGACCTGTTTGGATGCCGATGAATTACCTGATCATCAATGCCATTAAAAAATACGGAGAATTTTATGGCGATGATTGGAAAGTAGAGTGCCCTAAAGGATCCGGAAAGTTTTTGAATTTAAATGAAGTAGCCAATGAACTGGCTCGTCGTATATTATTTATTTTTCAAAAAGATCAAAATAATAACAAGGCAGTCTTTACCAATTACGAATGGTTTTATCAAAAACCGGAGAACCAGGGGCTATTATTATTTCATGAATATTTTCATGGAGATACCGGCCGTGGATTGGGAGCGAGTCATCAAACGGGGTGGACGGCATTGGTGGCGGATATTATACGAACTAACGGTTAAGCCTGTTCGCTTAATTCCAACCAGCGTAATTCTTTTTGATCTAATTCAGCAATGATGGCGCTGATGCGTTCCGCAGCTTTTTTTAATTCATCAAAACCCAATTTGCCTTCACTCATTTTAGATTCTAATAAAGCCTTCTCTTTTTGTAAAACAGGAATTTCTTTTCCAATGGTTTCAAATTCGTGCTTTTCTTTGAACGAAAGTTTTACGATTGATTTGCTTTCCGTTTGGATATTGTTCTTTGGAGCTTGTTCTTTTATCTCTTGTGCCTTGCCACTTGTGCCTTGCGCCTTCGCTTCGGCTTCTTCTTTTTCTTTCGTCTCTCTGTACAAAGTATAGTTACCCGGGAAATCCCTTATCACACCATTTCCTTCAAATGCAAAAACATGATCGACCAAACGATCCATAAAATAACGATCATGGCTAACGATCAAAATACATCCCGGAAAATCCAATAAGAATTCTTCCAGTGTACGCAATGTTTGCAGATCCAGGTCATTGGTAGGTTCATCCAGTATTAAAAAATTAGGATTGAGAAATAAGATGCTCAATAAATGAAGTCTTCTTTTTTCCCCGCCACTTAATTTACTTAATGGGGTGTATTGTTGTTCAGCAGTAAAGCCAAATTTTTCCATGAACTGCGAGGCGCTGATCTTAGAGCCATCTGCCAATGGAAAAAATTCTGCAAAATCTTTTACGTATTCGATCGCGCGTTTGTCTTCTTTATATTGTAATCCTTCCTGGTTAAAATTGCCGAATACCACTGTATCTCCATGATTGATCTTTCCGCTATCAGGTTGTTCCTGTTGTAACGCGATCTTTAAGAAAGTAGATTTACCCGCACCATTCTTTCCAACGATACCAATGCGCTCGCCTTTTTTAAAAGTATAATCAAAACCTTTTATCAAAACCTTATCACCAAAGGCTTTGTTCACTTTTTTCATTTCCAGCACTTTACCGCCCATGCGCGTCATTTTTACCTGCAGGCTTAGTTCTACTTCATCTTTACGCTGACTAACTTTTTCGTTGATCACTGCAAAAGCATCTTGTCGCGATTTTGATTTTACCGTTCTTGCCTTTGGTTGCTTGCGCATCCATTCCAGTTCTTTGCGAAAAATATTTTTATCTTTTTGTAATTCACTTTGCGCTACTTCATGGCGTAAACTTTTTTGTTCTAAGAAATAATCATAATCACCTTTATAGATATAGATCTTTTCATCATCCATTTCCAAGATCTCATTACAAACTGCATCTAAGAAATAACGATCATGCGTAACTAATAATATCGTCATCTTATGAGAAGAAAGAAAATCTTCCAGCCATTCGATCATTTCAATATCCAAATGGTTGGTAGGTTCATCCAATATCAACAAACATTTTCCTTCGTGTAATTCTGCTTCAATCAACGCTTGTGCCAATGCAACGCGTTTTCTTTGTCCGCCACTTAAGTTCTTTACCGGTTCGTTCAGGTGATGTATCTGGAGTTTTCCTAAGATCTGTTTTAATTCACTTTCGAAGTTCCATGCATTCAATTCATCTAACTCTCCGATAAGCCGCATCATTTTATCATCATTCTGTTCTTCTTTCTCAAGGAACAACTCATATTCCTTTACCACTTTAACAATGGGATGATTCATGCGCAGTACATTATCCCAAATGCTTTTGTTCTCTTCAAAAGGAGTGTCTTGCAATAGCATGATCACTTTTACATCTTTATGTATCCATACCGTTCCTTTGCCGATATCGGGAGTGTCTAATCCGGCAATGATCTTGAGTAGAGAAGATTTGCCACTTCCGTTTCTTGCCACAAAGGCGATCTTATCTCCTTCTTCTACATGAAAAGAGATGTTTTTAAAAAGAGTTCGTACACCAAAAGATTTGCTGATATTTTCTATAGACGCGTAATGCATGGCGGCAAAGGTACATCTAGTAGATTAATTGGCATGATGTATCTAAGCTTCAAAGCCCTATTTTTGTAAGTAGCGACTTGTTAATGAGAAATTGCACATGAGTTTGGGGCGCCATGATCGACTGAACAAACAAAATTTATTTATTCTTTGCCGGAAAAAAGTAATCATAGGATGAAAATGCGTGTTTTATTGGACCCTCAGGCATTTCTTATGCAACGGTACGGAGGTGTTTCGCGGTATGTGACCGAAATGTACCAGTTGTTTTTAAACAATGAAACGATTGAAGTAAAGTGCCCGATGGTATATTCGGAGAACCTGCATCTTTCTGAGAAAAAACTGGCACCCCGTTTCTTTTCTTTTTTATATAAGATCTCATTTAAGGGAAAAGCGAAATTGTTGCATTACACGCTGGACAAATGGACCCAAAAAAAAGTATTAAATGAAATAAAGCGTCAGCATTTCGACATTTTTTTTGCCACATTTTTCAACACTTATTTTTTAAAAGGCCTGGAACAAAAACCCTATGTCATTACCATATATGACATGATCAATGAATTGTTCCCTCAATATTTTAAAGACGTGGAGAAGATCATAGAACGCAAGCTGTTGCTGATGCAACAAGCAACCAGGATAATCGCTATCTCTCAAAATACCAAAGATGATATTCTTAGATTGTATCCTTTCATTGATGGCGGCAAAATAGACGTTGTTCATTTATATCATTCCATAACACCCGATTACACAACTGTAAAAGACCTCCCTGGTAATTATATATTGTTTGTTGGTGGCAGACAGGGGTATAAAAATTTTCAATTCTTTGTTGAAGCGGTTGCTGCTATTTTAAAAAATGATAAAACATTATTTTTGGTTTGCGCCGGAGGCGGAGCATTCACTGCTGCAGAAAAAGAATTGCTTGTGGCCAGTGAAATATCAGACAGGGTGATCCAACGAAATTTTAGTGATGGCGAATTGGGGTCATATTATAAAAATGCGCGGTTATTTGTTTTTCCCTCCGAATACGAGGGTTTTGGGATACCGGTATTAGAAGCAATGTATTGCGGATGTCCGGTAGTTTTACCACATCATAGTTCCTTCCCGGAAGTTGCGGGGGACGCAGGTATTTTTTTTGAATTAAATGATAAAGAGGATCTTGTAAATAAGATATCACTTATTTTAAACAATGAATTGCTGCGTAATGAGTATATTGAAAAAGGCAGGATGCAGGAAAAGAAGTTTAGTTGGGTCAATACAGCAAATGGATGTTTAAAAACAATGCAATCAGCAGTAAATTAGAAATGTCAAGAACTTGTATCATATCAGGTATTACCGGCCAGGACGGCGCTTACTTAAGCCGCTTGTTGATTGAAAAAGAATATACCGTTATTGGATTAATCCGTAGCAATACTGCAGCAAGTTTTAAAGGATTGGATTATTTGCAGGTAAGGGATAAAATAACACTTATTGAATGTGACCTGCTGGATATAACGCAACTGATCAATGTAATTAAACGATATAAACCATGGGGAATATATAATCTTGCTGCCCAAAGTTCTGTGTCCCTGTCATTTGATCAGCCGATCGGTACTTTTCAATTTAACACGATCTCTGTTTATAATTTTCTGGAGGCTATCCGAATTGTAGATCCAACTATAAAGTTTTATCAGGCCAGCAGTAGTGAAATGTTTGGAAATGTAAACAAGTTGCCGATTACGGAAGAATCTGTGCTTCATCCAAAAAGTCCTTATGCTATTTCAAAAGCTGCCGGGCATTTTGCGTGTATAAACTACAGGGAAAGTTATGGCCTGTCGGTTTATTGCGGTATTTTATTTAATCACGAATCGTACCTGAGAAGCGATGGTTTTTTCATTAAAAAAATTATAACAAAGAGCCTACAGATAAAAAAAGGAACACTTAAAATACTAGAGGTTGGTAATATAGATATTAAAAGAGATTTTGGATATGCCCCGGTTTATGTAGAAGCCATGTACTCAATGATGCAAAAAGAAACGGGGGATGATTTTATTATTTGTTCTGGCAGGTCAACATCGCTTAGGGAGATAATAAGATATGTGTTTGAAAAAATAGGAATTGGCGCAGACAAACTTGTTATAAATAAAAATCTTTATCGCCCGGCCGAGATAACTGATATTTATGGCGATAACAGCAAGGCTGCGAAGCAGCTGGGTTGGAAGTACACATCGAGTATTTATGATATGCTGGATAAATTAATTGAAGAGGAAATTCAAAACCTGACATAAGTTAATAACATACGAAAAGTTGCAGAAGGAATTTCCAAAAATAACTATAATAACGCCCTCTTATAACCAGGGTAGCTTTATCGAAGAAACCATTCTCTCCGTTATCAACCAGGGTTATCCTAATCTTGAATATATTATTATTGATGGTGGCAGTACCGACAATACAGTAGAGATCATTCAGCAATATCAACAATACCTTTCTTACTGGATCAGCGAAAAAGACGGTGGGCAAAGTGATGCTATTAATAAGGGGTTGAATATCGCAACCGGTAGTATAATCAACTGGCTCAATAGTGATGATATCATGATGCCCGGCTGCTTATACTCAATAGCAGGTTATTTCAATGAGAATGCTGATGTAGACATTGTATATGGTAACATCCTTTTTTTTAATAAGGATAAAGAAATAATCTATACACCATTTAAGGCCGAACAGCTACATTACTATGCACATATATGTATGCCCCAACCCGCGGCTTTTTTTTCCAGGAAGATCATTGATACGGTAGGGTTGATCGATCAGCACATTCACTTTTCGATGGATTGGGATCTTTATGTTCGCGCCAGCCTTGCCGGGTTCAAATTTTTACATGTTCCGGAATTGTTCGCCAGGTTCAGGATACATAGCAATAGTAAAAGCGGAAGCGCTTTCAGCGAACAGTTTTTAGTTGACAACGCGTTTGTATTTTATTCCGTTATAAAAAGTATTGATCCCGGCTTTGCCTTTATAGATAAACTATACAATGAATTAGGGATTGATGTTCCGGCTTCTCCTAAAAGGTATAAAGTATCTGTTGCGTTATCTGCCGAAGAGGTACATTCAATAATATTTTATTTTTTGGAGCATCGATGTAAAACACTCTTTTTTTCGAAGGACTATAAAGGCCTGCAGCACCTGGTAGATACAGCTAAAAAATATTTCAGGCAGCAAGTAGAGGCTTCAAAAGCCATGAGGTCCAGGTATTTTATTAGTAAGTTGCCCGTGTTTGTTATAACGTTACTCCTGAAATTAAGAACGAGGGTAGATGATTTGGTATAGAACCGCGTAAATGCTATTGGTTATTTTTTGTTGGTGTATGTAAAGCGGGGGTTTTCGATTTTTTATTTTTTACGCTGGCATATAACAATATGAGGTACGTGTAAAATAGCGGAACCATAGGAAGCTTATACCTGCATAGCGTACCAAAATTAAACGAAACAAAACCAACCAGCGGTGCCAGCAGCAAGGTAAATACCAGCGAAAACAATAGCATTGGGTTACTGAAGGCAAACTTAAAAAAACCCGGCACCCCAACTTTAATAAAAAGGTATATCGTAAGTAAGAATATTGCTAAAGACTCCAATGCATTTGCTGCTACAAGTGGCTTTTTTGATTCCCACAAATAAGGTCTGAATAATGTAACATTGAGCGATGCAAAATAAGTGGTGATGATACCAGAAGTTGAAAAATTATTTGCAGAAGGAATTGAATAGGCGGATGCCGTTCCATCGTCAAGGGATAGCTGGGTGGCCTGTATGGTTTGGGTTGCCTCTACAAAATTAGTATTCACCATGTCGTTTATCAAATCCGCATTCCTAATCGCCGAACGAACGGCGCTCACCAATGTTATAAATAAAAGAAAGTGAATGCACACTTTTATAAAACCATTCTTAATATTTCCTATGAATACAAAATACAAACTAAAGAGTGCCGCAATTATAAAAATGTAAAAAATATAATCCTTAATAATTAGCAATAAAGCACCTCCGATAATTAGCTCAATTAAATTTGCCAACCGAAATCTCTTTTTTATAAAAGAGTAAAGGGCTGTAATACAAAGCCCGAGCCCAAATAAACATATCGGATCTTTGAGTACATTAGTTCCCCATAAAAGGGCCGATGGTGCAAATAAACAGCCAAGTGCTACAAGTTTTTGATTTTTCGGAAATTCCTCATTGAAAACCAAAAATATTCTCCAGGTGCCAATGGTTGCAAATAAAGTAAATATAAAAGCAATGGGCAGATATGTTCCACAACAAAAAAGGCTCATCACACCTGCCAGCTTACATATCAGAATAGTGCTGTT
>Ga0210402_10003238_pt1 | contig 15355 bp, 9 predicted proteins | sample IncBWC7MmetaG_FD_161055 | JGI IMG/M metagenome (GOLD analysis project Ga0210402, IMG submission 161055) | Forest soil microbial communities from Barre Woods Harvard Forest LTER site, Petersham, Massachusetts, United States - Inc-BW-C-7-M | ecosystem: Environmental > Terrestrial > Soil >...
ATGCGGCGGGCACGGCGCTTGTCTACCTAACGCTGATCGGCGCGACGAACTATATATTGGTGCCAAACTCGAATCCCGCCAACACGGCATCGGCGCTGGCCGTGGATGCATCAGGCAACGCTTACCTGGCGGGTTCAACCACCGACCCCAAGTTTCCCGCCACCGCCGGCGCGTACCAGACCACGTTTGCTGGCCCGGCGAATCCCCCGGCGTTTCTGGCGCCGCCATCCGACGCTTTCGTGGCCAAACTCAACCCCGCCGGTTCCGCGATGGTCTGGGCAACGTTCCTCGGCGGCAGGGATATCGATCAAGCCAACGCCGTGGCGGTGGATGGCAGCGGCAACGTATGGGTGACGGGCACCACCGCGTCGGCGGATTTCCCCAACGCGCAAGGCTGGTCGCAGGGCGGCGATTTTGTGGCGGGGCTAAATGCTGCCGGCACCGCTCTGCCCTACGCGGCGCGCTACCCAAATGACACAGTGGCGCAGACCATCGCCGTGGATGCCACGGGCACGCCGCACGTGGCCGGTTTCAGTGGGATAGTCTCTACCCTTGCGCCCTCGCAGAAGCCCACCATGCGAATCTTCGGCATCGCGAATGCGGCATACGGCCCTTTGGGCGGTCGTATCTCTCCCAGTGAAATCCTCTCCATCTACGGACCGCACATTGGCCCTTCGACACCAGCGACCGCGACGCCCGACAGTTCGGGCGCGCTCCCAACCTCGCTGGCTGGCGTGCAGGTCTTCGTCAATGACGGGCCGATTCCGCTGCTCTACGTGTCGGATTCTCAGATCAACGCAGCGATCCCCCCGTTTGACTACGGCAACCAGGCGCAAATGCGCATTTCGTTGAACGGAAACAGTAGTCCCAGTTTCGGGGCCACCGGGATTGCGTCCGATCCTCAGGTCTTCCAAAACGCCGATAGGAGCGCCCAGGCGGTGAATCAGGACGGCACCATCAACTCCCCCAATCATCCGGCGAAGGCCGGGTCCATCGTGTCGATCTGGGCCACCGGGTTGGGCGCAGTTACCAACTCAAACTCGACGCCTTTAGACTGTCAGGTTTCGACGGCTCAGATTTCGCTCGGCGTGCTCTATTGTGGACAAGCACCAGGCCTTGTTGCCGGTGTGGTGCAAATCAATTTCCAACTGGAGCCGATCCCTGGAGCCTTCACAATCAGCGCCGGCGGCCGTTCCTCCAACCTCGTGCGCATCTACGTGCAATGACCCGCCGCGCTCCGCTTCTCCTGCTGGCGCTCTGCTGTGCGATCCCTCTCTGCGCCGCCCCAAAGGACCCCTGGCTGCGCATCACCTCCGCCAACTTCGAGCTCTTCACCACCGCCGGGGAACGCAGCGGGCGCGACCTCATCCGTCACTTCGAACAGGTGCGCAGTTTCTTCACCCAGGCCTTCGGCTCTAAGCTGGCATCCCCCAAACCAGCCCGCATCATCGCCTTTCACTCCCTGGACGAATACCGGCCTTATCGGCCTAACGAATTGGCCACCGCTTTCTACCAGCCCGGCGCCGGGCACGATTTCATCGTGATGGTAAACGGCGGGCGCGAGCACTACGACGTGGCTGTGCACGAATTCACTCACCTCATGATTCACCAGTCGAACCTGGCGGTGCCGGTCTGGCTCGATGAGGGGATGGCGGAGCTGTATTCCAACCTCGCGCCCACGGGTGCCAAGATCGTGGTCGGCAACGTGATCGCGGGCCGCGCCCAGACGCTGCTTCGCGAGAATTGGATCGACCTGCGCACCGTGGTGGCCGTCGACCGCAACTCGCCGCTGTACGCCGAAAGGCCGAAGGCGGGCATGTTCTATGCCGAGAGTTGGGCATTGGTGCACATGCTCAATCTCGACCCCGCCTACCGGCCTCAGCTTCGCGCCATGGTGGAAGCGCTGAAGGATGGCGGCGCGCCCGCGGCCTTCCAGAAGGCCTACGGCAAGTCCATCGACCAGGTGCAGGACGACCTGCGCCAATACCTGACCAACGCCACCATCCACGCGGCGGTGTTCGATATCCAACTACCCCGGCAAGTGGATTCGCCGGCGATCGAAACCGCGGCTGGCCTGCCGGCCCGGATGGCCCTGGCCGAGTTGCTGACCAACACCCGCGCCAAGCTGGACCAGGCCGGCGCCATGTACCAACAACTGGCGCGCGATTATCCGGACCGCTGGGAAGTGGAAGAAGGTTTCGCGCAGTGGGATTGGCGGCAGCGGCGAAGCGACGAAGCCCTGCGCCACTTTGCGCGCGCCGCCCAATTGGGTTGCCCCAACCCGCGCATGTTCCTGGAATATGCGCAAGTCCTCGGCTACGGCCGCCGAAACGAAGAGGCCGTCACCGCGCTCCAGTCCGCCATCAAACTGGACCCGGGCCTGGAAGAAGCCCACCTCGAATTAGGGGCCGCCTACGTGCGAATCGCCAGGTACGCGGAAGCGATTGCCGAGCTGCTGCAAGTGAAGAAGGTGACACCGGCCGCGGCGCCCCGCTACTTCTACAACCTGGCGTACGCCAATTACCGGTTGGGCGATGCCGCCAAAGCGCGAGCGTTTATCGAGAAGGGCCGGCCGTACGCCACCAACCCCGAAGAGGCCGCGCAGTTGGAGCGGTTGAGCCAGGCACTGGGCCGGTAGGACAGACCATCGTTGTCCGTGGTCTGTCGTTCCCGGGCTGGTTCGGCTACTGCGGATCGAAGTGCTGGTCCACGTAGAGCCACAACACCCGCGCGTAGCGCGTCACCAGCGGCACAAACGGAGCGTAAGCCACAAAGGCCGCCACCACCACCCACTCAAACCGCCACGGGATGAACCGCCAGAACAACAGCAGCAGGGCCAGCACAGGAGGAATCGAGATCAGGTAGCTGAAATACATCGCTCCCAGAAAATACCCTTGCTCGCGCTCGAATTTCAGCCCGCAAACCGGGCATTTTTCATGCATCGCCAGATATCCGCGCCACAGCGTCGCGCGGAAGATCTTGCCTTGCCGGCACCGCGGGCAGGCTTGGTGCGCGATATCGCGAAGCGGCAAACTCACACCATTGAGCATAGCGGAGCGACGGGTGCCGCATGTTACCATCCGTGTAATACCTGAGAACCTCCTCAGTGAGATCACACACGCCGCGTCGTTTGGCCCGCGGCCCAGGTCCCCGTGCTGTACAGGTTTCTGTTCTGGATCACAATCGGCGCAATCAGCCCGGCAGTCCACGGGTATTATCCCGCCCCGGCCGGCGAGCCTGAGGCCTTTCGCGGTAAGACCGTGCTGGTCCTGCACTCGTATTACAAAGGGTACCGGTGGACCGACGATGAAGGCCGCGGCATCGACTCCGTTCTGCTCCCCGAACTGGGCGCCAGCAATCTTTATATCGAATACATGGACACCAAGCGCTTCTTCGGGCCCGGTTCGCTGGAGCAATTCCCGGACGTGTATCGCCGGAAATTCATGTCCCACCACTTCGACGTCATTGTGGCGACGGACAACAATGCCTTCGATTTCCTGCGCCAGTATCGAGACCGGCTGTTCCCGAACACGCCCGTAGTGTTTTGCGGCGTCAACTATTTCAAAGAGGAAGACATCCAGGGGCATCGCCTGTTTACGGGTGTGAGCGAAGAGGCCGATGTCAAGGATACGCTCGACCTGGCGCTCCGCCTGCATCCCGAGACCAAACGCATCTACGTAGTGAACGAAATCAGCGAAACCGGCCAAACCGTGCACGATGAGGTGGTCAAACTGATGCCCTCCTATGCGGCCCGCGTGACCTTCACGTTTCTCGAAGACTACAGCATGCCGGATTTACTGGCCGCGCTGAAAGATCTGTCTGGGAACAGTCTGGTTTTCTATTCCTTTTTCTCTCACGACAAGACGGGCCGGTTCTTCGAATACGATCAGAGCGCCCGAGCCATTGCCCGCGCCACCAAGGTTCCCATCTATGGCGCATGGGATTTCAATCTCGGCTACGGCATGGTGGGCGGGAAGCTGATCAGCGGATTCTATCAGGGAGTGACCGCGGGAAAGATCGCCCTGCGGGTGCTCGGCGGCGAGGATGCGGGCTCGATTCCGGTGGTGCGGTTCACCCCTGACCGTCCCAACCGCTACATGTTCGACTATGCGCAACTGCGGCGCTTCGGCATTCCTTTGGGCGCGCTGCCGAAGGATAGTGTGATCCGGAATATGCCGGAATCGTTCTTCCGGCGGCACCGGCTCGGGTCTCTGGCGGCAGCGGCCCTGTTGGTGTTTCTGATTGTGGCGAATTTCATTCTGGTGCGCAATATTCGCCGCCGCAAAGCCGCGGAACGGGCCTTGTGGAACCAGCAGGAACATCTGGAGGAACTGGTTACCAGCCGCTCGGCGCAACTGGAAAACCTGAACAGCCGCCTGCGCCTGGACATTCTCAAGCGCGAGGCCACGGAGCGGGCGCTGCGGGAATCTCAGCGACTGCTCAACAAGACCTTTGCCAGCTTGCGCGACTGCCTGCTGATCATTACCGCCGAGTCTCGCACCATCATCGACTGCAATCCCGCCACCACCAAACTTTTCGGTTATACCCGCGAGGAGGTGGTGGGCCAATCGGTCCGGTTGCTGCACGTGGATGACGCGGAGTTCGAGCGTTTCCGGGAACTGGCCCTCCAGGCCATCCGGGAAAAGGGTTACCTGCGCATCCCCACGTTCCAGATGAAGCGCCGGAACGGCGAGGTCTTCGCCACCCAGCACAGCGTGATGCCGCTCTACGACGAAGATGGCGTAATGGTGAGCTGGGTGAGCGTGATTCGCGACATCACCGAAGAAAAGCGGTCCGAGGAGAAGCTGGGGGAGTACCGGCGGAAGCTGCGCAAACTGGCGGCGGAATTGACCGTGGTGGAGGCCAGGGAACGGCGCGCCATTGCCGCCGAGCTGCATGAAAACCTGGGGCAGATTCTGGCCACGGCGAAGCTGAAAGTGGCGCCATTGCGGACCCTGGTTACGGATTCGGAGCTGCGGCGGCGTATTGAGGAGGTGCAGCGCCTGGTGGAAGAAGCGCTGCAGCAGACCCGCTCCTTGACCTATCAACTGAGCTCTCCCATCCTGTATCAACTCGGCCTGGAGGCCGCGCTCAAATGGCTGGCGGAGAATATGGAAAAGCAGCACGGCTATCGCGTGACTTTTACGCGCATGGGTGAATCCGAGGAGATGCGGGAGGAAAGCCGCGTATTCCTCTTTTCGGCGGTGCGAGAGCTGCTCGTGAACGTGGCCAAACACGCCGGGGCCAGCGAAGTGGCCGTGCGTCTCCGCTGGCTGGACGACGGCGTGGAAGTGGTGGTGAAAGACAACGGAAAGGGCTTCCGAAGGGCCGGCCTCTCCAACCTCGCCGATTTGAACATCGGGGCCCCGGGCTCCCAGGATGGCTTTGGACTGTTCAATATCTATGAGCGGGTCTCGGACTTGGGCGGGCGGGTTTCCTTGCGCTCCGAACCGCTAAAAGGAACCGCGGTGAAAATTCATTTGCCCCTCGATCTTGCCGCTGGAAATGCGGAAATGGAACATGAGCATCAGAATTCTGTTGGCCGATGATCATCGCATCTTGCGGGAAGGGCTGCGGAGCCTTTTGGCCCAGCAACCCGACATCACCGTGGTGGGCGAAGCCTCCGATGGCGAAACCGCGGTGGCTCTGGCGCGCGACTTGCGGCCGGATCTGGTGATCATGGATGTGGTGATGCCGGGCCTGGACGGCGTGGCCGCGACGCGCCGCATCCGAGCCGAATGTCCGGACACCCGGGTGATCGCGCTGTCGATGCATTCGGACCGGCGATTCGTCAGCGAAATGGTGCGTGCCGGTGCGTTGGGATACCTGGTGAAGGACAGCGCCTTCGAGGAATTGAACCAGGCCGTGAAGACGGTAATGGCAAACCGGCCGTATCTCAGCGCGGTGATCACGGGCACGCTGGTGGAGGATTTCGTGCGCCAGACCAGCACTGCGGAGCGGCCGCCGGTATCGCCTCTGCAAATGCTGACGGCGCGGGAACAGGAGGTGTTGCGGCTGCTGACCGATGGAAAGCGCGTGAAGGAAATCGCGCACCTTCTCAGCATCAGCGCCAAAACGGTGGAATCGCACCGCCAGAACATCATGGATAAGCTGGAGATCCACAGCACCATAGAACTGACGCGGTACGCCTTGCGTGAAGGGCTGACAACGATATGAGAGGTTGTGGGGCAGGTTGCTAACCTGCGGCGGGTTGGCAACCCGCCTCCCGCGAATTGGTAATCGCCTTCCGCGGATTGGGAAACCAAGCAGCGGCTCGCTGCCCCATCGCGCAGGCCGGATTACCAATCCGCCGCAGGATCACATCCTGACCCACCAAAGACTTTTCTAAACCCTAGCGGCGCTGGCGAGCGAACGGTAGGGCGCTCCCACTTCCTGCGCGTCAACCACAGCCACCGCGGCGACGTTCACGATGTCGTTCACTTCTGAGCCGCGTTGCAGGACGTGAACCGGCTTGGAAAGGCCGGCCAGCAGGGGGCCGATCAGCTCCGCGCCACCAATCCGGTGCAGCAGTTTATAGGCGATGTTGCCGGATTCCAGGTTGGGGAAGACCAGGACATTGGCGCCGCCCCGAAGCGTGCTGAACGGGTAAGTCTCCTCCAGGATCTGCGGAACCACGGCCGTATCGGCTTGCATTTCGCCGTCAATCATCAGGCCTGGCGCGCGTTGACGAACCAGTTCCACGGCTTGGCGGATCTTGGCGGAAAGCGGATGCTGCGTGCTGCCGAAGTTGGAGAAGGAGAGCATCGCAACCCGCGGCTCCTGGCCGAACCGCAGGGCCTTTTCCGCCGTCATGATGGCGATTTCCGCCAGGTCTTCGGCGGAGGGCTCGATGTTGACCGTGGCGTCGGCCAGGAAAAAAATGTCTCCCTTGGGAGTGATCAGCACGTAGACACCGGCCACACGGCGCAGTTCGGGGCGTACGTCGATCACCTGAAGCGCCGGCCGGATGGTATCCGGATAATGAGTGGTGAGGCCGCCGATGAGTGCGTCGGCATCGCCCAACCGTACCATCAGGCTGCCGAACGTGACGGGGTTCAGAATCAGTTTCCCCGCCTCTGTCCTGGTCACGCCCTTGCGCTGGCGCAGGCTGTAAAACTCTTCCAGGTACACATCCTGCCGCGCAAAGTTCTGGGGATCCACGATTTGGAGATTGTCCAGACGCAGGTGCAGTTCGGCCGCCTTATCGCGAATCCGCGCCTCGTTGCCCAAAAGAATCGGAAGCGCGATCTTCTCATCGATCAGGATTCGGGCCGCCCGCAGGATTTTGCCCTCTTCGCCTTCCGTAAACACGACGCGCCGCGGGTTCTTCTGCGCCTTGTTGATCATGGCGCGCATCACGCCATGGGCCCTGCCCAGACGGCATTCCAGTTCTTCGCGGTACTGACGGATATCGACGTGCACCTGGGCCACGCCGCTGTCCATGGCGGCCTGCGCCACCGCGGACGCCTCCCAGATGAGCACCCGGGGGTCGAATGGCTTCGGAATGATATACTCGCGGCCAAATTCGATCCGGTCCACGGAATAGGCGCGCAGCACCGAGTCGGGCACGTCTTCCTTGGCCAGCGAGGCCAGCGCGCGCGTCGCCGCCAGTTTCATTTCGTCGTTGATGGTGGTGGCGCGCACGTCCAGGGCGCCGCGGAAGATGAACGGGAAACCGAGAACGTTGTTCACCTGGTTGGGATAATCCGAGCGGCCGGTGGCCACAATGGCGTCGGGACGGGCGGCCAGCGCCTCATCGTAGCCGATTTCCGGATCGGGATTGGCCAGCGCGAAGACGATCGGGTCGGCGGCCATCCCCATCAGCATTTCGGGGGTCACGGCGCCCGCGCTCGACAGGCCGAAGAAGACGTCCGCGCCCACCAGCGCTTCGGTCAGGGTGCGGGCCTCGGTGGTGGCGGCATAGCGCGCCTTGTAGGCGTTCATGTGCCCGGTGCGGCCTTCGTAAATGACGCCCTTGGTGTCGCACATCAGAATATTCTCGTGGCGGACGCCAAGCTTAATGTAATGAGCGGCGCAGGAAATGGCGGCGGCGCCGGCGCCATTGAAGACGATCTTGATTTCTTCGATCTTCTTGCCGGCCAGTTCGAGAGCGTTCAGCAGGCCCGCGCCGGATATAATCGCGGTGCCATGCTGATCGTCGTGGAACACCGGAATCTTCATAGTCTGGCGCAGCTCTTCTTCGATTTGGAAACATTCCGGCGCCTTGATGTCTTCCAGATTGATGCCGCCGAAGGTGGGTTCCAGCAGTTGACAGGCGCGGATGATTTCGTCCGGATTTGCCGTGGCCAGCTCAATATCGAAAACATCGATATCGGCGAAGCGCTTGAACAGAACGGCCTTGCCTTCCATTACCGGCTTGCCCGCCAGCGCTCCGATATTGCCCAGGCCCAGAACCGCCGAGCCGTTGGTTACCACGCCTACCAGGTTGCCCTTGGCGGTGTACTTATAGGCGAGGCTGGGGTCGCGCTCGATTGCCAGGCACGGAACGGCGACGCCTGGGGTGTAGGCAAGACTGAGATCTCTCTGGGTGAGGCAGGGCTTGGTCGGGGTAACCGACACCTTGCCCGCGGGAGCCGCGGAATGGTAATCGAGGGCATCTTCTGGACGGATCTGCATGTACGCCACCTTTATAAAGATAATTATACTCTGTTATCTGAATCAAAGCCAAAGAGGCTGCGGGTTTCTGCTATAGGTGCCCCCCTGTGGAACGTAGGTGTTTTACCTGATTTAAGTTTCCCCATATAGCGTGGTAATACTATCTAATAGTATAAGGTCCTAATCTACTAAATAGGCATTTGGTCTCAGTGGACAACCAGGAGACCTGACGCAGCTCGAAGCCGCCCAGCTTCGCCGCAGCCGCAAAACAAGAGGTCCCCACAATGCAAACGCCGCACAAAGCCACCCCCAAGAAGTTTTATCGCACCCTATATTTTCGTGTGCTCGTCGGAATCCTCCTGGGAATCGTACTGGGAGTCGTGGCCCCCTCCACCGCCGGAAAGATGGAGCCGTTTGGCGTTGGCTTTATCAAATTGATCCGCATGATGATCGGGCCGGTGATCTTCTTCACAGTGGTGGTGGGAATCGCCAGCATCGGCGATATGCGCAAACTGGGGCGCGTCGGTCTGAAGGCCCTGCTTTACTTTGAAGTGCTCACTACGGTCGCGCTGCTGATCGGGCTGGCGGTGGTCGACGTCGTCCGGCCGGGCGCGGGCATGAATGTGGACGCCAGCAAACTGGACGCCAGCGCCATCCAGTCCTACGCCGCTCAGGGGCATCATCTGAGCTCCGTCGACTTTGCGATGAATATCATCCCCAAGACGTTCATCGGAGCCTTTTCGGAGGGCGAGATCCTGCAGGTTTTGTTGCTCGCCATCCTGGTCGGCCTGGCGCTGGCGGCGCTCGGACAAGGCAAGACGCTGATTGCGGGGTGCGAGAAGGTAGCTCACCTGATGTTCGGCGTGATCGGCCTCATCATGCAGGCCGCGCCCATCGGGGCGTTTGGGGCGATGGCATACACGGTGGGCCATTACGGGCTGAAGACGCTGATTCCACTCGCCAAGCTGATGGCGTGCGTCTACGTCACCAGTATCGCGTTCGTATTCGTCGTCCTCGGGATCATCGCCTCTATGCACGGTTTCAGCATTTGGAAATTCATCAGGTACATCAAGGAAGAGCTTCTCATCGTGCTGGGCACCTCGTCTTCGGAATCGGTGCTGCCGCGCATCATGGTCAAAATGGAGGCGCTCGGCTGCTCGAAATCGGTGGTCGGGCTGGTGATCCCCGCGGGTTATTCCTTCAACCTGGACGGCACCTCCATTTATCTGACGATTGCCGCGATCTTCGTGGCGCAGGCCACCAACACGCACCTGACCGGGTCGCAAGAGGCCTTCCTGCTGCTGATCCTGATGCTCAGTTCCAAAGGAGCGGCGGCGGTGACGGGCGGCGGGTTCATCACGCTGTCGGCGACCCTGCAGGCGGTGGGGACGGTCCCCATGGCCGGGCTCACCCTGCTGCTGGGCGTGGACCGCTTCATGTCGGAAATGCGCGCGCTGACGAACCTTGTGGGTAACGGCGTGGCAACTATCGTGGTTGCCAAGTGGGAGCGCGAACTCGATGAGGGCCGCATGAAGCGGGTATTAAATGGTGAAGAGGAGGTCAACGACGACACGCTGGCGGCAGCGGCGGCGATTGAGCGCGTTCCTTTTGTCGATCATCCGGAGTTGGCGATGGCGGGAAGAAGGTAAGTAGCTGTCAGCTATCAGCTATCAGCGTTCGGCTCAAGACCGCGCCACCCGAAGCTGACCGCCCAAAGCTGATGGCTGAAAGCTGATCGCTGAAAGCTCCTTGTTTTACCTGATTGCCACAGTGTTTCACCTGTGGAACTATACTACTAAATAGTATTTAAAGATCTGAAATGCTTAATTGGACGCAAGTCTATACCCCCGTAGCCGGCAGCCTGGGGCTGTCGGCGCTGGTCGCCGCCCTTCCCGTAGTCGTCCTGTTGGGGCTCCTCGCATTCGGCCACGTCAAAGCTCACTGGGCCGCATTATCGGGGCTGGCGGCTTCGCTTGGTGTGGCCATCCTGGTCTTTGGAATGCCTGTGAAACTCGCCGGCGCCGCGGCCCTCATGGGCGCCGCCTATGGTCTTTTTCCGATCGGCTGGATCGTGCTGGGCGCCATCTTCATTTATGACGTAACAGTCAAGTCCGGCGACTTCGATATCGTAAAAGACAGCATCGCCGGCGTAGGCAGCGACCGGCGTGTGCAAGTGCTGCTGATCGCCTTCTGTTTCGGCGCATTCATTGAAGGCGCTGCCGGATTCGGAACCCCGGTGGCGATTTCCGCGGCCATGCTAATCGGGCTCGGCTTCCGGCCCCTGCAGGCCGCCGGCCTGGCGCTGATTGCCAACACCGCCCCGGTGGCCTTCGGCGCCCTGGGCATTCCCGTCATCACCCTGGCCACTGTCACCGGATTGCCGCTGGATCTGCTGAGCGCGATGGTGGGGCGCATCCTGGTGCTGTTCTGCATGGCGATCCCTTTCTGGGTGATCTGGACCATGTGCGGCCGCAAGAAGATGATGGAGGTCTGGCCCGCCTGCCTCACGGTCGGCATGACTTTTGGCGCCACTCAGTACGCCATCAGCAACTACATCGGGCCTTCCCTGGCCGCCATCGGCGCTTCGGTGGTTTCGATGGCGGCGCTCATCATCCTCCTCAAATTCTGGCAGCCGGCCACTATCTGGTCTTTCGAGCATGAAGACGGCGTCGAACGGGCTCAGGCGCACGCCAACCGGCGGGTCTACACAGGCGGCCGGAAGCTGAAGGCCTGGATGCCCTGGATCCTGCTTTCTTTGTTCGTATTCGTCTGGGGATTGACCCCGGTAAAGGTATTTCTAAACGGCGGGCCGGTGAGCCACCCCAATTTCCTGAGCGGCATTTCCTCTCTCAATATCGCGGTCCCCGTTCTGCACAAAGCCGTGACCCGCACGCCGCCGGTGGTGGCCAGGGCGGCGGCTGAACCGGCCATCTTCGTCTTCAACTGGGCTTCCGCTACCGGAACCAGCCTCTTGTTGGCGGGCGGCCTCGGCGGATTGTTGTTGGGCTTCACGCCCCGGAACCTCTTTTGGATCTTTCTGGGGACGCTGAAACGTATCCGAAAATCGCTGCTCACCATCGGAGCCATGCTAGCTCTGGGCTTTTCGACCCGGTATGCGGGCCTGGACGCGACCATGGGGCTGGCCTTTGCCAGTACCGGCGTCCTGTTTCCGTTCTTCTCGCCGCTGCTGGGCTGGCTGGGAGTGGCCCTGACGGGCAGCGACACTTCCTCCAATGTACTCTTCGGCGGCCTGCAGCAGATCACCGCCCGTCAGGTGGGAGTTGCGCCGGTATTGGCGGCGGCGGCGAACAGCGCCGGCGGCGTGATGGGCAAAATGATCGACGCCCAAAGCATCGTGGTGGCCGGCGTGGCCACGGGGCAGCAAGGCAACGAAGGAAGCATTCTGCGCTATGTCTTCCTGCACAGCATCGTGCTCGCCGGACTGGTGGGCGTGGTGGTATTCCTCATGGCTTACGTATTTCCTTGGATGATTCCGGTGGTGACGAAGTGAGCGCGGTTCGCACCGCAAACGACCGCAATAAACAAACAGGAGTGATAAGACATGTTTCATACCCTCTTTCAACGCACGCTGCTTAGCGTGTCGGCTGGCGTCCTGATGCTCGCGCTCGTTCCCGCGCCCGCTTCGGCACAGCTTCAAATCAAGAACGAAGATGTCACCATCAAGTTCGGCATTCAGGGCCAGTTCTGGGCCGACTTCAACCAGGACTCGACAGCGGCCTCCGCCGGCGCGCAGGGCTATAACCAGAATTTCTATCTGCGGCGCGCGCGCATCATGATGGGTGGAAACATCGGCGACAAGATCAGCTTCTTCATCCAGACCGACGATCCGAAACTCGGCATTACCCCCAAGAACATGGCCCAGGGCTTTATCCTGCAGGACGCATTTGCGGAATACAAGGTAAGCAATCACCTGCAACTGGCCGGCGGCGAAATGCTGATTCCGTTTTCGCGCCAGGGGCTGCAATCCACCCTCAGCTTCTATTCGGTGGATATCAGCGCCGTCTCCGTGGTGAACAACACCCAGATGCAGCAATTGGCGCTTCGCGACCTGGGCTTCCAGGCCAGAGGCTATTTCCTGCACGATCGTCTGCAATACCGCGGCGGTATCTTTGCAGGCGAGCGCGATGTGAACGGACGCAATCCCCTGCGACAGGCGCTCTATTTGCAGTACGACTTCTTCTCTCCCGAGAAAGAGTATGCCTACGCCGGCACGGCGCTCGGCAAGCGCAAAATTCTGGCAATCGACGCGGGCGGCGACAAACAGGGCAGCTACCGCGCCTATTCGGCCAATATCGCCAACGATACACCGGTGCGCGGCGGCGATGAAGTCGGCTTCAACCTCCAGTATTTGCACTTCGACGGCCGCGATAAGCTCGTTACGGTCCCCGACCAGAACAATTTCATGGCGGAAGCGGCCTACTATGTTCACAAAGCCAAGATCCAACCGTTCGCCCGCTTCGAAACGCAGCAGTTCGTCGCCGCCGTTAACGATACCAAATCCATCAACCGCATCGGCGGCGGCGTGAACTACTACATCCGCGGCCAGAATTTCAAGTGGACGGCGCAGGTTCTGCGTGCTTTCCCGCAGAATGGCTCGCCGATCAGGCCCAGCAACGAGTTCACGCTGCAGATGCAGGCGTTCTACTTCTAGGCAAAAACGCGCTTGTGGGGCAGATTGTTAATCTGCGGCGGATTGGCAATCCGCCTGCCGCGGGCACGGCGCATCCCCCACAAGCTGCCGTTCCTTTAACAGCGACCGTGAGGGTAGACCAATGTTAAACAAATCCATTGCCGGGCAGCTTGAGGCCATTGTAGGATCCGGCCACGTGTTGACTCACAAAGTCGACCTGGTAACTTACAGCTATGACGCCGCGGCGGACGTACCCCGGCAGATTCCCGATGTCGTCGTCATGCCGGCTGACGTTGAGGAAATCCGCAACATCGTCAACCTGGCTCGGGCGCGCGATATCGCGATCTACCCACGCGGCGCCGGAACCAACCTGAGCGGGGGCGCAATTCCCCTCCATCGCGGCATCGTACTGTCGTTCCAGCGGATGAACCGGATTTTGGAAGTGGATGCCCTGAACCTCACGGCCACCGTCCAACCCGGCGTAGTCATTCAAGAACTCAACACCGCAGTCGCTCCCCATGGCCTGATCTATCCTCCCGACCCGGGCACCGTCAACACCGCTACGATGGGCGGCTCTGTGGCGGAGAATTCCGGAGGTCTGCGAGGCTTGAAGTACGGCGTCACCAAGCACTACGTGATGGGTATGGAAGTGGTGCTGGCCAATGGCGACAAAGTCCGGTTCGGCGGCAAGACGGTCAAAAACGTCACCGCCTACGATTTTGCCAGCCTCTTCGTCGGCTCGGAGGGCACGCTCGGCATCATCACGGAGATCACCGTGAAGCTCATCCCCGCTCCCAAATTCCGGCGCACCATGCTGGCCACCTACCAAACCATCGAAGATGCCGGCAACACCGTGGCCGGCATCATTCGGGCCCGGGTGATACCGGCCACACTGGAGATTCTGGATCGCCAGACCATCGAAGCCGTCGAAGCTTTCGCCCATGTGGGATTGCCCACGGGTGCGGAGGCTCTGCTGCTGATCGAAGTGGATGGTATGGCGGAAACGGTGGTGGAATATGAGGCTGCGGCGGTGATCCAGACCGTGGCCGAAAACCACGGGGCGCTGCGCCTGGCGAATTCCGATGCCGAACGCGACCAGCTTTGGGCCGCCCGGCGCGCCGCTCTGCCGGCGCTGGCTTCGCTGAATAACACGGTGGTGCTGGAAGACGCCACGGTGCCGCGCAGCCACATCACCGAGATGCTGGTGGCGTGCGCCAACATCGGCCGCAAGTACAACCTGGTGCTCGGAACGTTCGGCCACGCCGGCGACGGCAATCTGCACCCGACCATTCTGGCCGACAAGAACAACGCCGATGAAATGGCGCGAGTGCACCAGGCCGTGGAAGAGATCTTCGAAACGGCTCTGCGGCTTGGCGGCACCCTTTCGGGCGAACACGGCATCGGCATCGCCAAGATGAAGTTCCTGGGCAATGAGATCGGCGACAGCGGCCTGAATCTGATGCGCAGTATCAAGGACGCACTCGATCCGTCGAACCTGTTCAATCCGGGGAAGCTGGTTCCCCTCAGAGAGACTTCGCATGCAGGCAAGTGACGCCGGCGCCAGGCTCCAATCGGAACTCGACAAGTGCATGCGATGCGGCATGTGCATGTCGGTTTGCCCGGTTTATGCCACCGAGAAGAACGAGGCGGCGGTGGCCCGAGGCAAGATTGCGATCGCGGAAGCCGTGATTTCGGGCGACCTCGCGTTGGACGATCCGGAAGTGGTCGACGCGCTGTTCAATTGCCTGGTCTGCAAGTCGTGCATGCAGAGTTGTCCCTCGGGTGTGCAGTTTGACCGCATCATCCTGGGGTTGCGGGCGGCCATCGTGGAGAAGAACGGGTTGCCGTGGCTGAAGGCCGCAATCTTCGGCGCGCTCAAGCAACCGGCGGTGCTCGACGGGGCCATGAAGGTGGGGGCCGCGCTGCAAGGCCTGGTCTTCCGCGACCATCCGCGGTTCCGCGCCATTTCCCCGCGCTCGCCGTTCGCACGTCTCGGCAAGAACGCCGGCTTCGACGGCGACCGCCTGTTCCCTGCCCCGGCCACGAATCCTTTGCGCGATCGTGTGCCGGAAGTGATTCCGTCGGCGT
>Ga0210402_10003240_pt1 | contig 15337 bp, 14 predicted proteins | sample IncBWC7MmetaG_FD_161055 | JGI IMG/M metagenome (GOLD analysis project Ga0210402, IMG submission 161055) | Forest soil microbial communities from Barre Woods Harvard Forest LTER site, Petersham, Massachusetts, United States - Inc-BW-C-7-M | ecosystem: Environmental > Terrestrial > Soil >...
CGTCGCTTGCACCGAGATCGGCCGCGTCTGCCCGCGCATCGTGAGATTCCCGTGCAGGATCCATTGCCCCCGGCCGGTAAGCTCTACATCTCTAGACTTGAATACGATCTCCGGATGATGCTCGCTGTCGAGTACCTCCGGCCCCAGCATTGTCTTCTGCACTTCCGCGCGATTTTTCTCGGAGTCGTCTTTGTCGACCACGCGCAGCCCCCGCGCATCCACGTGCACTTCAACCGTGGGATGCGAACCCGTGTCCGCCACTCCGCTGTGAATCGACGCGTGCACTTCGTGCTCGTGTCCCAACGCCGAGAATACGCCTGTCTTGCCGACGTGGATCGTCAATGTCGATTTCTGCGTGTCGATATTATGTTGTCGGGCGCTCAAAGTCAGCGCGCCCACGAAGCTCGCTGCAACCAGCAGCACGGTTCGCATCATCGCTCACCTCAAAAGTTAGTAACGCGAAGACTGACGCTTCGGTTCCGAGAGTGACTGGACCGCCCGCCGCCGATGACCTGTGCTTAAGTCTAATCCAATGCACACTCGCTCCGCCGTCACAACAAAGTCAAATCCATGTCGCTTCCAAAAATACTTATTCGCTAAGCGAACTGTTCCCTCTTAACAAGATCTAACTACAGCTGAAATATTACAAATAATTGACATTTTGGCGACTCATCCGAGTCACTGCCGTTCTAACGTCGCGACTGTGATTTTGGCAAATTACGGAAAGCGACAATGAACAGGAACACCTGCGTTGGGTTTTCCCAGTTCTGCAAACCATTCAACCGTTTATGCGGTCGTGCAGGCTTAAGCGCCGCGTTACTTTTCGTAATGACGATTCTTCGCGCTCAAGCACAAGCTCCAGGCACAGGATCCATCAGCGGCCAGATCTACGATGCCTCTGGGGCGTTTATTCCAAATGCTCAAATCACAGTCGTCAATGAGGGAACCAATTGGAGTCGTTCGGTAACCGCCACATCGGAAGGCCTGTTCCGGGTGCCGCTCTTGACCCCCGGAAATTATTCTGTGTTGGTGGAAGCGACGGGATTTCGACAAGGAACGTTGCGTTCCGTCCATGTCATCACTAGCGAAACCGCCGTCGTGAATGTCAGACTCGACGTTGGTTCGGCGGCGGCCGTCAAGGTGCAGGTCAACGATTCTTCCGAATTAGCGCAGACGGAAAGCGCTGCGCTCGGCCGAGTGACCGACGGTAAAACCGTTGTCGCGTTGCCTCTTAGCAATCGCAACTTTTCTCAGATATTAGCCCTTTCCGCCGGAGTCATCGCTGATGTTCCCAACGCTGCTAATTTAGGTTCAAACACTCAGAATGTCACAGCAAACGGTGCCAAGCCCACGGCCAACAATTTCCAATTCAATGGCGTAGATGCAAACAACATCTCCGAAAATTCATTTTCTGGGGAATTATTTGCTCCCGAAACGGGGATTGCGATCCCTAACCCCGACACCATAGCGGAGTTCAAAGTACAGACGGGCTTGTATGATGCGGGTTATGGAAGAAGCGCGGGGGCCAATGTCGACCTCGTGAGCAAGGCCGGGACAAACCATTTTCACGGAAGTCTGTGGGAATTCTTTCGAAATGAAGCCCTGAACGCAAACGACTTCTTTTTGAAGCAAAACGGCCAGCCGCGACCGGTTCTGAAACAGAACCAGTTCGGAGGTACTTTAGGTGGACCACTCGGGAAGAATAAGACATTTTTCTTCCTGTGTTATCAAGCGACGATTCAACGGGATGGCGATGCCGCTGGCTCTCTGATAAGCACTTTTCTGCCTCCTTTGACCAGCGATCGGTCAGCGGCCGCCCTGGGCCGTCTCTTTGGCGGACAGTCTGGGGTGAACGGCGGTGTCGCAGTCGCGCCGGATGGTTCCAATATCAATCCCGTGGCGCTGGCTCTTTTGAATTTCAAGCTCGCGAACGGAAACTTTGTCATTCCGAGCCCACAAAGGATTCTCCCAAACGGAGTCGGAGAATCGACATTCTCAAGTCCAGCGAAATATCGCGAAGACCAGTTCACGGTCAATCTGGACCATCAGTTCTCCGCGAAAAATCAGCTCTCGGGCCGCTTCTTCTACTCACGCCAGCCAACCACTATTCCGTTCAACAGTTTTGCCGCCACGGTTCCTGGCTTTGGAGGGCAACAGACGGAGCGGAACGATTTGTTCGTTTTGTCAGACACACATGTCTTCACACCAAATCTGATCAATGTCGCTCGTTTCGGATTCGTTCGCTTTGACGGATCGGAAGTGAGTGTCGACCCGATTACTGGTTCCGACGTGGGAATGCAGACTCCACCGACATTGCCCGGAATTCCGGGCGTTCAAGTCACTGGACTCTTTACCATCGGCCCACCTTTCCAGCTGTCTTATTTTGAAAACACAAATACGTTTGTTTGGCAGGACACCCTCTCCCTCACGAGAGGCAAGCACAGTTTACGCATAGGCGCAGAGGCGAAACGCCATCAGTTGGACGTTGCCCCGTCCCCCCCGTCTGGCGATCTGATTTTCCTGAGTTTTCCAGATTTTCTTTTGGGTGAAAGTGCGGCACAAAACGGCAGCGCTCAAAGCAATATATTTTTCGTTTCTGGAGGAGCCGGCATCTACCGAAGAGATGAACGGTATACGGACTTCGCAGGCTTTGTGCAAGACGACATCACCGTCACACGCCGAGTGACTGTGAACGCGGGCTTGCGCTATGAGTTCTTCGGGCCGCCCACAGAAATCCACGGCCGACTCTCGAATTTCGATCCGGGCCTGGCGACCTCACAAGTCCCTGGGTCCGGCAGTTTCAGCGGATTTCTCCTACCCTCGAATTACAACGGGCCAATCGCCAGCGGCGTAATGAAAACGCAAAACTCTTCGATGTGGAACTCAGACTATAAGGACCTTAGCCCGCGTATTGGTTTTGCTCTTCGGTTGCTCGATCAGCCCACTGTGGTGCTACGCGGAGGGTATGGCATCTACTACGAACGGCTTTCCGGGCAACTCGCTGCGCAAAATATAGGCCAACCTCCGTTTTCGACCATGCAGACGCTTCTGGGAGTGCAGAACGCGGCGTCTACCTTCCAGCAGCCCTTTAATCCTCCCCTGCCCCTGACTTCAGCCTTCCCTATATTTCTCCCCCGCACCCCGGACAGCTCGTTGTTCCTCGCCGCGATCGGGCGGTCCCTCACAAGCCCCTATTCGCAACAGTACAGCCTGAACGTTCAATACGAGTTTGCGCCAGACTTCCTGTGGCAGATAGGATACGTCGGCTCAAAAGCGACTCACCTCACAGGCTGCGTAGAGTTCAATCAGGCGCTCACCGCGACTCCACAGAATCCCGTCAACGGGCAAGCAACCACGACAAACGAAAACCTGACGCAGAGACTGCCGTTCGCTGGTGTCGCCAGCGGCTCCTACATTTGCGAAACCGCTTTTAGCGCCAACTACAATTCCCTTCAAACCAGCGTAATCAAGAGACTCAGCCACGGTCTCGATTTCCTAGCCAGCTACACATTTTCCAAGGCACTTGATTTCACGAGCGGAACGGGACTTCTTAACTCCTTAGACCTAGGGTTCCTAAGCAACGACCAAACCAATCCGCGCCAGGCTCGCGGACTTGACGACTTCGACCGAAAGCACCGCTTCGCCCTCAGCTTTGTCTACGCGCCCTCTCCCTTTAGGATCGGACCTAGAGTCATGCGGCAGGTCTTCTCACAGTGGCAGTTTTCTGGCGTGCTGGTTCTTCAGTCAGGCCTTCCAATTACGGCCGTTGACAGCACTGCAGGATCGGTTTATGGGAATCTGGTCGGATTCACTCGTGCGGAGTGCACCGGTGCGAACCCGGCCTCGTCCGGATCCATTTCTAACCGTCTCAACGGGTATTTCAATAGCGCCGCATTCGCTGCGCCTCCAGTGGTAGGCGACGGTACGGGCTTCGGAAATTGCGGCGTCGGCATACTGCGCGGACCCGACCAGCGCAACATCGATTTGGGAATTCAGAGAACTTTTGCTGTTACCGAAGCGAGTACTGTGGAATTCCGTACTGAGTTCTTTAATTTCACGAACACCCCAAAGTTTGGCCTGCCGGTGAACGACCGCGCTGCGGGACCAGCCTTTGGAGTCATCTCCTCGACTGCGTCGAATCCAAGGATCGTGCAGTTTGCCCTTAAATACAGATTCTGATTTGCTCACGTCTGTTGTTGCTTGACACAAAGGACTCACGAGTGCTTGAAATCCCGACCTTTCTTCTCGACGCATTGCGGTTTCGCGAGTCACGTCGAGAGGCCCTTCGCGATGTCACTGATCATCAGTGGAGAACCGTTCTCTCGGGTTGGTCAACCGCGCGCCTTGCTCTAGCTTTACGACAAGACCGTGACGATGATCTTCCGGATTGGGTGCGGTCGCGGCTCGACACTTACCTATCAGACACCGCGCTGCGGTTCGATCGGATCAAAGCGACCTATTCTACAGTGGCAAAAGCCTTCAGGGCGGTGAATGCGGAGCATCTCGTCATCAAAGGGTTTTCGCTCTGGCCCGGTTACACTGTAGATCCCCGGTTTCGGCCACACGGCGACATCGACCTCTATTGCCCACCAGAATCGATTCTTCGCGCCCGCGATACTCTTCTTGCGCTTGGCTACACGCCAAACCTCAGGTATGAACATCTCCCCACGGATCATCTGTGTACGATGATGCCCAAAACAAGGTGGAAACCACGCGAAAATCTCTTCGATCCTGACATGCCGATTTGTTTCGAGCTGCACTTTTGCTTCTGGAATGAGTCCATCATGCGTTTTTGTCCGAGTGGCTTGGACCAGTTCTGGACTCGTCGCATCAGCCGGCAACTTGAGGATATCTCGTTCCCGGGTCTCCATGCTGCGGACAATCTCGCCTACACCGCTCTCAACATTCTTCGAGATCGTCTCATTAGCGCCCCTGCAGCAGAGCAGGTGTATGGGCTGGCCCGATTTTTGCACTTGCACGCCAATGACCACGGTTTCTGGGCAACGTGGCGAAACCGTCACGACGAGTCCCTTCGTCGCCTGGAGATCCTTTCTTTCCGGCTGGCCGAGGAGTCCTTTGCTTGCTCGCTGTCCGAGGAGGTCCAGGAGGAGGTCCACCGTTCCGCAGCCGGCGTGCAGGCATGGTTTCGAGAGTTTTCGAAGTCTCCACTTTCTGTGCGATTCGACCGAGAAAAAGATGGCGTTTGGTTGCATGCGAATTTTGTTGACTCCTTTCGCGATAAAGCATCGGTTGTGCTCCGCGGTCTGCTTGCCATTCCGCTTTTCATCCCAACGTTCGCTGCCGTGATGGAACGCGACCGTCAGAGCACGCAAGGCGCTCCCCGACCCGCCAACTCACGCGCACTCGTCTCCTGGCGTAAGGTAATCAAGTATGCCGGTTGGCTTGTGAGCCGCGCAGTCACTCGTATCATCCCGCTTCCGTTCTTTCTTTGGCGCGGACTACGCTATGGGCTATCGACAACAGGATTGAGCGCGCAATTCTGGACGTTTCTTGCCGCATCGTTCTGTCTTGACCTGGGGATGACGATTTTTTTCTTTTTGTACAATCTCTATCTTTTGGACTGTGGATTCAAAGAGCAGTTCCTAGGGGCCATAACAAGCGCGATGAGTATCGGCAGCATCGCGTGCACCATACCTGCCGGGATAGTCATCGAGCGATTGGGACTCCGCAAATCGCTTTTGCTCTGTTTTGCCTTAGTCCCTTCCGTTTCGGCGGCGCGGGTCTTCTTTTCCGCAAAGGCAGTCCTTCTCGCTTTTGCCTTCTTAAGCGGTTTTGTAACAACCGTTTGGGCCGTGGCCCTGTCTCCCGCCATTACCCGCCTGACGAACGAAAAGAGTCGTCCGTTAGGTTTTAGCATAGTGTTTTCTTTTGGTATTGGTATGGGAATCGTCGCTAATCTTGCCGCCAGTCGGATTCCGGGATGGTTTGTTCATTTGATGCCGCGGACAAGCCTGGTACAAGCTAAGCTGTTCGCATTGCTCCTCGGTTGCGCGATCGTAGCCCTGGGAGTCTTGCCCGTTTCTCGGCTGGCGTTTCCTTCGACACCGGCAGCTAGCAAGACGCTTTACCCCCGCAATCGTTTCCTATTGCGCTTTCTTCCTGCTTTGGCCGTATGGACGATGGTGACTGGATCACTCAGTCCCCTGGCCAATGTCTATTTCTCTCAGTATTTGCGAATGCCTTTGCAGCGAATCGGTGAAGTATTTTCCTTTGCCAGTCTCTTCCAGGTATCGGCCGTCCTCATTGCGCCATTCTTGTTCCGTAAGCTCGGGCTCGTGCCCGCCATAGCAGGAACACAGTTTGCGACTGCGGTTTTACTGGCGTGTCTCGCTGCGACCTCAGCCGCCACCTATGCACCTTTCATTTATATCGGCTATTCTGGACTGCTTTGGATGAGTGAACCAGCCTTGTTCAGCCTTCTTATGACGCATGTGACGCCTAGCGAACAGGCGGGGGCTTCAGCATTAAATTTTCTCGTGATTTCAGTGACCCAAGCTATCGCCGTAGGTTTGGCTGGAGCCTCATTCACGCGGTTTGGTTATCCAGCGGTTTTATACGCAATGGCGGGGGTAGCCTTCATCGCTGCACTCTTTTCTCGTTTCTTGCTGGGCCAGAGCGTGTTGCCGGCATCGCAACCTTGCCCTGTAAACGCCAGCTCAGAAGAACGAGTGGGTTGAGATCCCTTTCGTCTTCTGGAACGCGAATGCCTGGACCGGGGAACACCTAGGGCACTGCTGGAAAAACCGCAACTCGACCTTGCTGAAACCTGTTACAAGCCTGGGACATAAGCGTGACATCTCCTTATGCGGCCATCGCTAAAATCAAGGCCTGTTTCTGGCGTGACCGAGGCCAAGGGTGAATGTCCCGACCTAGGTTATAGGTCGGCGGGAACTTTGTCGCGACGGAGGATAGCTTGGTTATGACTGCAAAATCCGCACTTGAAAGCTCATTTGCGGAAACTCACGGGTACCCACGCGACCCGCTGAAATACTTTGTCGAATTCCCATTTCACGCAGCTCATCATCCGCTTGGATTTCCTATGCAGGTATCGACCAACTCCGAAGCGGTTATTGCTGCGGCCCAGGAAAGCTGGGGGCCATTCCCGAAACTGCGGTCCGCAAAAACAATCCATCTTCGCATAGGGGTTTCTGAGAGTGGACAGAAGGAGCTTCCCAAGGCTCCAAGTTTTAGAGCTCAACGAGGCCTCATTACAATTATTGCGGATTCAGAAAATTTTGCCGTGTGCGATGTGTCAAGAGGCTTTGGTTTTTCCTGGGTAACGCCCGTCACCGTCGCTGATTCCGCATTTTTCCGCTATCACTTCCTGGATGTCATGACGGGTCTTCTCCTAGCGCCAGTCCACTTTGCGATCATTCATGCCGCTTGCGTTGCGCTGGATGGGCATGGCGTCTTGCTGTGCGGCAACTCTGGAGCGGGTAAATCCACTTTGGCTTTTGCGTGCGCGCAAAGGGGGTGGACGTTTGTCTCCGACGATGCCGGCTATGCTTCGCGCAAGCACACTGACCGCACGGTGATTGGGAACCCTTTGTATCTACGGCTACGAGCGGATGCCTCAGACTTCTTTCCGGAACTTCTAAAGCGACCAATTATTCTTCGACAAAATGGCGAGATGGGATTCGAGGTTTCGACCAGCAGTCTGCCAGGGTTCGCAACTGCCTTTAAATGCCACGTCGACCACGTTATCTTTTTGAATCGGTCTGCCACCGGAGGCGCGCGCCTCACTCCCTTTTCCAAGAAAGAGGCCCAGCGCCGGTTAGATGATGTGCTCGATCTCACGTTGGCATATAAATCTGCATCGGAAAGAATGGCAGAGGAGTCGGAAATGATCCTCGCCAACGAAGAGGCGCGCGAAGAACAAAAGGCTTCTATTCGCGAGCTACTTAGTGCGGATGTTCACGAATTGCACTATTCGAGTCTCGATTCGGCAGTCGAATGTCTTGAGTCTGAGGTCCGCGGCTGGCATGGAAACCGGTAGATTGACTTTCATCTGTCAAACGCAAAGGAATTTGTAAAGAACGATCAGACCACCACTGTCTGGACTATCCAGTGGTGCTGCGGGCCGCTTTGTCTCGTGCAGTGATTGCCGGATGCGCCTGCTCCTATTGCTATTTTGAAAAAGACCTTCATGCGGACGCAAGCAAAATTGAAATTTTTGAGATGGGTGTCCTTCCTGGTTCGCAAATATCCCTGGACTCCGGGCTCAGCAACGCTGGTAGCCGCAATCGGATTCATTTTTGCTCTTCTGAAAGACCGGCATTTCTTTTGGCTACTTGGGACGACCGTCGCGCTCTCGTTGTCCTCGTACGTCTGGGGTTATTCGACCCACGCACTTAAATACGTCCGATGGCCTTCCCTCGCTCATCTCCATCGTGAGCAGTATGCCGAAGTCTGGGATGCTCTCGCTGCTACCTCAGAACTGGCCAAAGCTGCCGCTTGCGGACATTGTGATGAGGCCGCTGTGCGCCGTTCTGCAGAACCTCCGCTGAAGAACCTGATCGAGCTGGCCGGAGTCCGACCGGAGGATGACATTCTTGAATTTGGCTGTGGCGTGGCGCGCCTCGGACTGGAACTCGCGTCTCGCTGCCGATCCTGGACTGGAGCAGACTTGTCGGCAAACATGCTGGCCACGGCCGCAGGTCGCCTGCGGGGCGTGGACAACGTCCGCCTAGTCAAACTGCAGCAGATTGGACTGGGTCAATTGGAGACCAGTTCCTTCGATCTGGTCTACTCGACCAACATGTTGGCACACCTGGATCAGATGGATCGCTGGCACTACGTGAAAGACTCTTTCCGCGTCCTTCGTCCCGGAGGACGTCTGTGTATCGACAATGTTGATCTTGAATCGGAAGAAGGGTGGGGAGCATTTGCTCGAGGCACCGAATCATACCAAGGATTGAATCGCCCTCCCTACATTCCGACGCCCTCAACCGCTGCTGAGTTGGCGTCCTATGCGTCGCGCGCCGGCTTCCTGCAAGTTCAGGTGCACAAGCGCCCGCCGTTGGTCATCGTGACAGCGGTGAAGTCCGTGCTTGCGTGAATGAGAAGCCTCGATTCTAGGCAGGAACAAACTTCATGTTTCCGTCGCAAGCATTCCCAGAACAATCAGCTCGTTTCTATGAACGCTACTCTGGGGCCTTTTAGCCCTCCAAGCTGCGGGCTCCTTTTCTTGATTTAGTGACTCCGCAATGCGAAAAACAGATGTGACACCTTTTTGACGTTGTGGTGACAACTGGCGCGCCTATTTTTCACATCATAGGCGTGCCAGCCGGATGATGAGACGAGAAATGAATACCACAGGAAATTGGCGACCCAGGCGAGCTGCAACTGACAATTGCCACGACGGTGCAGGGTGATAATGGGAGCCAGGGTTTTGCTGGCACTTACGCTCGTTCTGTTCGGGCTAAGCGGTGTCAGCGCACAGTCCGATGTTCCGATTCTCTCCGGCGGCGCGGGCTTTTTGTCTGCCACGCAAGGCGACACCACTTTTTTCCAACCTGTCGTTGCGCCTGTCCTTGTTGTTCCGCTGGGAGAGAAGTGGCTTGTAGAATCCCGAGCTGATTTGCGCGGATTCATTTCCCGTGAGAACGGCTCGACGGGACCTTATCAAGGTCAATTCTTCGGTACTCTCGAATATCTGCAGCTCGACTACAACGCGAATTCGCACTTGACCGTCACCGCCGGACGTTTTCTGACGCCCTTTGGCATTTTCAACGAGCGCATCAGTCCCATCTGGATCAATAAATTTCAGGATGCTCCAGCCATGGCGGCCATTGGGATCGCCGGCGGATACAGCGATGGCTTTATGTTGCGGGGCGCGTTGATCTCCAATGATCGCTACGTCGTGAATTACACTACTTATTTTTCTACGCTGAGCACCGTGAACAAGTTCGAATCTGAACGAACGTTTGGTGCCCGGCTGGGAGTTTTCCTTCCTCGCCTGGGGCTCGAGGTGGGGACTTCTTATCAAAGAAAACTACAAGATCAGCGAATGAACTCTTTTGGCACCTACCTCTCCTGGACTCCCTCCGGTTTGCCTCTCGAGGTCAAAGGAGAATGGGCTCATTCGCTGAGTGGGCACGGTTACTGGATCCAGGGAGGGTACCGCCTATCTCAATTCGGTGGACCCAATTCCGCGATTGGACGCCTTGAGCCAGTGTTTCGAATGCAACAATTCTTTCGTTCCCGGCTCATCGCGGGCGATTCACTGCCCTCCACCAACGTTGGCCGTCCCGAATTCGGGTTGAACTGCTACCTTCCCGAGGAAGTCAGGCTGAATGCGAGCTACGGACGCCAATTCATCTCGCAATCTACGGATGTCAATATCTGGGAGTTCGGGATTACCTACCGGTTCCTATTCCCACTTTGGCCGGGAGAATCCAAATGAGACGAAGGATATTCGCCGCGGTTGTTTTGGCCTGCATGTGGAGCACGTTTGTCCTTGCCGTCGCGCAGACGAACGCAGAGCGCTCTCAGAACAATTCGAAGTCGAAACCAAGTGATGCAACGGCAACATCCCAGACTGACGGAGGAAAACTGTTCCAGGCAAATTGTGGTCGCTGTCATAACCCGCCCGAATCTATTTCACCTCGAGAGGCACGCGCCGTGGTCCGGCACATGCGCGTACGTGCCATGCTAAGCGCCGAAGACGAAAAGCTCATATTGAAGTTCCTCGCACCTTAATAAATTCACCCAGGAGGAAAGAATTGATTCTAAGCAAACCAATAGCGTTCTTTGCAGTTATGTCGCTGTTCGCAGCCGCCCACGCGAGCACTGCCGAGACACCCCGGCGAATTGAAATCACCGCGAAGAGATTTACCTACGAACCAGATGTGATCACACTCAAAAGAGGCGAACTTGTTGTGCTGGTGATACACAGCATCGATGTCACGCACGGTATCAAGGTGGACGAGTTGAATCTCAAATCGGAGGACATAAAGAAAGGCAAAGGTACCGAGCTCCGATTCACTCCGGAAAAAGCAGGTCACTTTATCGGCAAATGCGCGCATTTTTGCGGGAAGGGTCATGGATCGATGACTTTGCAAATTGACGTCCTCCCGTGAAAATGCGCATCATCAAGATGGTTGCGGCGATCCTAGGCGGAACTCTGTCCGTTGTTGCGCTCTCAAGTGGTCTTCTGCTCTCCATCCGCGGAGTCCAAGCGCGCCCTTCCGGGAAATGGGAGCACCGAATCGTAACTCGCGCAAAACACGCATTCCTGGTGCGCAGCAAAGATCTTGCCAATCCGTTGCCGAGGACTCACGAAAACGTTGTTGATGGCCAACGGAACTTTTCGCATTACTGCTTTGTGTGCCATGGACTCGACGGCCAAAACACCGGTGTTCCTTTTGCAGACGCAATGTCGCCGAGCGTGCCCTCGCTCGCCTCCGTCGAAGTGCAAACTTACACTGACGGCCAGCTCCATTGGATCATCCAGAACGGATTGTGGCCCTCCGGAATGCCTGCATCGCGCGGAATTCTCACGGACGAAGAGATTTGGTCCATTGTGACGTATGTACGCGATTTGCCGCGCGCGGGGAGCCTGGGGGAGCCGCGAGCATTCACAGGGAAGAACTGTGATGCTGGGGCGGAACAGGTATCTCCAATACAAAGATCCCGCGGACCAAAGAAACGCCAATGACAAGGCGAGTTTGAGCGTGCTGGTGCGAATGGGTATGGAGTTCGACGGCTAAATTTAGCCAAGCACTCTTCTTTCCAACTATTTGAAGCTAATTTACGCTAGCCGTTCAAAAAAGGGCACGGTTCTACGGTGTCTCGTGCTCCCAGCTCAGGGAGCAATCAATCGACGGTACGGTGCGTTTAGCCGCGCCCGCGGCTAGCGGCGTCCGCATCCTCTGCGAGATCGGTTAAGAAGGCGAAGAACTCCTTGGATTGGCCGATGAAGGGTCCCATGTTCGTCAGGAACTTTACGACGCCCATAGCAATGCCTTTAGTCTCGGTCGGTCGGATGATCGAACCTACCGGCAGATTGCATGATGTTTGTGAGCCGTACCCACACCGGAAGCCATGAAGCAGGTATTCGGTAGCATGCCGCGGTGTCGCATCGCGATGGAAACGGGGACGCATTCCCCCTGGGTGAGCCGATTGTTGACGGCGCTGGGGCACGAAGTGATCGTGGGGCATGCCCAGAAGGTGCGCTTGATCACCAAGAGCCGGCGAAAAGATGATCGCCTGGATGCGCGCGCTGGTGCGGTTGGCGCGAATCGATCCCGAGCTGCTGAGCCCGGTGAAATATCGCAGTGCGCAGGCGCAGTTGCATCTGACGGGGATCCGTGCACGAGCGGTACACTAGTGAGCGCGCGAACCGCCATGGTGGATGCCGCACGAGGATTGGTGAAGTCCTACGGCGAGCGGCTGCGCAAGTGTGGCACGCAACAGTTCCGTCGGGAGACCACGAGTGGATTGAGCACAGGATTACGCGAAGCGTTAGGTTCCTCTTTTTGTTGTGAACGAAGTGATCGAGCGCATAAAGGACGGGAGCATCACCCAATACGTCTATGACCCGACGGCTGCGCGCCTGATGAAGGTAGCTTCCTGAAGATCGGGCAAGCCAACTATGAGGGGCTTCTATCTACCTGTGCCGAACATCAGTGTCCGTTTCGGTCTTTGTGCTTGTTGTGTGCTTAGTGCGTCCTGCAGGACTAACTGTGCTTGCAGTGCTTGTCCACTTCCCCGTCCCGAACAACAACTAGGGAGCGGGGCTTTCGGCAGAATGCTCAAAGCGCCATCTCGTGCGCTGAGGTCAAGGTTTATTGCGTAAAAACCTGGTATTTTTCCTCACAGGTCGATGCTCTGTTGACATTGGGTCCTACAACGTGGTATATACTACAGTGTGGTATTCATAGAATCGCAGGCATTTACTCGGCGGCTCCATCAACTAGCAGGTGTGTCGGCCGACGAGGTGTTGCGCGAGATACAAGAAGATTTGCTCAGGAATCCAGAGAAGGGTGACGTCGCTCAAGGGCTAGGCGGAATACGCAAAGCTCGCACCTCGAACCCGACTCGAGGAAAAGGCAAGCGCGGCGGCTATCGGTATATGCATCTGTATCTGAAGCACCGAGACCATGTTCATTTGCTTTTTCTGCTGGATAAGGACGAACAGGAGGATTTGACCACTGAGCAGCGAAGAAATCTTCGCTCGATGGTAGCGGAGTTGAAGGGGACAACATGGCAAAAAAGATCAAGGTGAATATCTACGACGATATGCGGCAGTCACTGGCCGATGCGTTGGCGTATGAGCGCGGGCAGAAGGTTGACTTGCGTGTGACGGAGATTCCAGCCCCACCCAAGGTACTCAAACCGCGAGAAATTCGCCATATCCGAGAAAGCCTGCACGCAAGCCAGGCCGTATTTGCCCACTTTCTCTGTGTCAGCCCAAAGGCCGTGCAGAGCTGGGAGCAGGGCTCGCGCCGTCCGCAAAGCACAGCACTACGACTCCTAATGATTGCCAAGAAGAATCCAACCGCTCTTCTGCAGAGCTAGTAAGCGTAAATCCTTCTGCAATCGCGGGCGAACACCGACAACCGGGTGGGTCTCTCTTTCAAACCCATCATCTCGCCGCTGAGGCCCGCAAAGGGCGTCCGTTGTCAGCGAACAAGCTGCGTGAAAAACAGCTTCACCCGCTGTCGGTGAAGTTGGGCATTCCACTTGGTGGGTTCCATTCCATGCGTCACGGTGCAGCCAGTTCCCTGCTTGCGGACGGTGCAACCCCGGCTGTGGTGCAGAAGCAACTGAGACACAGTGACCCACGGATTACGCTGGGAATCTACGGACACGTGGTCGGCAGTCAGCAGCGTGACGCGGTTCAGAATCGCGCTGCACGCATTGTGAATTAGTTCTCAGGATTCGGAAAAGGTGATAGCCAAGATTATCAAGATAGTTGGGTGGACACTTGGGATGACGGTAGGCGTGTACCTAATCACGGACGGCAAATCCCAATCAGACCACCCTTAGCAGCACGCATTGATTGGTGCAGTCATTGGTTTGATTCTTGGCATTATCTTCTCGCGGAGGCTGGGAACGAACGCAGCGAAGTAGGTTCAATTGGTGCCAAACGCCTTTTTGGTGCCAAATGCTTCAGTAAGGCGTTGGGAATCACGAGGTTTGGTAGGGGCGGTGGGGATCGAACTAAAAGCGCTATTGAAGCCGCGCAAGTTGTTGATTCTTCGATTCGGCAAAGTGGCGACAAACCCTGAATTCGCTGAAGCGAGGTACACGCCAGGTACACGGTAGCGGGGGGCCAAGCACGGCGCGAATCGAGTAAGGTGGGTGAGAATCGAATCGATCGGTTTCTTCAAGCCGCGCGAGTTGCGTGAATGTGGGCTTCTTGACCAGCATGCGCAGACCATAGCGAATATCCTGAAGTAAAGTCCCCATGAAGACGCTCCTCTCGGTCAATATCACGGAATCACAGAAAGGCGAATTCCCCGACTTGGGACCAATCAGTTGGGGTCATTTCCGTCTGTCCCTGATTTCACTGATTTTACTTCACTTTCTTCAGCGGTCCGGCGCAATCACCAGGCGGAAGCTCGCCTCGTTCTCTGGAGCGCTGTTGGCTGTCAGCTGTGACTATCAATAGTCCAGGCAACGGACAAGATCTTCCACTGCCCATCAATTTTGCACACTTGCCAGACTTCGAGGCCTGAATGGTGAACCTTGTCGTTGATGACAAAATCGTAATTAAATGTCACCAGCCCTAGAGGGCCGTCCTGGCGAATCTCGATGTTGCGAAATCTCTCTTCGAGTTTGTCCTTCGACGTAGCGAGGAGTTTTGCAAATCCATCCAGCTGGCTCGGTCCAATCCCATCGAACTGAGCGTTATATTTGCGGGCGCTATCAATCTCTTCCTGGGTGTTGGTGTGATGAAAGAGCACATCAGGGTTCAGCACGAGCTTCGTTAGGGCGTACCCGTCCTTGCGAATAATATCCTGACGGAACTCCTCCAATACGCCACGAATCTTCGTGAGGTCATCGCCGTTGGAGTTGAATTTGGGTTCCGCGTCCTGCGCCGACGCTTGAGAAACCAAGCCACACATAAGGAGTGCAAGAAATACCGTGCCCATTCTCTTTTTATTCATATGCCATTTTCCTTTCAGATCTTGACTTGGAGGTTGGATCGCTGGGGACTACCGATTCCGTGCACGGAACACTTTACGGAGGGGATCGGCACTCTTACTTGGACCAGGGCGGAACCACGCCGTTGCTGCGCGCGTACGCGATCGACTGCCCCAGATGCTCGTGTTGATCTTCGAGAATCAGCATCAGCGCGCCCTGCTTC
>Ga0210402_10003241_pt1 | contig 15333 bp, 15 predicted proteins | sample IncBWC7MmetaG_FD_161055 | JGI IMG/M metagenome (GOLD analysis project Ga0210402, IMG submission 161055) | Forest soil microbial communities from Barre Woods Harvard Forest LTER site, Petersham, Massachusetts, United States - Inc-BW-C-7-M | ecosystem: Environmental > Terrestrial > Soil >...
GTCGTTGGTCTCCGCAACGATTTCGATGATATCCCCCGCAGAGAAGGAGAGATCATCGGTATCCTTTGATGATAAATTAGCGTGAGCGGGTATGGGCAAAAAGAATATACAGGAGGAAATGTTTACCTGGCCGTTCTCGTTGTAAGCCCACAAGGCGCGGGCCTGAACAGTTCGTAGACTGGGGTGCGGTGGGGGTACACCGCGACGCAGAGGAGGAACAATATCATTCGTTGGCATCACCTGAACTTGTGGGGCCAGTTGATTTATACCAGCGTTCGAGTTCGAATTTGGCAATTTGGACAAGAAAGCTGAGGCATCGGCATCGGATATGTAGTTTTGCGAGACGAGGAATTCAACGTTCTGCTGGACTTGAGAAACGACGTGTGCGAGGAGGGCAGTAGCCTGGGAGTCTGAAGGCGTGTACATGGTGGTAGTCAAGATCAAAGATACCAGAATACCTACACCGACGATAATTTATGACAAGTGTTTGTCAACCTTTGTACTTACAGGTGATTGATATGGGTTTGACTATATATGTAAAACCAGCCTGAGACTTCCAGATGCCTGCAGCCGCACTCATCAGCAGTGTTCCCAGTTTTGTATCTCCAGAAGAGCACCGAGCTTTGGTCGGATCCACCCCCCCGTCTTTCAATGACATTCTTCCCGTTCTTCGCTATAAGGAAGAAAATGTGTCCGTAACGCTTGAACCTGTCCTGCAGGGCTTCTCCGCCCAGGATGCTGCGCAAGGAACATTATTTGTCATCGAAAGGTCTTTGCCATACTCCGATTGGCCTTGTCTGTATGACTAACTGAATTATGTAGCGTTCTGGTTTTCATGTCCACCACTGGTCATGGGTTCCAAATCGAATATCCCGCTATCACCCTACATGCAATTTCGCGTGCTGAATCGGGGCCATCGATATATTGCCAACTTGACGAGCATGCTGGAGACCCCAACGCTGTGATTGGTGATGATGCTGATGTGAGTGACATGAGGGAGCTCAGTATTGTTCCTCAACGTATTTCGTCGCGTAAGTCTCCTGTCTTTTTCATATGGATCTCTCATTTCCTGTTTTGTTTTCAAAGTGGAACCAATATTCGAAGCATTATCCCTCTGCGCCTCACTACACCCTGACAAGGCGTCGATCTCGGATGACGACATAGATGATGCCTTCATCGATGCAGACATTGGATTTGAAACCTTCACAGGCGATGAAGAGCAAGAATTCAGTGAAGTCGGGAGGGTGCGCAGCGATTTCATCAACGATACTCGATATACGCCATACTAGACCTTTTTTTTGCTTCTACCTCCTGTGCAGGCGGCTCTCGCACACCTTGAGTCTATTTATAATCCTGGCCAAAATGGCGACCCGAACGGAACGAGCGATAGGGAGCACGGGGCATGGGAGTAGGGAGACCCGAGGAGCGATGGTATTGCAAGACATAGAAAAGTAATAATGATCGAAAAAAGTACACGATATACACCCTAAATTTTTTTGTTGAAATCATCGGTGACCCATGAACCACCCAACAAATTCTCAGGCGATACCGTTTTTGATTTTGTTGCCATCGTAGGGACAGGTTGGGGATTGAAATTGGGCAATGGACCCCAGTCAAAGGTGGTATCAGGCGGACTCTGCCAAACTTGTCCAGGACTCTTCTTCATTGGCATAGGAACAGACCTTTGTCGCTTTGACCCCATTCCTGCTCCTCGTCGTCCAGAGGAAGAGGGAGGCGGAGGATTGAAATTATCGTCTGGGAGGTCCCAATTTGGCAGTGGCGTCTCTGGTATCGAATCCAACGCGAATGGATCCGAGCCAAAGGAGGTCCCAGGAAATGGGATGTTGAAGCCCAATACCCTTGGTGTCGGCGAGGCTATACTGGCTTTCTGGTGAGTGTTGAACGCCACGGGTGCCGCCGGGGCTGAAGCTGCCTTGGTGTTTAGAAGCGGTTCTTTCCGGATGGTCAGTAAAGCATGTTTGAGTTTCTGTGCGGATCGTTCAGCATTCAGCGCGGCGGCTGTGGTCACTGCGACATGGGGCGTGATGTTGAATGGACGTTTCAAGACTCCGTCGGGTAGTCGGGTGTCTCGATCAGTGGTAGGAATATGTAGTTGAGTTGTCACGTTGAGTTTTGCCAGTCGGGATGTCAGGTTGGCAACATCATCAACCTGTTGCTGGATGGCAATGTCGATGTTTCGATACGTCCGATTTATCGTGTCCAACGAAGGCGCCCTGATGCAATGAAGGAAGACTAAGAATGGAGCCTCGCAGATGCAGGGAATACATTGTTCATACCTCAGCCCAGATTTCCCCGCGTTCATCCGACTAAGTTTCTTTTTGGACGACTGCAAGTGATCTTCCAGCTTCTGTACACGATCCTTCATCCCCTAATCACATGCGGTTAGAAATCCCAAAGACTACCGAACGGCGGCAACACAAACCCGAATGTTCCTCCTCAACTGCGTTTGCGTCTCGAGGTGCTCGGGACCCAGCGTCCTGGCTTTCAACATTCTCGCAAAGTCGGTATCGGTTTTGGCTTTATTGAAACGCACGATTTCTTCTCTCCTAGTCCCGGCTATCGAAGGTAAAGCAAGGTGTCAAGCGTGAGTCCCATGAACAAAAGGGATCACCGCACCTTTAAGCAGTTTACTCTGGAGCTCACGAAGAACCTGCCTCTGCACATTCCTCTGTTCCTGCAACTGGTTAATATCATGTTCAAACTGCTTCATGGTTTGCCCAAATTGAATGATATCGCTTAGACCCCATTTGGTGGAATCGCCGAGGTCAGCTTTGCGACGAGATCCTCCAGCAGATTGACTGAGTTCTACTCGCTTTCTACTGGCTTCTTGAGCAAGCAACCGTAGCTAAAAGAAGATTTTAGCCACGTATAATGTGAATTGTGGTAGGTTCCGGTTCAGGCTTACGTCATCAAGCTCCTTGGCTAAACCTTCGAACAGGTATGCACACTCCGCTTGCATGCCCACCTCTAACGATGGGGGAGGCGAAGGCGCTGGCGCTGATAAAGGAAGAGTTCTTGGTTTGGATGAAGCTGGACTTGGAGAAGGCACATTACCGCCAAAAAGATTTCCCGGCGGGGGTGGGGCTAGAACTGACGACGCCGATGTGTTGGCGCTAAAAGGGCTCGAATTTAGTCGAAGCATCGCGCTTGGGGCTTCAGGTGCGGCGGGCTTGCTACCAAAAAGACCAAACATTGGAGGTGTCATCGATTTACTTCCCATCGAAGAAGGGGTTGCTGGAGTTGAGATCTTGTTGCCAGGCTCTGCTATTGTGGAGGTTGTTGAGAGTGATGGAATAGTCCCGAAAAGGTTAGGTGGAGTGGAGTGGGCTGTAGTGGGTGACTCAGGTGGCGCAGAAGTAATTGAAGGGGCCAGATTAGACGGGCTAGGAGTTGCCGGCGTTTTCGTCCCGAAGGATGAGAGGAGTGGGGGTGTCTTGGGCCTTGCCAATTTCCTACCAGAAGGATATTCTTCAAGAGGTTCCGTTCTTGATTGAGTGGGTAAAACGCCAAACCGCGGCTTCGGAGATGCAGGGTGAGGTTTCAGGGATGGTAAAGACTTGGTAATCACTGTCTCATCCCCATCGTTGCCATCCTCATCGTCGCCATCATCTCCGGATACGGGAGCACTGGCCAACGGGGAGCTGCGAGCCGGGCGAGTACTGGGTCTACCGATGCCCAGTCCAAATGTCAAGGGAGCCGTAGCAGATACAACGGGGGTTTGTGTAGGAATACAGGTCTTCGACAAAGTCGCTGTTTCGCTTCCGGGCGAGCCTGGTGGAGTTGTACTTTCCTCCGGAATTGTTGACAAAGGAGAGGATTTAGAAGATTCTGACACATCGAACGATGGAGGTGAAGACGTCATCTGGTGGGAGCTAACCTCTGCCTGAGGAGTTGTAGAGGGAGATCGGGATGGTGGCAGTGGGATATTTGAAGCTTCTGGTGAGGCTGAGGCTGAAGAATCTGCCTCATCGCCAGAAGTCTCATCGTCGGGGAGTCCTTCAGACGCTTCAGATCCGAAACTGCCGGAAAGGAACGACCGAGTGTCGTCTTCTTCTTCAAGGGCATCCTCGTTATCCAACTCGCGGTTGGCGTCCCCATCAGAGAAAAAGCTCAGTGTTCCGCCGTCACCATCCGGGTTGGAAACTTCCATGAATGACGAGGTCTGAGATGAGAGAGAAAGAGGGCCATATGACGGATCATCAGACACTGAAGCAAACGACAACAGGTCTTTCCCAGGAAGCGTTTGCTCGCCATGCTCATCAGAATGAGAGGCCTTCCATTTATCTGTTTTAGGGAGGACTGACTCTGGGGTGGGTGTCACATCTTTCGAAAGCGGCAGTGTGAACACAGGAACCGGAGATTTGGTTTTATTCTGAGTAGATCCATAAGATGTGGGTGTCGACGGTGTCGATGGCTCTGGAATTTCCTGTTTGGGAGGTACAGTGGGAATATCCGGTTTCCGTCGAACAGGAGGCTCCGGCAACGACAGAGGCAAAGTACTTTTAGTTGCGGAAGTCAGTCCAAACACAGATACGAGAGCCCCGGGTTTGTTTTCCAACTTTTCGGCTGCACCAGTGGGGGTTGGCTGCACTGAAGCTGGCTGAGGCGGGGCAGTTTGGAATACCGAAGTTCTCGGCTTCACCGGGTCTTTCGCATCGCCATCTCCCGCCTTCAACAGTTCCCCAAAGGACTTGGTAGTTCCAGCAAATGCGCTCAAAGTCGTTGAAGATCCAGTAAATGCACCGAATCCTCCCCTAGCTGGAGTCACTTGGGTAGGATCTGGTGGTGGCGGCGTGGTTGATGCGAACGCTGATTTAGCACTTCCTAAAACTGAGGTCGCGCCAAACGTAGGTACGCGGGCAGCGACTACTGGAGGGGGAGTTGACGAACCCAAATTTCCGAAGGCAGAAACAGTCGGTGGTTTGGGCTCAGTACTGGTTTTGAAAAATGGTGATGAAGTTAACGTTGGGTCACTGCCAAATGCACCAAAACCTATGGCAGGCTTAAATCCTGAACTGGAGACTCTCAGGTTTCCAAATGTGCCTGTGGTGGGGGTAGTGTTGTGGCTCCGGAATGGCGGAGGGGCTGGGGAGCTGTCATTATTCGCAAATGGCGACGGAGATCGGCCAACACCAGTTGATTCAGGAGAAGAGTCTTGCATGTTTGACACAGAGGTTGATGGAGTAGACTTGACAGGAGTGAGAATCGAACTTGCAACATTGTTCCCAAACACCGATCCGCGGCCACCCAATATACTCCCCACGCCGCCATCAGATACCAAACTGTCTCTGATCGGTCCTGAGCCTCTACTAAAGGTCGAATCACCATTACCCCCCAACCATGCAGGCTTGGCCTCTCCGCCACTCGCACCCGTTTGCTGCAATGCAAGACCGAACGTCGTCGGACCACTTGAAGCGAACGCTCCAAACCCACCGCTAGAAGCAGCAGCAGGTATGGGCGCTAACGGACCAAGTTTCCCAAACGCCGATTGCCCAAACGCTGGATGTCCGAATGCTGGTTTGGCCGCAAACCCAGTTTGTCCAAAGGAAGGGTGGCCGAAGGCAGAACCTGGGGAGGATTTAGCACCAAATGCCGTAGCAGGTTCTGACCCTGTCATTGTCTGCTCTGCGGGACCACTACCGTCTCCCATGGAGATCTGATTTTGCGGCTGGTTGTTCCCAAATGCACCAAACCCGGTTGCTGGTTTGATTACACCACCCGCGTTCGAACCAAACACAGAGGAAGCCTGATTCGCAGGGTGGCCGGGCGGTAGCGGCAACGGCGGTGGTGATGGCACTCCAAATATACCTCCACCAAATGCATTTTTGGGCTTTGAGTCGGAGTCAGAACCGCCGCCCAGGGAGAGGCCGCCGAACGAGGGGCCGGAATCTGACATCATGGATACTTCTGGTTCCAGCACAGGATTAGTTGCGACTGCAGCTGAAGCTGAAGCAGGGGAAGGGAACTCGCTGGTACTTAGACTCGACTGGCTGAAGGCGTTCGTGGGTGCAACAGAACCATAAGCGCTAAAGGCTCCCCCGGAACCACTAAAGGCAGAAGAAGTCATTGGCTTCTTGAGAGGAGAAGTGCTGGTGGTGGTAGGAGCCGACTGCATCCGCTGACTGAAACCTGGCCCAGAAGGGGACTGTTGCTGTCCAAATCCTGATGCAGATGCATGTTGTCCAAATGGTGAGGGTTGTCCAAAGACTGGGGGAGGTGAAGTCTGTCCAGATAACGAGGTGTTTTGGGAGAGCTGACCAAACGCCGACGGCCGACCAAACTGCGGCTGTTGATCATCAAAGGCAGATGCAGGTTGCGGTTCCAATGCTGATTGTTGAGAAAATGCTGGGGCAGACGGAGCGTCCCAGAACATCTGAGTCAGCGGCGTCGCCGTGGGGCCGGGGTCAGGATCCGGGGCAAAGGCAAACGGAGTGATCATCCCAACGTATGGCTTCGAATTATCTATATACCACCCTTGTACAGTTCCATCGTTCAAATGCGCATACATTATCGGGGCAGCACCAGCACCAGTCGAACTTGAGTCAACTGTTAAATCAATGTCGAGTGCTAGAAGGATAGTATCCTCTTGATGCTTATCGAGTGGGAGTGTTAGTTGGTTCTCTTGGGACTGCTGATACCAACTATTTCCAATGTTGCCAATGACTTCAAGGTCAACGGAGGAGGCATCTCCGACCACGAGGAGGGAATTTGTAGAGGTGTCATTTTCCTGGTCCCACTTGGGTAGAAGCAGAGTGGAGACGGATTGGACTGTGCGCTCGGGAAGACGGTAGGGGTGGTTGAGATTGAGGTAGGTAGCAGTGGAGGATTTGGTGTCAAACAAGACGATGTGGTGAACTGGATCGGAGGTGTTGGGATCTATGGGTGCGTAGCTCGTTCGGAATGTGTGGCCCGGTCCAAGCCAGTTAAGCGAGACAAGGGGAGGGGCGGCGGTTGGGGGAATGTGTTTTTGGGGAGAGGATTTGTTGGTCAAGGAGAAGGTTAGGATGTCCCCACTTTGGAGACCGATGGCGACTTGTTTGCCTTTCGGGGACCATGACACTGAAAGAGGGTATTTAGTATAATTGAGATCGCTCAGGGAGGATAAACATACCTGACACTGGGGAAGAATCGAGATCTTCGGCTACCCAACCACCATACGACTCCATTTGTACGTTCAAAATTTGCACCTTGCCGTCAGCGGTAAGAACTACCATGAGTTCAACGAGGTTTGGCTCGCTGCTAGGATTCGGAAGTATTTGTCGTGCAGGCATTGAAGACTGGGTGTGAAACATGTGCAGCGGAGTCACATCGTCCGATCCAGCAGAGAACAATCTGGTGGTGTCGTATACAAGAATTTGGCCGTGCTCGAAGCCCACGATCAAGCGAGTTTCGTTGTATGCAAAGACAATTATGTTAGGGTTGCCTAAGGAGAATGAGATTGCTCGTTGGGGTCTGAAGACATCTTCGTCGTCATCCTTTGCTGCCTTGAATGCGGCGCGTAGCTCGTGTAGTGGAGAGAATATGATAGCTGATGAGAACTGGTCAGAAAGAAGAAATAGAGACGGATAATACACGATACACACCGGATACAGTATCCTTCCTTGCCGCAGCGAACCAGCCTTTTGAGTTTGCGGCCGCAAACAGACAATAGGCAGTCGATGGATTCGGAATGAAAGGTATTGAGGAGAGCGTGACGCGGGCTTGTTTGTTGATTAGACGGAACGATGGGTACTGGGGATCTATTTTAGCAAATGGGGTTGAATGGAAGACTTGCCGCAGTGGGGAGGACGTACATTGAACCCGTCCGATGGACAATTCTTGGGTGTAGGATCCACCCGGACTGGCGACTGCTCTGGACGTCTGAGCCGCGAGAACTCATTCATCCTGAGTACTGAGCGTTGAGCTCACTAGACGAAGGCTTGTACAAGAGCTGCTGAGTCACTGTCACAATCAGTGCACTAATTACTAAAATTAGCAATTGTTGGCAATTGCTGGCCAATCTTTTTGAAACAGCAATAAATAGAACCATGTGATCATTTCATTCAAGTTGCTCCCTCTCCGATGACAGGCAGACAATCCTCAGCTGTGCTCGCCTACATCGTCTCGCAAACCAGACAAAATGTCGAGCTGCTCATTTCCCAAGGCCAGCTTTCTCTTGCAGACGGTCGAGAAATCCTCATCAAACTACCCCCAGCCACTGTTTTTGACCAGGCGATGCTCTCCATCACAAAACAGGCGCAGGAAATCAACCTAAGCCCTCCGAATACCACTTCACCTCCCATTGATCATGCTTCTGTCCCAGGCCCACCTATTGGGGCATACCTACCCCTTCAACATAGCCATACATATCAGGCACGCGCGCTATGGAACTATAACGAGCTGGGCCAGGTGATTCATCTTCATCGCATCCTCCATCTACCTCGACGACTAATATCTAGTGGCCTAGGACCCAAAGGATCTCTCCTTCCGTGCCGGAGATATAATCGAGATTGTCACAGAGACAAACACCGACTGGTGGACGGGCAGATACAATGGCAAACAGGGCTTATTCCCTTCAAACTATGTTGAGAGAATCAACGTCTCCGTGCACTCACCCTCCTCACCTTCGTCCTCGCATTTTTCCGAGAGAGCCCCCAGCAGTATCAACTCCCAGAATGAATCTATACATGGGTTCTCCCCTTCACCTGGACAACCCGCGTATCAGCCAACAGGTGGGTATCAAGGCCCCCCACCTCCGAATCAAGGAGGGGTTACGTATGATTCGCCACCACCTGGAGCGCCTACCTCTCCAGCTGGACATTCTCCTCAACGCGCAGCGACGCTCAACAGTGTCCCCGCGCACCTGCACTCCCCATCTGCCCCTTCCCATTATTCCGAGAATCCCCCCAGCAGTGTCCACCCTCACGGTGAACCTATCCACGGGTTCTCCCCTCCACCTGCCCCTCATAGTGGGTATCAGGGCCCGCCAGCTCCGAAGCAAGGATCGGCTGGGTATGATGTGTATGAATCTCCACCGCCTGAGATGCCTACCACCTACCTAGTTGAGCATTCTGCTCAAGGGAAAGCAGAGGTTCCGGGAAAGCCTGTGAAGACGAAGAAAAAAGTGGGAGTCAAGGGAGGAACCAAGGTTACCAAGTCAAGCAAGATTGTGAGTTGATTTATTTCATGTGCGACATCCATGAGAAACGATGAAGAGTGTGAGGCTGTGGATGGTGTGGGTACTTGAGCAAATGGGTCTTTTTTTCAATGGTACTGGGGACATTTGGTTTGAAGTTTTGACATATGTAGGTTCTGCAATTGATGGTGGGCTAGTCATCCTTAGTAAAAAAGAAAAGTTGACATTCAGTCAACTTTTGGCTATAGACTACTTTTAGTCAATTTAGTCAAACTTGATAATTTTGAGCCTAATTTTGTCACCTGGTAGTTATCAAATGTGCTGTTGATGCAATTATTTATCGGAGCTAAAAATATCTCATTCCCAGCTGGCTTGATGTTGTTATGGATATTGGTTATGAGTTCTTACATTTTTATGTAAAGCAAGTAAAGTCAATGAGCGGCACAGCCTGCTACCTTGTTATAACAAATGAAAGAAAAGGTGTATGGATATGTTCACCATAAAAGAACAACTGTTCTAGGTGATTTGTAAGAGGAATAAGAAGTAGGGTACATATTGTAAACAGCCAAGAGTCATCTATATTTTAAATGTCCACTTTATGTTTCTTGGAAGGGACTGAAATGAGGTGAAGGCTTGAGTTGATTTCACAGGGGAATTTGAGCCTGAGCCCAATGTGGCAGCACCATTGGTTGCAGGCAAGATGGGAATGGGCAGGATTTCAATGGCTTCCATCGACTCAGCCAATACATGCACACTGTGTCCATTGACTTGGTAGATCTGTGGTATGGTCAGAAAATGAAAAGCAATTGAACAAGTTATGAGACATACCTTCTTCTCCTTGTTCTTCTCTTTGATGATCCAGCAAAAGAGAGTTGCCTGAATTAAGACAACAGTGCTGGGACAATGTTTTTTGTAGAGTTTACCAAGGTGGGATGAGTTCCTTGATGTTGAGTTGGACTAATTTGGCTTTGGATTGTTGGAAGGGGCCACAATGGTCAGGAAGTAAATCAAGTGGGTAGAATGCACTGAGTTTGACTTCATGGCCTAAATAAGAGTAAGCACTGATGTCAGAAATTAGTTTGATGAGTCACTGGAGGCAATGACCAATGTTTGGTCACCAAAATTTTAAGAAATATTCTGCATATCTAATCTATATTAGATTAAAAAACATGTTGGGCAGGTATGTTTTTAGCCCAAACATGTATGTTAGAATGCTTTGCATGTAAACATGGTGTCAACTTTAAGACCAACAAATGACATTGCTCGAGGTTCTATTGTCTTAGAGGAAGAAGGTCAAATGAGCACAGGCAATTTTCCAGGAGTCCGACTCTTCATTAGGAGTATGGGATTACAAGACAAGCTCAACACTGGGGTGTTCTACTGTAATTTTAGCTCATAATATAGTGCTACAGACTACCGAGTCAGATATGATGAAACCAAATAAAAGGGGTAATGTTTGAATAAGGATGATAAAGATCTCAGATAAAAGATACCACTGGTAATGCTGTGTACTGCACACTAGTGAAACCTTGATAGTGTTTCAAGTCAAACTTTGAAGGATGATAAGGTTCATGACTCAAAATAAAGTTTTAAAATGTGGTCAAGTGACAGGTCATGGGTGATTTGATCATATGAGTGATCATGTGAAAAGTTTTCATTGTAACAATACCCCCCTCTTAAGGATCATGTCCACATGATCAGAAAATACGTGTGAGCATCTTCTCTGGAGTGTGATCATGGGACAGCCATGGTGGTGGAATGAAGTGGGAGGTGGGCGGGATGAGATTGTATTTGCCTTTGAGAATCTTGTGGTCAAGAGGATCGGCAAATTGATAGAGTTGAATGATGGGATAACCAAATTTGCATCCTTTAAGTCCAGCATCAAAGTTGTCATTACCTATGCTGGAAGAATTATTGATTTCTCCAGGTTTCTTGGCTGGTCCAGTAGTAGCCATGAAAGTGATCACATCGACTGGTGTTGTCTCAAAGAACCATAGGTGATGAACTGTATGTGGGAGTTCATACTTGCGATAATCATGATTCTTGGTTCAGTCGGCGATTCTGGACATGTTTTCAGGCTGAATATAAAGGACAATGTCAGTGATGGATTTGTGGTGTTGAAGTCAGAATGATTTTCTGGGGAGTTTACCCTTTGTCCAATCAAATACCTGTTTGGTGGTGTTCCAAGGCACAGAGTCATCAACAGTGATTGGTACAAACTTCAGTTGTCAGGTGTTAGTTGGACAGGGAGTGTTAGGGTGAATACAATGGAAATCTTTGATGACATCCTTGGTGTTGGTTATGTTCGATGCAGATTCCCAAGTTTCTTCTTCTCTGGGATAACCCTTCCAATGGACAAGATATATTATTTTGCCTTGTCGAAGTTGTGAGTTGCAGATAAAATCAACTTTGTAATGTAGATCTCCTTTTACTTGAATCAGAGGTGGTGGAGGAGGTTTCTGTTGCAATGGGAACTTTGGCAGTTTGAATGGAGTGAGGAGCATCTTGTTAAAGACAGGGTGTACACCATGCCAGGTGAGAGGGAGAGCAAGCTCATAAGCGCTGTTGCCAATCTTTCGCTTGATCAGGAAAGGACCATATTGATGATCCTCCAACTTCTGACTGGGCTGTTTGGTTGAGATGTTTGTGGATTTGAGATAAACCTTATCTTCCTTTGCATGTGCAATAGCTGATTGATGGGAATGGTCATATGACTGTTTCATGAGCTCTGCAGTATGATTGAGAGCAGAATGAGTGTCCTCTCCAGCATGCTGCATTTGTTCAAAAAAGGTGTTTGCTGATTCATTGCTCAACGTGCGATGGATCTCGGTGCCTTTCCATGGATGTTGTCTGGCATTAAGGAAGAATGATGTCTGTTTCATTGTGGAGTGTTCTCGATCATTGTGGCAGAACTCTGCAATCAAGAGCCATTCATCCCAATTATCCTGTTGTTGGTTGACATAACTTGACAAAGATACACAGATACTCTTTGATGTCTTCTGTCTGTCCATCAGTGATCAGATGGAAGGCAGTGGAGGCATTTTACTTGATACTGAGAAGGTTGAACAAGGCTTTAATGTACTTATTGACAAATTGAGTGTCACAATTGTGTATGATCTTTCAAGGAAGTCCATGGTCACAGAAGACTTGGTCTCAAAGGACCTTCATGAATCCTTCTGCGGTAAGCTCTACATGTGTGGCTTCGAACTTGACATACTTGGTGAATTGATCAACAATAATGAGAATAGTGTTGTATCCATTTGACATTGGCAGCAGTCCAAGGAGATCAAGCATGATGATCTCCCAAGGTCATGACAGAGCTTCATGAGGATGTAGCAGAGCAGCAGGCAAGGTGCAATGTGTCTTGACTCACTGACAAGTTTCACATCCTTCGATGTATTCTCAAATATTGTGCTGAACTTGAGGCCACCAATAATTGTGTGTAATGAGTTCTGCAGTTTTGTAACAACTGGGATGTCCAGCAAATGTGGAATTGTGAATTTCACAGACAATGTCTTCTCAAAGTTTGGCATGAATTGGAATGTAAATGCATTCACAGAAAGTGATAAGCCCACTCTCTAACTCTTTCCAACCTTCTTCTTTGTTGTGTAATGCTTTTTCTACTTGTTCCTTGTGATTCTTCAAATGTCAATGCATCAGGGTCTCAAATTCAATCAAGGCTGCAGATAAACTCTGATTTGAGCAAAATTTCATTCTCATTATCTCTCACCATATCAAGGTCATGGTGTCTCAACAATGTGTCGGCCTTGGTATTCTGTTTGCTAGGTATGTAGTGGAGGGTAAAATGATAATTTGTGGGTTCCAAGAGCCATTGAGCTTGATGGTGATTGAGTTTTTGTGGCTGTTTGAGAAAGTGCGATCATGATCGTGAGCATCTCTCAATTGTATACTTCATAATTACATTCCGTTGGATTGAGTGCTTTGGAGAGGTAAGTGATCAGTTTCCATAAGCCATTCTGTTTCTGGGAAAGGACTGCACCAATGGCAAACTCAGAGGCATCAGCCTTGACATGGAATGGATCATTGTCTGTGGGAATGGTTAAGATTGGGGTGGAAGTAATAAGAGTCTTGACTCATTTGAAGGCTTCCTGTTGTTTGGAACCCCATAACCAGGGTTCATTTCCTGTAAGGTGAGTGAGTGGACAAACAATCTCAGAGTAGCCTTCAATGAACCAATGATAGAAATTGCAAAAACCAAGAAAAGATTGAACCTGTGGTGTTTTCCAATTGGAAATACCAGCAATCTTTGTTTTGGTAATAAATCACATGACTTGTTCAGCTGTGGCAACTGCAGCAATGTTCTCACACATCAAAAGCCATTCTTCCTGCTCATCACTCATAATGTTCTTGAAGTTGAACACACTCTGAAAAATGACCCTAGGTCCAATTTTTTAATGCTGGTACCCCCTTGAACTTATATTCCAGTGTTGATTATTGTTACACTCTAAACCAGGGGAGGAAAGACCATAAGCACCCACTGGGCCCAATCATGTGATCTGGGTCTGATGAACAAACAAGACAAAGAAGACTTAGCACAAATAGAGAACTTTGGCTTCAACCTATGAAGGTTGCGCCTCTTGCACCAACTTGTTCTCAAATTTCAGGGCACCAAGATACTAAAGTCTCTTAGGGACTCAGAGAGGATGATTCAGAGAGGAGAACAGACAAGGGGAGGTTAAGCAGCAGTAATTGACAATATTCGAACTAGGGGGTACATAGGTAAATACTAGTGGTTTAAATACTAAGATGAATTGGATTGGGTCTCATAATAGTATCAGGGATGTTCAGGGTGTGACAGGGAAAGTAAACATAAAACATACAGAGGGGAACATAATGCAAGGGGAAAGCATGGGAGCATAGGATCAGAGTGGATATAATACAAGGTAACTAAAGGAGTGAACAGTATTCCATGTGGGGGCTATGCATAATATGCAGTGATGATGAGAAGGAGTAGTAGACTGCTGAGAAAAATATAAAATAAATCCTCAAACAAATGAACCACAAACAATCTCTAAGTAATAATAAAGGTGAGAGTAGGTCAAAAGGTTCCCTAAGATAAGTTTTGAAATGAATAAGACTAAGGATGGACAGTGGTGCACCAACAACAAAGGGTGCGCTGCGTGATGAGGATAGATCGCAGATTGCACGATCATATGTTCTATAACATGATCAGAACAATATCGGAGATGAGGACAATATTGAAACTAAGTCTTTAAGACTTGAGGATGATAGTAAAAATTCTGAGGATGCAAGGAATAAATCTGAAATGATGGGGGAACTTGATTGCTTATTTTTATGCTAAATACATGAGACTTTATAGAAAAATAATGAGAAAATGAAGCAATAAGACTAAACTAAAAGGGATAAATGAGAAGGTTATAAATTGAAAGTATATGCAATCCACGTTAATGAAAAGTAATAATATACCATAAGGATTGAAATAATACTTTATGGGGATATGCATATGATCTCTTTTGATGCAACTGGAAATAAGTCATAAAATCAGTGGAGTAAATAATGAAAAGGTTAGAAACAAGTCATGAGAGGTTTATAATGAAGTAAAATCATTGTGGTAACGAAATAGTATCATAGGAACCATGTCCAACACACAGATAATAAATTTGATCTGATCAGATGCTTCAATGTGCATCATGATGGTTTGAATAAAACCCAAAATGTGAGATCAAGGACAATCCATGCAATATCAATAAAGGAAAAATACTGATGATGGTATGCAATGGGGGATGAGCACAATTTAACACGATCTAGAAATCATAAAATTGGCCAAAAACACAATTTAGACATCGTAAAATTCATCAGCGACTGTCAGAGCGATGCTGAGGCATGAATTGAAGTCGGGATCAAAGATAAAGCCAAATTGGTGATGACTAGAATTTGCTGAAAATTCAATATACATGTTCAGAGTGATTAATTGCATATCAGCGGGAACATGTAGTTGGAGTGCACCACAAAAATGCAGCACAGCATATCAGGATCAGGGGTACACATCAGGGAAAATCCCCCTTTCTATGTAGACCTCTGTAGCCTGGGTAGCAAGGTCAATTTCTCAATTGCCTACATGGCCCCCACCAAGAACTACCTAGTGCTACTGAAGCTACCTAGCACCACAGGTCATCTACAGTAGATCTGATAGCTGGGATAGTCAACATAGCTCT
>Ga0210402_10003242_pt1 | contig 15330 bp, 11 predicted proteins | sample IncBWC7MmetaG_FD_161055 | JGI IMG/M metagenome (GOLD analysis project Ga0210402, IMG submission 161055) | Forest soil microbial communities from Barre Woods Harvard Forest LTER site, Petersham, Massachusetts, United States - Inc-BW-C-7-M | ecosystem: Environmental > Terrestrial > Soil >...
CATCACAGTACCCGAAGAATATCGCTCCGATATCGCAGTACTTCACCGAATTGCAGAACGGAACTTTGCCGCAAGTTGCGCAGCTTGAGGCGGCGTCAGGCGCCGGCCTTGATGAGCATCCATCGGACTTTGACTCCATACCGAGTGACATTCAATTGGGAGCCAATTATGTTTCGACACTCATCAATGGGTTCATGGGCAGCTCCTCCTGGAAAGATTCGGTTCCTATTCTGACTTACGATGAATTCGGAGGTTTTTACGACCACGTTTCGCCGCAGCCTACGGTTAATCCTGATGGAATTAAACCGGTTGACTTACTTGCAGGCGATGCTTGCACGACCACAACTGGGCCGCTTTGCGACTTCGTGTACACCGGTTACCGCTTACCGTTAATCGTGGTTTCACCCTATACGAAGAAGAACTACGTTTCCCATACTCCGGCCGATACGACCGCGATTCTGAAGTTGATTGAGACTCGTTTCAACCTGCCGGCTCTAACCAAGCGAGATGCAGCTCAGATGGATATGACTGAGTTCCTCGACTTCAGCGATCCCGCCTGGATGACTCCTCCAACCCCGCCAGCACAATTCACTAACGGCGCTTGCTATATGGATAAATTGCCCTAGAAAAAAGCCCCGACCGGATTCGTGCGATCGAATCACCGCCCGGCTAAGTGATCTTCCCGGGGTTTCCGCGGTATCAGCCCTCGCCGACAAGACAAACGCATCACGGATTCGAGGGTTTCTCAAGGCCGTCGAGCCGATCCTAGCAGAACACTAAAGTAATCACGAAGCCGGGCTTATAGAACTGGACGCTGCTCTCCTTATCGTTGAGATCCCTTATGCAACGTACGTCTCCCAATGAAGACAATTGAGATCCTCTGAGCGTTCATCGGTACGTGTACTGAATACGAGCGCGTACGTGACCTTCGTCAGCTAGTGTGGGCGCAATCCTTCTGGGAATATCTCCCCAGAGCAGGCAACTCGGTCCACCTGCAAGACGTTCGATTCTGGGCGACCGAATGCCGGCTACGAGGAGGTATTCGTGCTCTCCCTAAATCCCCTGGTCATCGCGGCAAGCGGTGATCGTTACCGGTATCTTTCATGCAACCCGTGTAAGAAGCATTCCAAGGCTACCAGCAACCATCCCATCTACCTCACACGTTTCTTCGCAACTGCGCTCGCCACACTCATACTTTGTCTTTCCGCATCGGCGCAGCAGGCGACTCCCGCCACTTTTTTTGGTCTGCAAATGAATAGCGGTACGATTTCAGAGCAGCCGTGGCCATCGGTTTCTTTTAAGGGGACGCGTTTGTGGGATGCCGCCGTGCACTGGGCCGATATCAACACGGCCAACGGAGTATATGACTGGACTCTGTTAGATAAATGGTTGGCCGACGCACAGGCGAACGACGTCAGGCTTCTTTACACTTTTGGCGAAGTGCCGACCTGGGCATCCTCAAATCCCAACGACTCCACTTGTGCCGCCAACCCAGGCTCTTGTGATCCCCCCAAGGATCTCAATGCCGACGGAACTGGCACCGATCAATACTGGAAAGATTTCGTTACCACGCTGGTCACTCATAACAAGAACAGCACGACCGGTCACATCACGAAGTGGGAGATCTGGAATGAAGGCCTTGGTAATCCACGCCGTTGGACAGGCACCATTCCGCAATTGATCCGCATGGCGCAGGACGCCTCGACCATCATCAAAGCGGCAAATCCAACCGCGGGGGTATTGACCCCTTCTTTTGGGCCCGAGCTGAGGGATTCGAGAGCTTTATTGGACAGCTATCTGGCAGCGGGGGGCGGTAAATATGCAGACGAGATCTCTCTCCACGGCTATGTGGCAACGCAGGGAAGTGCTGGTGAACCGGAAGACCTGATCGGATACATGAGCTTCACACGAGCCATTCTCGCCAAGTACGGGCAGAGCAACAAGCAAGTCTGGGACACCGAGGCCAGTTGGGGTGAAACCTCGAACAATGGATTTACCGATCAGGATTTGCAAGCTGCGTTTCTCGCCCGATTTTATTTGGTGCACCGGTCCCTCGGGATTTCGCGCTTCTACTGGTACCAGTGGAACAACAAGCTATCGGGTGGGCTCTGGATTCCAAACACAAAGGACCCCAGGCTACCAGGGACGCTGTTGAAGCCCGGAGTAGCCTATACCCAGATGTTCAACTGGATGGTCGGTGCCAGACTAAGTTCAGCCTGTACCGCAAGTGGAACCGTCTGGACCTGCCAATTCAGGAGGAGAGGGGGGTATCAAGCACAGGCGATTTGGGACACCGCAGCGAGCTGTAAGCAGGGAAGGTGTGACACCATCGAATACACCGTCGACGCACAGTACCAGCAATATCGAACTCTCGACGGAGACACCATCTCGATCACGAATTCGAAGGTCCCAATCGGGATAAAACCGATCCTCGTAGAAAACTAAGCGAGAAGGAAATCTGAGGAGCAGCGGGCCACCGCTGCTCTTCATTCTTCATTTTCTACCCAGCCTTGAGAGAGTTATTCGAGGCGTCCAGCAGCACGGCGGTTCCGGGAATTCCGTTCGATAGACAAATCAGTCCGTGAATTCCCTTGGTCGAGACTCCATTGATCTTCGGGGAGGCGGGACGTACTCAATGAGAAAACGCGTCAGCGCGTCCTGTCAGTAACCGAGATCACATCGTGAAGTGAGGTGAGGGCGAGGAGTTCCAAAACAGAGCCAGACGTTCCCCTGAAAACATCCCGGGTGCCCGACCCCGTGAACCTCCGAGCTTCTGCGGACAGCGCTGCCGCCGGCTCGAACAACTTGGGGGTGAAGGCGGGAGTGAGGCATCAGGCCGAGCTGTTCGAAACTGCCCTTGCCACGTCTTGCATTTGACAAACTCCAAATTCCCGCCCTGTCACGGCATCAGCAACTTAGCACAGTTTGGTTAGCCAAGATAATTAATGCCAAGATTACGCTTTGTGTTTTCAATATGTTGCGTAACAAAGGGGGGCCTGGCCCCAGACGATCAATCGTCGTCAGGGTCCGTGGGTGGCCGCGTGTCTTCCAGAAAGTACTTGGCGTCGTGCTTGGCTGAGACCGATTGAAAGGTCAGCGGAGTTTGATTGAAGTCGAAACAATCAGACAGATCGCCAGTCTGGGGGAAGGTATCGGCGTAGGGAGTGGAAGCACCGGGGGCCACGGTGCCCAGGCTGAAGGTGTTTTCGATGAACTTCAGAATGCTGCCAAAGTCATACACCGTGTGCGAGACGGTGGCCGTCTTGGCATAGGGCGACACCACGATCAGCGGCACCCGGAAGCCAAACTCATAAGAATTCAAAATCGCCGGGGGCGGGACGTGGTCATAAAAGCCTCCCCAGTCATCCCAGGTGATGATGATGGCGGTATTGGCCCAATAGGAACTGTTGCCGATGGCGTTTACCACCGAGGCCACCCAGGAGGGTCCTGACCCATCGTTGATCCCGGCGTGGTCGGACACTGCTCCCGTGGGAATCACCCAACTCACACTGGCTAGTTGTCCGTTGGCAATGTCGGTCAGCACCTGGGTGTATTGCAGGACGACGTTGTTGGTCCAATCGGAACCAGTGCACTGGGTGGCGTTGGGGATGGGCGCGTTGGGCCCGCACATATGTTGAATCGCATTGGGGCCCGTCCAGATGGAACCGGCCAACGGCGCGTAATATTTCCAGCTGATCTGGTGGGAATTCAGCAAGTCGGTCAGAGTGGGGTGATCGTAACAGGGATACATGGATTGGGTTTCGTTAGTGTGGGGATCTGGGTTGGTGGAGTCGATCAGTTGAACGACTTCCTGCGGAGGAGCCGTGCATCCGGTGTGCTGGTCCGATATTCCGTTTGGATCGCCCAGCGGATTCTCCGCCGCGAAGAACTTACTCATGGCATTGCCAGGCGGGACAGGCGCGGAAGTTCCCGAGATAATAAATTGATGGGCGGGAAAACTGGGCCCTTGGTTGGTCTGGAACATGCGATCGCCGAAGGTGTAGGTTTCGGCCATCTGGAAGTAAGGCGCGAGGACGCCCGTGGAATTGTCGACATAAGTGAACTGCGGATTAGGCGGAGGGCAAGGCGGCGGAGCGCCTGGATTGCAGCTGACCGGAATCTTATCGGCGCCATCCATTTTGCCGCCGTCATACATCTTCAAGAATGAAGAATGAGAGTGGTCCGGATCAAAGTCGCTGGCCAGGGGGGCGGGTGTCAGCGTGATCTGTTGGCCTTTAGAATTTATCCCGAAGCTCTGGATGTCGGCGCCCGCGGCGATGAGTTTTGCATCCTGCTGAAAGAGATTATCCGGAGTGCGATTCTCCTGGAAGATGACCACCACGTGTTGAATTTTCTGCGGCGGAGTCGAACCGCCGTTGTTCCCGCCGCCACAGCCGTTCAGGCTGACCAGGAACCCCGCCACGCATATAAATAAACTCCACAGCAACAACAACTTAGCTCGCGCCATGTATATTCCCCCTGATCGAGTAATGTTCTTAGATGACATTTATCTTAACCCCGTCGGCCTCGTTTTCACTCGAATGATCTCTCGAATTCCTGCTGCAAATACCTGCAAAAAATGCACATAACTGCGTGACGGAAACCGGTCGTGACCGTGAATTCACCGCCTCTTATGTCTGATGCGCGAGAGCCATTCCCGGTCCTGACCATGCCGAACAGGGCGATGGGGCTTCCTAGCGACGGGGGGCGCCTAGGCTGTCGGCATGGCGGCGCGAGGCCAGCGCGGGAATCACTGATCAGGTGGAAGGAAGCGCCAAGACGACCGAAAAGAGCTCCCACATTTTTTTTGCAATCGTGAGGGAATTGACCTGGGAACGTCGCCTTTATAAGTGAGCGGGAAAATAACGGGCCGGACGGCCTTTCCGATCATTCGAACATAAAACCAGGAGAAAAATAATGAAACTCAAATCACTTGCTCTCTATCTAGCATTCGCGCTTCTGGCCACCATGTCCGCGGCGGCGCAGACGTACCACTTTACGACTATCAAGTATTCTCATGACTCCTTTACCCAGATTCTCGGTCTCAATGACACGGGAGAGGCTGTTGGCTATCACAATGTGAACGACAACAAAGGGTTCACTTATGAGCTATCTACCAAAAAGTTCAAGAACGAAAATTTCCCGGGCTCACTGGCCACCCAGGTGGTGGGGATCGACGGCCTGGGCGGAACGTGTGGTTTCTACGTCGACCAGGCAAACGTCACTCACGGCTTCATTGATGACAACAACGCCTTCAAAACGGTCGACTTTCCGGGAACGCCTTTCAATCAACTGCTAGGCCGCAACGATCTGGCCCAGGTAGCCGGCTATTACAGCCAGACCGCGAACGGGACCGGACCGTTTGTACCATACATTTACGACATAAACGGCGGCGTTTTCGAGGTCATCACCATCCCTGGGTCGGTGAGCGCGCAGGCGACCGACATCAACTTTCTGGGACAGGTGACCGGATTCTTCATCGATGCCCAGGGAGTCAACCACGGCTGGTGGCTGAACGCGGGGACATTGATTCAGCTCGATTATCCAAGGTCGATCTTCACCCAGGCGACGGGCGAGAACAGCAAGGGAAAAGTGGCTGGAACCTACATGGACTCGTCAGGGGCTACGCACGGCTTCGTCTACAACACCAAAACCGCGCAATACATTTCGGTCGATGCTCCCAACGGAACCGGCGTCACTTTCGTCAACAACATCAACGACCGAGGGCAGCTGGCTGGCTTCATCATGCCGACCGGCACCACCGCGACGGGGTTCGTAGCCACACCAGGGAAGTAAAACCAAACTGGCACTTGTTAAACGTACAAGTTCACATTTCCTAACTTAGAACACCGCGCCTTGGAAGCTTGCAAACCAGCAGGCCCCAGTGCGCGGTTTGTTCTTGCCTCGGCACACCAGAGGAAGTTACGCGAGGAAATCACCGAAACTTTATTCTCTTGTGGGGAGCCGCAAACGCCCGGGGGCCTGCCCCGGGGCGTCTCCGCGGCCTTCGGTGTTCTACCTACTGATGATGGGCGTTGTGCTTGTCCTTGTGAATCTGCTTGGACAATTGTTGTTGTTGGGCTCTGACCTGCTGACGTTCAGCTGTGGTCATCGTGCCACCGTTAGCCGCGCGATCCTTTTGAACCTCCTGGGCGATGCCGTGTTCCTTGTTTTCCAGGTTGCTGGCTTCGCCTGCGGTCAACTGGCCGCTCTTCACTCCCTGTGCGATGCGGTCCTGCTGATTCTCTCGCCGATCCCCGTACCCAGTCGTCGGGTTGGTGTTTTGTACGTTCGCATTATGTTTGTCCTGGGTGATCTGCTTGGATACTTGGTTCTGTTGTTGCTGCAGGGTAGCCCGGTCGGCTTTGGTAAGGCCTCCATTGTCCATGGACTTCATATCCCGCTCTTCCTGGTTTATTTGCGATTCCTTCTTTTCCAGAGTCGAGGCTTCCCCCGAAGTCAGTGAACCGTTGCCGATGCCGTTGGCGATGCGGTCCTGCTGTTTCTCCTTTCGTGCTTGAACCTGCCGACCGGTCTCGGGGGCAGTCGGAGCCGGGGCCGTAGAGGGAGGAGCGGCGGAAACCGGAGGGGTAGTGGGAGCAGTGCCGGTCGGGGCATTGGCGTTAGTAGTCTGCGCCACCGCGGGTAGCAGAAACGCTGCTAAGGCAGCGCTCAGCAACGTCATTTTTGTGGGGTTCATCATAGTATCGATTTCTCCTTTTTCGCTCTTTTCACAGATACATCTTAAGACTCGGTGGCGGGTAGGATTGAAAACCCGGGCTTTCCAAATTAGTTGCGTGGCTAGGGTTATCCTGGCACAAGGGCTAAGCTAAGTGGTTGATTACTAAGGTACATGGACCTGGTCGGATTCGACCGGATCGCCATACATCTACCGTCGCCCCGGTCCGGCGCGTTGATGGTCCAGGGCTATCCCCTTCGTTATCAATAATTAATACAGAATGGGATTGTATTTAGTCATCATCTTCCATATCTTTTGCGGTCAATGCCTTGGCCTTAGGGCAGGTCCGCGGGTTAAGTATTAGCGGTGGCAGGGGGGATTGACCAAAGTCGAAAGCGTCCATTAAATCGTTCGCTTGCTCATCCCGTTGCGTCAGGGTAGGAAGAGCGAATGTTTCCTCCGCGAACTTAAGTACGCTGGCAAATTCATATTGCGTGTGAATGATCCCCGGTTTTGCATAGGGAGAAATGATGATCAGCGGCACTCGGATACCCAGCCCGAAGTAGTCCACGTTCGGCGGCGGAACATGGTCGTAATATCCACCCCAATCATCCCAGGTCAGGAAAATTACCGTGTTCGACCAGTAAGGCGACTGCATGATCGCGTTTATGATGCCGATCGTCCAGTTTTCTCCGGGGCACAGGCCCGAAGGCGCATGTTCAGAGAATCCAAATCTTGGCATTACCCATGTGAAATTAGCCAGTTTGCCCTTTGCGACGTCGGAGGCAAACTGCTCAGGAGGGCTGACGTTACTCGCCCACTCATTTCCGTAACGAATATGCGGAACTGAGTCAAAGATCGACCAAAGATACCCGCTCGAATGTTCCTCGCCCGCATAGTAGTGCCAGCTGAAATCGGAATCGTCCAGCAGGTCGGACAGCGTCAAGGCCTCCATGCAGGGAAACGCCCATATGATTTTATTGTCGACGGCTCGTTTGGCCCTGGTTTCCGGAGGCGCGTCACAGCCCCACGAAACACCTGCTCCGGGCGAAGGTGGATTGGTGATGAACTGATTTGACGTCGCCGCAGCCAGGTAAAGATGATTGCCAAACGAGGCTCCCGTAAGGGAGCTGAACATATTGTCAGCCAACTCGAACTGGGATGCGTAGGTCCAATAGTTGGGCAGGTCCGCTTGTTGGTACTGGACGTAAGGTTGATAGGGTTTTTTCTTGTCGGCCCGGCAAAAACCGTTCATAGCTCCGCCGTTAATCGCTATGTGTGCCGCACCCCATTCGTGGGTGACGTTTGGCGGCGGGATGGGCGGTTCGGTGAGTCGAACCATCCTACTCCCGCACAGCCCCTGAGTCGCACCATTCGCTTGCGGAAAACGGCCGAACAGGTTATCGAACGAGTGATTTTCTTTCACGATGAATACGACGTGCGTGATGGGATTTTGGGCAGAACTCGCCACGCTAACAGCTGCGAACGCTACAGCAAGAAGTCTGCAGATCCAACTCATGGCGGGCACTCCAACGTGCAGATCGGAGAGGTCCTCGTCCTCGCCCTGTCCTTCTGCCAGCAAAAAAACAGTCCCCAGTATAAGCCACTCCATCCTTACCGCCAATGTGAAATAATTTTCACCTGATCGGGGAACACCCGCGACTCTATGCTGGCTGTGTATTCGGGCGACCGTCCACAGAACGGATGCGTAGCTCCGGCGCCGGGCGATAATCCACTACGCGACCAGAGTGAGTTATTGATTCTCGACCCAGACCGGTTTGGCGCCGATCGGCACTTGCCCTCCCGAGACGGAAATCTTGCTCCCGTCCAAGGTGAGATAGTTCGTATATTGCGATCCGACTCCATACTGAATGGTGCCGCAGACGCCCTTATTGCAGCTCTGAGAAGTATCCCAGAGCGCTTCGGCCATGTATCCTCCGGGTCGACTGAAAGGACACATCCACGTGGTGCCTGACACTGTGCACTGGCCGATCATGGTTGATCCCACCATCCATTTGTAGACCTGCTCGTAGGCGACGCCAGGTTCGTGCAGAGTCCCCGGGTAATTGCGATGGTGAGGATCAGCATTCTGGGTCCACAGCGTGCCACTCAACTGATTGTTGTACATATACCAGAAGACTCGCTGAATACCAGCAGACCGGTGCAGCATCAAGACTTGAGCGAGAAATGCCGACTGCAGGTCGGGGTCGGAGAAGCAGGTTGCCGTAGTAACTCCCCAACTCACTTCGGTATCCCACAGGGGTTTGCTCGACTGCCCATAAGTGGCCATCACAGATCGCACGGTGCCGATCAACTTCAATTCATCGGAGGCTTTGGGATACACCCCGCATACCGGCTTATAAACATACCCGTGGTAGGTGATGACATCTGCGTACTGGGCACCGCCAGCAGCGAAGTACAGCTTCTGCCAAGGACCGTAAATGGGAGGGGTCAACATTTGCGCTTGGGGATCAATGCCGCGAATGACAGTGCGAGCGTCCTCAGCCATTCGCACCAACTGGGCCACGGTACCGTTCCAGTAATATGCATTGTGGGGCTCGTTCCAGATCTCCCAGTACTTAATGCGGCCAGCTGAGTGCGTGGCGAGAGCGGCGACCCAGTTCTTCCAGATCTGATCCGTTCCGCTGCCATCTGCGTTCAAATCTTTAGGAGGATCACATTCGCCAGAGCCCCAGCCTGGAGGATCGCACGTCGGATCGTTAGGATTGGAAGACGCCCATTGTGGAGTCATGCCGAAGGTGTACATCACCCCGCTGACGTGAAACTTCTGCACGTCGGCGAGCCATTCATCAAACAGACTCCAGTCGTAGACTCCATCCGCAGTATTGATTTCCGCCCATCCCACGCCTGAGTCCCAAAGTCTGAAGCTCCCGATCGGCACCACCGGCCAAGGGTTTGACCACCATTGCGGCGGCTGCAGCGCAACCCCAGAATTAGCGTGCATACCAAAATAGTTGGCCGGCACTTGAGCTGTGGCGGGTGCCGCCATCTCAATCAGAAAGAAAATCGACATGAGCAGAGCGGCGGCATTGTTTGAGTTTCGGGGGAATGTTCTCGACACGTGGACTCCTCGCTAAGACTTTGGCAAATCTTCGTGGATCTGTTGTCAGAGTCTACGATTGGCGCTCCGAAGCCACTAGGTCTCAGAAGGACACGAACTTTGATGTAGAGGCAAACGCTTCCGCGCTGCTGGTAAAATCGACCTGGCAGCACGATTGCGCCGCACTGCGAAGGGACAAACATGAGGAAACCGATCCACTCTGCAGCCGTTCAGCTGCTTGTTTGCGCCGGAATCCTGTTTGGTCAGCAACAACAGCAGCAGCAACGACGGGCTGATTGGATTAGTTCACTGACTGACCCGGACATCCAGTACCGCCCACAAATATTCGATGCATCGAAGGTGTGTTACCTCGAATTCCGGGACCAACGACAGGGCAGTGGACCCACCACGTTCGACGCCGCCGTAGATTACACCTCAGGAGATTTGAACTCTGAGAAACCGGCGACCACAAAAACCGATAGTGAGCACATCTTGACGACCAGCACCCACAACGGCAGTTCGCGGATCTCGAAGTGCTCTGGAATCGTGAGCGCTCGTGCCAGCTTTGTCCAGCGTCACTGAAAACGAGCCGGAAACGTGCCTGCCGGACAATTTCGAGAAAGTACTCGGGCCCTCGGCCTCTCCTCCCAGATCGGCAATTCGTGGACTATGCCCAACGAACGTCGCGGAAACCGGACTACGCCTTTCAGCAGTCTCCGCCCGCAGGTTTCATCGACGATTGGGAGAGCTCTCGGGCGTCCGGCTGTTATAATCGGTGGCTCCCAGATGTGACTACCGGTCGATTAGACTGCATTTGTGAGAATGAGAAATCATGGATCTACGGATTGAGTCAAGGCACCTCGGCGATGTTTGCCTCCTCGCCCCGCAGGTTTTTCAGGATGAACGCGGGTTCTTCACGGAAGTATTCCGTGCGGATCAGTTCAAATCGCTGGGCCTGCCAACGCAGTTTGTCCAGGACAATCATTCCGGCTCGGTCCGCGGAGTTCTGCGTGGGCTGCATTTTCAATGGGAGCCGCCGATGGGCAAGCTGATGCGGGTTACGCGCGGCACAGCGTTCCTGGTCGCGGTGGATATACGCAAGGGCTCGCCTACGCTGGGCAAATGGTTTGGCGCGGAGATCTCCGTGGAGAGCCGGAAACAGGTTTGGGCTCCCGCCGGCTTTGCCCGCGGCTTCTGTGTACTCTCTGAGTGCGCGGAGATTCAATACAAATGCACCGGCATTTATAACAACAAAGGAGAGTCGGGAATTCGCTGGGACGATCCTGAGATCGGCATTGAGTGGCCGATCGGCGAGGTTATTCTTTCGGACAAGGATCGCAAGGCGCAGACTTTGAAAGAATGGCTGGCGCGGCCGGAATCGGAAAACTTCCGATATTCAGAAACTGGAACCACGGTGGGGAGATAAAGCTTCATGAAGATCTTGATTGCGGGTGGTGCGGGTTACGTTGGGTCGGTGCTGGTTCCTAAGCTGCTCGACCGCGGCTACGAAGTGGATGTTCTGGATCTGTTCTGGTTCGGCAACCACCTCCCCTCCGAGACCGGAATTATTCACAAGGACATCTTCGACATCTCGGTGCCTGATCTTGAGCACTATCAGCAGGTCGTGTTTCTGGCGGGATTGTCCAACGATCCGATGGCGGAGTTTTCGCCGAGTGAAAACTTCATCTTCAATGCGGCCGCTCCCGCTTACCTCGCCTATGTCGCGAAGAAGGCCAAGGTGAAGCGCTACGTTTATGCGAGTTCGTGCTCGGTGTATGGATACACCGTCAATGAGTTGTTTGATGAAACCCGGCCGGTTTCTTCGTTCTATCCTTATGGAATCTCTAAACTGCAGGGCGAACAGGCGGCCATGAATCTGGTCGATGACGAGTTCTCGGTCATCTCTCTCCGCAAAGGAACTATTTCCGGCTACAGCCCGCGCATGCGCCTCGACTTGATCGTTAACACCATGTTCAAGAACGGAGTCCGCAACCGCGAGATCACGGTCAACAATCCTTCCATCTGGCGCCCGATCATGAGTATCGAAGACGCCACCAACGGATACATTCGCGCGATTGAGGCCAGTCAGAAGATCTCCGGCATCTTCAACATCGCGTCGGGGAATTACACAGTCGGCGAAGTCGGCGACCTAGTGAAGATGGCGATCGAGGAAGAACTGGGCATTCGGGTGCACCTGACCATTCACCACAAGACCGATTTTCGCAATTACAAAGTCAGCATTGAGAAGGCAGAAAACGTGCTCAGCTTCCACGCCAATCACAACGTCAAAGCCATCGTGAAGAACCTGATCGCGAACATGGACAAATTTCAGGACTGGGATAATCCGCAGTACTACAACATCGATACCCTGAAACTTCTGTCCGCCAACAATGCCTTGCGCTCGCTTGCGGAGGCGGCTCGATGAAGGTGCTTCTCATTGGAGCGAACGGGCAACTGGGCACCGATCTGGCGAAAGTATTTCGTGCTGGGGGCGATACGGTCGCGCCCTTTACCCACGCGCAGCTCGACGTTTCGTCTGAAGCCCAAATCGCGAAAGCCATGGCGGAAGTGACGCCGAATGTCGTGCTGAACACCGCCGCTTACCATCGCGTCGACGAGTGCGAGAAGCAGGCGGCGAAGGCTTTCGAGGTCAATGGCACGGCCGTGATGTATCTGGCGCAGGCTTGCAAAGCTGCGGGCGCGACGCTTGCGCATTACAGCACCGATTACGTTTTCGGCGGATATGAAAAAGGCTCTCCGTATGAGGAGACGGACTTGCCCGCTCCGGTGAACGTTTACGGCACGTCCAAAGTCGTGGGGGAACACCTGATCGCGGCCTATGGCGATCGCTATTTCGCGATTCGTACTTGCGGTCTGTACGGAGTTGCAGGAAGCAGCGGCAAAGGCGGCAATTTTGTCGAGACCATGCTGAAAAAAGCGATGGCTGGAGATGCGATTCGCGTGGTGGATGATCAGATTCTCACGCCCACCTACACCGCCGATCTGGCGCAAGCGACGCGTGACTTGATTTTGACCGGACGCTACGGGCTCTATCACGTCAGCTCGGAAGGCCAGTGCTCCTGGTTCGATTTCACCCGCTACATTTTCGAGCGCGCGGGCTTGGACGCAAAACTTTCGCCGGTCAAGTCGGCTGAGTTCGCCAGCCCGGTCCGGCGGCCTGCGAACTCCGTGCTCTCGAAGGCCAAGCTGCGTTCAGTGGGCGTGTCACTTCCGACCTGGAAGGATGCGTTGCTGAGATATCTCGACGAGAGATCCAGAAAGAATGCGGCCGTTTCTCCGGTCCCGGTTGCCTGATTCGGGCGTCTTAGCCGACGAGAGTTCGCCTGCCCCGTACTATTTTCCTCTGCGCTGCATCCATTTCCATGCGGTAGATACGCTGTCGAGCAGGGAGCGCTTGGTTTTCCATTGCAGCAATTGCTGCGCGCGGGCCGGATCCGCAACCAAAGCAGGAGGATCGCCGGGACGTCGCGGCACGGTTTTCCTGGGAACTTTTCTTCCTGTTACTTGTTCCACCGCCGCGATTACTTGGTTCACTGAAGACCCTTCTCCGGTTCCGAGATTGACCGTAAAAGAAGCATTTCCGGACTGCAGCCTTTGCAAAGCCTTTACGTGTGCCTCAGCCAAATCGACGACGTGCGTGTAATCACGAATGCAGGTTCCGTCCAGTGTGGGGTAGTCGGTTCCGTAGACCTGGAGTTCGGGACCGAATCCGGCGGCAGCGCTTAAAGCCAACGGAATCAGGTGGGGCTCGGGATCGTGGCATTCACCAATCTCTCCGCTCTCGTCTGCCCCTGCCGCGTTGAAGTAGCGCAAGTTGGCGTGACGGATTCCGTAGGCAGTCTCATAAGACTGGAGCGCTTGCTCGAAAAAAGCTTTGGAGACGCCGTAAGGGTTGACGGGTACGAGAGGAGAGTCCTCGGTGATCGGCATTCTTGTGGGAGAGCCGTAGACAGCACACGTGGAGGAGAAAATAACCAGGAAGTTTTTCTTGCCGCTGTCGACAATCGCGTTCAAGAGGGAGAGACCGCCCTCCACGTTGTTGCGGTAATACTTTCGGGGATTGACCACCGATTCTCCGACGAAGTGGTTGGCCGCGAAATGCATTACGGCGTCGCACCGTTTCACCGTCTCCAGGAGCTTTGCACCTTCGTGGACATCGCCGACGACCATTTCGAAACCCTTGGCCAGAAAGTCGAAGCCGGTGGACAGGTTGTCGTAAATGAGTACGTCGAGGCCAGCGCCTCGCAAGACCCGCGCTGTGTGGCTTCCGATGTATCCCGCTCCGCCCACTACCAGGATCTTCACCTAAAGGCTCCTTGGCATTGTAGTTCAAACTATAATTCGCACCCGTCGTCCAGTGTGACGGGATTCTCCCTATGGGATAATGAATCCGGATCACACCATTTATTGGATCAGCCTAAATCAGCACGAGGCGAACAACTCATCTCTCTCGGATGCACCAAGAATAAGGCACAGGCCACGGGCCGTCAACGTCGACACGGGGCGGGATGGGCCAGTCCGCTGGTTTTTTTCCCGATGATAGTACGACGTAAGTTTCAATCGTCATGGTACGCGATTTGGGTGTTTTGTTTTGCTACGGTCTTTGTGAGTTAACGCCCCTTGTCATAGCGAGCTCGAGGAGTGGTCCACTCAACCGTCCGGTGGGAATCGAGCGAAGCTTGGCGATCAGGCTACTCCCGGCAAGGCTACAGACTGCCATTGTCATTATTGCGTCGAATTTCCAGGAAATCTTATTACCTGATCGCACTGACAGGGGTAAAATTGTTGTTTGACTGAAGCATCGGAATTCTAGCGAAGGCGAGGCAACCGAATTGCAACAGGCGTCACTAACGCTAATCCATCGGCCAGGCCGACTTGCAGCATCTACCAAATTTCTCACGTAGCGACCTTCTTGCTAGCCCCCATCCTTTCCCGTCAGTAGCCACTCGATAGTGTTCCCGGATCTGCGGGAAAGCCGAAGAAGTATCTCTGCGCCGATTTCGCTTTTTCCCTTTCTCATATCTTGAAAGCTGTCCTTGGCTGATGCCCAGTTCGCGTCCGAACTCTGCCTGGGCGATCTCAAAACCTCGGAGTTGGCGCAAGCGGTGACCAACAGCCTTCCAATCGATCGCAGATTTTACCGTACGTCGCATTCATCTTGACATAATGCATAATGATGCATATGTACATGTAAGAAGTAGAAGACAAGTTACTTCTACATGCGCTCCGGCTCGAGCGCTGAGGAGTGCTATCGCGACGTTGCCATGAAATACGAGCCAAACTCGTTAACTATCGCCTGGTGCAGTACGACGAGGTGCGGCGATCCGAGTTCGATGTGACAGGCCTAACGGCGCCGATCCGCGAAATTGCACTTGGCCTCGGAGCATGCCTTATCGATGCGCCCGATCTTCAGGAGCGCCTCATCACGTTGCTGCGGGACCAAGATGAGACTGTCCGGACGGAGCGGTCTGCGGAAATGGCCCCCACGCTCGAGTCCTTGATGGTGTCATGTCACGAGCGAAGACCCACCCTGTACGTCGGAGAGATTGCGAAGACAGCCACGGGGATT
>Ga0210402_10003243_pt1 | contig 15329 bp, 21 predicted proteins | sample IncBWC7MmetaG_FD_161055 | JGI IMG/M metagenome (GOLD analysis project Ga0210402, IMG submission 161055) | Forest soil microbial communities from Barre Woods Harvard Forest LTER site, Petersham, Massachusetts, United States - Inc-BW-C-7-M | ecosystem: Environmental > Terrestrial > Soil >...
GCATCCATCCTTCGAGACGCGCCCTGCGGGCGCTTCTCAGATGAGGTTGGGAAAAATTGCACCGTTTTTCGAGGTGCGTGCAAGCCGTTGATTAAACGCTATTTTTTAGGGGTATTTCGTTTTGCCAAAATGGCACCGGCTGACCTCCGGGATGAAGGGGCTGGCGCCGTTTTCAGGGTCCGCGCAAGCTATTGATTGGATGGAATATTTTAGGGGTATTTCGTTTTGCCAAAAGTAGCGTTCGAAGCGGCGATCACAGAGCGTTGGTGGGGCCGTCATTAGGAAAGTAAATAAGCCTCTTCCATCTGAGCGGCATTCCATTCCAATCCGCCGTCGGATTCAGTTTAGCGAACATATCCCAATTGCGATTGGGGTCAAAGCGGTTATTGGGATTGGATAGCTCTCTAAAGCCGTGACTCTGCGTAAGCATTCCGTCTCGCCAAACATAGTGACTCGCATAAAATTTGATCGAGACCACGCGTTTAGTACTGCCGCCCAAAAACTGCCGCGCCACATTCAATAACTCGCGTGCCGAATCGAGTTCTTCAAACCACCGAGCTGGTACCTTCACGAAGATAGCGCTCGGGAGATTTTTTGGAAATTGATTGCGAGCATCTTTCAGTGTGTTCCTTATGGTCTCTGGGCTAAAGTTCGTCGTTTCAATCTTGCACTTAGCGTCCGCACAAACAACGATGCCATCGGGAAGGGTTATCTCAACGTCGTAGTCAGCCCCTTTCTTTTTTTGTGGCACGATGAAACGAAACATCGCACCCGCTGAGTACAGCATGCGTCCGAAATCTAATTCGGCATAGGCAGACTCGATGCTTCCCCGGCGCATTTGTTCAATACAATTGTCGAAACCTGTTATGTTTTGCAAATTGATCAGTAGTTCGGCGAAATCAACAATCTTGAATGCGCTGAGTTGGGCCGTCTCTTTGCGACCAGGAATGATGCGAAGAAAGCTGGGCTCTGGATTCTCTGGAGAGACGTGAAGTTCAAACCAGTCGGAACCAAAGAAATGCTTTACTACTCCAGCCGACAGAAAAAATACGCGCGCCGTATCATCACGCAAAATTTCAGGTGGAAACCTAACGAGGGTGTTCAGGAGATTTTGATCATTAATCTTCACAATCTCGCCCATTTTAGAGCTTCCTGCATCGCCCATTTGGCTCAAAGACGAACGGTGACGGTCACAACTCACCCTCCTCACCCGGATTTGTACCATTTGGGTACAGCGAGGTTAATGTTTCTCAGCCGTAATTTTTTCCACGCAATCCGCCGCGCCCTCCGCCCGCGCCTCATCGAATTCCCGGATCGCGAATTTGCGCCGCGACAGCGCGCGGCGTTCGTAGCGGTCCATCCGGGCGAGTTCCGCGCTCGCATCGGAGAGGATGAGAGCGAGTTTCTCCGCCCCTTGCGGCTTCGCCTCAAGGGCATCGTGCATGTCGGGCGGAAGCGCGATGCCCTGCTCGAGGAGTTCGCCGGCCCTGGCGAGTTGCCGGATCCAGGCATGGAGGCCCTTCCCCGGACGATAGCGCGGATCGGAGAACGCCCACGAGATCAGGTTATGGCGTGCGCGGCGCACGCGGACGAGATCGACCTGCGCCTCCGCAATCCGGCGCGCCATGCGGGCGAGTTCGCAATCAGCAACCGCGTCAATCCGTTTGATCCCGTCTTCGCCGGTTTGCGCGCCCGGTCCGGACCGGCAAATCTTGCGTACCAAATCCTCGATTTCGAGCGATGCGTTTGGATCGCAAGGCACCGGCAGGCACAGGCCATGGCGACGTGCGTTCTGCGAAACGCGCGCCTTGCCGGCCGCCGTAAGTGGTCCCCTACGGGCCGAGCGATCGACGAATCCAGCGCGGAGCCGCCGCTTTTTCGGCCGTCGGCCAGCAGGGCCTCCTGCCTGACGCGTTCCATCACCCATGCGACGCTCGATCTACTGAGCGCGCCGGCGGGGCGTAGCGAGGTCCGGCGTAACGTCCTCGAACTCAGCCTGCACCACCTCGTCGCTGGCGAGGCGCAGCCGCGAGGCGAGGCTCGCCCGATGGCGGTCCACCTCGCGAAGCATGGCGCTGCGGCGCTGCTCCGCGCTCACGATCATGCGGTCGATGCGCTCGATGTCCTCGATCCGTGCCGCCAAGGTCTCCGCGATGACATGCTCCATGGTGAAGCCGGATTGGTCGAGAAGCTCCTCGACTTGCCTGACACGCTCGCCGTCACGCCGCGCCCACCCGGCCACCATCTCGTTCACTGCCGTGTACGGCAGGAAGGACGAAAGCGCCTTGGTAAGCCCGTCAGGGGCCGCCGTTTCCATCAGGCAGGTCTTCAGCCGCCGCAGCCGAAACGCCTCCCAGACAAGAGCGGCGACATCGCGGACCCATATCTCTTCGAGGAAGTCCGCAGGTTTCACGACGGCCGATATTCGGGTGAACATTTGCTCGTAGGCCGCCGTATCCTCGTTCTCAAGCAACATAGTCAACAGGGGCTCCGGTGTGACGGACGGCTCAGGTGAAGCCGGGATGGAGTCCCGCACATGGTTGGAAGCAGAGCCCGATTTAGGAGGTTGGCCGATTGCCGGCACGGTCATGTAATGCTCTCGGATTGGAGGCTGACACCGCATCTAGAGCGCGTTCCGATGAGATCGAATCATATCTCCACCGTCGTGCCCGCGCTGGTCACGGGCATCCTCGTCCTTCTCGCGGCCGTTCAGCGAGAAGGACGTGCATGGCCGGGACGAGGCCCGGCCATAACTCCAGAGAAGTGGTGCGACATAATGGAAACGCGCTTTAGTTGAATTATAGGTCACTTCCTGCATTTGACAAGAGGAATCTACCTATCTAATTCTGGGTGATTGTGTCCAAAGAGTTGTCCAAAAAAGCGCTCCCGTTCGGCATCGAACACGCGATTCGGCTAGGCATCATATGGCGGTTCAACGCAACTCGCCGGGGCGTGAACTAGCGCTCTCGTTTCTACAATCAAGGCCGAACTTCGTTAAGTCGACCTTCCATTCGCCCTTGTCACATCCGAGAGTGATACTCCCCCTGGCTACGCAAAGCTGTGAACCACTCGAATATATTCTACTCGCGTAGATGCAATATTTTCCAATGTCTTGCGGGCTTATTGGGGGTGGGGGAATTACGTCCTGTGAATAGGACGCCCCTGCAACAGACATGAAAGTCGTTACCAGTATCGCGCAGTGCCCCCTCATTTGATCACCTCACTGTTGCCTTGCCCCACCACCGAAACAATGATCAACGCCGCCACTGAGGGTGCACGGTGCCCCGTGACCTGATTGCAACAATTCGACAAGATTCGTGTCGGCGGCCCGTCTTTGCTCTCACGGAATGGCCACGATCCGCTGTAAAGGTTGACCCCGATCTCTGGGGCTGGGGGGCTGAGGAAGAGACCGGGGCCGCGCTCATTCAGGAACGAGCGAGACTAGCATACCACCCTTCGGCACAAAGAAAAAATGATCATTTAGTGACATCGAGGCTGCCCAGGTCGGCGGCCTCGTGTGTTTTTGCGGCTTAAGGAATTCGAGGTCGAGCCGAAGCGGCTAGTAGATCGATTCCATGAAACCGATCATATACGCGACGTCATTCCGGGGCGCCACCGCAACGTGGCGAGCCCGGAATCCATAGCCCCGGCCAGTGGTTATGGATGGATTCCGGGCTCGCGCAAGAGCGCGCCCCGGAATGACACTGCGTATGATTCGAACTTCGAAATCGCTCTACTAGTCGCCCTTCCACCCGTTCAATCCCGGCCCACGATGCCGACCATAGCTGGCCCGGACGACGATCTTGCGCGGGGCCGCATCGCGCCCGCGAACGACAGCCCCCGTGGATGTTGTCCAGCCGTTACGCGCGCCGCCCGGCTTTCTCGATATCGATCTGGGCTTGGCGGCCCTGCGCATCCTTGAACGAGCCATCCATGATGAAAATGACCGCGATCCACGACACCACGAAGTTGGCGAAGAACAGGGCCAGAAACACGATGAGGCTTGCGGTCGAAGATACCTCGATCTCGACATAGTAACCGATCAAACTCGCGACGAGGCCGCCGACCGCGACGAAAACCACATAGAGGATGAGTGCTTTCATGATGTATGCCCGATTAGAGACGCTCCTTGGTTCCCAAGGAGCAATTATTCCACTTGGGGCTCCCTTGCAAGCATCGGGCTGAAGGAACATCCTGATGCACGGAATACGGCGTACCGGGGGACGTGAGACGACGGCAACTTTGGACGGTATACCATGAACGTGCATGCGCCAACGTTTTTCGTGCCGCCGCGGCCAGCCGCGCCGACCAAGGAGCTTGGGCTGTACCGGTTCCTCGTCGCGGCGCGCACCAACGCGCTGCAGATTTGGCCCAAGTCGGCGTATGAGCAGGACGCGGTGGTCGGGTCCGCATTCGGGCGCACGCGGATGCTGATCAATGCGCCCGACGCAATCCATCGCGTGCTGGTGGACAATACCGCCAATTATTGCCGCACCTCGGCGACCATTCGCATCCTGCGCCCGATTGTCGGCAAGGGGCTGCTCCTGAGCGAGGGCGAGGATTGGCGGCACCAGCGTCGCACCATTGCGCCCGCAATGGCGCCGCGTGTCGTCCCGATGATAGCGCGGCATGTGGCGCTGGCCACCGAGGAAACGATCGCGCAGGTCGCAGCGCTCGCGGCGCGCGGGCCAGTGGATATTCTTGCCACCGTCCAGTTCCTGGCGCTGGAGATCGCGGCGCGATCGATGTTCTCGCTCGAAATGCGCCAGTATGGCGCCGCGCTCCGACGGCTGATCACGCGCTTTGCGGCCAGCCTCGGCCGGCCGTATTTTCTTGACTTGATGTTGCCGGCGGCGATTCCGACGCTCCGCGATCTCGCCCGGATGCGGTTCCGGTCACGTTGGGTCGCCTTCATGGACGAGATCATCGCGGCGCGGCTACGCGCGCCGCCGGATGGCAGGCCCCACGATCTGTTCGACATGCTGCTTGCGGCGCGCGACCCGGAAACCGGCGAGGCGTTCTCGCGCGCCCAGCTGCGCGACCAGATGGCGACCATGATCGTTGCGGGCCACGAGACCACTGCGCTGACGCTGTTCTGGTCGCTCTACCTGCTGGCGTCGTCTCCGGCCGATCAGGACCGCGTCGCCGCGGAGGTCCGCGCTGTCGACCTTGGCCCTGACGCGGCCGCAGACGCGCTGGCGAAACTGCCCTACACGAAGGCCGTTGTGAACGAGGCGCTGCGGCTTTATCCTCCGGCTTTCACGCTCGCCCGCATGGCAGTCGGGCCGGACCGCCTTGGCGATGTTGCGGTGCCGCGCGGAGCCCTGATCATGATCTCGCCTTGGGTGCTGCATCGGCATTTGCGCCTGTGGAAGGATCCGGATGCATTCAATCCGGCCCGGTTCCTGGGCGACGCCGCGCTGCCGCACCGTTTTGCGTATATGCCATTCGGCGCCGGCCCGCGGATCTGCATCGGCGCGCAGCTGGCATTGACCGAGGCCTGCCTGGTGCTGGCGACGATGATCCAGCGCTTTCATGTGGCGCTCGCCGACGCGACGCCGGTGCTGCCCGCCGCGGTGATCGTCACCCAGCCTGACCATGCCGCGCCGTTCCGGCTGCGCCCGAGAAATTGACTGCGAAAAATGCGGTGCGGCTGCCGCAACGTTGTGGTCTCTGCTCCCTCCCCCCTTGTGGGGGAGGGTCGGGGTGGGGGGTCGAAGAGTGCGGCGAGGCCCGTACCACACTGGTGCGCCCCCCACCTCCGACCCCTCCCCACAAGGGGGAGGGGAGAAGAAGAGGTGCTGCGCCATGTGCGACACGCTTGAGACGGGAGGTTTCCAATGAAGAGGTTATTGCGGTTCATAGCAGCTGCCGCTGTCATGCTGTGCGCCGGCACTGCTCTTTCAGCGGCTGAGCTTACGGCCGACCATCAGGCGAAACTGATCGGAAGCGTCGACGCCTATGCGCCGCGCATTTCAGAAGTTGCCCTCAAGATTTGGGCCTCGCCGGAACTCGGCTATCAGGAGACCAAGACCACTGCACTGCTCCAGGAGGAGCTCCGCAACGCAGGCTTCGCGATCGAGGCGGGCGTCGCCGGAATTCCGACCGCGTTCGTGGCCCGCGCCGGCACGAGCGGCGGTCCGGTCATCGCCATCCTGGCCGAGATGGATGCTCTGCCCGGCATGTCGCAAACCGCCGATCCGGACCGCAGGCCAATTCCCAATCAGATCGCGGGCCACGCCTGCGGTCATCACCTGTTCGGCACCGGCGCGGTCGCGGCCGCCGTCGCAATCAAGAGCTGGCTCGAGGCGACCGGCACGAAGGGCCAGATCCGCGTGTACGGCACGCCGGCCGAAGAAGGCGGCGGCGGCAAGGTCTATATGGTCCGCGCCGGGCTGTTCAAGGATGTGGATGCCACGCTGTATTGGCATCCGGCGGATGCCAACAACGCGTCCCAGGACCGTAATCTCGCCACCACCAGCGCGAAATTCCGCTTCCACGGTCAATCCGCCCACGCGGCCGCCGCTCCCGACCGCGGGCGATCAGCCCTCGATGCCGTCGAGGCCATGAACTTCATGGTCAACTACATGCGGGAACACATCCCTCAGGAGGCCCGCGTCCACTACGTGATCACCAATGGCGGCACGGCGCCCAATATCGTTCCGGAGTTCGCCGAGTCTTACTACATGGTCCGCCATCCTGATCCACGCGTCGTCGGCGAACTATTTGAGCGCGTTGTCAAAGCGGCTGAAGGTGCCGCGCTCGGCACCGGAACCACGATGGACTATGAGTTGATCGGCGGTGACTACAGTGTCCTGCCCAACGACGTGCTGGGCCGCGCCATGGACGCCAACCTGCGCCGCGTCGGCGCGCCCACATGGACGCCGGCCGAGATCGCGTTCGCCGAAAAGCTGCGGAGAAATCTGCCCGGCCGCAACCTTCCGCCGCTCGCCAGCGCGAGCGAAATCCGCAACTACGGGTACAACGGACAGAAATATTCCTCGACCGATTCAGGCGACGTGAGCTGGGTGACGCCGCTCGCGACCCTGAACACGGCGACCTGGGTACCGGGAACGGCCGCCCACAGTTGGCAGGCCGTCGCGGCAGGCGGCACCAGCATTGGCCTCAAGGCGATGGTGGTGGCGGCGAAGACCCTCGCTTTGACGGGAGCGCAACTTTTGGCGGATCCCGCGCTGGTCGCGGCCGCCAAGGCTGAGTTCGACAAAAGCCGGGGCCCGGACTTCATCTACAAGCCGCTGATCGGCGAGCGCGCGCCGCCGCTCAATTATCGCAACAATGCGAGCGGGCCGGATGCGGGTTAACGAGGGGTGCCTTAACGTGGATTGCGACACTGAGGGGTTTGCGACAAAGCTTGCCAGAGGTCGCCCGGGGTTAATTGCCGAGCCTTGCCGCCCATAAATGGACGCCGGTCGGGCGTAGGAAGCCCGCCCATGCGTTCGCCGGTTAGGGGTGGCGCCGGGGCTCCCGGAGGCGGCTGGCGTGCCGTTAAATGTCGGTTTCCTAACTTTCAAACGCACTTACTGTGCAAAAATTCGTACCGGTCGTTTGTTTTGCTTTGCAATCGTTGCGGGGATGAGCAGACTTCCACGAAAGGTTTTTCGGAGGCTTAGGCAGAGATGGCAGTCGCTGTTGCGGTGTTCGATATTTTCAGTGGGCATAGAATTTCTCTCCTTATCGCGTTTCTCTCATTAGTTTCAGTATTCGCCTATATTCCTTTCGTAAGTGAGTACGCGTATTGGTTCCTGATGGCAGCCTACGTCATAATGGCCGCACATAGGTAGGGTTGAATAGCGAGTTATAGTTGCCCAACAAGCCGAAGGCAGTATTTCGAAATGCAATGTTGAACTATTTCGAAATATAAGGCATGAACGATGTTCAACATTTTCAGCGTCCATGTAGTTTCGCTTATCATTGCGATACTCGCAATAGTTGCGGTATTCGTCTATATTCCTTTTGTCAGCGACTATGCATTTTGGTTCCTGTTTGCAGCCTACGTATCATTGGCCGGGCATCGGTGAGTCGCCTGATCCGCGCCAGCCCAGCCCCCTCGAGCCTGAATGGTATGCCTGCACGTCCGTACCAGTTGCATCAACAGTTCCGTGGCGGCCCCATGGCTGACTCGATGCGCCGATCGGGCACGAGCCACATGAGCGCAACAAGGACGTAGAGTGCAATCGATATCCATGGCTGAAGAAACGCAAGCGGAACGGAAGCCGCATAGATCGCGAGCGACAACTTGCCCTTCACATCGCTGCCGAGCGCCACGGCGAGCGCGGAGCTGTGGCCGTTGCGGGCCACGATCGCACGCTGCAGCAGCGTGTAGGCGACCGCCGCCATGAAGAGCACGACCCCGTAGGCCGCGACCGGAAGCGCCACCAGACCGGCCTCATCAATCCAGCGGATCACGAACGGAATAAGGGAAAGCCAGAACAGCAGGAACAGGTTCGCCCATAGCACACGACCGTCGATGTGTCCGGTGGCGTGCATCATGTGGTGGTGGTTATTCCAGAAAATCCCTACATTGACATAGCTCAGCACATAGGCTGAAAACACCGGCACGCTCTCCCACAGCGCCGCGAAGTCGGTGCCGTGCGGCACCTTCATCTCAAGCACCATGATGGTGATGATGATGGCGACGACGCCGTCGGTGAATGCTTCGACCCGTCCCTTACCCATTGTTCCGGCCTCAGCGGGCCGTCCGCCAGACGGCGGCCGCGCCCCATGCCGCGATCGCGGCGAGCGCAAGCGAAATCAGCACGTTATATCCGGCGAGCGACAGGCCGAGAAAGCGCCAGGCGGCCTCGTCGCAGCGTACGATGGTGAGATTGGTGAGGGAGGACAAAAGATCGCCGCCGGTCGAAAGATCGGTCAGCGGCCCGGAGCATTCCTGCGGTCCCGGCCACCACTTCCATTCGATGCCGGCATGAAATAGCGCAAATCCGGAATTGAACAGCATGGCCAGCGCGATGATGCCGAGCCCCGCCGCCCCGACGCCGCGCGGTGCGCCCCGGCCGGCCGCGACCGCAACCACGACGGCGAGCGGGATCGACACATAATAGGCAATACGCTGTTCAAGGCAGAGCGGGCACGGCCGCAGCCCCATCACGTACTGAAAGTAATAGGCCCCCAGTATGGTCGCGGCTCCCCCGGCCGCCACCAGGACCGCGGCCGCAACCGCCGGGCGCGACCGCGTCAATGCCTGCATGCCATGCATGGTTACGGTTCCTTTCGATGCCATCCGCGGGCTATTGTGACCTATAATTCACCCACAGTACCGTCGAAACCACGTCCTGCGCACTGGCGCCCCCGGTGCCTGGACATGAGTCCTGATGCGTGGGTGATCGCGGCGCCGACTGTCCGCATAGCGGCTCGCCGTCACTCTGTCGACCCGAGAAAGCGGCATTTCTGCGTTGACCCGGCCGGCGCCGCGGCTATTATCCACGCCCCGTGCCCCTGTGGCGGAATTGGTAGACGCGCCTCACTCAAAAACAGTTTTGTTTAGGGTGCGACGTCCGGTCGCGGCGTGCTAGAAAGTAGAGCGTCGGCAAAGGCTTGATAAAGTGACTGTTGGCCCGATTAAACGGGCTACTTTGGTGCTAGGAGCCAAGTAAGAGCCAAGCGCCGAGAGAGGCTTTGGCGACATTATCGCGGGCGTGGCGGAACTGGTAGACGCGCGGCACTCAAAATGCCGTTCCCAAAAGGAGTGTCGGTTCGACTCCGACCGCCCGCACCACCTTAAAGTCACAAGGTCGTTCTTCATTTCTCGGGGAACGGACCGAGATGACGAGATAGGAACAATAATTGTAACTGCCCAGGTTAGGCAGCTGTCGGCGTGCCGTATCTTGGATACTGGCGTACGAAGATCGGATATTCGTTCTCGGTTCGGATACTGGCGACTGTCTTGTGTCTGTCGGTCAAGACTGACGGGGCCGTTGATCGGCTGAGTGCATTCGGTGTTCTGGCTGACAAACATCAGCACTCGCCCTGAAAGTGATTGGGCCGCTTTGACCGACGAAAGCTGAGCCGCGATTGGATCAGCGTTTTCAGAAGCCAAGCTCGCAAGCTTGAGCGCTGAGCTCGTCGCGCCAGATGATGATGGCCTGGAAGGTGAGCGGGCTTTCGCACAGGCCGGCAATCATCGCCTCGCGGCCGGCCTCGATGCGCTTTGCGATCGCGATTTCGCCCTCGCGGGACAAAAGCTCGACTGAACCATTTCCCGCAGATACATGCGCACGGGATCGTCGGTGCGCTCGCCGGGTTCGCGCGACGGCTCGCGCGATGAGGTCATCGCGAAATACCTCGCCTGGGTCGTGCGGCAGTATTTCAATATGACCTGGAACCGTCTAAGGCACGTCAGGAGTTGTAGGCTGACAATGGCTTGCGTGCCTTCAAAGGGAACGCGCCAGGCGCCACGCGCCCGTGCGCAGGGCATCCCCCGGCTATCCATTCACACAGACCTCACTTGGCAGGACGGCTTGTGAAGAAGGCATCAATACCGGTCTCGGCAGACGGCTCTGTGCGCCTTGCGGCGGTCTCGGACACTCATTCGCAGCCGCACCCAGCCACCGCGACGCGCCTCGCCGAGATCGCTCCCGACGCGATCCTGCACGCCGGAGACATTGGCGACCTGGCGGTGCTCGACGAGCTTGCCAGGATAGCGCCGGTCTACGCCGTGCGCGGCAACATCGACACACGCGCGCGCGATCTGCCCGACGCGCTCGTGCTCGACATCGCGTCCGCCGCTCCGTTGCGAATCCTGCTGACGCATATCGCGGTCTACGGCCCGAAGCTGCGCGCGCCGGTCGCCCGCATGGCCAAGGCCGAGGGCGCCACGCTGGTCGTGTGCGGGCACTCGCACGTACCATTCATCGGCGTCGACCGCGGGATCACCATGTTCAACCCGGGCTCCATCGGGCCGCGCCGGTTCACGCTGCCGATCGTGTTCGGCACGGTCGACATCACACCATCCGGCGTCAAGCTCGCGCATGTGGACGTGGAAACCGGCGCAAGATGGCTCCCGCCGTAAATTATTCAGCCCGTGCGGCTGCGGGGTTTCCCTCGCGGCTGGAGCGCCGGCCGACGGCCGCTTTTCAATGGCTCCGGCGGCGCGGCCCCCTTTGCTGGCTCCGTAAAGAACTCGGAAACGTGGACGGCCAGCGTCTTGGCGAGGCGACCGAGCGGGTCGACGGTCGGGTTTTCCTCCTGCCGCTCCAGGCCGCCGACGTAAGACGCTTCTCCCACACCTGGAAATCGCACCGCCGAGACCGCACTGGCTGGCTGCCCTCGAAGGATTCGAACCTGTCTGGGTCGATTTCGAACCGGTCTACTCGCATCATGCAGGCCAACCAGCCGTGTCAACCCGGTTACACGCGCTGGAGCACGCATTAGCGCGGATATCTCACACTACTAAGTGCACCGGAGCGCCGAATCAGCGAAAGTTGTTGTGCGAGAACGACTTTCAGCGATTTGCGGAGCGCCCGATGCGGACAGAGTGTAGCGCAGATTTGTTTGGATTTGCACCCGTGGCAGGACGCGAGGTGGTGGCTGCGTTCGACGGGGGTGCGATCACGTCGGATGGCGGCGCGCTGCTGCTGGGGGCGGCAGATCGTGCGATCGGACTGATAGATCGGCTTGCGGCGTGTTTTCACGACGTGCGGCGCCCGGAGTGGATCGAGCATGAGGTGGCGACACTGGTCGGGCAGCGGGTGTTCGGGATCGCGCTGGGCTACGAGGATCTCAACGACCACGACCACTTGCGCCACGATCCGATGATGGCGGTGCTGGCGGGCAAGCTCGCGGCGCGACGCGAGGATTGCGCGCCGGTTGCGGGCAAGTCGACGGTCGGGACAAGAACCCGTCAGGCATGGTTGAGGGACGCAAGCGAGCCGTCGGTGAAATGTCGAAAGCCGATTAAACGATGTCAAAACCGGGGGCCGAAGGGCCGGTGTTCCGAGCCATCGGCAATCCTGTTGGGACGGGAAGAATTTGGAGCTCGCGCTAAGCGGGGCATTTTGTTTTACGATGGCCGCTGATTCGTGAGCTGATGAGGGCACAGAGATGGCGAAGAAGAGTATCAAGCTCCGTCCGTGGACTAAGGAAGACGTCCGCATGATGAAAGCGCTCGCGCGTGAGAAGGTAAAGACCAGCGTGATCGCTCGTAAACTTAAGCGCAGTGTGGGGGCGACGTATCAGCAAGCCTCCAAGCACGGCGTGACACTGGGAACATCCAAACGGAAGAGAAAGGCATAACGGGCTTGTACGCCAGAAAGTGAGCGGGTCAAGATGACGGCACAGGGCTATCCGCTTGCCCTCTACCATCTTAATCGCGTAGCCCTGGCACGGTGCGCCGCCCTGAGTTGGTGTCGGTTGATCTGCAAGCCATGGGCGCAGCACTATCCTCACAATGCTGACGAAGTCACGGCCAACCGGACGACTCGGCATGCTTGGAAACGCGACAGTCGGTCGCGCAAATTTGCCGGCAGCAGCGCAGCAGCGTGACCAATCCATTGGTGATCGTGACGAATTTTTTATTGCCGCAGTCACCGGAATGTGCAGGTTAGGCGGTCTACGTCTTTACCCTTGGAGAGCTTTGATGTCGACCGGGACTGTGAAGTGGTTTAATCCGACCAAAGGCTATGGATTCATCCAACCGCAAGGCGGCGGGCAGGATGTGTTTGTGCACATTTCTGCTGTGGAGAAGGCGGGTCTGTCCACGCTCAATGAAGGCCAGCAAGTCGAGTTCGAGATCGTAAGCAACCGCGGAAAATCGTCTGCGGAGAATCTCAAGGTCAAGTGATCTTATAACCGGATATCGCCCAAACAAACGGAATGGGAGGCACCATCAGACCGACGCGCACCGACGATGACCTTGGTGCAACGGCAGAGTGGTACCTCACCGTTCGGTGCGCTAATCCAACGTGCGCACGGCTTATTGCATTTCAAAAATCTGTCGATCCGGGTGACCATCCGGACCTACGGATTGCGATCACCGGCAAACCGTCCGTCGTTTGTCCACATTGCAAGGTCGCGACTCGTTTCCGCCACGATCAAATCGAGCGGCGTCAGGTTGCGCTGACGCATTGAAAATGCGTGGCGGGCATGGGCATCGGCCTACGTGGGGCATGGTCCCAGCAGGGCGGTCCTCGCCCCCACAAATCAACTTGGCTTATCTGCGCCACTCTGCGAAGCGCCGTAAGTCACCGCTTGATCCTGACGCCGTTGGCGTCACGACCGGTGTACCTCAGATAGCCGCCGACTTGACGCACCGCCCAAGTCGGCAGAGTCGGGAAGCGGACTATCGCTTTGCGCGCGTGAGGAAGCGACGTTATTCAGTTCTCGAAGGGTCTCGTTGAACCGGGGAAACAGCCCGTGGATGCATCATTGTGGTGGATATGCAGGTTGGCTTGCTCAATGGCCAAGCACGATCGGCAGCGGTTCAGCGCATCAATTTCCTGACAGCCATAGTGCGCAAGCAATCCGGCAAGGTCATCTGGGTTAGACACTGCGGCAAGGCGGGAGATGGCTTCGAGCGGTATACGGAAGGATGGTCGCTTCTGCCGGAACTGAGCCCTCACCGAGACGATGTTGTGATCGAGAAGACGTTGAACGATCCGTTTGTTCGAACCTCGTTGCAAGAAACCCTGGAACGGATTGCTCCGGATCGACTCCTCGTCGCTGGCGGGGCAACTGACTCCTGTGTCGATTCTGGCGCGGCAGATGATAGCCATCCGCCGCCGGATCCGCGATTGCGCCTTGGCCCGCGCTGACAACCCGGCGCGAACGCGCTACTCGGGCCCCGATCACCGTGGTCTTCGGTGCGGTGCTCGGCAGCCCACGCGGTGCCCCTCACCCTTGTGGCCGGCCTGGGCCACTGGCTCCATCGGCAGCGTGGACTGGTACATTGTTGGTGCCCTACTGCTCGGTTCCCTGCCGGGCGTCTCAATCGGTAGCCGCGTGGCGGCCCGCATTTCCAATCGCGTCCTGCTCCCCTAGGTCGGAGCCAACGATGCGGACGGGCGGCAGCCGCGGATAGAGAAAGGAAAGCACGGCCACGCCCAAGGCGCCGGCACCTACCGAGCACAGCGACACGAGCACGCCTGCGACCTTGGTCATCCTTGCTTTCCGTCAATAGCGAATGTCCGGGCGCTCTAACCATTTATAGCACATCGCTCGTGATTTCCGTCAGCCCAATGGTGGTGTCGAGCTCCCGACAACAGTGTCAGGAAGCGTGGCTTAGTCCGATCGAATGATCTGTCTCGGCGTTGCAATCTGTGTGACGAAAGAGTGACGATGCGTCAATGATTTCATCAATTTAGTCACCCGTGCTGTTTCCCTTGCCTCCTCTTCACCATGGTCGAACCATGGCATTACGTTCGAGCGCAGCGATCCTCGCGTCTACTTTTATGAGAACTTTCTCAGATTCCTCTCGTAGGATCCTGCAGCGGCTGATCCGCGGCAGGTCAAGGAAATTGTCGAGAGTCTTGGGCTGGATCCATCTGATCTCCCCGGCGAAAGAAGCCGCGCTTGATCGCGATCTCTGATCGCAGCGGCTCGGATCGCCACGTGCCCCCGGATTTACTCCTAAGCTATTTTGATGCTGAATCCTTCGACAACGGCCGGAAGGCTTCCTGCACCGTCGTCATAAATTGTGCGGGGAAAATGATGGTCGAATTCTTTTCGACCGAGATTTCCGCCATCGTCTGGAGAGTGCGGAGCTGTAGTGCCACGGGATGCTCCGTAATGATGTCGGCCGCTTGGCCGAGTTTCACCGCGGCTTGGTATTCCCCTTCGGCAGCGACGATCTTCGCGCGACGCTCGCGCTCGGCCTCCGCTTCCTTTGCCATTGCGCGCTGCATATTGTCGGGAAGTTCAATGTCTTTAATCTCGACCGCCGTTACCTTTGTGCCCCACGGCTCGGTGTGCCATCGATGACGTTCTTGATCTGCAGGTTGATGCCCGCGGTGTCCGAGAGAAGCTGATCGAGGCTGAATCGTCCGACAACATTGCGCACAGTGGTCTGGCTGATCTGATTGATCGCATTGTAGACGTTCTCAATCACGATCGCCGCGTTTTCCGGATCGGAAATATGATAGTAAGCGACCGCCGCGATGTCGATCGAAACCATTATCCTTCGTGATGATTTTTTGCGAGGGGATTTGCATCGTGACGGTGCGCAAGGATACGCGCACCATCTGTTGGAAAGGAACGAAGATGAGCGTGAGTCCCGGCCCGCGCACGCCCTCAAATTTTCCGAGAAGAAATACGACGCCGCGCTCGTACTGCCGCAGCACGCGAAGCGAGCCGATGAG
>Ga0210402_10003244_pt1 | contig 15327 bp, 8 predicted proteins | sample IncBWC7MmetaG_FD_161055 | JGI IMG/M metagenome (GOLD analysis project Ga0210402, IMG submission 161055) | Forest soil microbial communities from Barre Woods Harvard Forest LTER site, Petersham, Massachusetts, United States - Inc-BW-C-7-M | ecosystem: Environmental > Terrestrial > Soil >...
ACGGCTCTGATGCGAAGATGCCATTAGAGCCACGACCGGGCGTTGATTAAGCTGGTTAATCAGCGTCCGGCGAACCGGCCGCGGCACCCATGGCCTTGGTACCTTCATACTCGCGCAGCTTGTTGTGCAGCGTCCGCAGACACAGTCCCAAGAGCTCCGCGGCCTGGCGACGGTTGTTGTTGGTGTGCTTCAGCGTGAGCTTCAGATAAGCCTCTTCCACTTCGCTCATCAGAGACCCGGCGCGAAGATACAGCACGTCATCCGGCGCAAGGTGCGGTGTGGGTTTCAGCGCTGCGATGGCGGCGGGCAGGTGACGAAGTTGGATCTCTCCTTTACCCGCCATGATGACCGCGCGCTCGATCACGTTGCGGAGTTCGCGGACATTCCCCGGCCAGGCACTGGCTTGCAGACGCTGAAGAACTTCGGGAGCCAGGTCGGTCACCCGGCAACCGTGTTTCTTGTTCAGATCGCGGATCAGGGCGCCGGCCACTGCCGGGATGTCCTGCAGGCGCTCGCGAAGCGGCGGCAGGCAAAGATGGAAAACGTTCAGGCGGTAGTACAGGTCCTCACGGAGCAACTTGTTCTGCACGGCCTTGTCCGGCGGCCGGTTGGTGGCGGCCAGCACCCGCACGGCGATGGGGATATCGTGCGTCCCGCCGAGGCGCCGTACCTTGGATTCCTCGATGACACGCAAAAGCTTCGCTTGTGTGCCGATGGGCATCTCCGCGATCTCGTCGAGCAGCAGCGTGCCCCCCTGGGCCTGCTCAAAGCACCCGGCCCGGCGCTCCACGGCGCCCGTATATGCGCCTTTTTCGTGACCGAATAGCTCGCTTTCCATCAGGCTTTCCGGCAGGGCGGCGCAATTCACCGCCACAAACGGGCCGCCACTCCGCGGACTCAGGCTATGAATCGCCCGCGCCACCAATTCCTTCCCGGTTCCGCTCTCACCGCTGATCAAAACCGATGCCGTGGTCGGCGCAACCTGCCGAATCAGGGAGAACAGCTCCTGCATACACGGCGAGTCGCCCACCAGATCGCCCAACACACCCTGGTAGCTCAGTTGGCGGCTCAACCGCTCGGTTTCCGCCACCAGTTGATATTGCTGGATGGCCCGTTCCAAAAGGGTCCGCAGGACGCCTGGCTGCACCGGTTTTTCGAGAAACCAGTAGGCCTTCAGATCGTGCACGACCGAAATCGCCCGGTCGGGGCTACCGAATCCGGTTAACACGATGGTCGGAGTCCGGTTGCCGCGGGCGGCCAGTTCCTTCAGCAGCGCCATGCCGTCCATGTGCGGCATCACCAGATCCGTGAGGATGGCGCTGGGCGTAAAGGAGGCCAATTTGGCGAGGGCTTCGCGCCCGTCGGCGGCAACCGTCGCCCGATATCCAAGAGACTCCACCAACTCGGCAATATCCGACCTCTGGCCCGCGTCGTCATCGACGACCAGGATGTTTGTAGGCAATGACAGCCCCCCGGTTTCTTTAGCTTCAGCTTCCTTCATAATATTAGCCCAAGACACCGCCCGCTAGCCTCCGGCTGTTCCACAGCTCGATTCAGCCCGTTCCAACAAGTATCGGACTCGCCCGAGAAAATCGGCGGGCGTGAATGGTTTCGCCAGGAAATGCTCGCCGCTGGCTTCCATCCCGTAGAACCGATGCAGTTCCGCGCCCACCTGCGCGGATGTGAACAGCACTTTCAATTTCGGCTGGAGGCCGCGCAACGCCAAGTTCAATTCGTACCCGTTCTTACCAGGCAGCGCAAGGTCGGTCACCAGCATGTCAATTACGCCCGGGTGCTGCTGGAAGCAGTCCATAGCGGTACCGTAATCCTTCGCAACCACCACGCGGTAGCCCGAAGCGCGCAGTATGCGGCGCATCCGCTCGCCCTGGGAAGCCTCATCGTCTACCAGCAGAATCGTCTTGTAGCCTTCGGACATGCCTGTGGATCGACCCCTTTCTGATGCAGCGACCAACTGGAGCGAACGGAACCAGAAGCGCTACGGCGCGTGCACCGAGCGCGCCGTCAGGAATTTCGACCGCCACCATCTTCGGACTTCGGTAACTCCAGAAAAAAAGTGGCGCCTTGCTGGAGAGCCGACTCGACCCAGATGCGGCCCCCATGCCTCTCGATCATCCTCTTGGCGATTGCCAGCCCCACCCCTGCGCCGGCGTACCCGTCATTGTGAATTCGTTTGAAAACTCCAAAAATGCTCTCGCGATGCCGCGGATCGATGCCGATGCCGTTGTCGCGGAACCCGTATACCCAGGTATCGCCCTCCGCTCTCGCGGAGACGTGGATTTCAGGTCTGGATTCGCCGCGAAACTTGATCGAGTTGTCGATCAGGGAGGCAAAGGTGTAAGTGATTTGGCTGGGATCGCAGTACAACTCGGGCAGCGGGCTGTGCGTTATCACAGCCCCGCTCTGGTCGATCGCCGGCCGCACCATTGCCAGGGCCGCGGCCAGGAGCGTGTTGGCGTCGCAACGGCGAAACGGGCTCCGCGAACCCACCGTCTGCGAATAAGTCCGCAATCCGCCCAGCAGGTTTTGCAAACGATTCGCCGACCCCTGAATGAACCCAAACAGGACTTCCGCCTCGCTGTCCAGCGTGCCCCGATATTTCTTGAGCATCAAATCCGCCATGGAGCACATCTGGTTTACCGGGCCGAGCAGGTCATGCAGAGAAGCCGGGTCCAGTGGCACGCAACCTTCGCCCGATGCCACTGGCCGTAAGCCGGTGGCGGCGGGTTGGGCGGCCGCATCCGCGAATGTCATAGATTCGTCTTGCATAGGATCGGCCCTCAACCCTGCCCTCAACCACTGCCCTCAACCACTACCCTCAACCAGTGGCGACGTCCGCCATCTCTTTTCCGGGTGCGGCCGGCAGCAGTATCCGGAACCGCGCGCCGTGCCCCCTGGCGCTATCCACTTGAACACCACCGCCGCTGCTGCGCACGAATCCGTATACCGCGGCCAGTCCCAGACCCCGCCCGGTGAATTTGGTCGAAAAGAAGGGGTCGAAGGCCTTCTTTTGCGTGTCCTCGTCCATGCCGCAACCGGTGTCGCGAACTTCCAGGGCCACATACCTGCCCGGCGCGATTCCGGCGGCGGCGAATTCGGTCTGCCGGGCCGCTTCCTGGGAGATTTCAAGGCTTGACGTATTCACCGAAATCGTGCCCGGGGAGCCTTCAGCGATGGCCTCCACCGCATTCATTACCAGATCCACCACCACCTGCCGCAACTGCTCCGCGTCGGTATGCACGGGGGGCAAAGCGCGCTGGGACTGAAGTTCAAGCCGGATCGTCTTCGGAATGGATGTCCGCAGGGCGGCGCAAGTGTCGCGGACCAGCCAGTCTAAATCGGTGAGCTTTAGGTAAAAGGCGCCCTTACCCGCGTACGTCAGCATTTTGCGTGTCAGTTCGGCCGCCCGTTGGCTGGCCAGCACCACACCGCTCAGCATCGGTTGCACTGGATGGTCCACGGGAAGGCTTTCCTGGGCATAGCTGGCGCCACCCATAATGATCACCAGCAGATTGTTAAAATCGTGCGCCACTCCGCCCGCCAGCGTTCCAATGCCTTCCTGTTTCTGTTTTTGCAACAGTTCCCTCTCGGCCTGCTTCTGGTCCTCAATGTCCGTGCAGGTGCCAAACCACGTGGTCGGCTCATCCCCGCTCCGCATCGGGACGGCGCGCACCAGGTGCCACCGGTAGCCGCCGTCGGAGGCCCGCCGTAGCCGGTGCTCGATCTCCAGTACCGATCCGGATTTCGCCGCGACCTCCCAGGCGTCAAAGCTCCGTTCCCGATCGTCCGGATGCAGCAATTGATCCCACCCCAGGCGGGCGGCCTCGTCCAATGTGATGCCGCAATACTCAAACCAACGGTTGTTTGCGTACTGCACGCGTCCCTCCGCATTGGCGGTCCAGACCATTTCGGGGATGGCCTCGAGCAGGACCTGGTAGCGCCGCCCGCTTTCTTCCAGAGCGAACCTCTGTGCCGCGATGCGCTGCTGCATCGCGAATCTCTCCATCGCGTTGATCGCGGTCTGGCGGAGCGTCTCGGCGCTCACCCGGCCCTTTGGCAGGTAGTCCGTGGCGCCGGCCTTCATCGTCTTCACTGCCAACGCCTCGTCTCCAAATGCCGTCAACATGACGACTGGGCAGGGCGCCCGGCCAGTCTCATCGTGAAGCTTTGCCAGCGCCTCAATTCCATCCATGTCGGGTAAATTGAAATCCAGCAGAATGCAATCCGGCTGCCATGACTCTAACATCTGTATACCGATTGCGGCGCAGTCTGCCTCCGCAAATTCAAACTCCCAAACCTGGGACTGCTGGAGACACCGCTTGTATAGCTCACGGTCTACCGGATCGTCATCGATGATGAGTATTTTGGAAGACCGTTCGGTATGCATTTCGCCCGTTGACGCCAAAAAGATGCACATTGATCGCCACTCGTTTATCATTGGCGCTTGGCATTGACGATTGGCTTCGAACCGTAGAATGGACCCTGGAGTGCAAGATCACGCGCTTCGCATAGGTTCTACGGCCCAAAGTGAAGGACAATACACTAGTTCGGCGAATGGCTGCCGAATTGGGTCCGACCACGTGGGAAACGGCAAATTGGGAGGGGAGATGGCAGCCGCTTCAGAGGTAAAATTTTGCACAACCAGGCATGCAAATAGTTACTCGGGGCGCCACTCCCTGACGGTCGAGCGACAAGTCGAGCGACCAGTCGCGGCTCGGTACGCGGCGCCTTGGAGGCGTGATGCCTGAAATCCTGTTGGCCGAAGATAATTCAGCGGATGTCTACCTGATCCGGGAGGCCCTCAAGGAGCACGGCGTCGAGTGCCCGGTCCGTCTTGCTTCAGACGGAAAGGACGTCTTGCAGATGATTTCCGCGGAGGCTCCGCCTTGCGAAGCCCCGGATTTCGGCCTGATCATCCTGGATCTTAATCTGCCCCGGCATGACGGTATCGAGATCCTGGAACGGCTTCGCGAGAATGAGAGCTTAGCCCACGTACCAGTGGTGGTCCTGACCTCTTCGGATTCACCCCGCGACCGGCTGATCGCGACCCAACTCGGAGCCGCGCGTTTTCTTCGCAAGCCTTCCAACCTGGAACAGTTTCTCAGTCTGGGAGCGGTATTTAAGGAACTGCTGGAGCAGTCCAGCCTGAAGGCTGGGGAGTGTCATAGCAGCTAATGCCTACCGAAAACCATAAGGAGTTGTTATGAAAACTGAACTCGTAACTGAAGCGCTCGATGCCAGCACTTTGTTGAAGACCTTGATGGCGTTCAAAGACGGTGACTTTTCGGTTCGGCTGCCCGTCGATCAGACCGGCGTGGCCGGCAAGATCGCCGACACCTTGAACGACATCTTCAAGCTGAACCACCGAATGGCTGCCGAGTTCGCGCGGATCAGCTCCGCGGTGGGTAAAGAAGGCAAGATCAATCAGCGCGCCACGCTGGGCGCAGCCACGGGCGGTTGGTCGGAGTGTCTGGATTCGGTCAACGGACTGATCGGAGACCTGGTGCAGCCCTCCACGGAAGTGGCGCGCGTCATCGGCTCGGTGGCCAAAGGCGACCTGTCGCAGACTATGGCGCTTGAGGTGGACGGCCGCTCACTCAAGGGAGAGTTTCTGCACACCGCCCGCGTGGTGAATACCATGGTGGCGCAGTTGAACTCATTCGCATCCGAGGTGACCCGCGTGGCCCGCGAGGTTGGCACCGAAGGAAAGCTGGGCGGCCAGGCGGTGGTGAAAGGCGTGGGCGGAGTCTGGAAAGACCTCACCGATTCCGTCAACTCCATGGCCGGCAACCTCACTTCCCAAGTCCGCAACATCGCCGAAGTGACCACGGCCGTGGCCAATGGCGACCTATCCCGCAAGATCACCGTGGATGTGCAGGGCGAAATCCGGGAGTTGAAGAACACCATCAACACCATGGTGGACCAGCTCGGCTCGTTCGCTTCGGAAGTGACTCGTGTGGCCCGCGAAGTGGGAACCGAAGGCGAATTGGGCGGCCAGGCGGAGGTGAAGGGCGTGGCCGGCGTCTGGAAAGACCTTACCGATTCTGTCAACTCCATGGCGGGCAACCTCACGGCCCAGGTCCGCAACATCGCCGAAGTCACCACCGCCGTCGCCAACGGCGACCTTTCCCGCAAGATCACCGTGGATGTGCGCGGCGAGATTCTGGAACTCAAGAACACCATCAACATCATGGTCGATCAGCTCAATGCCTTTGCTTCGGAGGTCACGCGCGTGGCCCGCGAAGTGGGCACCGAAGGGATTCTGGGCGGCCAGGCTGACGTGCGCGGCGTGGCGGGAACCTGGAAAGACCTCACCGATTCTGTGAACTCCATGGCCGGCAACCTGACCGGCCAGGTCCGCAACATCGCCGAGGTCACGACGGCGGTAGCCAATGGCGACCTCTCGCGCAAGATCACGGTGGCGGTGCGCGGCGAGATTCTGGAGCTCAAGAACACCATCAACACCATGGTCGATCAGCTCGGCTCGTTCGCGTCGGAAGTCACCCGCGTGGCGCGCGAGGTGGGAACCGACGGCAAACTGGGCGGCCAGGCCGAAGTGAAAGGCGTGGCCGGAACCTGGAAAGATCTCACCGAATCCGTCAACTCCATGGCCGGCAACCTGACCAACCAGGTTCGCAACATCGCCGGTGTCACTACGGCGGTTGCGAGGGGCGATCTTTCGACCAAGATTACGGTGGACGCGCGCGGCGAAATCCTGGAATTGAAAAACACCGTCAATACCATGGTGGACCAGCTCAACAGCTTCGGCTCCGAAGTCACGCGGGTGGCACGCGAAGTGGGAACCGAAGGCAAGCTGGGCGGCCAGGCACAGGTAAAAGGCGTGGGCGGCGTCTGGAAGGATTTGACCGACAGCGTCAATTCCATGGCCGGCAATCTGACTGCCCAAGTTCGCAACATCGCCGAAGTGACCACCGCCGTCGCCAAAGGTGACTTGTCGCGTAAGATCACGGTTGAGGTGCAGGGCGAAATCCTGGAACTGAAAAACACCATCAACACCATGGTGGACCAGCTCAATGCTTTTGCTTCGGAGGTCACCCGCGTGGCCCGTGAGGTGGGAACCGAGGGCGAATTGGGCGGCCAGGCCGAAGTAAAAGGTGTCGGCGGCGTGTGGAAAGACCTCACCGACAGCGTCAATTCCATGGCCGGCAACCTGACCGCACAGGTCAGGAACATCGCCGAAGTCACCACCGCCGTTGCCAATGGAGACCTTTCGCGAAAAATCACCGTGGATGTGCGCGGCGAGATTCTGGAGTTGAAGAACACCATCAACACCATGGTCGATCAGCTCAACGCCTTTGCTTCGGAGGTCACCCGTGTTGCCCGTGAGGTGGGCACGGAGGGCAAACTGGGCGGGCAGGCCGAGGTAAGAGGCGTGGGCGGGACGTGGAAAGATTTGACCGACAGCGTCAATTCCATGGCGAGCAACCTGACCAACCAGGTTCGTAATATCGCCGAGGTGACCACGGCGGTGGCCAGGGGCGATTTGAGCCGCAAGATTACGGTGGATGTGCGCGGCGAGATTCTGGAATTGAAGAACACCATCAATACCATGGTGGACCAGCTCAGCTCTTTCGCTTCGGAGGTGACGCGCGTGGCGCGGGAAGTGGGCACCGAAGGCAAGTTGGGCGGCCAGGCCGATGTGCGGGGCGTGGCCGGCACCTGGAAAGACCTTACCGACAGCGTCAATTCCATGGCGGGCAACCTGACGGCCCAAGTCCGCAACATCGCCGAAGTGACTACCGCGGTGGCCCGCGGCGACTTGAGCCGCAAAATCACCGTGGATGTCCGCGGCGAGATTCTGGAACTCAAGAACACCATCAACACCATGGTGGACCAGCTCAACGCCTTCGCCGGCGAAGTGACCCGCGTGGCCCGCGAAGTGGGCACGGAAGGCAAATTGGGCGGTCAAGCCGACGTGAAGGGCGTGGGCGGCACGTGGAAAGACTTGACCGATTCGGTCAACTCCATGGCCGGCAACCTGACGGCGCAGGTGCGAAACATCGCCGAAGTGACCACCGCCGTCGCCAGGGGCGATCTGCGAAGCAAGATCACGGTGGACGTGCGCGGCGAGATCCTCGAGCTGAAGAACACCATCAACACCATGGTGGATCAGCTCAACGCATTCGCCGGCGAAGTCACCCGCGTGGCGCGCGAAGTGGGCACCGAAGGCAAGCTGGGCGGCCAGGCCGATGTGCGCGGCGTGGCCGGCACGTGGAAAGACCTTACGGACTCCGTGAACTCGATGGCCAGCAACCTGACCAACCAGGTGCGCAACATCGCGGGCGTCACCACGGCGGTGGCCAAGGGTGATTTGACCACCAAGATTACGGTGGACGCGCGCGGCGAAATCCTGGAGCTGAAGAACACGATCAACATCATGGTGGACCAGCTCAGTTCCTTCGCATCCGAAGTCACGCGCGTGGCGCGCGAGGTGGGAACCGAGGGCAAGCTGGGCGGCCAGGCCGATGTGAAGGGCGTGGCCGGAACCTGGAAGGATCTCACCGACAGTGTGAATTCCATGGCGGCCAACCTGACCACGCAGGTCCGCAACATTGCCGAAGTCACCACGGCCGTCGCCAAGGGCGACCTTTCGCGTAAGATCACGGTGGATGTGCGCGGCGAAATTCTGGAGGTGAAAAACACCGTCAACACCATGGTGGACCAGCTCAGCTCCTTCGCGGCCGAAGTGACGCGCGTGGCGCGCGAGGTGGGCACGGAAGGCAAGCTGGGCGGCCAGGCCGAGGTCCGCGGCGTGGCCGGAACCTGGAAGGATCTCACCGACAGCGTGAACTCTATGGCGGGCAACCTGACGGCCCAGGTCCGTAACATTGCCCAGGTCACCACCGCGGTGGCCAACGGAGACTTGAGCCGCAAGATCACGGTGGACGTGCGCGGCGAAATCCTGGAGCTGAAGAACACCATCAACACTATGGTGGATCAGCTTAACAGCTTTGCCTCGGAGGTCACGCGCGTGGCCCGCGAGGTGGGAACCGAAGGCAAGCTGGGCGGCCAGGCCGAAGTGCGCGGTGTGGCGGGCACCTGGAAAGACCTTACGGACAACGTGAACTTCATGGCCGCCAACCTCACCACCCAGGTCCGCGGTATCGCCAAAGTGGTCACCGACGTCGCCAACGGGAACCTGAAACGCAAGCTGGTGCTGGAGACGAAAGGCGAAATCGCCGAACTGGCCGACACCATCAACGGCATGATCGATACGCTGGCGGTCTTCGCCGACCAGGTGAGCAACGTGGCCCGCGAAGTCGGCATCGAAGGCAAGCTGGGTGGCCAGGCGCTGGTGCCCGGCGCCGCCGGTATCTGGCGCGACCTTACGGACAACGTCAACCAACTCGCTGCCAACCTGACGACGCAGGTGCGCGCCATTGCCGACGTGGCCACGGCCGTTACTAAGGGGGACTTGACGCGGTCCATCGCGGTGGAAGCGTTGGGCGAGGTGGCCGCCCTGAAGGACAACATCAACGAGATGATTGTCAACCTGGCCGAAACGACGCGCAAGAATACCGACCAGGACTGGCTCAAGACGAACATCGCCAAGTTCACCGGTATGATGCAAGGCCAGCGCGATTTGTTGACCGTAACCAGATTGCTGCTCTCTGAACTGACACCGCTGGTGGGCGCGCAGCATGGAACGTTCTATGTGGCTGACGCCAGCGATGGGTCGGAGTCTTTGAAGCTGCTGGCAGCCTATGGCGCCAACGACCGGGTGCCGCGGGAATTCAGCCTGGGACAGGGCCTGGTGGGCCAGTGCGGCCTGGAAAAACGCCGCATCCTGGTCACCGACGTCCCCGCGGACTACATCAAGATCAGCTCCAGCCTTGGCGAGGGCACACCGCTTAGCATCGTGGTGCTGCCGGTGCTGTTCGAAGGTGAGGCCAAGGCCGTCCTCGAACTAGCCTCCTTCCGCCATTTCAACGACGTCAACCTGGCTTTTCTGGATCAACTGACGCAGGGCATCGGCATCGTACTGAACACCATCGCGGCCACCATGCGCACCGAGCAACTGCTCAAGCAGAGCCAGGCGCTGGCCGAACAACTTCAGAAGACCAACGCCGAGCTGGAGGAGAAAGCGCACCTGCTGGCCGAACAGAAGAACGAAGTGGAGACCAAGAACCGCGAGGTGGAGCAGGCCAAGGCCGCGCTGGAAGACAAGGCCGAACAGTTATCGCTGACTTCAAAGTACAAGAGCGAGTTCCTGGCCAACATGAGCCACGAATTGCGCACGCCCCTGAACAACCTGCTGATTCTGGCGCAGATGCTGGCGGAAAACACCGAAAGCACTTTGACGCTGAAGCAGGTCAAGTACGCCGAAACCATCCACTCTTCCGGCACCGACCTGCTGGCCCTGATCAACGACATTCTGGACCTCAGCAAGATCGAGTCCGGGAAAATGGACGTGGAAGTAGGCAGCTTCCGGTTCACCGAGCTGCGCGATTTCTGCTCGCGCACCTTCCGTCACGTGGCCGATGGCAAAGGGCTTGAGTTCGCCATCGAGGTGGGTGAGAACCTGCCGGCCGATACCATTATCACCGACGCCAAACGGCTCCAGCAGGTGCTCAAGAACCTGCTGTCGAACGCCCTCAAGTTTACCGAACATGGCGCCGTACGGCTGCGGATGGAGCGGGCTACATCCGGCTGGAGCCCGAATCATTCGGTGCTCAATCGGGTGAAATCGGTGATCGCCTTCTCCGTGTCCGACACCGGCATTGGAATTCCGCAAGACAAACAACGCATCATCTTCGAAGCCTTCCAACAGGCGGATGGCACCACCAGCCGCAAGTACGGCGGCACGGGGCTGGGCCTCTCCATCAGCCGTGAGCTGACCCGCCTGCTGGGCGGCGAAATCCGCCTGCAGTCCGCACCCGGAGTGGGCAGCACCTTCACCCTGTACCTTCCGCAGACCTACGTCGCGCTGGTATCCACGGCGAAGCTGGAGCCCTGGGCGGTAACAACGGACAGCGTGCGGGCGACCGTGATTCCGATTGATGGGGCCGGCGGCGTGCCGGAGACTGGATCCTTCGACATGATCTTGCCGCCGCCCAACGTAACCACTACGGCAGTGGTGCACGATATCGAAATCGACGACGACCGCAATTTGATCCTGCCCGGCGACGCGGTGTTGTTGATCGTCGAGGACGATGTCACCTTCGCCCGCATTCTGGTGGACCTGGCCCACGACCGCGGCATCAAGGCCCTGGTGGCGCTGCGCGGGGCCACCGCGCTTTCGCTGGCACGCGAATTCATGCCAGGCGCCATCACCCTGGACATCACGCTGCCGGATATGGCGGGCTGGACTATACTGGACCGGTTGAAGCACGATCCGCTGACTCGCCATATTCCCGTGCACGTCATCAGCGGCGATGAGAACCGGCGCCGCGGCCTCGCTTTGGGCGCCATGACCTATCTCGAAAAATCCGTGACGAAAGACAACCTGAACGCCGCCTTCGATACGATTCATTATTCCCTGGAGCGGCGCAGCAAGAAGTTGTTGATCGTGGCGGAGGATGCGGCCCGCCGCTCCAATTGGCGGGAATTCCTGGGCGGCAGCGATCTGGAGATTCTCGCCGTGGCCTCGGGCGGCGAAGCCATGGCCATAGCCAGGCAGAAATACCTGGACGCCATTGTGCTCGACCTTGGCCTCACCGGCCTTCCGGCCATGCAACTGGTGGAAGAGATTCAGGCCGGATTCAGTCCCCAAACGCCGCCCATTGTGGTCTGCGGCCCGCCCACCTCGGGCATCGATGTGGAGAGCGACATCCGGCGTCTGGCCAGGCACAGCGTGGTCCGCTACGCCCAGTCGCCCGACCACCTGCTGGAAGAGACCGTATTGCTGCTGCACCGGGCGGAAGCCTATCTTTCGGACTCGCAGCGCGAGATTCTGAACGGGCTCCGCCGCAGCGATTCCACGCTGGCCGGCCGGAAGGTTCTGGTGGTGGATGACGACGTGCGCAATATCTTCGCGCTCACCACCGTCCTGGAACAGCACAACCTGCAGGTAGTCCATGCGGAGAATGGGCGCGCCGGCATCGAGATGCTGCGGAAGACGCCGGGCATCGACGGCGTGTTGATGGACATCATGATGCCTGAGATGGATGGCTACGAAACCACCAGGGCGATCCGGCAAATCCCGGAGTTTCGCAATCTTCCCATCGTCGCGGTGACGGCCAAGGCGATGAAAGGGGACCGCGCCAAGTGCATCGAAGCAGGAGCGTCGGACTATATCACCAAGCCCGTTGACCTGGATCAGCTTTTCTCGGTCCTGCGCGTGTGGCTGGTCCGCGGCCAGGATGGTGCGCAGGCGACGATGACCGCCGCGAGTTAAAGGCACGAGCCGGGGCCACGAGTTAAGGATGGTATGGCAGCAGCGCCGAATTCAGCCAAGATCGTTGCAGCGCCCGCCGCGGAACGCAGGATGAAGATCCTGCTGGTGGACGATACGCCGGAGAATCTGGTCTCGCTGGAAGCCGCTCTGATGGGCCTGGGTGAAGAGCTGGTGCTGGCGAACTCCGGGAAGGAGGCGCTCCGCCATCTATTGAACGACGATTTCGCAGCCATCCTGCTGGACGTGAGAATGCCCGAGATGGATGGCTTCGAAACCGCCGAAATGATTCGAAGCCGCCCGCGTTCCCGGCAGATTCCCATTCTTTTCCTCACCGGGTATCGGGATGAAGAGCACCTGTTTCGGGGCTACGATTTGGGCGCGGTGGACTTCTTGTTCAAGCCCATCGTCCCCGAAGTGTTGCGTTCCAAGGTGGCGGCCTTCGTGGAACTCAGCCGCAGCAACGCCAAGTTGAAGGAGCAGGCCGACACTCTGCGCCAGCAGGCGCAGGTGCTCCAGAAGGCCGAGCAGAAGTTCCGCTCCCTGCTGGAAGCCGCTCCCGACGCCATGCTGGTGTGCCGCGCCGATGGCGAAATCATCATGGTCAATTCGCAGACCGAGGTACTTTTCGAGTGCCGCCGCGATAAGCTGATCTCCAGAAACATTCGCGCCCTGGTACCGGGTTGGAACGCAACGCTTCGACCTGGCTGGGATACCGGTCCCTCCAGGGCCCTGCTCTTGGGAAGGGACGCGGAGTTGTACGCGTTCCGCGAGAGCGGCGAAACCTTTCCGGTGGAGATCAGCTTCAGCCCTTTGCAAACCGAGGAAGGCGTGGTCATCACCAGCGCCATTCGCGACATCAGCGAGCGCCGGAAAGCGGAAGAACAGATCCGGCAACTCAATGTGAGCCTGGAAGAGCGCGTCCTGGAGCGCACCGAGGAGCTGATGCGATCCAACGAGGAGTTGCAACAGTTCGCCTACGTCGCCAGCCACGACTTGCAGGAACCGCTGCGCACCGTGTCCATTTATGCCCAACTCCTGGCCAAACGCTATCAGGGCCAGCTTCGGGGCGACGCCGACCAATTCATCGGCTACATCGTGGAGAATGCCGGCCGTATGGAGAAGCTCATCCACGATCTGCTGGACTTTTCGCGAGTCGATGTCCGGGGCACCGATTTCTTTAGCCGGACCAGTTGTGAAAGCGCCTTGGATGACGCCATCCAGAACCTGCGCTCGCTGGTGGAAGAAACCGGCGCCGTCATCACGCGGGAGCGGTTGCCGCAGGTGATGGGAGACCCCATCCAGTTGACGCGCCTGTTCCAGAATCTGCTGGTCAACTCCATCAAGTACCGTGGCGACCCGGCTCCCCTGATACACATTGCCGCCAAAGGCGCCGGCGGCGAATGGATTTTTTCGGTGAAGGATAACGGGATCGGCATCGAACCCCAGTACGCCGAGAAGGTCTTCGGCATTTTCAAGTGCCTGCAGCCGCGGGACAAGTCGAGCGGCAGCGGCATGGGCCTGGCGATTTGCCGGAAAATTGTCACTCGTCACGAGGGCCGCATCTGGGTTGAATCGGCGCTTGGGAAGGGGGCCACGTTTTACTTCACACTGCCGAGGGACCGTTGATCGGGCGCCGGGAGTCAGGGGAGAGCGTCTGCTGTGGGGCAGATTGCCAATCCTGATTCACAATCTGCTCCACACGCGAGCGCACGGCGTGGTGCCGGCTTGCCGCAGGTTACGGCCGCCGCCATAAAACGGAGAGCCACTGGCGCGCCGCCAGAGCAGCACCCCTGACCAGCTAGAATGTAGTCAACTGCTGGAGGGCGAATTGACACTTTCAAGGAGACAGTCCATCCAAACGCTGGCTGGGACCGCGGCTTTGGCGAATGCGCTGGCGGCCCGCGGGCTGAAACCGCGCCGCAACCGGGCGCCGGCCATTCGGCTGGTGGTTTTGGACGTCGGTGGCACCATCATCGAAGAGCGCGGCGACGTGCCGGAAACGCTGCGGATCGCCTTCGCCAATCACGGGATCACGGTCAGCCCCGCCGAGATCGGCAAATGGAGGGGGGCGTCCAAGCGCGAGATCGTGCGCCACTTCGTCGACCAGCAGACCCTGCCGCCGGGCACCGATAAGGAAAGGCTCGCGGCGGACATCTACCAGGATTTCAGCGCGCGTCTGAACGCGGTTTACCAGACGGTACCGCCGATCGCCGGCGCGGAGGAGGCCATTCGAAAATTGCGCGAGGGTGGTTACCTGGTTGCCACTACCACGGGCTTCGACCGCCAGACCACAACCGCCATCTTCCGGCGTCTGGGGTGGGAGAAATACTTCGTGGCGTCGGTCTGCAGCGACGAGGTGGTGCTGGGAAGGCCGTCGCCTTACATGATCTTTCACGCCATGGAACGGGCGCGCGTGAACAGCGTGGCGGAGGTGATGGCGGTTGGCGACACGCCTCTGGACCTGCAGGCGGGCAGCAATGCCGGGCTCGGCGCCGTGGTGGGCGTTCTCTCGGGAGCTTCCAGGGTGGAGCAACTTCGCCCGGAGCCGCACACGCATATTCTGCAAAGCGTGGCGAGTCTGCCGGCGCTGCTCGATCGCAATTGATTCACGGCTAAATGGTCTTGGTCGCGCCGGCGTCCATGTCGATCAGCGCGCCGTGCAGCAGGCGGCCGGCGGGGCTGGCGATGAAGGCCGCCAGGCCGGCGATGTCGTCCGGCTCGCCGATGCGCGCGATCTTCTGGTCCCGAACAAACTCACGCTCGGCGGCTTCCCTGTCGAGACCGCGTTCGGCAGCCAGCGCCGCCAGCCGGGTTTGAAAGCGATCGGTCCGGATGGTTCCGGGGTTGATCGCGTTCACCTGCACGCCATCGCGGATACCCGCATCGGCCATCGCCTTGGTGAAAGAGAGCAATGCCGCATTCACCGAGCCGCCGATGGTGAACTGGCTACC
>Ga0210402_10003245_pt1 | contig 15326 bp, 13 predicted proteins | sample IncBWC7MmetaG_FD_161055 | JGI IMG/M metagenome (GOLD analysis project Ga0210402, IMG submission 161055) | Forest soil microbial communities from Barre Woods Harvard Forest LTER site, Petersham, Massachusetts, United States - Inc-BW-C-7-M | ecosystem: Environmental > Terrestrial > Soil >...
ACCTCGATCATGGGCTTGGCGACGCCGAGCTGCTTGAGGCGGGAGCCTTCGCCCGCGGCGATGACGGCGCCGGAGACCAGGGCGCTCACGGGAGGGCCCCGGGAAGCCGGTCGAGTCTCGCGATCACGGCGTCGTCCGGGCAGCACGCCGCGTCGGCGCCGGGCTTCAAGTAGACATGCCGCATTCCCATCGCGCGAGCTCCGGCCATGTCGCGCGGCAGCGAATCGCCGACGAACACGGCCCGGTCCGCGGAGACCGCGAGCGCATCGAGGGCCGCCTGGAAGATGCGCGGGTCCGGCTTCTCGAAGCCCACGGCGGCCGAGTCGATCGTCGCGCCGAGGTGGCGTGCGATCCCGGTCGAGACGCAGACGGCGCCGAGGTTGCCGTAGAAGTTCGAGACGATGCCGAGCCGGTACCGCGGCGACAGGCGGTCCAGCAGCGCGGCGCTGCCGGCCAGCCGTTCGAGCGAATCCGCGAGAAAGCGCGACGCGACGCGGGTCGCCAGCTCCGGCGGGGCGCCGAGCTCGCGCGCGAGTCCGGCCGCGAGCCGCTCGACGGTCTCGCGAAAGGATAGGTCGGCCGGGATCGTTCCGATCAGCGCGTCGTCCGCGGCGTAGAAGGCGCGGTCGAACCCGTCGCCGGCTAGGGCGGGGGCTTCGGCGCGAACGAGCGCCGCGAAACGGTCCTTCCACGCCACGCCGTCGGCGTCGAGCGTGCCGCCGAAGTCGAACAGGATCGCCTCGGGCGCCGTCATCGGCCGACCTCCTGCGGCAGGTCCGCCTCGACCTCGGGCAGGTGCATGTGGCCGGGACCGAGCACGTGGCGCCGCAGCAGCACGACGAATCCTGGCACGAGCCACAGCAGCTCGCGGCCGCGCCGCACGAGCGCGTACGCCGTGCCCTGCGCCGCGGACAGGCCCACGAGCGCGTACACACCGATGCGGACGCCCTCGGCGCTTCCGACGCGGCCCGGAATGAAGAGCAGGATGTTGTTCAGGACCATCGCGAGCGACTCGATCGCGATCGCCGTGGACCAGTCGTGCGCGGGCGAGAGCAGCCTCAGAACGAGGTAGGTTTCGACGAGGCCGCCGCACCACCCGACGAAGCACCACGTCACCGCCCAGCCGAAGTGGACGCTCTTGTCGCGGTAGAACTCGCCGATCCTTGCATCCAGGCGCGCGGCTTCGTGCTCGAGGCGTCCCATGCGCCGGGCGAGGATCCGGAAGCGGCCGAGCCACGCGATCATGGGGCGGAAGGCGCCGCGGCGCAGACCCCAGGTCATCGCGAAGACGAGAACTCCGAGGACGAGCAGGCTCGCGATGACGGCGGCGCGCGCCACGGTCGGGAGGTCGAAGCGCCAGAGCGCGACGGCGACGCCGGTGGCGAGGAAGATCCACTGGGCGAGGACGTCGGCGTGGCGGTGCACCGTGACGGTCGCCAGGCCGTGGGAGAAGCCGAGCTCTTTTCGCAGCAGCTGCGCCTTGATGGGCTCGCCCGCGACACTCGTGAAGTAGTTGATCGAGTCGCCGGCGAGGTACGCCGAGAAGAGCGCGCCGAAGGAGACCGGCCGGGGCGGCGGCCCCGTCAGGACCCACCAGCCCATCGCGAACGCGGCCTGCGCGGCGGCGTACAGGGCGACGAGACCGAAGAACCAGCCGCCGATGAGGCCGAGGTTCGTCGCGACCGATTTCCAGCCCACCGTGGCGAGGATCGCGCCGAGGACCGCGAGCCCGGCGACGAAGAGGCCGATGCGCAGGCCGCGCCGGCGGGCTTGCCCGGCGTTTCCGCGCGGCGGGGTCGGCTCGTGCGATGAGGGAGCGGTCGCGGCAGGCGCGCCCGGGGGACTCATGTGGACTCCGACGGCTGGTGGCTTAAGAAACCCTGACGGGCAGGAGCGCCTTGAGCTCCTGGGGCAACGGGAAGGAGACGTCCTCCTTGACCGTTTCGAACTCATCCACGACCCGGACGCCGAGGCGCTCGCGGGCGAACGAGACGACCTCCTGCACCAGGATCTCCGGGGCGGAGGCGCTGGCCGTCAGGCCGAGCACCCGCACGCCGCGCAGCCACTCCGGACGGATGTCCTTGGCGCGCTCGATCAGCTGCGACGGGACGCCGTTGGCCCGGGCGACCTCGCACATGCGCAGGGAGTTGGAGCTGTTGGGCGCACCGAGCACGAGCAGCATGTCCACGTGCGGCGCCATGGCCTTGACGGCGTCCTGCCGGTTCTGCGTGGCGTAGCAGATGTCCTGCTTCGAGGGCGCTTTCAGGTTGGGAAAGCGCCGCTTCAGGACGGCCAGGATGTCGCGCGTGTCGTCGATCGAGAGGGTCGTCTGCGTCAGGTACGCGACCCGGTCCGGATCGGGAACGGTGACCTTCTCGGCGTCTTCCCGCGTCTCGACGAGGCGGATCGCCTCGGGCGACTCGCCGAGCGTGCCGACGGTCTCGTCGTGGTCGTGGTGGCCGACGAGGATGATCGTGTAGCCCTGGCGGGCGTAGTGGATCGCCTCCAGATGCACCTTGGTCACGAGCGGGCAGGTCGCGTCGATCGTGCGGAGGTTCTTCTGCGTGGCCATCTCGCGGACGGCGGGCGCGATGCCGTGGGCCGAGAAGATGAGCGCCGCGTCGTCGGGGACCTCGTCCACTTCTTCGACGAAACGGGCGCCCTTCTCGCGCAGCTCGTCCACGACGTAGCGGTTGTGGATGATCTCCTTGCGGACGTACACGGGCCCGTCTACGACCTCGAGCGCCTTCTCGACGACGTCGATCGCGCGCACCACGCCGGCGCAGAAGCCCCTCAGACCGGCGACGAGGAGCTTCTCGACCTGGATCCCCGAGAAATCGTGTTCCGCCGTCACCAGGTCACGGTCTCCGCGAACTTCTTTTCCGGCCGCGAGCCCTCCGAGGCCGGAGCCTTCGGGGTCGAGCGGACGAGGTCCGGGTAGGTGGCGAGGATCTTCTCGACCACACCCTCGACGTCGAGCTTCAGGTTGTGCCGCTGCTGGAGCTGCGGGCTGTGATCGATGAACTGGTCGGCGATCGCGTGGACCCGCAGACCCTCGGTCGGCAGGCCCGCGTCATGGAAGGCCTCGAGCACGCCGGCGCCGAAGCCGCCGATCTCGAGGTGCTCCTCGAGGGTCAGGATCCGCGGGGTCGCGGCGACGATCCGCCGCAGCAGCTCCATGTCGAGGGGCTTGGCGAAGCGGGCGTTGGCGACGCCGCAGGAGATGCCGCGTTTCTCGAGCTCCTCGGCCGCCTGCAGGCCGACCGCGACCATCGAGCCGTAGGCGAAGAGCGTGAGGTCGCGGCCCTCGCGGACGATCTCGCCGCGTCCGACCGGGATGGGCTCGAGCGTCGCATCGAGCTCGACGCCGAGGGCGAGGCCGCGGGGATAGCGCAGCGCGAAGGGGCGCCCGCCGTTGATCGCGGTCGCCAGCATGTGCTGCAACTCGTTCTCGTCCTTGGGCGCGGCGACGGTCATGTTGGGAATGACGCGGGTGTAGGAAATGTCGAAGACGCCCTGGTGCGTCTTGCCGTCGTCGCCGACCAGGCCCGCCCGGTCGATGCAGATCGTCACGCCGAAGTCCTGGAGTGCGACGTCGTGGACGAGCTGATCGAAGGCGCGCTGCAGGAAGGTCGAGTAGATCGAGACGACGGGCTTCCAGCCTGCCTTGGCCATGCCGCCCGCCATGATCACGGCGTGCTCCTCGGCGATGCCGACGTCGTACACGCGGTCGGGAAACTCCTTCTTGACCTCGACCAGGCCCGTGCCCTCGAGCATCGCGGCCGAGATCGCCACGATCTTGGGGTCCTTGCGCATCATCGTGATCAGGGTCTTCGCGAAGACCTGCGAGTACGTCAGCCGCACGCCGGCCCCGCCGGCGCCCGTGGGCGTTCCGGGCTGGTGGAACTTGGAGGGGTTCTGCTCGGCCTGCTGGAACCCGCGTCCCTTGTGGGTCAGCGCGTGGATGACGACCGGCGTGCCGTCCTTCGAGACGTCGCGGGCGCGGGCCAGGGCTTCCTCGAGCTCGCGGTAGTCGTGGCCGTTGACCGGGCCGACGTAGTGGAAGCCGAGTTCGTCCCAGATCAGGTTCGGAAAGAAGAGGCCTTCCACCGAGCTCTTGACCTTGCGGGCCAGTTCCCACGCCTTGTCCCCCTTGGGCAGGCGCTTGAAGAAGCTGTGGCCGGCCTCGATGAACTTCTGGTAGGTCGGGTGCAGCTCGAAGCGGTTGCGCCAGTGGGCCAGCCAGCCGACGTTCTCGGAGATCGACCAGCCGTTGTCGTTCAGGATGACGATCAACCGCTTGGGCTTGACGTGGACGATGTTGTTCAGGGCCTCGTAGCTCGGTCCCGAGGTCATGGAGCCGTCGCCCACGATGACGACGACGTAGGGGTCGTCCGGCTCGCCCTGGGTCGCGATCGACATCCCGAGGCCGTACGAGAGGCCGGTCCCGGCGTGGCCGGCGGCGAGGGTGTCGTGGGCGCTCTCGCTCGGCTCGGCGAATCCGGACAGGCCGCCCGGGGTCCGAATCGTCGGGAAGGCGTCCCGCCGGCCGGTCACGAGCTTGTGGGTGTAGCACTGGTTGGACGTGTCCCACACGAGCTTGTCCTTCGGGCTGTCGAAGGCGCGGTGGAGCGCAAGCGTCAGCTCGACCACTCCGAGGTTGGACGCGAGGTGGCCGCCGGTCTTCGTGATCGTCTGAATGATCACGTCCCGGCACTCCTGCGCCACCTCGGCTAACTGCTCGTGTGTGAGGCCCTTGAGATCCCGTGGGCCTTCGATCCGATTCAGGATCGGCATGCTCGTCCTAACCCCCCGTTCGCGAGAAACGCGCATGATACTCTACAACTTCCTATGTCAAATACGCTTATCCTCGGCTCCGAGGAGCACAAGAAACTGCTCTGCCGGACCTTCATCGACACCCACGATCCGTTCAAACCGACCGAAATCAGGTGGCCTGACCTCGACGCCGAGGGGCTGGCGCGGTTGAAGGCCATGCCCGTCTGGAACGAGGCCACGCGGACCGAAGCGGCGACCGCCGTGAAGGTCCAGTCGCTCGGGGACACCGAGAAGGACCCCCTCTTGGCCGAGGCGATCAGCCTCCAGGGCTACGAGGAGGGCCGTCACGCCGAGGTCCTGATGCTCCTGACGAAGCACTACGGGATCCCGGTGGCCCCGTTTCCGCCCCCGGAGGTCCCGAAAGACCCGACCCTGGCCTTCCTGCGGACGGGCTACGGGGAGTGCCTCGACTCGTTCTTTGCCTTTGGCCTCTTTCGCCTCGGCGTCCGGGCCGAGCTCTTTCCCAAAGCCCTGACCGACGTCTTCGACCAGATCATGCAGGAGGAGGCCCGCCACATCCTCTTCATCGTGAATTGGGCGGCCTATCTGCGGGCCCGCCGGCCGGTCCTGCTTCGCCCGGGCTTCGACCTGTGGCGCGGCTGGAACATCACGGCGCAGGCCTTCGATCGGCTGAAGGGCGCGCTCGCGATGGCGGGCGGCGACGGCAAGAAAGAGGATGCCGAAACGGAAGGCGAGAAGAAGGACGAGATCGTCCGCGACGCGAGCCAGGACGGATTCACGCTGAAGTCCCACTCGATGTTCGGCGACTTTTCCCTGCGCTCCTTCCTGGAGACGTGCCTCGAGGAAAACAACAAGCGCCTCTCGCTCTACGACCCTCGCTTGCTGCGCCCGATGCTCGTGCCCTCGGTCGTGAAGGCGATGATCAAGGTGCTGCCGAGAAAGAAGAACGGGTCGAAAGCGACTCCGGAGCAGAAGGCCGCGTAGCCTCGGACGGCAGGTCTAGACTGCCGGCTCGTCTCGGTCGAGCGCCCGCTTCAGCTTCTGAACGATCAGGAAGACTTCGGGTCTCGAGACCTTCGAACCCGGGCCGCTCGTCTCGACCTTCTCCAGCGCGGCCCAGGCGAGGCGGACCGGCAGCGCCGTGAACTCGATGATGCCGCGTTGCGCGTTCGCCTTCTGGAGCGCGCGGATGTACTCGCCCGCGACGCCGAGATCGCGGCGGGCGAGGGCGAAGACCTCCGAAACCGGGGCCTCCTCCGGCAGGTAGCGGCGCCCTTCCTCCGCGTCGCCGGCCGAGTCCTTCAGGATGTTGACCAGCTGCAGCGCCTCGCCGAACGTGGCCGCGCGCTCGCGCAGGAAGCCGGCCACGGGCGCGAGCTCGGCGCGGTCGAGCAAGAAGAGCTCCGAGAGCATCTCGCCGACGATGCCGGCCACGAGATAGCAATAGTCCTTGAGCTCCTGGATCGAGTGGAGCGTCAGGGCGCCGTCCCGCGTGCGCGAGACGATCGACGCCATCCCGTCGGCGGACCGGATGACGTGCTCGCGGATCGGCGCAATCGCCCCCGGCGACAGCGCGAAGAAGGCGTCGAGGACGAACGGCGTCTGGGCCATGAGCTCCTGGTAGCCGGCGTGGTGGGCGACCCTGCGCTCGACCCAGTCGCGAGAGAGGCGCTCGGCCTTCTCGCGCGAGGGCGATCGCAGGAGCTCGTTGAACTCGGTCAGCGCGGCGATGCGCTCCGCCGGGGCCCAGTGCGCCGCGTCTTCGAAGGTGTCGGCGATGCGGAAGAGCAGGTACGCGATCATCACCTCGCGCCGCGTCGGCTCGGGCAGGACCGGGATCGACAGCGCGAAGGTGCGGCTGGTCTTTTCGAGGAGCCGTTCGAGGTCGGCCATCAGGCCTCCGCGCCCACGAAGTGCTCGACGAAGGCCGCTAGGCGCGCGGTCGCTTCGCGCACGCGATCGCGCATCGCGACGAGCCTCGGGATCGACCACGGCCGGGCGATGGCCCGCAGCGCCACGGCCGCCCTCCGGATGCTTCCCTCCGCGTCCATGCAATCCGGAAGATATCCGGGCAGATCCTCGTGGGGTCCGTCCGAGATGATGCGGAGGATCGCGTAGGGAATCTGCCGGTCCGCGGCCGCGCGCGCCCACGCCGCGGATTCCATGTCGACGGCCGCGGTCGCGCTTCCGGCGGCGGCGGCTAGGGCCGCCTTGGCCGCGGGGCTCACGACGGGTCCAGCCGACGTCACGAGGGTCGCCTCCCGCGCTCCGGGGATCGCGAGGGCGCGGGCGAGCAGGGCCGCGTCGGGAGGGGGAGCCTCGGCGCTCGCGTCGCGGACGTGTCGAGCGGCCACGATGTCGAAGACCGAAAGGTCGTCCGAAAGCGCGCCGGCGACACCCATTCCGACGAGAACCCTCGGGTGGTGCGCGTCGCAGAGGGCGGCGGCGCCGCGCCCGGCTCGCACGGCACCATCGCCCGTCGCCGCGAGCACGACGCCGATCGAGCCGAGGCGTCCCACGAAAAACCCGCGGGCATCGCGGCGCACGTCCCGGGCGCGGACGAGGATCGCGTCGAGCTCTTCGGGGATCGCGGTGACGATCGCGACCGGCCGGGCCTCACCCCCGGACATAGCCCTTCGCGCGGAACCAGGCGACCGCGCGGGCGAGCGGCTCCTCGACGGGGGTCTGCGGAAGCCCCAGCTCGCGCACCGCCTTGCTCGCGTCGAAGAACATCCGGTGCGTGGACATCCGCACGCTCTCGAGCGAGACGCGCGGAGCGCGGCCCGTGACGCGGGCGACGCCGGTTGCGACGGCCGCCGCCGCGAGCGGAATCCAGTGCGGCAGGCGCACGCTCGGTGCGGACAGGCCCGTCAGGCCGGCCAGGGCGTCGAGGATTTCCTTGAGCGTCATGTTGCGGTTGCCGAGGATATATCGCTCGCCCGTCTTGCCCCGCTCGGCCGCCGCGAGGTGGCCTGCGGCGACGTCGCGCACGTCCACGAGGTTCAAGCCCGTGTCCACGTAGGCGGGCAGGCGGCGGTTCAGGAAGTCCACGATGAGTTGCCCGGTCGGTGTGGGCTTGATGTCGCGCTCGCCGATCGGCGTCGAAGGGTTGACGATCACGACGGGAAGGCCCTGCGCCGCCCAGCGGTCGGCGACACGCTCGGCGTCGAACTTGGACTTCTTGTAGTGGCCGATGATCCGGTCGCGGACGACGGGCGTCGTCTCGTCGCCGGGGGAGCCGTCGGCCGTCAGGCCCAGCGCCGCGACCGAGCTGGTGCAGACGACCTTCGCCACACCCGCGGCCGCCGCCGCCGCCAGGGCGTTCTCCGTGCCGCCGGCGTTGGCGAGGTAGAGCTCCTGAGGATCCCGGGCCCACAGCCGGTAGTCGGCGGCGACATGGTAGAGCGTGTGCACCCCCGACATGGCCTGCGTCAGCGAGGCGGCGTCGGTCAAATCGCCGGTCGCGATCTCGACCGGCAGTCCGTCGAGGTTGTCGCGGCGGCTCTCGGCGCGCGCGAGGCAGCGCACGGATCGCCCCTGCGCGAGCAAGGCGCGCACGACGTGAGAGCCTACGAAACCGGTGCCGCCGGTGACCAGATCCATGGCTTATTGCGTGTCCGCCGATCGGCGCCGGGCCCTGCTCCCTCTCCCGGCGGGAGAGGGTTGGGGTGAGGGGAGCCCCGTGTCTCTTACGCGGCCAGGTTCCACGCGATCATGCGCACCATGTCGCCGGGATGCTTGGGCAGCTCGCGGACGACGGACGCCTCGAAGCCCGAGTGCATCGCGCAGTTCTTGCAGAGCGGGTCCTGCCGCGACTCCCAATACTCCCAGTCCGTCCCGTTCCAGAACTCGTCGAACGTGGGCGACCAGGTCTTGCCGATCAGGTAGCAGGGGCCCTTCCAGCCGTTGGGCGTGTAGGTCACGGTGGACCAGGGCGAGCACTTGTAGTCGCGCAGGCCCGCGGCGAACTCGAGGAACATCGGGGTCGAGGTCAGCTTGTACTTCCTCGAGATGTCGAGGACCCGGCGGAACTTCTGCTGCATCTCCGAGCGCGAGAGGAAGATGTCCGTGTCCACCGACTCGTACTGGTAGCCGGGCGAGACCAGCATGCCCTCGACGCCGAGGTCGGTCAGCAGCTTGCAGAGCTCCTCGACCTCGTCCATCGAGGTCTCCTTGAAGATCGTCGTGTTGGCCATCATGTGGTGGCCGAGCTTGACGCCTTCCTTGATCATCGCGATCGCCTTGTCGAAGACGCCGTCGCGGGCGCAGACGTAGTCGTGCGTCGCCTTCATCCCGTCGAGGTGGACGTTGATCTGGAGGCGCTTGTGCGGCGCGATCGTGCCGTAGAGGTTCTCGTCGAGCAGAAGGCCGTTGGTGCACAGGATGATGTGGCGCTTGCGCTTGATGATCTCGTCCACCAGCTGGGGCAACTCGGGGTAGATCGTGGGTTCGCCGCCGCAGATCGACACGACGGGCGCCTGAGACCGCTCGACCGCCTCGATGCATTTCTCGAGCGGCAGCCGGTCCTTCAACTTCCCGGTGTGACGCTCGATTGCGCAGCCGATGCACGCGAGGTTGCACGTGTAGAGGGGCTCGAGCATCAGCACGAACGGATAGCGCTTGTTCCCCTGGATGGCGTTGCGCACCTGGAGCTGGATGTTGTCGGTCATCATGTGGACGGGAAATCGCATTCAGTTCACTCCGTGGTCGGAATTGCGCGGGGCGAGGGCGCCGGCGCCGAGTTCGATCCGGTTCTTCTGGCCCGCCGCAGCCTCGCGCGTGTAGAGGGCGAGCGCGCGCAACGGGAAAACGGTGGCATAGAGGTGGTAGCGGAGATAGAAGACCTTCGGGAAGCCGGTGGCGGTCCAATGGTCGTCCTTCCAGGACCCGTCGTACTGCTGCTTGGAGAGCAGATAGTCGACGCCGCGGCGAACCGCCGCGGAGTCGCGGTCGCCCGTGGCGAAGAGGGCGACGAGCGCCCATCCCGTCTGGGACGGCGTCGAGGGGCCCTGGCCCTTGGTCGTTGGATCGTCGTAGGAGTGCGGCAGCTCGCCCCAGCCGCCGTCCGCGTTCTGGTGGGCGCGGATCCAGTCGGCCGTCTGCTGGAACCGCGGCTGCCGCATGTCCTCGCCGGCGTGCAGGAGGCCCCGCAGCGCGAGGAACGAGCCGTAGATGTAGTTGCAGCCCCAGCGGCCGTACCAGGTCCCGTCGGGAAGCTGCTTGCCGTCGATGAACGCGGCGGCGCGCCGGACGGCCGGGTGCCCGGCCGGGATCCCGGTCGCGTGGAAGGCTTCGAGGGCGCGGCCGGTGATGTCCTCGCAGCTCGGGTCGATCATGGCGTTGTGGTCGGCGAAGGGGATGTAGGTCAGGACCTCGTTGTCGCAGTCCTTGTCGAAGGCACCCCAGCCCCCGTCCCGGTTCTGCATCGCGAGCATCCAGGCCTGGCCGCGGGCGACCGCGCCCTGGCGCGCGAGGTCCTCGGATTCCCCGGGGAATTTGACTTTCGACAGGGCGGTCAGCACCTCGGCCGTGTCGTCGGTGTCGGGGTACCACTCGTTGGCGTACTCGAAGTACCAGCCGCCGGGCTCGGCCGCGGGGCAGGCCTTCTTCCAGTCGCCGACCTCCTTGACCTCGTGGTCGAGGAGCCAGCGTCCGGCCTTGAGCAGGGCCGGGTCGTCGGCCGGCGCACCGGCGTCGGACAGCGCCTCGATGACCAGGGCCGTGTCCCAGATGGGCGAGAAGCAGGGCTGCACGTGCAGCGTCTCCTCGTCCTCGAGCTCGAGCCGCTCGAGCTCCCGGATCTGGGCGACCAAGCGCGAGTCGTCCATCGCGTACCCAAGACAGCGGAACGCGATGATGGTGTTGATGATGGGCGGGAAGATCGCGCCGAGCCCGTCGGACTTTGCCAGGCGCTCATGGATCCAGGCCTCGCAGGCCGCGAGGGCCTTCTTGCGCAGGGGAGTGAAGCCGGCGGCCTCGGCCCGTTTGAACCAGTGGTCCACGCGGGTGAAGAATCCGCGCCAGAAGCGCTCCCGGCGGCCGCGCGCGACGTGGACCTCGGGGCGCGGAACGTGCAGCTCCGGGATCGCCGCGTGGTCCGGGACCGGGCAGGAGGGCTTGGACGCCCAGATGACCGAGAGCGGCACGACGATGCCGCGCGACCAGGAGGACATCTTGTAGATGTTGAAGATGAAGTTCTCGGGCAGCAGCATGATCTCGGGAGGCACGGCGGGCGTGTCGTCCCAGGAGCACTGTCCGAAGATGGCGAGATAAATCCGCGTGAAGGAGTTGCACGCCTCGATGCCGCCGAGCGAAAGAATCGTCTCGCGCGTCCGGACCATGTGCGGCGCGTTCGGGTCGTCGCCCATGAGCTTCAGGACGAAGTACGCCTTGACCGAGGAGCTCACCTCGGCCGGACCACCCTCGTAGATCGCCCAGCCCCCGCCCGGCAGCTGCTTGCGCCGCAGGTGTTCGGCGGTCTTGCGGACGCGTTCCTCGGACGTGCGTCCCAGGAAGTGCATGGTCAGGATGTATTCGGACTCGAGGATCGTGTCGCCCTCGAGCTCGCCGACCCAGTGGCCGTCCGGGGCCTGGGTGGCCAGGAGATAGCGCTTTGCCGCCTGGACGGCGTTCTCTACCGAGGTTCGGGTTTTGTCGGTCCGGACGCTGGCAGGCCCGGAGCCGGAGTCATTTCCGACTGACATACTCTTCGATCCTCGATGTGCCGACGATGGAATTGGGCGGGTACCCCACCAGCAGTGCCGTATACGGCCCTGTTCCGCCCAGACCCCTAAGTCTATACCATTGGCCCTGTCGGCCCAAGGGCCTGGGGGGATCCCATGGAACGCGCAGCCTGCCTGACCATCGCCTCGATTTTCGCCGCCTTTCTGGCGTCTGCCTCCTCGTATTACGCCCTCGAGGTGCGCGGCGGTTCCCGGGTTTATGCCGCGGACGAGCCCGTTCGGAAGGGCCGCGTGATGCTCTTCCACCGTTACCCGGACGGGGTCTACATGAGCCTCGCCGCCTCCGAGGTCGAGAAAGTCATCGTCATGCAGGAGCCGCCGCAGCCCGCCGGACTTGCGCCCGGTCAGGAGATTTCCATCGGGTCGTCCCTTCCCGGCCCGGGCTTCGTGGCGCCGCCGGCGACCGACGCATCCCAGCTCGTCTACCCTGTCTCCGCGGATCAGGGCTACGGATACTCGGGGTCCTATTGGGGAGGAGGCGGTTACGTGCCGCCGCGGCCCCCCGTGCCGCCCCCGCCCTCGCGGATCGGGCCGAACGGATTTCCGATCCTCGCTCCCGCCGGTGCGGCGGGTTCGACGCCGCCCCCGATCGGGCCGAACGGGTTCCCCGTCCTCGCGCCGCAGTCTCCCGCGCCGGTGCGGCGGCCGGGGTAATGTTTCTTCCGTGAATCCCGTCACCGTCAGCACCGCGCTCGAAGCGACGGCCGTGCTCGTCTGCGCGGTCTCCGGCATGATCACCGCGGCGCGCAAGCGCATGGACATCGTGGGGACGTACTGCCTCGCCATCGTGACGGCGTTCGGCGGAGGCACGCTGCGCGATCTCTTGATCGATCGGCGGCCCTTCTTCTGGGTGAGCCACGACCAGTACCTGCTCATCATCGTCGCCCTGTCCGTGGCGTTCGTGTACAGCCGGCCGTTTCATGCGCGGGCCAGCCGCTGGCACCGGCAGGGCGTTCTCGTGGACGCCATGGGGCTGGCGCTGTTCACCCTGACGGGGGTCGGGTTCGCACTCGAGAAGGGACTGCCGCTCTTCGTGTCGTCGCTCATCGGCGTGATCACGGGGACGTTCGGCGGCGTGCTGCGCGACGTCGCGTCGATCGAGATCCCGGTACTGTTCCGGCCGGGCGAGCTCTACGCCGTGTCGTCGTTCGCGGGCGCCTGGGTGTACATCGCCGCCGTCCACGTCGGCCTCACGTCCTTCGTCGCGGGGTCGATGGCGTTCCTGACGATCGTCGGCCTGCGCTTCGTCTCGCATGCCTTTGGCGTTCGGGTCCCGGACCCGCACTGGATCAAGCGGGACGGAAGCGGAGTGCTCTGAGGTGTGAGCCGGGTCAGGGCCTGATCAGGGCTTTCACCACCGACAGGTTTTCCATGTCCTCGAGCGCCTGGTTGGCGTCCGCCAGCGCGTACTCGCGGGTGACGAGCTCGCGCCACCGCAAGCGCGCGTCGTGCCGGCGCATCATCGCGAGCGCGCGGTGGAGGTGGGAGAACTCGTAGCCCCAGCAGCCGAGAACCGTTGCGTGCCGGCGGTTGAGGTGGCGGTGGGGGTTCACGAGAACGTCGCCGCCGTCGGTGTACTGGCCGACGACGACGAAGCGTCCCGCGTCGCGCAGCATCTCGAGGCCCTCGGGCACGGCGGCCGGATTGCCGGAGGCTTCGATGACGACGTCCGCGCCGCGGCCGGACGTCCGATCGCGGACCCACCGGACACGCTCTTCCGGGTTCGGAACGTCGGCGATGTCGAGCGTGTCCTCGGCCCCGATCCGGCGCGCTGCGTCCAGGCGTGCCCGGGGCGAGCCGATCACGAGGACGCGCAGCGCCCCCGCCAGCTGAGCGAAGATCGCGGCGTTCAGGCCGACCGGCCCGCTGCCCTGGACGACGACCGTGTCTCCCATCGCGATGCCTGCCCGCTCGACGGCATGAAAGCCGGTCGGCAGTCCGCAGCCGCCTCCGAGAAAATCCTCGGCGCCGATTCCTTCCGGGAGCGGCACGAGCCGCACGCCGGGCAGGATCTCGATCCGCTCGGACCAGCCGCCGAGCAGGCCGTCGCTCGCCGGCGCCGTAATGCCGTAAACGCGCCGGTGCGGGCAGCGCGTCGCCGCCCGGGCGACGAGGCAGTGCCAGCACGCGCCGCACGTTCCATAGACGTCGTAGAACGTCACGAGGGCGCCGGTCTCGATCGCGTTTCCCTCGACGTCGGCCAGCGGGCCCCTCGCTTCGAGGACGCGTCCGACGCTCACGTGCCCCGGGATGATCGGGTAGGGCACGCGGGGTAACCGGCCGTGGTGAAGGTGGACGTCCGTGCCGCAGACCTCGCTGGCGACCGTCTCGAGGACCGCGCCGCCGGGCCTTGCCTTCGGCGCCGGGAATCGCCGGCCCTCGAGCGGGCGATCCGGACCGGTCATCAAGACGGCTCGAACCGTGTCAGGGGTCAACCGTGCACTCCTGCGTTGCCGCGTCTCCCGCGCTCGTGGACCGAGAGATTTGGCCGAGAATACAGGAGTGTCGCGCCGGCTTAGAATCGGGCCATGCGTTCCGGGCTCCTGACTGCGCTCCTGCTGGCCGCGGCCGCCTCGCTCTCGGCCCAGGTCTCGCCGACGCCGGAGCCCGCCTCGACGCCGGCGCCCGCGGTCGAGGCCGCTCCGGTCCTGGTGCCGACACCCTCGCCGATCGACACGATCGGCGCGCTCGTCAAGGACGGCCATCTCAAGGTCGAAGCCGACCTGCACGCGGGCAGCGTTCCGGCGATCCCGAACTACGCGCTCGAGGTCGAGGGGTCGCCGAAGACGACGATCGAGGCCGACGCGACCGCGGGCACGGTCACGAAGATGCGTTTCGTCGTCGAGAACGGCCAGCTCGTCGTCCGCGGGAAGGGACTTCGCCCGAAGGTCGCGATCGAGGCGCTCGACTTCCAGGCGCCGCAGGGCGTGACCACCATGAAGTTCCACGGCCTCGGCATCTGGAGGCCGATCATCGCGGTGTTCGGCGGGATTGCGCGCTCGGCCGTCCGCAAGATGGAGTTTCACACGGACATCCCGTCGGTCCTGAAGGGCGAGATCCTCGGCGGCAAGAAGACGACCCCGGCTCCCACCGCGCCGGCGCCTTCGGTCGCGCCGCCGCCGTCCGGCCCTGCTCCCGCGCCGGCGCCGTCGTTCATGGACCTGGTCGACGAGGTGCGGATGACCGACGTCAAAGTGACCGCCTTCGAGGGGCGGCCTCTCGCCCTGCGGCCCTTCGTCAGCTTCCACACGGCATCCCACCCCGTCTCGGGCGAGGCGATGACCGTGACGATCGAGAAGGGCGTGTTCCGCCCGGGCCGCAACGCAGCCCCCAGTTACGTCGAGATCGACGGGCACATCTCCGGCGAGATCGAGGAGGGCGAGATGGAATTCGAGAAGAACGCCTGCTCGATCGCAAGGGGGACGCTGACCGGCGGCGCGTTCCAGGCAAAGACCGGCGACGACGGCAAGTTCGTTTCGACCTTTTCGGCCGACGACGTGTTCTTCGAGCTGTCCTCGGGCAAGTTCGTCGTGCCGGGGGGCATGGGCGTCGCGCTCGAGGCGGGCTCGACGTTCGACGTATCGCAGATCAAGGTCACCTCGGCGGGAAAGTTCTCCGGCGTGGCGAAGCTCGACCTCGCCGGCAAGACGGGCGAGCTGTCCCGCAAGGGCGCGACAATCTCGGCGTCCGACATCAAGGTCAAGACGCCGGGCCTGACGGTCGTGGACGGGCGCGCGTCCGGGCCCCTCGAGATCTCCTTCGACTACCAGCTCGAGTACCCGTTCG
>Ga0210402_10003246_pt1 | contig 15323 bp, 8 predicted proteins | sample IncBWC7MmetaG_FD_161055 | JGI IMG/M metagenome (GOLD analysis project Ga0210402, IMG submission 161055) | Forest soil microbial communities from Barre Woods Harvard Forest LTER site, Petersham, Massachusetts, United States - Inc-BW-C-7-M | ecosystem: Environmental > Terrestrial > Soil >...
GGCGGCCAAGCGCACGCTCGGGCAACGGCATTTCGACGTCCAGCTGATCGGCGGCATGGTGCTGCATGAGGGCGACATCGCCGAGATGAAGACCGGCGAAGGCAAGACGCTGGTGGCGACGCTCGCCGTCTATCTCAACGCGCTCGCCAGCAAGGGCGTTCACGTCGTCACGGTCAACGACTACCTCGCCCGCCGTGACGCCGCCTGGATGGGCCAGATCTATTCCTTCCTCGGCATGACCACCGGCGTGATCGTCCATGGCCTCGACGACGGCGAACGCAAGCAGGCCTATGCCTGCGACATCACCTACGGCACCAACAACGAATACGGTTTCGATTATCTGCGCGACAACATGAAGTACCGCCTGGAGGACATGGTCCAGCGCGGCCACTACTTTGCGATCGTCGACGAGGTGGACTCGATTCTCATCGACGAGGCGCGCACGCCGCTGATCATTTCCGGCCCGCTCGACGACCGCTCGGATTTCTACAACACCATCGACACGTTCTTCCCGAAACTCGACAAGAGCGACTACGAGGTCGACGAGAAGCAGCGCACGGTGACGCTGACCGAAGCCGGCAACGAAAAGCTCGAGACGCTGCTGCGCGACGCCGGCCAGCTCAAGGGCGAGTCGCTCTACGACGTCGAGAACGTCTCCGTCGTGCACCACGTCAACCAGATGCTGCGCGCGCATACGCTGTTCACTCGCGACAAGGACTACATCGTCCGCGACGACGAGGTCGTGATCATCGACGAGTTCACCGGGCGCATGATGCCCGGCCGCCGCTATTCCGAAGGCCTGCACCAGGCGCTGGAAGCCAAAGAGCATCAGCCGGTGCAGCCGGAGAACCAGACGCTCGCCTCGATCACCTTCCAGAACTATTTCCGCATGTACGAGAAGCTGGCGGGCATGACCGGTACGGCCGCGACCGAGGCCGACGAATTGTTCGATATCTACAAGCTCGAAGTGGTGGAGATTCCGACCAACCTCCCGGTTGCCCGCCTCGACGAGGACGACGAGGTCTACCGGACGCAAAAAGAGAAATATTCCGCGATCCTGGCCGAGATCGAGCGCGCGAATTCGCGGCTGCAGCCGGTGCTGGTCGGCACCGCCTCGATCGAGAAGAGCGAGGTGCTCGCCGCGTTCCTGAAGCAGAACGGCTACAAGCAGATCGATTTCGGCAACCCCGGCGCGCTGGACAAGCTCTACGCCGCGGCGCGTGCCGGCAAGCAGGCCAAACTGTTCGCGGTGCTGAACGCGCGCTTCCACGAGCAGGAGGCCTACATCGTGGCGGAAGCCGGCGTGCCCGGCGCGATCACGATCGCGACCAACATGGCCGGCCGCGGCACCGACATCAAGCTCGGCGGCTCTCTGGAGATGCGGATCGCGCAGGAGACGGCCGACTTCACCGATGAGGCCGAGAAGGCGAAGAAGATCGAGCAGATCAAGGCCGACGTCGAGCGTTTCCGCGAACTCGTGCTGAAGGCGGAAGAGACCGTCGAGATCGAGCCGGCCAAGGGTGCCAAGGCCGCAAAGACCGTGCAGAAGCCGGGCGGGCTCTACATCATCGGCTCCGAGCGCCATGAATCCAGGCGCATCGACAACCAGCTCCGCGGCCGTTCCGGCCGCCAGGGTGACCCCGGGCGCTCGAAGTTCTTCCTGTCGCTGGAAGACGATTTGATGCGGATTTTCGGCTCCGACCGGCTCGACTCCATGCTGACGCGGCTCGGCCTGAAAGAGGGCGAGGCCATCATCCATCCCTGGATCAACAAGGCGCTGGAGAAGGCGCAGCAGAAGGTCGAGGCGCGCAACTTCGACATCCGCAAGAACCTGCTGAAATTCGACAACGTCCAGAACGACCAGCGCAAGGAAATCTTCACCCATCGCGTCAACCTGATGAAGGACGAGAGCGTCGCCGAGACGGTGGCCGGAATGCGTCATGATTTCGTGGATGACATCGTGGCCAAGCATGTGCCCGAGCATGTCTATGCCGAACAGTGGGACGTCGCGGGGCTGAAGGAGGAACTCACGCGCGTGCTGGGCGTCACGCTGCCGGTCGACGAATGGGCCAAGGAAGAGGGTATCGCCGACGAGCAGATGCTGGAGCGCATCGAGACCCGCGTGGACGAGCACATGGCGGCCAAGGTCGCGCAATGGGGGCCCGACGTCATGCGCTACGTCGAGAAGACGATCCTGCTGCAGACGCTCGACCATCTCTGGCGCGAGCACCTGATCATGCTCGATCATTTGCGCCAGGTGATCGGCCTGCGCGGCTACGGCCAGCGCGATCCGTTGCAGGAATACAAGACGGAGGCCTTCAACCTGTTCGAGACCATGATCGCGCATCTGCGCGAGGCGGTGACGGCGCAATTGATGCGGGTCGAGATCGTTCCGCCCGAGGAGCAGCAGCCGCTGCCGGCGATGCAGGCGCATCACGCCGATCCGAACACCGGCGACGACGAACTGGCCTTCGCAGGCATCCTTGGTGCCGCAGGTGACCGCGGCCGGCGCTGCGGTCGTCGCCACGGCGACGAGCCGCGATCCGAAGAATCCGGCGAGCTGGGGCAAGATCGGCCGCAACGAGGATTGCCCCTGCGGCAGCGGCAAGAAGTACAAGCACTGCCACGGCAAATATGGGTGAGACGCCTTCGCAATGATGCGTAGGGTTGGCGGAGGCGCGCTTATGCCGTGCCCATCAATCTGCGAGGAGCAGGTACTACCTCCGCCGGGGGATGATCGTGCATCCCGGCGCCCATTTGGAACGGCGTGGTGACGTCAGAGGTTGCCTTTGTAGGCGAGGCAGTGCTCGCGCAACTCCTGGTTCGAAAAGGAGCGCAATGCGCCCGGGTCGATGCTGGCCATCTGCGGTAGAAGGTCCTTCATGGCCTTGGCCAGCTCCACGCTGCCGAATTTCGCCGTGATGCCGAGAGTGAACCTGTCGTTCCGGCTCCCGAAATTGATGGTGATCTCCGAGGCCCGCATCAGGCGCAGCAGATTGCCGGCCCCGGCATCAGCCGCATCCAGGAAGATGTCGCCCTTCTTGTATTCGACAACGGCGTGGTTCGGTTCGGTGTCGACGACGATGTTGATCTCCAGTTTGGGTTGGTTGGTGTCGTATTTGAACGAGGCCGGCGAGACCTGCGGCGGCAGGTGGAACGTCAGATAGTCAGGCTTGTCGGAGCTTTTCCGGCAGGTATAGATCATCGAGTTGTAGAGCTGCCCGGCCGGGCCCATGAGCCGGATTTGGTTGGTCCGGCCGGATCGCGTGGCGGCATAGTCGGTCTTGCGCATCGCGACGCTGTACCGCCGGAAAAGAATGGCGTCGGCCTGTCGCGATGGTCCCGGCAGCACAAACCAGGTCTCCGGCATCACGAAAGCGAAGTCCGAGACGACGGATGGGCCAGCATGCGCTGCGCCGACGGTGAGGCTGAGAACCGTGACGGCCGTGATGAGGCGCAACATCTCGTCTCCATTTTCACGCATCGGTCCGCATGGCGCCCGGCCTGATGCCGCCGAACCGAAGCCTGATCACCGGCAAGCGGGTATTGACGCCAAGTCCTTTGGATCGAAAAGCCGTATCATGTTCGCGGATTTGCTGGCACAAATGAATGCGTTTGCGGACAAGGACATGCGTCGGCTCATACGCGGTCATGACGTTGTGTTGCTCCCCTCCTAGAACGACCGCCATGACCCCACCACGATCCGTGCTGATCCTGTCTGTCCTGTGTGCTCTCTTCACCGGGCAAGCCATGGCGTTCGACATCGAGGCGCATCGCGGCGGCCGCGCGCTGTTTCCGGAGAACACGCTGACATCGTTCGCCGGCGCGCTGTCGATGGGCGTCGACACGCTCGAGCTCGACGTCGGCGCGACCAGGGACGGCGTGCTGGTCGTCGCGCATGAGCGACGCCTCAATCCCGATCTCGCGCGTGACGCCAACGGCGTCTATGTCGCCCCGCCCGGCATGGCTTTCGTCGAGCTGCCGCTTGCGGAGGTGAAGACCTACGACGTCGGCCAGATCCGCCCGGACAGCGCTTACGCGAAGCAGTTCCCTGAGCAGCGCGCCGTGCCAGGCACGCGCATTCCGACCTTGAAGGAGGTCATCGACCTCGTCCGCAAATCGGGCAATGCCGAGATCCGGCTCAACATCGAGACCAAGATCGATCCCGATCATCCCACGGAATCGCCCGATCCTGACAAATTCGTATCGCTGCTGCTTGGCCTGCTCGAGGTGGAGAAATTTTCCGATCGCGTCATGATCCAGTCGTTCGACTGGCGGACGCTGCGGCTCGTGCAGCAGCGGGCCGCCAAAATCCCGACGGTCTACCTGACGCTGCAGCGCGGCTCTGCGCCGACCATCTCGCTGACACAGGCGACCAACTGGACGGCGGGATATGATCCGGCGGATCACGGCGGCTCGCTGCCGCGCACCATCAAAGCCGCCGGCGGCGCGATCTGGTCGCCCTATTTCGGCGACGTCACGCCTGCTCTCGTCGCCGAAGCGCACGAACTCGAACTGCGCGTCGTGGTGTGGACCGTCAACAAGCCGGAGGACATCGCACGGCTGATCGATATCGGCGTCGACGGGATCATCTCCGATCGTCCCGACCTGCTGCGCAAGGTCGCCGCCGACAAGGGCATCGCCTTGCCGGCGGCGTTTCCGGTGACGCCGTAACTCGATTCCTTGATTGGCTCCTCTCACGACGCGTCGAACCGACTTGCAGCGATCTCCGGCGATCAGGTTTCATCCTTGCGCAGCGAAGGCGCCGGATGTTCAGTCCGGCGCCTTCGCTTTGATCGGAAGCAACAACGCGATTGCTCAGCCGGGCGCGGCGCCTTGGGTTGCGGTGTAGACGGCATAGAGCGACTGGCTCCCGGCCATGAACAGGCGGTTGCGCTTGGGACCGCCGAAGCAGACGTTGCCGCAGACTTCCGGCAGCCGGATGCGGCCGATCAGCTGGCCCGACGGATTCCACACCGTCACGCCGTTATAGCCGACATGACGGCCGGCATTGCTCGAGACCCACAGATTGCCTTGCACGTCACAGCGAACGCCGTCCGGTCCGCAGTTGATGCCGTCGATCATGAAATCGGAAAATCGCTTCTGGTTGGACAGCTTGTTGTCGCTGCCGACATCGAACACATACATGTCGCCCTTGCCGCCCGGCCCGGTATCGCCGGGTCCTTTGCCGGTCGAGATGACATAAAGCTTCTTGTAGTCCGGCGAGAAGGCGATCCCGTTGGGATCCGGCACCTGGTCCTCGCTCACCACGAGGTCGATGCGGCCGGAGGGATCGATGCGATAGCAATTGGTCGGCAGTTCGCGCTTGCCCGGTGCGAAGCCCGCCGGCTGTCCGATCCGCGGATTGAGCTTGCCGGCATCCGGCTCGCCCTCATAGAGCTGGCCGCCATAGGGCGGGTCGGTGAACCAGTAGCTGCCGTCCGGATGCGGGACGATGTCGTTCGGCGAGTTCAGTTTCTTGCCATTGAAGGAATCGGCGAGCACGGTCGCGGTGCCGTCGTGCTCGTAGCGTGTCACGCGGCGGGTGAGGTGCTCGCAGGAGAGCTGCCGGCCCTGGAAGTCGAACGTGTTGCCATTCGAGTTGTTGGATGGCGCACGGAACACGCTGACGTGGCCGTCGTCCTCCGACCAGCGCATCTGCCGGTTGTTGGGAATGTCACTCCAGACGAGATAGCGGCCCTGTGCGCTCCATGCCGGGCCCTCGGCCCACAGCAGGCCGGTATGGAGACGTTTGATCGACGTGTTGGGCTGGGCGATGTCGTTGAACGACGGATCGACTGCGATGATGTCAGGATCCCAGAAATAGGTGGTCGGCGCGCCGCCCGGGCCGAAATCGCGGGGTGGTGTGGTGATGGTGGTCGGCGGCCCGACTGGCGCGGGCGCTTGCGCCAGTGCGCCGCTGACCCCGGCGACGGTGGCGCCGGCGGCGACGGCGATGCCCTGGACGAGGGCGCGTCGTGACATCGCTGGTTCCGGTCTGGTAGGTCCGGGACTGGTGGTTTCAGGATTGCGCTGCTCTTGGTCGATCATCGCTTCCTCCATGTGGTCGCTGGCCGGTTGATCCGGCCAAGCCGCGCTACTCTATCCTTGCCCGATGCGCTCTTGTAGGGTCGAAGTGGCGCATGCGGGGGCATGCTGCGGCGCCGAAGCTCGCCGCGCCATTGCGATCGGCCTGGTTTTGCCGCCGCAGCCGCCTCCAGGAGGCCAATCCGCCCGGGAGATGTCATCGCTCCGTTGCGAGCGCTCGCCAGATCGCCCATCCGATCCGTCCAAAACAACCCGTCGCGTTCGACCGCGAGATCGCCCAGCCGATCGGCATGCAGGATTTTTCCCCGACGGACGGCGAACACGTCATCGGGCCGCGTCGATCGACCCCACCTATCCATTCAGGATGAGCGCTCGTGACCCGGCCGGCTTTGGACTTCTCTATGTCAGCCGCGGGCGCTGGCGGGATCAGGAGATCGTCAGCATCGTCGGTCTGCAGAATCTGCCATCAATGGGCGCCAGCTCGGTTTGCTCGTTGATGGTGAGGGACATGGATGGCCGCCGATGATGCATTCGTTCGACCGTCCAAAAGATTCATGAGCTGATCCCGGTCGATGCCACGGTCCGGCGGCAATGCGTGCCGCTCGAATTCGGCCATCTTCGCGGCCACGTACGGCCTTGCCATGACGTCCTGGGGCAGCGCCACGCACAGGACGGTTTCGAGCATGGCGCGGAACACATCGGCGTCATGACAGGCCGCCTTGAGCAGTCTTGCGATCGCTGGATTCGGCGCCGGGGGCGTTATGCCTTCAGACAGCGCATTCATCTCGGCGATCCGCGCGCGATCGGCCGCGATCTGGTTGCGATAGAACGGGGTGACCTGACGTTCGGTTTCCGCGTCGTACGCCGACGCGAGCGCTCCGGGATCATTGATATGCCGGCGCGCAACGTTTCGGAGCAGCTGCGCGTGCAAGAGGCCGACGCTCAGGCCTCGCCCGGCAGAGGGGTTGGTGCACGCCCATGCGTCTCCAACAGCCACAAACCCGGTGATGACCGGTTGCGCATCGACGACAAGACGCCGGTATCGGTCGAGAATTCCGGCCATCGGGAGAACGGGGGTGATCGGCTGGCCATCGAGCCAATGCGCCTGCATTGGGCAGGCGGCAACCAGACGATGGAAGGTGGCCGCGTCTCGCAAGGCGCGCATCGCCTTGTTGTTTGACGAGGTATAGAGCGTGACCGACCAGGTGTCGTTGTCGCCATCGAGCGTGAGGATCGAGAACAGGCCCATTGGGACGAGGGCGCGGCCGATCCGCCGCGGCCTCTGCGGCCCCCGGAAGTATCGCGTGTAGTAGACGAAGTTACAGTCCTCGGCTTCCTCGACCGGGCTGCGACCACCGGCTTCGAGAATCCATTTGCAGGCGGCACTGCGACGTCCCATCGCGTCCACGACGAGATCGCCGCGGATCTCTTCTCCAGACCTTGTCCTTACGCCAACAGCATGTGGTACACCGGCAATGGAGGATGCGCCGGTGACCAAGGCCTCAGCCCTGACCCCCCGACGAATCGTAAGTCGCGGCTCGGCCGCTGCCATTGCCGCTACCGTCCATTCAACGACGGGCCGGCGGCCGGTTACGAATCGTAGCGCCTCATCACCCGGGCGCCGCGACCTGTCATTGATGGTTGGCGGAAAGGAGTATTCGTCCAGACAGTCGACCCAGACGCAGCCCGCCCGAAGCAGTTCATCTGTCAACCCAGGCAGTTCCTGATCGCAGATCATCCGAAACCGCGTGAAGAGATTGTGCGGCTGACGGAACTGGGCAACGCCCCGGCGGTCCCAACCCTCCCAGCTCTCGTGCGGGCTCACTGGCAGGTCGGCCTCGTCGGCCTCGAGGACCGTGACGTCGTGTCCATCGCGGGCGAGCATCGTCGCGACGCACAGCCCGATCATGCCCCCACCGCAAATGACGATTCTGCTCATCTTCCATCTCCTCGGTGCAGCAGGTCGCGAGATGTTCATCGGCAGTCGGCCGCTGCGTTACGCTTGGACCAGGTCCGGAGGCGCATAGCTGCGCTGGCGCAAATCTATTCGAGGGAGTCTGGTTCGGCCGTGATCCGGTTCACATTTCGCCCTGCGACCAGCGGACGCGGCGTGAATGGAACCGATGGAGAGCAGCGTGTCGCGGAGCTCAGCAGCGACCTGCGCCCTCTTCGATTTGGAGGGACAATGGTCTGGCAAAGCTCGGGCAGAATCGTGCCGCGAGAAGGCGAGCGCTTGCTCATGCGTTCCGTATCCTTCTCAACTGTCGTTGCCCCGCGAAGGCGGGCAATCCAGTACGCCGCGGGCCATCGGCTCAAGCGCTGCTGTCTCTGGGATACTGGATCGCCCGGTCCCGCCTTCGCCAAAGGCTTCGGCGAGGCCACGAGTTCGAGGGCGCGCCGGAGCTTCAGCGAAGGCGGCGAGCCAGGCGATGACCTCGCGGAGGCAACGATGACCGCATCATGTGCTACACGCACACCACTTCATGCCTGATCACGAACGGCGCCAGCAGCGTGTGCACCTCGTTCGCAACCGCCTCGCGCCTCTCTTCCGGCACGCGCGCCAGCGTGACGGTTGCGATGCTGCCATGGCTGCCATGCGGGCCGACCTGAACCTTGCAGTCGATACCGCGCTCGCGCAGCGGAGCGAGCATGACGGAAAACACCCGCGTAGCGGCGTCCCAGCGGAGTTGCGGCTTGAACACTTTTCCGACGCCGGTGAGCGGCATCGGATCGATCGGGATGATCTGCACCGGCACCGCGGCGCGCTCCGGCGTGCGCTCGCGCACCCAGGCTTCCAGCTCGCCCGGCTGCACGTTCGCGCCCGGCTTCAATTGCACATAGCCGACCGGCAGCTCGCCGGCATAGGCGTCGGGCTGGCCGACCACGGCGGCAAAGCCGACCGCGGGATGCTGGAACATGATGTCCTCGATCGGCGCCGGATCGATGTTGTGACCGCCGCGGATCACGAGATCCTTGGCGCGGCCGGTGATCCAGAGAAGGCCGTCGTGGTCAAGACGTCCGAGATCGCCGGAGTTGACCCAGTGGCCGTCGACGAACGCGCCCTTGTTGTGTGCCTCGTTGAGATAGCCGCCGAACACGCCGGGTCCGGCCATGATCACGACGCCGATCTCGTCGGTGGCGCAGTCGCGTTCGAGCTTGCCATCGGCATCGAGCTTGACGATGCGCACGCGGCTATAGGGCAAGGGCAGGCCGACCGAGCCGAGACGGATTGGGCGATCCGCATACGCCATGGTGTGGACGCTCGAGGTCTCGGTCATGCCATAGACCTCGATCACCGGCAGCTTGAGCTTGTCCTCGATCGCCCTGCCGACCGCGACCGGGATCGCCGAGCCGCCGCCGGCGGCAAAGCGCAGGCTGGAGATGTCGGCCGGTCCGGGCGGGATCGCCAGCGATGCGGCGAGAACCGTCGGCACGCTCGACAGTGCTTCCGGCTTGAAGCGCTCGACCAGGGCCCAGATGTTCTTGATGCTGGCCGGATTGCGCCATCCGGAGGGCGACAGCACGACGAGGCAGCCGCCGGCCGTGAGCGTGGCGAGGGTCTGGGTCAAGGAGCCGCCGACATGAAACAGCGGCATGCCGAACAGCAGGTTCTTGGCTGGTTGCGACTTGAGCATGAGATTGCAGGCCCAGGCCTGGTAGACCTGGTTGGCGTGGGTGTGGCGAACGAGCTTTGGCGTGCCCGTGGTGCCGCCGGTGTGAAAATAGGCCGCAATATCGCTGCCGGAAATCTTCCGACCCGAGACGAGGTGATCGGACGGTTGCGCCTTGATCAACTCGTTGAACGCGTAGATGCCGTTTGCCGGATCGGCTGTGCCATGGACCTGCACGATCGCCTTGAGATGCGTCAGGTGCTTTCGCACCTCGACGACCTTCTGCCAGATGTCGGTGCCGGGCATCGGACCAAGCGTGACGAGAACGGAGGTTTGCGCGGCCTCCAGGATTTCCGCGATCTGGTGCGGTTCGAGCAGCGGGTTGACCGGATTGGCGATGCCGGCCGCTTCGGCGGCGAACAGCGTGACGAACGCATCGGGCAGCAGCGGCAGCAGGAAGCTCACGACGTCATTGCCGCGGACCCCCAGCGCATGAAACATGTTGCCCGCCTGCGTGACGCGCGCGATGAAGTCGCGGTGAGAGATGATGACAGGCTGGTCGGCGGGATCGGCATTGGCCAGGAATTGGAGCGCGGGCGCGTCGGGATTTTGGGCGGCGCCGAGCTTGATGGCATCAAAGGTGCCGTCGGCGGCGATGCGCTCGGCATAGGGTGTTGTCTCGAAGGCCCTGATGTCGGCGTCGGTGGCGAAAACCGGATAGTCCTGGTCGATAATACGATCGAGCAAATGGATGCCCGGCATTACAAAACTCCTCCTGGCGATGTGTCTCCCGGGCAGCTTGATGTTTTTTTGCCGGGGTTTGGATGTCGTCCGCCTGTGCGCGCAACACGGCGGGATCGCCCGTCAGATTATCGAATATTTGCGGCGCGTCTATCGCCGGCTTGGATAATCGTGCCACACAGTGTCTTCACGCCAGCCGAGGCTCTCGAACTCGGCCTCCCGGAGCGGCGCTTCCGCGACCGCGAAGAACTCATCGAGCTGCGGCGGCGCGACGGTCGTTCCGGCGAGCATCGCATGGGCCTGGCCGCGATGGTGGGTCTGATGCTGAAAAAGATGCATCAGCAGGCGGTCGCGCCGTTCGGTCTGCACCCGCGTCTCGCGATTGACCCGCACGATGCCGTCGAGCAGCTCTGGCGTCAGTGCATCGCACACCGCGATCAGGCGGCGGTCGACCGCCGCCTGTGCGGGTTTCAGTTCCGCAACCGACGAACAGGGGACTTCGTTCTCCCAGGCCTTTGGTCCGAGCCAGCCACCCTCGAGCGCGTCGACATAGAACAGGTCGACGACGTAGATGTGGTTCAATGTCAGCTGCAGGCTCGGGAAGAAGCTCGTTCGCTTCGCCTCAAAATCCTGCTGGCTCAGGCCGTCGCATGCCGTGAGCAGCCGGTGGTTGGCCCACGCGTTGTTGTAGGCGAACGCGCGATATGTCTGAACAAGACCGGCGGACATGGTTGTGCCTCATCGCAGCAAGGTCAGAAGGCGTCCGCACTAGCACACAATTGCCGTCATGCGTATGCTTGCGACAAAACGCGACAACCCTGCGGCACGTCGTCCAGAACAACAAACGGTGAGGAACGCTCAATGACCAGTGCGAGGCTGAAGCATTATGGCTGGGGGCGCGAAGGCGAAGGCATGAGCGCGGAGGAGCGCGATTTCCTGCTCGGCCGCTACCGCAAAAAATTTGCCCGCGACGAATTCGACACCGTCGCGGTGCCGCGCCTCGAAGACATCTCTCTGAGTGCGCCACGTATCGTGCCGCCGACTCCGCTCGCTTCCTTTTGCACGACCGATCATTACGATCGCGCCGCGCATGCTTACGGCAAATCCTATCCCGATTATGTCAGGGCGATGCTCGGCGATTACGCCTGTGCGCCCGATCTCGTCGCCTATCCGCGCAACGAAGCGGAGATCGCCGCCGTCATGGACTGGGCGGGCTCCGTCGGGGCTTCGCTGACGCCGTTCGGCGGTGGTTCGAGCGTGTGTGGCGGTGTCGAGCCGCGCGCCGACGGCGCAAGCTACAAGGCCGCCATCACCCTCGATCTGCGTCATCTGTCCAAGCTGGTCGAGGTGGACACCGCGTCGCGCGCGGCGCTGATCGAGGCGGGAAGCTTCGGTCCGGCGCTGGAAAGCCAGCTCAAGCCGCATGGCCTGACCTTGCGGCATTTCCCGCAGAGCTTCGAATATTCGACGCTCGGCGGCTGGATCGCGACCCGCTCGGGCGGTCACTTCGCAAGCCTCTACACCCACATCGACGATTTCGTCGAAAGCCTTCGCGTCGTCACGCCGCGCGGTGTCGTGGAGACGCGCCGGCTGCCGGGCTCGGGCGCGGGTCCGAGCCCCGACCGGATGTTCATCGGTTCGGAGGGCATTTTGGGCGTGATCTCGCGCGCCTGGATGCGACTGCAGCCGCGTCCAACATTCCGGGCCGGCGCATCGCTGCGGTTTGCCACCTTCTTCGCCGCGGCGCGTGCCGTGCGCGCCATCGCGCAAGCCGGGCTTTTTCCGTCGAACTGCCGCATCCTCGATCCGGGGGAAGCCTTCAACACCGGCGCCGGCGACGGACGCTTTGCGGTGATGGTGCTCGCCTTCGAGTCCGGCGATCATCCGCTGGAAACCTGGATGGCGCGCGCGCTCGCATGCTGCACCGATCATGGCGGAACGGTCGAGCCGGCCGAAGCGGCCGAGGCGCATCTGCAAGGAGCGGCCGGCATCTGGCGCAACGCCTTCATTCGCATGCCCTACGCGCGTGAGTTTCTCAACCCGGCTGCCATCATCAACGATACGTTCGAGACCGCCATCACCTGGGACCGCTTCGAACACTTTCATGACGAGGTGAAGGCGGCAACAGAGCGCGCCATCCTGGAGGCGACCGGTGTAAAGGGCGAAGTGACCTGCCGCTTCACCCATGTCTACCCGGATGGCCCTGCGCCTTATTTTTCATTCCACGCGCTCGGCCGCCATGGTGCCCTGCTCGCGCAGTGGCAGGCCATCAAGAACGCGGCAAGCGATGCGCTGATCGCAGCCGGCGGCACGATCACGCATCATCATGCGGTCGGGCGCGATCACCGGCCGTGGTACGACCGGCAGCGGCCTGCGCTGTTCGCCGCCGCCTTGCGCGCCGTCAAACGCGAGCTGGATCCGCTCGGCCTGCTCAATCCGGGGGTGCTGATTGATCCGTAAGCACCAGCCGGGCCGGTCACGCCTCGGCGTCAGCCAGCCAGGGGGCTTTGGTCCTGGAAAAATCCGACCACGCCTGTCGCAGCCGCGGCTCGCCGCCGACCATGGCGTGGGCCTGCCAGCCGGTGATCGCGGCGCCCGCGTGGCCGCCCTCGAGGGACGCCGTGCCAAGCCCGGCGAGCAGTTTTGCCGTCGTCGCCATGTCGTTGTAGGCGCCAAGCTCCTCCTGGAAACCGGCCAGCTTGTCGGCGAAGCGCTTCGCCGCCTTCCGCGGACCGGACAGCGGCAGCAGGAACTCGGCGATGTAGCGCAGCTTTTTCACGGCGAGCCGCAGGCGATGCCGCTGGTCCGGCTCAAGCGATTTGAAATGGCGGCCGCGCTTGAGCACCTTCGCATGCTGTCCGGACAAGAGCCGTTGCGCGAAGTTGGCGGCCGGCTCTGCCAGCTGTCCGAGGCTTTCGGGCGGAACGTCGCTGCGCCAGCCGCGCGTCTCGATCCACGCGCCGAGGCCGAGGATGAACGACGTACAGCGGCGATTGGCGAGCACGAAGCGCACCTTGCGATAGGCCTCCGTGCGACGTTGCTCCGCGGCCTCGCCCAAAGCATCGAAGCCGCCGATCGAAGGACAGGCGCTTGCAATGCCCGGCAATGTGCACTTGCGAAAAATGTCCCAATCGCGCGCGGTCGAGAGGCCTTGCGCCAGCCATCTGGCCTCCGACCGCAGCGATTCGAGCCGGCTCAGGGGGCCGACCGATTGCATCAGGTCGAAGGCGGCGCGGAGGCGGCGCAGCGCGACGCGCAGCTGATGGATCCCTTCAGCATCGCGGCCGTCTTCGGCGGCCGGCAACGCTTGAAGAAGATGGTAAAGGCAGGCGCGCAGGATCGTTGCAAAGGCGTCGTCGAGCGCGACCGCCGGCTCGAGGCGGAGCTTGCGCGGCTTGGGCGCGGCGGGCGGCGCATCGGCCGCAAGATCATAGCCGCGTGCGGACTTGCTGCGGATGGAAGGCCTGACCGGCCCGTGCTCGCCAAGTCGAAGCGCCATGTCGTAAATGGTGCTCGGGCTACCGCTCTTGAGCTCCAGCTCGATCTCGTCGACCTGCTGCGAGCGATCGCCCGCTTTCAGGACACCGTGGTCGAAGGCAACCTCGATCGTGCCGGTAGGCAAATCGACGATGCGCTGATGGCGGTGGATGTCGGCTGTGAAAACCGCCCCGAGGCCGTCACGCTCAAGATCGGGCCGGAGGTCCTCGGGAACGAACGGCATTGCCAATGCGAGATCAGGCGCAAGCGATGGCACGCTCGCCTCCCACTCGCCTCGCCGCAGCGGATCGCCTGCGGATTCCAGCTTCACGGTCTGCACGAATCGCGCGCCGCTCTGGCGAACCCTCAAGGTCAATCCGTTGCGCTTCAGGGTCCGTGCCGGCGTATCGTAGTAGACGCTCTTCAGATGCTTGCGCGTGCCCTTGCCGCGCGCATGGGTCGCGATGACGCTCGCGTCATTGAAATCCGCGAGGCGATCGGCTTCGACAAGGAGCTTCAGTTCGATCTCGGTCGCGGGGGGTATGGCGGCCGGCGCGGCGACGTCCGATGCCGCCGGCTCGCTTGGCGGCGTCAGGTCGTGCGGCGCACCCTCCGCGACAGGAATAGGCCCCGTTGAACGGGAATCCGCCGGATTTTGCTCGGGTGGGGAAACCACCGAAGCTGGGGTTCCGTTCTTGTCCTGCGCGGCGGGGGCGTGATCGGGATCAGCGGCGCCGACGCTGCCTCGGGCCGTTGATATCGCGACAGTTTCCGACATTTTGTGATTGTGTGACGTTTCGATGACAATTCACAAACATACCGCCGATGCCGGCGGAAAGGAAGGGTCGACCCGATCAACTCATGTAACTTCGGTCCGCGAGAACGGCGTCAACCGCATGACAGATCGTTTGGCCGGAACAAGCTGCAAAGCCCGCGGATACGCGCCGGCGCGCGCATTCAGGTGGTGTGTCGAGCCTTCGATGCGGGAACCGCGGCTTCGCCATCGTGCGTCGGCGCCACCAAATCTACTTCATCGCCGAGAAGCGGCTCTCGAACGAGTTCGACGAGACCATCGGCTGGGCGCCGGCGAGCAGCGTGTCCCTCGACCCCGCTGCGTTCGGATCGGCGGCTGGAGCTTCGGACGCCGAAGGCTTCAGCGACGGGCGAGCCGTTGCGGCGACGGCCTGCCTGGGCTCCGCAGGCGCCTGCTTGGTCTCCGCCTGTTTGGCTTCGGCTGGCTTGAACGCTTTCGGGACCGGCTTGGCTTCGGCGACCTTGGGTTTCGCCGGCGGCGGCGCGGCGGATGCCGTGGTATCGGCGGCTGCGATGCCAACCTTCCGCGCAAGGCTCGCGAAGAAACCTTCGGACTTGTCACCCGAGGGCGATGCAGAGGCGACCCGGGTCGGCGCGGGGGCTCCGACCGGCGCCGGCTGCGCGGCCGGAGCA
>Ga0210402_10003248_pt1 | contig 15317 bp, 12 predicted proteins | sample IncBWC7MmetaG_FD_161055 | JGI IMG/M metagenome (GOLD analysis project Ga0210402, IMG submission 161055) | Forest soil microbial communities from Barre Woods Harvard Forest LTER site, Petersham, Massachusetts, United States - Inc-BW-C-7-M | ecosystem: Environmental > Terrestrial > Soil >...
CTGCTGACGCTTCAGCAGGCTCGCCAGTTCGGTCTTGTTCGAGGCGGTCATCACCCCGCTGACGCTGCCGCCGGAGCGGCTGGTTCCCTGATATTTATAATCCGGCATTGGATTACCTCCTCAGTCCTTCAAGTCCTTGGGCATATGGCCGTTCAGCCAAAATCGTTTGTCCTAGCGCTTGCTGGGCACCGGCGGGGCCTTGGTCCCGCCTCCGGGCGACGATACCCCGCGATTGATCATATCCTGCAGTTCATCGGCATTTGAGGAACGCGAAAGCGCCATATCCAGGGTGATCAATTTTTGGAAGTAAGCGTTAGCCAGGCCCTGGTTAAAGGTCTGCATACCCGTTTGCGTCGTGCCAGTCTGCATCGCAGAATAGATCTGGTGAATCTTATCCTCGCGGACCAGGTTGCGGATCGCGGGGGTGGGCACCAGGACTTCCATAATCATGGCCCGGCCGCGGCCATCGGCGCGCGGGAGCAGCGCCTGGCAAAGAATGCCTTCCATAACCATGGAAAGCTGCGCGCGAATCTGCGGCTGCTGGTGCGAAGGAAAAACGTCAATAATACGGTTGATGGTCGAAGCCGCCGAATTGGTGTGCAGGGTCGCAAAGGTCAAGTGGCCGGTTTCCGCGATGCGCAAAGCCGATTCGATGGTTTCGAGGTCGCGCATTTCGCCGATGAGCACGACGTCGGGATCTTCACGAAGGGCGGCGCGAAGTGAGTTCGCGAAAGAATGGGTGTCGGCATGGACTTCGCGCTGGTTGACAAGGCATTTTTTGTGATTGTGAAGAAACTCGATGGGGTCCTCGATCGTGATCATGTGCTCTTCACGTTCGCTGTTGATCTTGTCCAGCATGGCAGCGAGGGTGGTGGATTTGCCGGAACCCGTAGGTCCGGTGACGAGGACGAGCCCGCGAGGCTTGTCGCACAGACCCTTCACAACCAAGGGCAATCCAAGGGCATCGAAGCCCTTGATTTCCCATGGAATCGTACGGAAGACGGCACCGACGGCGCCGCGTTGATTGAAAACGTTGCCGCGAAAGCGCGCCAGGTTTTTCAAACCGAAGGAAAAGTCCAGTTCCAAGTTCTCTTCAAAACGGTGTTTTTGGGCATCCGTCAAGACGCTGTAGGCGAGAGACTTGGTGTCTGCCGCCGTCAAAGGAGGCATGTCGAGGGGCCGCAGGCGGCCGTGCACGCGCACGCGCGGAGCGCTGTTGGTCGTAATATGGAGGTCGCTGCCTCCCATCTCGATCATCTTCTTCAGTAGTTCACTTAGCGTGATTCCAGCCATTGCTCACCCTCAATTCTACAAAACCGTTTCGCGCAGGACTTCTTCCATAGTGGTTTGTCCGAGCGCAACTTTGATCAAGCCGCTGCGGCGCAGCGTGATCATGCCCTGTTCAATAGCCTTCTTCTTCAATTCCAAGGCCGAGGCTCCGACAAGAATCAATTCGCGGAGCTCGTCGTTGATTTCCATGACTTCGTAAAGGCCAGTTCGGCCCTTATAGCCGCGCTTGTTGCAGGTCGTACAGCCCTTGCCGTGATAGATCTTGGTGGTCTTCGATTCTTCGGCCGTGTAACCGGCATCGATCAAAGCCTGCTGCGGGACTTCCAGTTCTTCCTTGCAGTTGCTGCAGATGCGGCGGACCAGACGCTGGGCGCAAATCAAGTTGACCGAAGTGGCCACGAGAAATGGTTCGATGCCCATATTCATCAAGCGGCTGATGGTCGAAGGCGCGTCATTGGTATGCAACGTGGAAAGGACCAAGTGGCCCGTGAGCGCGGCCTTGACTCCGATTTCGGCGGTTTCAAAGTCTCGAATCTCGCCGACCAGAATAATGTTGGGGTCCTGGCGCAAGAAAGCGCGCAGTGCAGCGGCAAAGTTCAGGCCGATCTGCTCTTTCATCTGCACCTGGTTGATGCCCGCCAATTGGAATTCGACGGGGTCTTCCGCGGTCATGATGTTGGTGTCCACGGTGTTCAAAGTGGCGACCGAGGAATACAACGTATTCGTTTTGCCCGAACCAGTTGGCCCGGTAACCAGTACCATTCCGTAGGGCTTCAAGATGTTGCGTTCGAATTTTTTGAGCGACTCGGGTTCAAAGCCGAGCTTGGTCATGTCCAGCCGGAGGTTTTCCTTGTCCAGCAACCGCATGACGACTTTTTCGCCGTACAGGGTGGGGACCGTCGAAACGCGGAAGTCCAATTCCTTCTTCTTGCCGTCGGCTTTGTACTTGATCATGATGCGGCCGTCTTGCGGCAAACGCTTTTCCGCAATGTCCAGCTTGGCCATGATCTTCAAGCGGCTGGTGATGGCATCCTTCAGGCGCAAGGGCGGGGTCATGACCGTGGCGAGCTGGCCGTCAACACGGAACCGCACGCGCATTTCGAGCTCGTAGGGCTCGATGTGAATATCGCTTGCTCCGCGCTTGACGGAGTCCGTCAAGATCAAGTTGACAAGCTTGATGATGGGAGCTTCCTCGGCGGCCTTCTCCAGAGTGGCGGTGTCCAGCTCGGATTCTTCGGCGGCCAACTCCAACTCGTTGTCTTCGTCAACGAGGTCCTTCATCAAATTGCTGATCTCTTCCTGATTATTGGCCGTTCCGCCGTAGAAGCGCGTAATGGCGTCGCCGATGGCCGATTCCGAGGCTACTACCGGCTCGACGTTGAAACCCGTCATGAACTTGATATCGTCCATCGCGAAGACGTTGGTGGGATCCGTCATGGCGATGGTGAGAACGGAACCCACGCGCGAAAGCGGAATGACCTGGTAGCGCGCGGCGGTATCCTGGGGAATCAACTTAATAACGTTGGGATCGATCTCGTAATACTTCAGATTAATGGAAGGAACGCCGTATTGACGCGAGAGCACGCCGGTGATGTCGTCATCGGTGATGAAGCCCATCTTGGTCAGGCAGCTTCCCAGCTTGCCTCCATTGGCGCGCTGAAACTCCAACGCTTTCTGGAGCTGGTCCTGCGTGATCAAGCTTTCTTTAACTAATATTTCGCCCAAACGGACGGACATCCGCAGCACTCCCTACGGGTTTGCACCCAGCGCTCACCTTAACAAATGCTGGGGGGGAAGGTAGCCAGAATTTCGCGCGTAGTTCTGAAATGGCTAATACCTGCCCAAAAGGGCAGGTGCCGTGAAAAGAGGACAGGTAGGAATCTTGACTTGGCTGGCCACGCTGGCTATCGTGCCAAAGAGATGTCAGAGCGAACAACCCGGACGGATTCTGGCCATCCGCTGGAGCCGTTGACGAAAAATGTCCACGGTGAGTGTGGGGCATGGCTTGCTCGCTCGTTGTACGCTGCACCAGAGCATTCTAATGATAGCTAAAACATGAGCCGACCGGACAACAAACAGAGATGGGGTCTGGCCATCGGCGGGATTCTGCTGACCCTGCTGCTCGCCGCGGTATTCACTTTCGGATCGCTCACCGTACCGTTTGAGCCCAAGAGTTGGCGCGCCGTGGTGGTGCTTTATGCCGTCTCCAGCTTGATTACCGCCGCTTTTCTCGTCTTCGGACTCATTCTCGCAAGGACGACACTGCGTCTGTGGGCGGAACGCAGTCGGGAACAACTGGGCACGCGATTTAAAACCAAGATGGTCGTGGGCGCGATGGCCATTTCCCTGCTGCCGATCGTGTTCATGTTTATCGTGAGCTATTCGCTGATCAACCGCAGCCTGCTGCTATGGTTTCCAAAACCGCTCGAGGTGGCCTCTGACGAGACCCAGAAACTCTTGAATGACCTGGGGCGGGCGCAATTGCCACGGCTTCGCGGGATGGCGTTGCAAGCCCAGGCGGAGGCCAATCGCCCTGAGGGAGATTTCTTTCAACAGGTGTTCGCCAAGGGCGCTGACGCCTTGTGGTTTGTGGATCGCAACGGCACGGTGTTGCGAGGCGGCATCGTCTGTGACAGCCAGCCGGAGGACCGCACCGGAGCAATCTGTGTGCAGACCGATGTTCTTGGAAAATATTTGCGATCGTTGCCGAGCGGAGTGGAAGTTTGGGCGGTTGGCGGGAGGAACTATTTTGCCGCTCGCGTTCCCGCTTCGCAGGAAAACCCGGCAGGGGAATCTGTCGTTGCCGCCTATCGCACGAGCCCCGAAGTTCTGGAGCGACTGTCTGCGATTCAGAATCAGACACACGAGTACTACCAGGAAAAGCAGGACCTGCGGGCGCTGAAGCGCCAAATGCTGCTGATACTTCTTTTCTTTACCGTGCTGCTGTTGTCGGCGGTGATGTGGGTAGCTCTGTTTCTGGCCAAGCAGGTCACCATCCCCATTCAGGCGCTCGCGGAAGGGACGCGCGAGGTTTCGTCCGGCAATTTTGATTACCAGGTTCCGGAGCAGGCCCAGGATGAATTAGGCATCCTGGTACGGTCCTTCAACAGCATGACCACGCAGTTGCGCGACAGCCGCGCGCAAATCGACCAGTTCACAAGAAACCTCCAGCAAGCCGTGCAAGAACTCGAGCGCCGGCGACAACTCATGGAAACAGTTCTTGAGAATGTTCCGACCGGAGTCATTTCGCTGGACGCACATGGAGCCATCCTGCGTGTGAATAGTTCGGTATCGAGGATGTTTGGGATTGCCGGCGCGGAGTCTCATTCTCTTGAAGGGCTCGTCGGCGTGGATGCGGCGCGCATCGTGAACTACCTGATGCGCAGATCCCTCCGCATGGGCGTAGTGTCGCGGGAGATCGAGACGGTGGCGGCCGGACGCGTGCTGCATCTCGCCGTCACGGTGAGTTCACTGGGCCCGCGCCGCGCGAACACCGGTTATGTCCTGGTGCTCGACGACTTGACCGAAGTACTGCGCGCGCAGAAATCGGCGGCTTGGCAGGAAGTGGCGCGGCGCATTGCGCATGAGATCAAGAATCCGCTGACTCCCATTCAGCTTTCCGCCCAGCGGCTGCTGCGATTCCTGGAAAGGAGCGACACTTCCCAATCGGTGGCAACTCGTCACGCGGAATTGGCCAAGCTGGTCCAGGAATGTTCACGGCTGATCGAACGGGAGGTTTCCACGCTCGCCGAGTTGGTCAACGAGTTTTCGCAATTTGTGCGCTTCCCCACCGCCAAGCTGGTGCCCACCAATGCCAACACCATCGTCCATCAGGCGGTGGAGGTTTTCTCGGGGCGACTGGATGGGATCACGCTCAAGACCGCGCTTGCCGAGAATCTGCCGCAAGTGCGCGCCGACGGCGGTTTGCTCCGCAGCGTCATCGTGAATCTCATCGATAATGCCGCCGAAGCGCTGGAGAATTCATCGAGCGGGGAAATCGTAGTATCCACCGTGGCGCACTCGGATGCGGAAACCGTGGTGATCTGCGTCTCGGACACCGGCACGGGCATCTCGCCGGAGGACAAGGACAAACTTTTCCTGCCGCATTTCTCCACCAAAGACCGCGGAACCGGTCTCGGCCTAGCAATCGCCGCGCGCATCGTTGCGGAACACGGTGGAAGCATTCACGTCGAGGACAATCTCCCGCTTGGCTCACGCTTTCTAGTGGAACTTCCCGCGGCAGAATTGACGGCCGCCTTCCTGGCCGACCACAATGGATCGGACGCCGCTCGATGACCCCTGGACCGCATCTCCTCATCGTGGACGACGAGGCTGGCATTCGTGAATCTCTCTCTTCGATCCTCGAGGACGAGGGCTACAACGTGGAAGCTGTGGGTTCTGCCGAGGAGGCCCTGAACCGCGCGGTGGCCGGCGAGTTCGAAGTTGTCCTTCTGGACGTCTGGCTTCCCGGCATGGATGGCCTCGAAGCGCTGAGCCGCCTGCAAGCGTCACCGCGGCCGCCGGCGGTCATCATGATTTCCGGGCACAGCACCATTGAGACCGCCGTGCGCGCCACAAAACTGGGCGCTTTCGATTTCATAGAGAAACCTCTCTCACTTGAAAAAATAATCGTGCTGGTTCGCAACGCCATCCAACAGCGTCGGCTTCAGGATGAAAACCAGTTGCTGCGAAGCGAACTGGGTTACCGCTACCAGGTAATTGGCGACAGCGTTCCCATGAAGGCGCTGCGGCAGCAGATTTCGGTGACCGCACCGACCAACGGGCGGGTGCTGATTTACGGGGAGAGCGGTACCGGGAAAGAACTCGTAGCCCATGCGCTGCACGCCGCCAGCCTCCGCAGCAAAGGCCCTTTCGTCGAAGTCAATTGCGCCGCGATTCCGGAGGAACTGATTGAGTCCGAGCTCTTCGGGCACATCAAAGGCAGCTTTACCGGCGCGGCCGAAGACAAAACCGGCAAGTTTCAGAAGGCCGACGGCGGGACGCTTTTCCTGGATGAAATCGGCGACATGAGCCTGCGCACCCAATCGAAAGTGTTGCGCGTCCTGGAAGAGCAGCGCTTCGAACGCGTGGGCTCCAATGAAACGCTGAGCGTGGACGTGCGCGTCATCGCCGCAACCAACAAGCATCTCGAACAGGAAATCGCGCGCGGCGCCTTTCGCCAGGACCTTTTCTATCGCCTCAACGTGATTCCCTTTTACGTGCCTGCTTTGCGCGACCGCAAGGAAGACATCCCCACTCTAGCAAGATATTTCCTGGGTGAGTTCAGTTCGGCTTACGCGAAGAAGCCGCGGGCGCTCAGCGACCCGGCGATGGAAATCCTCATTCGCTACCCGTGGCCCGGAAATGTGCGTGAACTTCGCAATCTCGTTGAGCGCCTGGTGATTGTGTGTCCCCAAGCGCAGATCGAGCCGCATCACCTACCGCCCGAGCTGTTTCGCGGCGCAGCAGAAAGCCCGCACCATCCTTACTCCACACTGCATGAAGCGCGCAGCGCCTACGAGCGGGAATTCATCCTGCGAAAATTGCAGGAGCACAGTTGGAACATGACGCAAACAGCCGGAGCTCTGGGCCTGGAACGCAGTCATCTCTATCGCAAAATGAAGTCGCTGGGGATTGCCGCCCTCGAGTAGTATCGAGAGAATCAGCAGGGTCACAGTCGCCGCGCGGCACCTCTCTCTTTTTCCCGCGAGGCGGTCAATTCGTGTAGAATCCGCAAAACCTGGGTCAACCATTTCGCACCACTGACTGGAACTGCGGTTCTCGCGCGGACGCTCTCGGTCCACCGCCGCTTCATTCACAGAAATTCTGACTCCAATACGCTGGATACCGGAGTGCTTAAACAACTTACGCAGGAATTGCGAGGAACCGTCTTGAAGAGACTCATTTTGTTTTCCACCGCGCTTTTGACTTTTTTCGCCCTTGACTCGCGGTCGCAGACCACGACGGTCCAAACGGGCCAGGAACCAAAGCGTCCAGAGCAATCGCGCACGTTTTTTCCGCACAACTGGGCGCGCGGTTACACGGATTTCGAGGTGGCGCCTTCTCACAATGAACCCGACCTGGGCCGCTGCGCTTTCCCGCAACCGGCCAGCGCCGGCGGGACGGCTTCCTTGTGCACCGCCTACGGGCGTTATCTGTGGAACGGGTACGTCGAATTTCAGCCCATTGGCCGAACGCCGGCGCGGCATTTTTTTCTATTCTTCGAACCAAAATTCACTTTTGGACGGAATATCCCGCAGCTTACCTACACGGCCTCCATGTTGCCAATAGCGTTCGAACGTTCGGTGGGAATCGGATTTAAGTTGCCGAAGAACTTCGAACTGCGCGTCACACAACATCAAGTGGATTGGCTCGGGCGTTACAGCAAGTCGCTGGGCCCAGCGGACCTCAAGACCAATGGCCCCTACGGTCTTTATGCCACCATCGGAGTGCGCTGGTCTTTCGGTGGATACGGGAGCCAGAACGCTTCGTCGGAATACTAATACCCAGCCAACGAGCGACGCAAATTATTTGGAGCTGACGAGGAAAGCGAGCAAGACACCCAACGCAAGCACCACAATGCCGATGAGAAGGAGTCGCGGTTGCCATACTTTCAACGCTGCTATCGGCACCTGATCCTGCGCCGAAACAAAGTTAAAGAGCGCCTTTTTGTAGGAGCGATACAAGAAAAAATAAGGAACTCCCATGACTAGCGTATAGACCGCAAAGGCGATTCCCGTAGTTCGAAGCAGATGCGCCGCGGGACTGCCCAATTCGTGATAGATGTCTCTCGACCACTCCGATGCCAGGAAATTGCCGAACAGGAGGATGGTGCATTGGCCGATGAGAAACATCTTTATGAAGGACCTGATCTTAGGTTCATCCGCCTCGGACCGTAGTAGATAGGCCCGATCCCCCGGAAAAACGACCACCCGGCCGCTTTTCTCATTGCGGAAACATCTGCCGATAGCGGAATCCAGAAAGCCCATGTTCGCGATAGTAATGGGTTCCCGATGCCCGCGCCATTTAGAAAACCGGGCAGCATGTCGAAAATGAAACGTATGGAAGGGGCTCTGCCCACAACTCCTTCTCATCCTTTCCGTGGCCGGGAGAAAGCGGGGCCGCTGCTAAAAGAGAAGCCCCTAAAGGCGCCCCTTATTCCTTTTCATCCAACTCTTCAGCGAGGCCTTCAAGTTGATAACGCCAGTCGAGTTCGCGCACCTTCTGGGGATTTCCTCGCCAATCCGGGGAGACTTTCACAAAGAGTCCGAGGTAAATCTTGCTGTCGAGGATGGCCTCGAGGTCCTTGCGGGCTTCGGTTCCGATTTTCTTCAGCATTTCGCCTTTGTGGCCGATCAGAATCTTCTTCTGTGAATCGCGCTCCACGTTCAGTACGGCTTCGATGCGCAGCAGCCCGGGCTTCTCTTCGTACTTTTCCACCACGACAGCCAGAGCATACGGCACTTCGTGGTACATCAATTGAATGGCTTTCTCTCGAATGATTTCCGCGGCCAGAAATCGTTCCGGCTGGTCCGTTACCTGATCTTCGGGAAAGTAGGGCTCACCTTGCGGCATGTGCTTCAGAGTTTCGTCGAGCAACTCATCGCAGCCCGTGCCCTGCAAAGCGGAAATCGGCACGATGGCGCTGAACTCAAATGCCTTCGAAAACGATTCGATCAATGGCAAAAGCTTTGGCTTGGGCAAGCGATCGACTTTGTTCAGTGCCAGGATTGTTTTTCCGCGAAAGCGTTTGGCCTTCTCTAACAGCAAATCATCCGCATGCGGATGCATGCTGCTGGCATCCACCATCAGCAACAGCACGTCGATTCCTTCGAGCGCCGCCGCCACTTCCTGCATCATCTGCCGCCCCAAAGCCGAATCGGCTTCATGCAGGCCGGGCGTGTCGATAAATACGATCTGCCCTTGCGGCTTGGTCACAATTCCCTGGATGCGGTTGCGCGTCGTTTGTGGTTTCGAGGTAACGATCGCGATCTTCTGCCCCACCAGCCGATTCACGAGGGTCGACTTCCCGGCATTGGGGCGCCCGACGATGGCCACAAATCCGGAGCGAAATTCTTTTTTTTCAAGATTTTCTTCACTGACCACGGATCACTCTTCTCTCGATGATTCGCAACTTCACTAACGCGGCTTCTTCCCGGCCCTCGTTTCCGATTCCGCCGGCTCTAGCGCTTCGTAGGGACAGCTTTCATCTGCTTGCGAATCCGCACGCGCAGCACTTTTCTCTGGTTTGCTTCCAGCACTTCAAAACGATAGTCCGCGAGATCGATTCTGTCGCCGGGTGCGGGCACTTTGCCGGAAGCATGACTCAGCAATCCCGCGAGCGTGGTTACCGCCTCATCTGTCTTGTCGCCGAACTTCACGCCCAGCAAATCCTCGACGTCGCCGATAGGCATGCTGCCCCGCATGACCAGGCCGCCGTCCGGTTCGCGCACCACATCGGGCGCCGGAGGCCTGCCCTCGAAGCCGCTGGCGCCGACGATCTCTTCCACCAGGTCTTCCACCGTGGCGATGCCCGCCACGGTTCCATGTTCATCGATAACCACTGCCAGCGGCTGGCCCTTCTGGCGCATTTCGCGCAACAACTCCGAGCCAACCTTGGTTTCCGGGATGAACAGCACCGGCTTGACGAGTTCGCGGACTTTGCGCTTTAGCAAATCTTGGTCCGCAATTTGCAAAAGGTCCTGAGAATAAACCACTCCGAAAATATCGTCGAGCGACTTTTCGTAAACGGGAATCTTGTTCAATTTTGTTTCGACCACCTTGGCGTGCAATTCTTCGAGGGTGGCGTCCGCCGGCAGAGCCACAATGTCCGGCCGGGGGGTCATCACTTCACGCACGCGTTTGTCGCTGAATTCCACGACTTGCTCGATCAAGTCCGCTTGTTCCGGCTCGATGATGCCTTCTTCTTCCGCGGCTTCCACCAGCGCTTCGATGCCTTCTTCCGTGCGCTGCTCCTCGCTTTTCTCGGCCTCGTGCTCGGAAATCCGCGCCAGTGATTCCGCGCCTTCCAGAAATACGCGCACCGGCCAGACGAACCACATCGCTCCGCGAATCAGGGGCAGCAGCGGCCGCAGCCATCGTCCAGTCGTGCGGTACAACAGCATGTCCGGAATAAAATGCATCGCGAAAACGACTTCGAGCACCACAAAAACCGTGATCTCCACGAAAGATTCCCAGGTGCCGCGCACGAAATACACGACGCCTCGGGTCGTTTCCAGTACCAGAAAAGCCAGCCAGAAATGGCCGAGGATTCTGAAAGTACGGCCTCCGCTCTGCCGCTTGATTTTCAGCTTCGGTTCAATTTCCGCTTCGAAAATGTCCAGATGTTCGTGGACGCGCCCCGTGGTCATGCGGCCCAGTTCACGGTAGATCAGGGTGAGGTAGGAAAAAATGGGCAGCGTCAGCCCCACGAGGACAACACTTAGCGCGTAGAGCCAGCTCAAGTCCATCAAGCCAGTCCGAGCCGTTTTCGCAGCTTTGCTTCAACCCGGTGCATTTCGCCGCGATCGGTTTCGTGGTCGTATCCTAGCAGATGCAACACGCCGTGGAGAATCAGCACGCGAAGTTCGCGCGAAAGATTCCGCCCATTTTTCCTTGCGTAGCGCCTCGCTGTCGCGGGAGAAACGGCAATATCGCCCAGGTATTCGCCCGACTTATCCGCCGGCGCGCCACGCCGCAGCCGCACCGGCCGGCGCCGAGCCACTGCCGGGAAAGACAGTACGTCGGTGGGTCCTTTTTTCTTGCGAAACGTTTCGTTCAACCGGGCGATCTCCGCGTCGCTGACCAAACAGACGGTGACGCCTGCTCCCTGGAAACCTACCGCCTCTTGCGCGCGGCGCAAAAACGATTCGAGGGGACGCCGCGCCAGGCGAACCGCTCGCTGGCGGTTCAGGATCATCCGTGCCGGGTTTCTTTATCTTGTTCTTTTCCGAATTCTCTCGCGGAACTTCCCGCTTTGCCGTTTCCAGCATTTCCGCCGCGCTGCGGATGCGTACCATCATACTCTTCGTAGGCGCGGATAATCTGTTGTACCAGGTTATGGCGCACAACATCCTTTTCGCCAAACTGCACCACGCCGATGCCTTCAATCTTGCCGCAAACTTCCAGCGCTTCAATCAACCCGGATTTTTTCCCTTGCGGCAGGTCGATTTGCGTGACATCGCCGGTGATCACTGCCTTGGAATTGAACCCCAGCCGCGTGAGGAACATTTTCATCTGTTCGCTGGTGGTGTTCTGCGCTTCGTCCAGAATCACAAACGAATCATTCAGCGTGCGCCCGCGCATGAACGCCAGCGGTGCCACCTCGATGATGCCCTTCTCCAGGAAGCGTTCGAGCTTGTCGGCATCCAGCATGTCGTACAGCGCGTCGTACAAAGGCCGCATGTAAGGATCGATTTTCTGTTGCAGAGTGCCGGGCAAAAAGCCCAGGCGCTCGCCTGCTTCCACCGCGGGGCGCGCCAGGATGATGCGGTTGACTTGCTTGGTCAGAAGCGCGCTCACGGCCATCGCCACCGCAATATAGGTTTTGCCGGTGCCGCCTGGACCGATGCCAAACATCATGTCGTGCTTCTCGATCTCTTCCATGTAGCGCTTCTGGCTGGCGTTTTTGGGCGTGACTTGTTTCTTGCCGAACGAGCGCACGCGACTGTGCTCAAACATCCCGCGCGGCGATTCGTGTGGCTCTTCGGTCGCTACACGCAGTAGCGATTTCACTTCCGCAGCAGAAAGCGCTTTCCCGTGACGCGTCAGATGGTTGTACTCTTCGACGATCTTCACCGCCTGATCGACGCAGTCCTGCTCGCCTTCGATGGTAAGGCGGGTGTCGTGCAGGTGCGTGCGCACATGCAGCGAATCCTCAAGCAAGCGCACGTTTTCATCCAGCGTGCCGAAGAAGGGTTCAATTTGCCCGGATATGTGAACGGTACGTCGCATCCAATTGGAAGGTCTTCCTGCTACAGGAACCGGGTGGCCGATGGGATTCCTCCTGGTTGTGCGTGACCGCTTTGCAGTTCACTCAGGGAGAAACTCTTTACACCCTAGCGCAGCACTTCCTCGCGGTCAAGTTACGGCTTTGTGACACAAACCATGTCGCTTCAATAGCGCAAGGGCAGTTCAGCATACGGGGTCTTTCCGCCGGAGCGCCGCCTGAAACTGAAAATGTTTTCCCGCTTATGGCCAGTGCCCTTTTCATTACCTGTACTCTGGTACGGAGGCACTATGGACGCCGTCCTTCCGTACCGCCAAGATGCGAATCGAAGCTTATATTGAAACTTTCAAATTTCTTGGGGGATGGGAAGGGGTGCGGCACATGATACGGAAAAGCACACTGTTTGGCGTCGTTGCGGCTCTCGCTCTCAGTCAATCTTCTCGGGCAAGCGAATCGGCGGCTCCGGCGGCCGCGCCGAGCAGGTCGGTTCTGACCAGCACAATCAGTTGCAATGGATATCCTAACGTTCCCATGACCAAAGATCAGGAGCAAGCGCTCCCGATGCAGATTATCGGCTCGCTCGAATGCGGCGAGCAAGTCACGGTGCTCTCCGACATGGACGCTTACACCGTCAACGTCCTCACGCAAGACGGCAAGAACGGTTACGTCGCGCGAATGTACCTTACATTCCCGACTCGCAAGCGCGTCGATTCTGCTTCGCTGCCCGGCGAAAACGCCGCCGTCAGCAATGGCGTCGCGCGTTGGCAGTCCGGCTCCAAGGGCAGCGCCCAATTCCGCAGCGGCAGCGAATTGGTGGAATCGCTCACCGCTAACGGCGTCACGGTGCAAGTTTCTCTGCAAGATACTGGCTGGAAGATGCGCGCCAACGTGGCGGTGGTCAACTCCAACAAACAAGCCCTATACGTCTTGCCAAAGCTGGTTTCGCTCGATGAACTTGCGCCGCTGATCAAGCCACTGCGCTACCAGGACCCTTCGCAGGTAGCCAAAGCCGCCACCCATCAACTTCTTTGGACTTCCGCCAACGCGGCGCCATCGCTCAACGCGCAGTCCCAGCGCGCTTCTGCTTCCTCGGGATCCGAATTCGCCGCTGTAAGCTTCAAGCTCCCGGCCGCGGATCCTTCCCCGAACTATCTTGCGCAGCACCAAATTCTCGAAGAGACCGCCGCAAAGAATCAGTCTGCCCTTGTGGACTTGACGCGTGAAATCAACTCTCTCGCGCTCCATGAGTGCACGCTCAAGCCCGGAGAAAAAACCGCCGGCGCCGTGTGGTTCGAGCGCGATGCGAAATCCTCGCAGTTGCTCCTGCGCGTCCCCGTCGACGGCTTGATCTTCGAATTTCCGCTTTCCTTCAACCACGAAAAGTAAACATAGCGAACAGCTGTTCCCCCGCCCCGCCCTTCTCCCCCCAGAAGGGCGGGGTTTTCCGTCGCTCGCCGGCGTATCGCTTAGTTCACAAAAGGATCTCGAATTGATATCGGCGGGTTTCGACGGTTTAAGATGGAGAAACAGTGAAAGAGCCTGACCTGGTCAAAACATTTTGGGGGATGCTTGGCACAGTCGTGGCGCTTTTCGGCTGGCGTGCCGTTTTGTCTCCGGACTTTCCTATGACCTCGAAAGGCGGCAACCGGGCTCCGATGTCTATGCCCAGCGGGACAGCGATGGCTGTCGCGCTCACTTCCTGGTCTCTTATCCTGACAGGATTTCATCCCCTGGTCTGGGCTACATGCTTTGCGGCCAGCGTCGCGTTTGGATTGGGTCAGTCTTCGCGCGATCGCGCCGCTCATGATACCGTTCACGGAAGCACGACCCGGGAACGTGGTTACAACACACTTTACGTCTGGCGTGACCTCCTGCCCTCTGGATGGTTTGGTGCTGGCAGCATCCGTGTATGTATTTGCCTGGGACCTGCGCCATCCGCCGGCCACCGAGGAGCAGCGCTTCCTGCAGGTGATGATAATCGGATATCTTGTTGCTGCAACAATTGGCGCATTCTGTCGGTACGCGAAACGCCCTAGAAAAGAACAAATATGAAGTGCCCCGGCTGCGGAAGTGAAATGACTGCGATGACGCTGGAGGGCCGCTTGGGCGGTCAGGTCGCCATCGATGTGTGCGCCCGTTGCCAGGCGTTCTGGTTCGATCATTTCGAGAGTCTGAAGCTCTCTCCCGGCTCCACACTGAAGCTCATGAAGTTTATCGGGGAACACTCGACGCCGGGGAAGCCGTCGCTGCCAGAGACGCTCCGCTGCCCGCGGTGCGCAACGATATTGAGGCTGGCGCACGACCTGCAGGGAAACATGCCCTTCACCTATTGGCGATGCGGAAGCGATGACGGTCACTTCATCAACTTTCTCGAGTTCTTGAAAGAAAAGAATTTCATCCATCGGCTGACGCCCGCGCAAATCCAGGAGTTGCGGCAGAACGTTCAGTTTGTGAATTGCTCGAACTGTGGGGCGTCCATCAACCTGGAATCCAATTCGTCCTGCCCCTACTGCCACTCGGCCATCTCCATGCTCGATATGAAGCAGCCACAGCGAATGCTGGAGCAGCTCAAACAAGCTGCCGAGCGTAAGCCGATTGATCCGGCACTCCCCATGAAACTCGCTTCCGCGAAGTTGGAATTGGAAACCTCCTTGGCCGATCATGATCGCGGTCCTCAATGGTGGAGCGATGCTGGCTCGTCCGGCCTCGTATGGGCCGGTCTGAACGTCGTCGCCCGATGGCTCAGCGACAAGATGGTTGATTGATGGCCCCAACGCTCCCCGCAAGCAGGAGAATTCAAGGGCGCATCCGCGAAGCGCCAGCCTCGATATTGATTCGGTTTATAAATGAGTTTCTTCCCCCTTTGCGTGCGGGTTCAATTTCCGATTGGGCGGCATGTCAGGCGTTGACGACTTCACGAGGTAACCGTCAACAGTTGGGTTGACCGGGTCCCAACTCGCGACTATGCTCTCATGTGCCGATGAGGACGTCCGTTTTCACACTCTCTGTTCTTGGAGCTTTGCTCCTTGGTTTATCTTTCGCTATTCATGCGGAAGATTTACCAGAGACCCCGTACGAT
>Ga0210402_10003249_pt1 | contig 15316 bp, 16 predicted proteins | sample IncBWC7MmetaG_FD_161055 | JGI IMG/M metagenome (GOLD analysis project Ga0210402, IMG submission 161055) | Forest soil microbial communities from Barre Woods Harvard Forest LTER site, Petersham, Massachusetts, United States - Inc-BW-C-7-M | ecosystem: Environmental > Terrestrial > Soil >...
CTCAACCAAACGGCTTGCGATCATCACCAGCCCGATCCGTTAATGTGAAAATTGAATCCAACCTTGATGACCTGAACGGTCTGTTTCACGTCCACAACGCCGGTGAGGCCGCTGAACTGGTCGGTCATCAGAATGCCGCCGCTGCCGAATTTGTAAAAATCATATTCGACGTTCATGGACCAATGAGGCGTGAATGCCCAATCGACGCCGCCGCCGACGATCCAGCCGTAGCGATTGTCCGCCCCCTGAAAGTGAAATGGCCCGCTGCCTGCAAAGTCGCCGCCGCTGACGTCGTATTTGTCTCCGGCAACCGCAAAGCCGCCCCTGCCGTAAAGCAGAACGGTGTCGAAGGCATAGCCGACCCGCCCGGTCACGCTTGCAAGAAAGTCGTTGTTCGCCTGCACAAGCGCGAACTCACCGGGAAAGCCGGCCGGAAGACCGGCGAACGTGCTGCCGCGCATGGTCGTGCCGGAGACGGTACCTTCGATGCCGATGACGGCGTTGCCGGCGAACTGATAGTCACAGCCGATCTCGCCACCGATCACCGCACCGGTCGGGTTTGTGGTGACTGTGGTGATGCCAGCGGTTACCGGGCCTCCGCTGAGCGTATCCTGAACGAGCTGCACCGGATCGGTCATGTCCTTGCTGCCCCTGCCGCCGCCGACATGTGCGCCGAGATAACAGCCGGTCCAGGAAAATCGCGGAGCGACCGGCTCCGCCTTCACCGGCAGGTCGGCTGCAACCGCGCTTCCCGTCAGCATCACTAGAAGCGCTGCGGCTTGTGCAAAAGGATTTTTTCTCATCAGACCATCTCCGTATGCGGACGGATCCGCCTACATCGCAAACCATGCATGGAGGAACAGGGTGTTGTTGTTCGAGGCACCGACCGAGGTGCCGTTGAGCTTGTTGTAGAAGGTGTATTGCAGGCCGATCCTGGCGTTGAACCACGGCCATCCGACCATCTTGCTGGCGCTGAACGGGATGTAGGCGATCTCGGTTGTCCACCCGCTGGTGGCTGGCGTCAGAGGGACGCCGGTCACAGGATCGGTGCCGAACAGCCCGGCATCGGCGGTGCCCCACGCATTGAAATATTGCGCGGTGAAGACGACCCTGTTGTCGGCGCCGTAAGCAAATGACGCCTGCAGCTTAAGAGTGTTGAGCAGGTCAGTTGGATTCGTCGGGCCCAGACCATTGATAAAGCTCGCATCGAACCGTTGAAACTCGCGGATGTAGCTGCCGCGCAGCGTCAGCCACCAATTGTCGCCCTGGTATTGATATTGCGTGTCGAATCCGTAGTCGGTGAACACGTCACTTTGCGGAAACACCGCAGAGGAGAAGCTTTGAAAGCTGGTATCTACAAAGGGATGGACATTGAATTGCCCCCCGAACGCGCCGAGCATGAACGTGTTCCTGCCCCAGTGCGGCTCGATCGCGACACGCCAATAAGGCGCGATATTGCCGAGCTGACCGGGGGCGCCGAAGGGGTCCGTGCCCAGATTGTTCTGCGTGTTGAACGGAAGCGTTTTGTAGCCGGTGAACTCGAGGTAAAGCAGATCGTTGATCATGGTGTAGGCGCCGACACCGGCAACATGCGCGGCAAAGGCCCCCTCAATGGTCGTCCCTGGGTTTTGCGGGCCAAAAACGTTCGACACCGCGTATGGGAAGCTCCAGGCTGGCGTGGTGTTCCACAAATCCTGCACGGTCGGATTGTTGTTGGCGGTGATGCCGTAGACGATGTCGAGCGGACCGAAATGGGCCGTGTTGGCATAGCGGACGTCGGTATTGTCCCAGGTCCAGGTATGGCGGTCGAATGGATCGCCCGAGGGGCCAGGGCCAATTGCGTTGTAGGTCACTTGCGCGAAGGCGCCGATATTGTCGGTGATCGCGCCGCCCCAGAATGCGCTGAATGGCGACAGCACGACATTGTTGTTCTGGCTGTACGGGTCCGGCGGGGCGCCGATCAGGTCACCCAGGTTCGCCTGCGTATGCGTGAGGCCGACGACCGCCATCATGGAAATCGGCGGAACATACTCCTTGTCGGCATCGCTGGGTGCCGGAGCAGTAGGCAGCGTCTTCACATAGCCCATCATCTTGTCGTATTCGGCGCGCGCATCTCTTCCGCCCTGCGACGACCACGGCGTCGTGCGGAACGGTCCGCCGCCGGTGGTGTAACCGAGCAATTTGAAGCGCCGGCCGAATGGAGTAAGCGCGGGAAAATCGGTGTGGCAGGTGCCGCAGGGCTGACCGGTCTGGCGCGCGAAACTCGGAAGCGCTTGCGCCGGCGACGTCTGCTCGATCGTCAGCAGAATTGCGGCGACGGCAAAAGCCGCCATCACAGCGAATATCGCACCTCTACCGATTAATCGAATGATACGACCGACATCGCCCCGCATCGCGCGCTATCCCGCTTCCTTCAGCGCTTCGTGCCAAGACACGAACCCGACTCGAAAGCCGCTTACGGGAGTAACGATAGTCCATCAACGCGAAGCGCCGCCAAGGTAATAGATGCGGGCGAATCAGATTCATCGCAGGCGAGGCTTTTGTGCAACAATGGTTGCAGCGCAACAAACCAACGCGCGTCGAAACGCAATATTTCGCCGCTCGCCGAGATCAAGAAACTGGCAATATCGACGGTTTGTCCCCCATCTTCTGCCGAGTCGGTGACTTTATGAACCAGATTCGCGGAACTCTAATTGATCCGGATCAAACGGAGGCGGAAAAATTGAACTGGATCAGACTACCCGCCACGGCGTAACGTTGGCGATTATCAAAGGGGCGGGCAAATGCGAATTTCTACTGTACTACTGGTAGCGATATTCGGCGTCGCAACCTCCGCGGCGGCGCACGCGCAGGACAAGAACAAGGGCAAGGCCGACTTTTCGCCTCAGGAGCTTAAAGCCAAGGTCGATTATTGCAAGACCTGCCACGGCCTCTCGGGCCAGGGTTTTCGGGGATCGTATCCGATGCCGCGGCTTGCCGGACAACAGCCGGAATATCTCGTCAACCAGCTCGATGCCTTCATCGAGCGCAGACGCAACAATCCGGTGATGTTCAATGTCGCGCACGTGCTTAACCCGCAGATGGAGAAAGCGCTCGCCGATCAGTTCAAGGACCTCGACCCGAAACCGCTCGGCGGGGCGCCAAGGGACAACGTCGCCGAGGGCAAGAAGATCTATCAGGAAGGAATCCCGAAATCCGATATCCCGCCCTGCGCTTCCTGCCATGGGGATGACGCCAAAGGCCGCGACGCATTTCCGCGTCTCGCCGGCCAGCTTCACGATTACATCTATAGAAAGCTGACGAACTGGGACAAGGAACGGGGGCAGGACAAGGCAAAACCAGACAGCTCGGCGATCATGCAGCCGATTGCGCATAGCCTCAACGACGCGCAGATCAAGGCGGTCGCCGCCTATCTCAGCTATCTCGAATGACCCGCTTCGGGAGCCTGCGCCTGTAGCGTCCGCTCGATCGGCGCCGCCGATTGTTCTAGATCAAGGCGGTGGCCTGCGTCGTTGGACTATTCATTCATTTAACAAAGCAGGACAGTGACGATGAAAGATTCAAGCAAAATTTCTCGCCGCCAGGTGTTGACCGTCGCTGCCGGAGCGGCCGGGACAGTCGCTGGCGTGACGGCCATGGTTGGCGCATCGACGCCCGCGCAGGCAGCGAAAGCGTCGCAGAAGGCCGTCAAGTATCAGGACACCCCGAAGGGGGAGCAGCGTTGTGACAATTGCGCGCAGTTCGAACCCCCCTCCTCCTGCAAGACCGTCGATGGAACCGTCTCGCCTAGGGTTGGTGCATGGTCTACGCGAAGAAGCCGGAATAGAACTTCGGCATGCAACTCGACCACGCTCATTAAATTTTCCAATCCTTTTGGGAAGAAGTGCTGGAATTGGCGAGATACGGAACGGCGCGCGCATCCGCGTTTCATCGAAAGTAACGAGACAATCTGGGAGGCAGATGGCGGGGTTCGATCGGGATCAAATCAAGCTGCGGCCGAATTCTCACCCGGCGGCTAGGGCTTTTCCGGACATTGAGTCTCGCGGTTTCGTCACCTAACCGGGAAGGTTACAACGGAGTAGCAGGAAGCCTTCTATTTTAGCTGCACCTCGACGGTAGTTGTCTTCCCGTCGAACGCAAAAGGTCACCGGTCGAAATAATCCAGCGACACTGGCGAGCCAAGATCGACGCTCACGTCGAATGTTTCGCTGGCCGTGAAGGCTCCGGGCACAGTCCGTTTGACCGTCGTCCGCGCAGCGTCCTCGATGCTCAGGCCTCCGCTGGCGCGCCGGGTCTGGCAATCGCTGGCCGATGGCGTGAGCAATCTATACACCTCACGGACCTCGCAGGAATCGGGATCAAACTTGATCTGCGTCAACGGCATCCCTGTTGCAGGCGATACAGAAGCAGGTACTGGCCCGCTAAGCGGGGCTGATAGTCGACAGGAAGAAGTCCAAGGGTCCGTGATGTTGAACAGCCTCACAAAGATCGAACGAGATCCGAACTATCAGGAGCTCGTACGCCGCCGTTCGTCGCTAGGTTGGATGCTGTCGTTGATCATGCTGGTCATTTATTTCGGCTTCATCCTGCTCGTGGCCTACGCGCCCAAGTTTCTGGGAACGCGAATCGGTACCGGCGTGACGACGATCGGGATTCCGATCGGGTTGGCTGTCATCGTGCTCGCGTTCGTGCTGACCGGTATCTACGTAAGAAAGGCGAATTCCAGCTACGACGTGCTGATCCGCAAGATTGTTGAGGAAAACCGCTCATGAGGAAGCTTTTCTGGCTACTGGCAATCATGCTGGTAGGCGTGCCGACGCTTGCGCTCGCCGCAGGCACCATCGACAGCGGAGCCAAGCAGGCCACCAACTGGTCGGCTATTAGCATGTTCATCGGGTTCGTCTCCCTGACGCTGGTGATCACATATTGGGCGGCCAAGCGGACCGCGTCGGCCGCGGACTTCTACTCGGCCGGCGGCGGAATCACCGGCTTCCAGAACGGACTCGCGATCGCCGGCGACTACATGTCGGCAGCCTCGTTCCTCGGCATCTCGGGCCTCGTCTACACCTCCGGTTACGATGGCTTGATCTACTCGGTCGGTTGGCTCGTGGGCTGGCCGATCGTCACGTTTTTGATTGCTGAACAACTGCGCAATCTCGGCAAGTTCACGTTTGCCGATGTGACTTCATTTAGGCTCGGGCAGACCGACATCCGCATCCTGGCGGCATGCGGCTCGCTCGTCACCGTTGCGTTCTACCTGATCGCCCAGATGGTTGGCGCCGGGAAGCTGATTCAACTGCTGTTTGGCCTGGATTACTGGATTGCGGTCGTCCTGGTCGGCGGACTGATGATGATCTATGTGACCTTTGGTGGAATGAAAGCGACGACCTGGGTGCAGATCATCAAAGCGGCATTGTTGCTTTCGGGCGCAACATTTATGGCCGGAGCCGTTCTCTACAAGTATGGATTCAGCCCGGAAGCACTCTTCGCTAAGGCAACTGAGGTGCATCCTAAAAAGACCGCGATCATGGAACCGGGCAGCCTGATTTCCAACCCACTGTCGGCGATTTCGCTGGGCCTTGCTCTGATGTTCGGTACTGCCGGCCTTCCGCATATCCTTATGCGTTTTTTCACAGTGAAGGATGCACAGGCCGCGCGCAAATCAGTATTTTACGCGACGGGCTTCATTGGTTATTTCTATATCCTGACCTTCATCATTGGGTTCGGCGCAATCACCCTCGTGTCCACCGATCCCGCGTTTCTGGACAGCTCAATCTTGGAAAAGACCAAGAGTGGAATCGCCGCAATTAAGGGCGGCTCCAATATGGCCGCTATCCATCTGGCGGACGCGGTCGGCGGCAACCTGTTTCTTGGATTCATTTCTGCCGTGGCCTTTGCCACCATTCTGGCCGTGGTATCGGGTTTGGCACTTGCCGGCGCATCCTCCATTAGCCATGACCTCTACGGCATGGTGATCAAGGGCGGGAATGCAAACGAGCAGGACGAAATCCGCGTCTCAAAGATTGCGACATTGGTTCTGGGTGTCTTGGCAATCTTTCTTGGAATCGTTTTCGAGAACCAAAACGTCGCCTTTATGGTCGGCCTCGCTTTCGCCATCGCTGCGTCGTGCAATTTTCCGGTGCTTGTAGTGTCGATCTTCTGGAGGGGCTTAACAACGCGAGGCGCGCTGATCGGCGGATTCCTGGGTCTTATCAGCGCGGTTGTTGGCGTCGTTCTCTCTCCAGCAGTCTGGGAAGTTACACTAGGTTTTGCGAAAGGCTCGGCACCAGTGAAGCTGGACAATCCAGCCCTATTCTCGATGGCTCTCGCGTTTGCCGGCATTTGGCTGTTTTCCATCTTGGATCGGAGTAGACGTGCTGCAATCGACCGGGACGGCTTTGACGCTCAGTATGTCCGATGCCAGACTGGTATCGGCGCTTCTGCCGCCACGGCACATTAGAAACGCGGCTTTGGGGTTCGACGCCGTTTCGAGGGATAAGTGGGGAATGGTGAGCTTGTCGAGACCCGCAAGCCGATAGGTGGATTGCCACGCAACAGCGTGGCAAAGTGAACGGTGCATTACCGTTCGCTAGAGGGTAGCCTTTCGCTCATAGGCCGCATATGCCTTTGAAAGCTTCAACATGCCTAAGGCATTCGACCTCAACAATCCGCCTTTCGATCGTCTAACGCCGAACGAAGCCGAGACGTTGCGGGCGTCGCTCGATATTGCCTACTTTCGTCCGAACGAAGCAATCATAGCCCAAGACGTTCTTGCGAATGCTTTCTACGTCGTCATCAAGGGCACAGTCGAGGAGCGGGACGAAGCAGGTTTGCTAGCACTCCTCGGTCCAAACGACAGCTTCGACAGCCGCGCCCTCGTCCACGGCCAGGGCGGGCATGCGTTCGTCGCTCGCGAGGAGACGCTTTGCTATGTCATTCCAAAAACCGTTACGCTCAAACTAATTCAGACCAACCCCCGTTTTGCTGCGTTCTTTTACCGCGAAATCTCGCAAAAGCTGGACGAACTTGCGCGCGATGAGGAGACGCGGCGCTATGGTTCGTTGATGTACGCCAAGGTCGCCGAACTCTATCTACATCCCCCCACGTTCGTGGCTGTAAATGACACCATTGAAACTGCTGGTCACGTGATGCGCGAGGTCAACAGCAATGCTCTGTTCGTACGCGACGGCGAGCGTATCGGTATCATTACGGGGATGAGCCTGTCCAAAGCAACTGTTTTGCGACGTCAATCGATCCAGATGTCGGTGCGCGATCTTACAAATTTTGATATCGTGTCGGTACGGCTCGACGATTTCGTGTTCTCAGCGCTGTTGCTCATGACGAAATGCAACAAGCGGCGCCTCGCGGTACGGGATGACGAGCGGTTCGTCGGGATTCTCGAGGAGATCGACCTCTTGGGTTTCTTGGCCGGCAGCGCACAGATAGTGGCGGGCCGCATCGATCGCGCCTCAAGCCAAGAGGATTTGGTGGTCGCCTCGCGCGAAATCGAAGCACAAACGCGGGTGCTTCGACGCCAAGGCGTGAAGGTCGAGGTAATTGAAGAGATCGTTTCGGACCTCAACCGGCGCCTGCTGTCCAGGCTTTTCGAAATGGTCGCGCCGGCCGAGCTGCGCACTACGAGCTGCCTTATCGTCATGGGCAGTGAAGGACGCGGCGAACAGATCATGCGGACCGACCAGGATAACGGCATTATCCTGGCGGGCCCGGTCGAAGGCGAAACGCTCGATGCTTTCCGGAGGGAGTTCTCGGGTGCTCTCGAGAGCTTTGGTTTTCCGCCCTGTCCCGGCAACGTGATGGTGCGTAATCCGGCATGGTCCAAGCCGCTCCTTGAATATCTCGCGGATTTCCGACGTTGGATCGCACTGCCCGATGAGACCGCCCATATGAATGTGGCGATTATCTACGATGCGCAAGCGGTTGCGGGTAATGGGCAGTTGCTGGACAAAGCCAAGACGGCGCTTGTCGACTTGATCCGGGGTGAACAAGCTTTCCTGGCACACTTCGCGCGGGCTATCGACGCATTCGACACGCCGATCGGTCTATTTAACAACTTGGTTACCTCTGAAGGCGCAGGCGATGCCCTTGACCTGAAGAAGGGTGGCATATTCCCAATCGTACATGGCGTTCGCAGCATGGCCATTGCGCATGGCATACTTGAGAGGTCTACCGACAAGCGCATCGCGCGATTGCGTGATCTCGGAGTGTTGAAGACCGAGTTTACAAATGACTTGAGCCAGGCTTTCCGGTTCTTGCTGATGCTCCGTCTCGACGGACAGCTGGCCGCAGCGGCCGGCGCGTCAGGCACCCTCGTGAGGCCAGCGCAGCTATCAAGCATGGAGCGTCAGCTCCTGCGCGACGCACTCCACGTGGTCAAAGAGTTTCGCGATATCGTTCGCCACCACTTTAAACTTGGCACGTTCTAAAATGCTTCCTCGTGCGATTAAGCGCTTGCTCCATCAGGCCACGATCAGCGACCAATCGTACCGCTTCATGTTCAAGCGAGCGCCGGCAGACGAGGTCGTCGCGATAGATTGTGAGACGACCGGGCTCAAGGTGCGGACCGACGATATTGTCGCAATTGCGGCGATCAAGATCCACGGCAACCGGATATTGACGAGCGAATGTTTCGAAGCGGTCGCCCATCCCGACTCCGACATGCGGGCAGAAGCAATCAAGATCCATCGACTGCGTCGATCCGATGTCGAACAGGCGCCGATTGTCTGGCGGGTGATACCGGGCTTTCTGCATTTCATCGGCGCACGTCCTCTGGTCGGTTACTACGTCGATTTTGATATTGCGATGCTGAACAAGTACATCCTTCCCCTGGTTGGGATCGAGTTGCCCAACAAACGTATCGAGGTCTCGAGGCTGTACTACGATCGCAAATACAGCGACGCTCCGCCTGGTGCGGCGATCGATCTCTCGTTTTCCGCTATCCAACGAGACCTGAAAATCCCCGCCCTCACTCAGCACGATGCCTTCAATGACGCATTGATGACCGCAATGATGTTTGTAGAATTGCGCGACCTGAAAGAGCGCGGGGTTCGGATTGCGCGACAACGCACTTCCCCTGTTTTCAATCCAACCGGCGCGTAAATCTGGTTCGGTTGCCCGAAGAAGGATGGCTGCTGCCCAGCAGAGAGATTTAACGCCTGTGTTGCGTCGACCGGTTGAGCCGGCAACCCGCATAACGGACTCAAGTCGGACATCGCGCCATGTCTGCCTTGGGCCCAACTGCGGACTCATGCAGGGCAGCAATTGCACCTCCTATTTGATCATTTCGTCGGCGAGCGCCATTCTCTCCTTGGCCGCTATCGTCCTGTCTCTTGCCACCTGCGCTAGCACGAGGTCTTTATCGAGGGCGACCCCGCCAACTTGATTTAGATCAACACCAGCGCCCTCTTCGGGTTGCCGAATGCGAGCCAAAACGCTCTATAATGGAACACGATCTTCGCGCGTTTTGATTATCTCGGGTTCACCACCGCACGGGATCAAAGCGAATGCAATTGCGTTCCTCAGCTCGCGCAGGCGCCCCATGATTGCCCAACTCACTCGGAAAGAGCGACAATACGCGGTTCTCATCAGCCTTGTGGTCGCAATCTGCGGACTGGTGCTTGGCTTGGCAGGGCGCGACGATCCAATCGGCATTCACGGAGCGCTGATCTTTATCGCCGGCGTGCTCACGATCTTCCTCGTCGGCAGACATTATTACTCGCCGGAGCCGTCGGATGAGCGATTTGCCCGGTATTACGACGATCCCAGCAAGGCTGGCATCGTCCTGGCAATGGCCTGGGCCGTGTTCGGGCTTGCGGTCGGCGACTGGGTGGCGTGGCAACTGGTCTATCCAGACCTGACCTTTGGCGGCGGCTGGTCGAGCTTTGGCCGGATCCGCCCCGTCCACACCACATCCGTCATCTTCGGCTTCGGCGGCAACGGGCTGATCGCAACCTCGCTCTACGTGCTGCAGCGAACCTCGCGGGCGCGGCTGCCCGACCAGCTAAGCCCCTGGTTCGTGCTGATTGGCTACAACCTGTTCTGCCTGCTCGCCGTCACCGGCTACATGATGGGAATTACCCAATCGAAGGAATATGCGGAGCCTGAATGGTACGCGGACATCTGGCTGGTGGTCGTCTGGGTGGTGTATTTCCTGATCTATCTGCGGACACTGGCGCGCCGCAAGGAACCGCACATCTACGTCGCGAACTGGTACTACATGGCCTTCATCCTGGTCGTGGCAATCCTGCACATCGTCAACAACCTCGCCGTCCCTGTCTCCCTCGGCCACGCCAAGAGCTATTCCGCGTTTTCCGGCGTCCAGGACGCTATGACTCAATGGTGGTACGGCCACAATGCGGTGGCGTTCTTCCTGACCGCCGGCTTCCTCGGCATGATGTATTACTTCCTGCCCGTGCAATCGGGCCGGCCGATCTTCTCCTACCGGCTGTCGATCATCTCGTTCTGGGGCATCACCTTTCTCTATATGTGGGCGGGGTCGCATCACCTGCACTACACGGCGCTGCCGCAGTGGGTGCAGACGCTCGGCATGACCTTCTCGCTGATGCTGCTGGTGCCGTCCTGGGCTTCCGCCGGCAACGCGCTATTGACGCTTAACGGCGCCTGGCACAAGGTCCGTGACGACGCCACGCTGCGCTTCATGATGGTCGCCGCGGTGTTCTATGGCCTGACCACGTTCGAGGGATCGTTCATGGCGATCCGCACGGTCAATTCGCTCTCGCACTATACCGACTGGACCATCGGCCACGTTCATGCCGGCGCCCTGGGCTGGGTTGCGCTGATCACCTTCGGCTCGATCTACGCGTCCGTGCCCTGGCTCTGGAAGCAACGGAGCCTGTACTCGGCGAGACTCGTCGAAGCGCATTTCTGGCTCGCGCTGTCGGGGACCGTGATCTACGTCTTCGCGATGTGGAATTCCGGCATCATCCAGGGGCTGATGTGGCGGACCTATAATGAGAGCGGGACGCTCGCTTTTTCCTTCCTCGATTCCCTGATCGCGATGCATCCCTACTACATTGCCCGCGCCATCGGCGGACTGTTGTTCCTGATCGGCGCCTGCATCGGCGCCTACAACATCTGGATGACCATCAAGATACCGAGCCCGGCGGCGGCTCAAGCGGGCGACCTGCCGGAGCCAAAGCTTGCCGCGCAGCCGGCGGAGTAGACCGTCATGTCGATATTCGGATTTCACTATCGGCTGGAACGCAAGGCGATCGGCCTTGTCCTTGGGATCATCGTTGTGGCGAGCATCGGCGGCCTGGTCGAGATCGCGCCGCTGTTCACCATCCAGCAGACGGTCGAGGACGCACCCGACATGCGGCTCTACACGCCGCTCGAGCTCGCCGGCCGCAATATCTACATCCGCGAAGGCTGCTATGCCTGCCATTCACAGATGATCCGCACGCTGCGCGACGAGGTCGATCGTTACGGCCCCTACTCGCTCGCGGTGGAATCCAAATACGATCACCCGATGCTGTGGGGCTCCAAGCGAACCGGGCCGGATCTCGCGCGGATCGGAGAAAAATATTCCGACCAATGGCACGTCGCTCATCTCATCAATCCTCGCGACGTGGTGCCGGCGTCGGTCATGCCCGCCTATGATTGGCTGTTGGCCACCGAATTGCGCACTGACGACCTTCCCCTTCACCTGAAGGCGCAGCGTGCGGTCGGCGTGCCCTATACTGACGATATGATCGCCAACGCGTCGCTTGACGCGTACGGCCAGGCCAATCCTGACTCACCGCTGGCCGCGGGCGTGACCAACCGCTACGGCAAGGCGACCACGGTCCGGGCGTTCGACGGGCAGGCCGATCGATTGACAGAAATGGATGCGCTGGTCGCCTATTTGCAGGTTCTCGGTCGACTTACCGACGCGGCCTCCAAACCGATGGCACAGGCAGGAGCGGTCCAATGAACGTCGCACACGACTTCCTCGTCGCCATCTCCAAATCGTTCGGCCTGTTCTACCTGATCGCGCTGTCGGCCGCGGTTCTGGTCTACGCTTACTGGCCCTCCAACAAGCAGAGATTTGATCGCGCCGCTCAGTCCATCCTTGACGACGAGGATAAGCCATGGCGGTAGAGCAGCAGGACCGTGATAGCTACACCGGCTATCTCACGACTGGCCATGAATGGAACGGGATCAAGGAATTGAACACGCCGGTCCCGCGCGTGGTCTATTTCTTCCTGATGCTCGCTTTCCTGTTTTCCGTCGGCTACTGGGTGCTGATGCCGGCCTGGCCTTTGGGGGTGACCTACACCAAGGGCCTCCTTGGCATCGATCAACGCAACGTCGTTGCGGCGTCGCTGCGCGAAGCGGCTGCCGATCGCAGCGTCTGGACCAAGAAGATCGAGACCGAAAGCTTTGCCGCGGTCCAGTCCGATCCGAAAATGATGGCAATCGTGCGCGAGGACGGCCGCACCTTGTTCGGCGACAATTGCGCGGCCTGTCATGGCCACGATGCCAAAGGCGGCCCCGGCTTTCCGAACCTGACGACATCATCCTGGCTCTGGGGCGGCAAGCCGGAAGACATCTTCAATACCATCCGCGTCGGCATCAATTCCACGCACAAGGATACCCATGTGTCGCAGATGCCGGCGTTCGGACGCGACCAGATGCTGCCGGAAGCCGACGTCCTGAAAGCGGCCTCTTACGTCTATTCGCTCTCGCACCCGAACGCGAAAACCGTCGATTTTCAGAATGCGGAGGCCGGCAAGAAGATCTTCGCCGCCAACTGCGTCTCTTGTCATGGCGATGACGCCAAGGGCAATCCCGAACTCGGCGCGCCCAATCTGACCGACAAGTTCTGGATCTATGGCGGCGACCTAGAGACCATCGACACCACGATATGGGACGGCCGGCAGGGCCTCATGCCGACCTGGGAAGGCCGCCTGTCCGAACTCGATCGCAAGATCCTCACGCTCTATCTGCTCGACAAGCGGACGCCGACACCATGAACGAGCTCGGCATGTCTGATAAGCGACAACGCGCGAGACCAGTGATCAGCCTCTGGATCCTGCTCGCTGTTGCCGCCGCCGTTTTTATCACCGCCAATGCCCATCTGATCTATGTCGCGACCATGTCGCAGCCTGCCTGCCTCACGCATCTGAAGCAAGGCGAAGGCGATGCCACGCGCGGGCTGTTCAGCGCCGCGGAGTCGTCGTGTTCACCGCCGACGGCGGTCAATGCGGGTCATTCCTAAGCAGGGAGAAACGCCATGCCGGTGATCCCTCCGGTCGCATCGCCCCTTCCAATCCCCAATCGATGGACCCGGTCGCTGACGGACGGCGATCCGTTACTGTGGCTCGCCAAGGGTTGGCGAGATTTCATGACGCAGCCGGCGATGAGCATCGTTTACGGAGTGCTCATCTTCCTGATCTCGGTCGGCTTTGTCGGCAGCCTCGTCGCACTGGGGCGCGACTACATCCTGTTTCCGGCTTTCGCCGGCTTCATGGTGGTTGGCCCGATCCTGGCCGTTGGGCTGTATGAAAAGAGCCGCCGCATCGAGGCCGGTCGACCCTTGCAGTGGCGCAACCTCTTTTTCGTCAGGCCCCGCTCGGGTGGCCAGATCCTGTTCACCGGCGTGCTGCTCTGCTTATTGATGATGGTGTGGATGCGAGCCGCCGTTATCATTTACGCGCTGTTCTTCGGCCTATTGCCGTTCCCGGGTCTCAATCATATCGCGCCGATGCTCTTCACCACACGGACCGGCTGGGCGATGCTCGCAGTGGGGACCGCGGTCGGAGGATTGTTTGCGGCGTTCTCGTTCGGGATTAGCGCCTTTTCGATTCCCATGCTGCTCAACGAGGACGTCGATGCTTTCACCGCGATGGGCAGCAGCATGGCGCTGGTATGGAACAACCTGCGCGTCCTGCTGATCTGGGCGGCGATCGTGCTGTTGCTATTCCTGGCGAGCCTTGCGACAGGCATGCTCGGACTAACTGTGATCTATCCGCTGCTCGGACATGCCACCTGGCACGCTTATCGCGCCGTGCAACCGGCTGCCGCGTAGCGTGGCTCCGCGGTTGCGAAATGGAGCCGATCCCATGAGTTGCTGCGCACCCGGTGCCGGACTGTGTTTCGATGAAGTAGGCACCTCGACCGAGGAGCTCCTGCCTTCTAGCCGGACGCTGCGTGACGGGCTGCGTCGGACCGATGTTTCGGTGCCCGGCGGCGCCCAGCAAAAAATTGCGACGGCGCTCGGCGCTGCGGGAATGGTCCCATGATCGATTTCTTCTTTCTGATTCCGATTGCGATCGGGATGGCGCTGGTTGGCCTGGCCTCGTTCATGTGGACCCTGAGGAGTGGGCAATACGACGATCTCGAAGGCGCGGCACAGCGCATACTGTTCGAGGGCAATGAAGGACCCGTCCTTGAACAGAAACGTCCCACGCCGTCCACCGGCATCAAGTCGGAAGCCGAGGGTTCAGAATTCCCCAAACTGGGGAAAGCCCAGCGTTAGGTCGGCGCATCTGCATTTTCCGACTCGGCGAATGCATGGCCCCTTCGGGCGGGCGGGACGTATTGGGTGCAAGATGCGGTTCAGCGGCGTGATTAGTCCCGTCGAGGCATGCAAATAGAACGCGAACTGCCGCGCCACCTCGTCCGCTTAACCTTCAGAGCCGACGCCAGTCGTCGCCGTGTATTCGTCGGCATTGGGTCATCAACGGACCTTGGGTTGTTCAACAGAGACTTCCGCTTTTGCCCCGTGAACGGACATCGTCGGTCAGTCGGATCACTTCCGAAAAGTGCCAAACCCGGACATCAATCCCACTGCTACTCGATGACCTCGTCGGCGCGAGCGACCAGCGTGGATGGGGCGTCGACGCAGTTGGGTCATTCGCGCCCGTTCGGCCATACGTCAGCCATTTCCTGAGAAAGGCTAAGCTTGTCTCCTTCCCAGCACCATCGAGCCCACCAGGATTCGTGTCGATCACGTGCTGAACAGCCGAATCGCCAAGAAGACGAAATTGGGCCTCCCGTTTGGACAAATCGCGCGAGGAGAAGTGATCCGCGCAATTTTGTCTATTGAAGAGGCGAGCCCGTGACAAGGTCTCGGCCTTATTCGTCCTTCCATTTGATCGAGCAGCCAACAGGCGCCTTCTGATCAGCCGGCGCCACACCGGTAGTCGCAATGACACGCATGGCCTCGACAAGCTCTCGGGGCGCCCCTGCGCGGGGCGGAGTTGTACGTCCTTCGTCGAGCCGGCCGCGGTACTTGAGCTTGCGATCGGCGTTGTAACCGAAGAAGTCCGGCGTACAGACCGCCCCATACGCCCGC
>Ga0210402_10003250_pt1 | contig 15310 bp, 11 predicted proteins | sample IncBWC7MmetaG_FD_161055 | JGI IMG/M metagenome (GOLD analysis project Ga0210402, IMG submission 161055) | Forest soil microbial communities from Barre Woods Harvard Forest LTER site, Petersham, Massachusetts, United States - Inc-BW-C-7-M | ecosystem: Environmental > Terrestrial > Soil >...
CGGCAGCATGCGTCAGAAACTGCCTGCAGCGACCGCGGCAGTTCGCGCATTCCTTAACGGGTTCAATCCGGAAGACGAAACATTCCTCATGGCTGTCTCCTCGCGCCCGGAAAGCCTGCTCGGTTTCACGGACGATGCCGGAAGTCTCCAGAATCGGTTGATGGCCACCAGCGCCGCAGGCAGCACGGCGTTGATTGACACGGTGTATCTGGCGCTCAACCGGATGCGTTCGGCCCGCAATGCCCGTAAGGCCCTCTTCATCGTTTCCGACGGCATGGATAACAACAGCCGGTACTCGAAAGCCGAGTTGCTGCGCGCGGTTCAAGAGCGGGACGTGGAGATCCATACCATCGGTATGGCTGCCCGTTCGCCTGGCAAGAAGCCGGTTGAATTAGTGGAGGAGTCCCGTGGACTGGCTCTCATGACTGACCTTGCCGACCAAAGCGGCGGGCTGAATTTCACCGTGGTCAACGCGGAAGATATCCAGCCGGCAACAACCAAGATCGGTCAGGCAATCCGGGACCAGTATGTGGTTGGGTATCGTCCCGCCAGCCAGCAAAACCCGGGTAAGTGGCGCTCTATTCAGGTTAAGGTGACCGTTCCGCAACTGCGGGCTTATGCCCGCAAGGGTTACTACGCAAACTGACGCACGCCAACTGAGGCACTACGCGAACTGACGCACTACCCAAACTGCCGCTTTAGTTTAGCTGACAACGGGGCGGCAGTGTTGCGTCTGATTTGAGAGCGCGCTTCACGAATGCCGGGCCACGTAAATGAGCAAGCTGAAAATGACTGCCGGTACAGCGAGCAGCGCCCCGTAGAAAGCGACCTTCCGAGGCAGCGGCTCGGAGCGCCAGCCGGAAGCCCGCAACTCCTCGCGCGGCGCCACCGCCACCTTTTCCGGATGCTCCAGATCCCGTGCCAACTCGCTGGCCTTGGCATAGCGATGGGCCGGGTCGCGCTCCAGTGAGCGATAGATGGTCTCCTGCAATTCCGGAGAGATGGTGGGGTCCAGTTCGCGCGGCGGAATGGGATTGTTCTTGAGGCGGCTGTTCATGACGGCCAGGGGAGTCTCACCCTGGAAGGGGGTCTTTCCCGTCAGCATTTCGTAGAGCATGATTCCCAGCGCAAAGATATCGCTGCGGCCGTCCCCGCGTTTGCCGTTGACCTGTTCCGGGGAGATGTATTCGGGCGTTCCCATGAGCTGCGAGAACTTGCCATAGGTAAGCCGCCGCGCTCCGGTTCTAGCGGCGATGCCGAAATCGATCAACTTGACCCGATCCTGGGCGTCCACCATGACGTTTTCGGGCTTCAAGTCCCGATGCGCCACACCGTGGCTGTGAATGTAGTCGAGGGCGCCCGAAATAGCGGTTGCGACGCGGATGGCACGCTCCCGCGGCAGTGTCTGCTCCACCGTGAGGATCTCGCGGAGCAAGCGCCCTTCCACCCACTCCATGGCCATGTAGACCCGGCCCTGCGACTCGTCCGGCAGCACCTTCATCACGCCGGGATGAGACATTTCCCGGCCGATCTGCGCCTCCCGCTGGAAGCGTTCGAAGAAGACCGGATCGCACTCCATCTCCGGGTGCGGCACTTTGATGGCGACGGTCTGGTTCGTCCTCAAATCGGTGGCTCGAAAAATGGTGGCCATGCCGCTGACTGCAACCACGGAGTCAATGCGAAAGTGGTCAAGATGGTCGCCTGGATGAAGAGAAGTCATAGTTGGGATCTTTCGATGCCTATTCTGAAACTACAAGACAACCCATAAAAAATGCGTAAGTATTTGCTTAGGATTTCGCAATGACACGGCAGTCTATGGAATTTCAACTGAATCTTTATGCCTTTTTCATGCCGCTCTCCGTACTGTTGAACAATTGCGATGCGGCACGCCGCCAAAGTCCGGCATGCCGGTGCACAGGTTGCACCGGGTGTACTTGCGATTGCAGCGGTGACGCTTGTCTGCTATGGGCTTCACCTTGATCTGACCATACCGGCTCTCTTGTTCCTGTTAGTGGTGATGCTGCAATCGCTGGCGGGGACCTTTGTCTCCACTGCCGTTACTTCCCTGATCGCAGTTGGCTGCCTGGATTACTTCTTCGTTCCGCCGGTGCTCCACTGGGACATCGACGACCCTCATGACGCCGTGGCGCTGGTTGTCTATCTGGCTACGAGTTTGATCATTACGCGCCTGGCCTCCAAAGCGCGTCTGGAGGCTCTGACGGCGGAGGCGAAACGGCAAGACCTGGCCCGCCTTTATGACACCGCCTGGCGGTTGATGTCGGTGGAGCCGGAAGATGCCTCGGCCCTGGAATCGGTGCGCATATTCCGCGAAGTCTTCGACATACCGGCCGTCAGCCTCTTCAATTCATCTACAGGGCAGACCGACGTCTGCGGTGAGTCAATCCATGGCTTGGCGGAAAAGACCAAAGACGCGGCGTTACTGGGGCATGATGTGGAAGAAGCCGAACTGGGAATCTCGATCCGCCTGATGAAAGTTGCCGGCAAGACGTTGGGCGCGGTGGGGTTCAAGGGCTTAGCCGGGTCCGATTCGGTTGCGGGCCACCTGGCGATGCTGGCCGCGGCCACGCTGGAGAGATCGCGGTCATTTCAAGCCGCCAGCGCCGCTTCCGCTGCGACCCAGGCGGAAGTGCTTCGAACGGCCATAGTGGACGCATTCGCTCACCAGTTCAATACGCCGCTGGCGGCAATCCTGACCGCGGCCGGCGGCCTCAGGGAAGCCGGACCGTTGGCATCCGAACAACTGGAACTGGCGGAGATGATCGAAAGCGAGGCGCTTCGTCTGGGCCGGCTAACTGCTCGATTACTGCAAACCGCGCGCCTGGATCGAGACGAGGTTCAGCCAAGGTTGGAGCCAACCGATCTGAGCGCCCTGGTTGCCCACATGGTGGATCAATGCAGCGCCGAAGGACAGTCCATCTCTCTGGTAGTACCGGAAAGGCCGGCGGAAGTGGCTTCCGACCGGGAGTTGCTGGCCCTGGCGCTGGTCCAATTGTTGGACAACGCATTCAAGTACGCCGCCGAGAGCGGCCCCGTTGAAGTCCACCTGGAATCAGCCGAGGAAACCGCTTCGATCCGGGTGACCAACCACGGAGCGTGCATCGCGCCCGACGAGCACGAGCGGATCTTCGACCGATGCTACCGTGGCGTAGCCTGCCGCAGGGCGCCTGGAACCGGGTTGGGCTTATACGTGGCCCGAAAAATCCTAATCGCTCATGGCGGCAACTTGTACCTGGAGGACGATGGCTGCACCAGCAATGCCGCGACCTTCCGTGTGACGCTGCCGATTCTGAAAACGGAGACGCGACATGCCCGCAAGGCCAGTTAAGATTCTGGTAGTAGACGATGAGCCGGCCATGCGGCGCGCCCTGCGAGCGTCGCTAACTGCCAGCGGCTATCTGGTGGAAGAGGCCCGTGACGGCGAACAGGCCATTGCCATGGTCCAGCGCCAACCCATTGACGTGGTGCTCCTGGACATCCACATGCCCGGAATAGGCGGCCTGGAAACCTGCCGGCGCATCCGGCCGCTGGCGCCCCAAGCCGGGATTATTATGATCACGGTCACGGACCACGTGGACCAGAAGGTACAAACTCTGGAAGCCGGGGCCGATGACTACGTCACCAAGCCATTTCTGTTCCGCGAACTGCTGGCGCGGTTGCACGCGCTGCTTCGCCGGACAGGTTCGGGTCTGTCGCCCACCGCGCCGGTCCTTCGCGCCGGCGAACTCGAATTGGACATCAAACGCCGCATCCTCAAGAAGGCGGGAGCCGAAGTTCACTTATCGCCAACGGAGTTCGATCTTCTGTCGATCCTGATGCAGAACCAGGGTACTCCGATAGAGCACTCCCGACTGTTGCGCGCGATCTGGGGACCGGAGTACGGCGCTGAGTTGGAATACCTGCGGACCTATATCAGGCTGCTCCGTAAGAAGATCGAAACCAATCCAGCTAATCCGGAATACATTCTCACGGAGCCCTGGGTCGGATACCGGTTCCGCGACCCGTCCAGCACTGAGGTGACTGACACTAACGGGACTGACACTGCCGCCGCTGACACTTATGCGAAACCGGCCTAAGAGGGATGACTAAGTACACTGTTTCTCAAATACGGTCTCGTATCTCGGGAAGAACGCTCCCTAACGGTCGCGGCTCTGATCGGAGCCGCGCGCGTCAGCAAGCGGTTTCTCGATACTTTAGCGAACTTCTGAAACGGTGCACTGAACGACAGGAGGCGGCACGATGAACATCGCAGAAATGAGAATTAGCGCGCTGCGCAGCGCGATTCAGACGAATCGGGTCAGCTTCCCGGGGCAGACGCCATGCTTCAACCGATCGCGTGCCGACATCCAGTGGCGCCTGGTACAACTCTACTTTGTTCGGGGCTGGAGTTGCATCCAACTGGCTCGGAGATACAACCTCACCCGCCAACGAATCGAGCAACTCCTGGCCGAGTGGGTGGATTGCGCCTCCACGCTCGGTTATCTGCAGGAGATTCCCGCGTTTGTGGACATCGGCGTCGAGATCAGCGCAAACTGGCGGGCCATTTCAGCCATCGCCAACGAAGGCGGGCCGCTGATAGCAGGCGAGGGAACGGGATTCGCGCCCGTAGGTTACCCGGTCGACACAGTTCGCCCTGCGCAGACCGGCGGGTAAACCCGACGCGATCGGTCTCCAGCGACTCCCTCAGTTTTTCCCGAAAGGCCCGGACGGCGGGCTCTTCTTGATCGTGATGCTTCCGCGGCCCATGCGCAGTTGGATCCGCCGCAGCGGCGCCTGGCTGGCGTACGCGAAGTGAGTGCCCAGCAGGAAACGGTTACGACCCTTGCCTGAAAAATCGGAAGAAACGCTGCCCACTCTGGTGCTGGCGTCGATCGAGTATGGGCCTGCGTCCGGCAGCATCACGATCATGTCGCCCGTGTGGCTGTGCACCTCGATGTCTCCGGTCACGTCGCTCACCCATACGTAGCCGTTATCGTGGTGAACCGTCAACCGCGAGTCGCGCGGCACATGGACCCTATACTCAACCGTGACGCCGCGCTTGTTGTCCGGCAACAGGGGTTTGGTAATGACGATGACGCCCGAAGGAAGGACGGAGCTGAAAAGGCTGTTGCGGACCGGCAGCGTCGTCGAAATCGCGAACTCTTTGTCGGATCGCCGCTCGGTGGCCACGCGGACCTGGTCGAAGGGACGCTCGGCCTTCTCCTTCTGCTCGGGCTCGTAGAAACGATCGGTCGATTTGGTGACGGTGACCTCAACCGCCGGTTCATCCCAACCTTCCACAGTCAGGTAGCCGTACGAATTTTCCAGCCGAATGGTGCCGCCCGGCAGGAAGTTCACCCGCTCCGTCCTGGTTACTTCAAATGACTGCTTGGGTGCTTTCTCCTTGGGTTCATCCGCCCCGGGCAAAGGCAGTGCGGCTCCCAGCACGCTCCACCCCAATAAGCCCGCTGCCAGTCTGTTTGTCATACCCCGAACTCCTTTTGAATACTGCGCGCCTCGCTCACCATTTTCCGGTACCGCCGCGCCAGTTCGGTGATCCAGCCCCGTTCGCGGCGTTTGATGGCATCCTGGTGAATTAAGTCCCGGCCGATGCCCAGCGCCACTGCACCCGCCCGAATGAAATCCACTGCGTTGGTTTGATTCACTCCGCCCGAAGCAATCATCGGGACGTCCGAAAAGGGCCCCTTGAGAGCGCGGATGTAGCTGGGGCCGCCGTTGGCCGCGCACGGAAAGACCTTCACGAAATCGGAACCGGCTTTCCAGGCGGCCGTTACCTCGGTGGGCGTCAAGGCGCCCGGCAACACCACCACCCCGCGGCCCAATGCAAAGTTGACGATCTCAAGATCCAGTCCCGGCGTGGTCAGGAAAGCCGCTCCCGCATCCAGGCAGCGGCGCGCCGTTTCCACATGAAACAACGTGCCGGCGCCCACCAGAATGCCGGGATTCTGATGTGTCAGGTGGCGAATGACCTCGACCGCGCCTGGAACGGACATAGTCACTTCGACAATCGGGATGGCGCCTTCGCAGACCGCTTCCGCGGCAAATAACGCATCCTCGGCGGAGTACAGCCGTACCGCCGGGATAATTCCGATCTCCTCAATACGGGCGCGAACCTCTTCTCTCGTCATAAGATCGTTCTGGTGCAACGCACTGGATAAACGGATGTAGATGCCGGGATCGAAAACCCGCTTGCTGACGCGCGCGGCTCCGATTCAAGGCAGGTCCCGGGTTCCCACCGCCTGGCGAAGCTGCTCGACGGAAGTCAGATAAGATGCCACCGCCTGCCGGTAGGCCAGTTGGGTGACACGATAGCTGCGCTCAGCGTCCAGGAAATCGAGCAGGGCCAGGGCGCCGCGCCGGTAGGCATATTCGCTGATATCGTGGCTCTTTTGCGCCACCTCCAGATAGCCGGATCGGAAGAGCTGGGCAATCTGGGCGCTCTCCTGCAGCCCCTCGTACGCGTCTTTCACGTCCGTCAGCACCTGCCCGCCGGCCGCTTTCTGCTGCTCCTCCGCCTGCCGGATGGCAACGCGGGTCTGCGCAATATTGCCCTGGTTACGGTCAAACACCGCCAGTGGAATACTGAACGACCAGGTGGCGGCATTCAAACCGTTGACGTGCGAGTAATTGGCCGAGATGGTGGGGTCCTGCTTTCCATTCGCCTTAGCCAGCGCATATTGGTTGTTGGCGGCGGTAATGCCCAACACCGCGGCGCGCAGATCCGGCCGGCTCTGCAGGGCTTTGGCCTGCAATCCTTCCAGAGTCACCGCCAGCGGCCGGTATTCGAACTCGCCCGCGACGTCGTACCCGGCAGGTACCGACTCGTAACCCAATTGTTGCCGGAGGTCCGACAGCGCCTGGGCCCTGGCGTATAACGCCTGTTGAACGTCGGTTTGAAATTGCAGCAACTGCAGCTTGATCTTCAGGTAGTCGTTCTCACTCATGCCGCCATCCTTGAATCGGATGGCGCTGATGTCCACCGTGTCCTGAAAGCTTTTCAGATCCTGATGCGCCAGCTCCAGCGTCGATTCCGCCAGTTGGACATTGACGAAGAGAGAGCCAACCTGAAACGCGATTGTGCGCTCGTTGTCGGCCACCTGCGAGCGCGTTACAGCGGTGGTGCTCCTGGCTGCTTCCAGGCGGCGCGCCCGCTTCTTGCCGCGTTCAATCAGGTAACTCAAACCAATGTCGCCCTCGGTCGAAGCCTGCAGATACTCCGCCACAGTCTGGCCTTGCGGGCGGCTGAAGACCGGCAGGTATTCCCAATCGGTGAATAACGTCGGATTGGGGCGCAGATTGGCGGTGATTTCCGCCGCCTGGTTTTGTTGAATGGTGGTCCGGGCCGCCTGCAAGGTGTGGTTATGCCGGAGCGCCATTTGGATGGCTTGCTCCAGCGTAATCTTGACGGGTCCCTGCTGCGCGAAGGCTGAATCCGCCAGCACCAGGCTGCTGAACACCACAGCGGCCGCCAAAATAATCCGGATGTTATTCATTAGCCCTCGAAAGAACCTTCCGGTTGGGGAAGTTGATCGCCGTCCCGCGCGATCCAGACATAGAACGTGGGTAACAGAACAATGCTCAGCAGCAGATCGGAAATCAAACCCCCTACAATGACAATTGCAAAGGGCCGCTGCGAATCGGAACCTATCTCATGCGAAAGCGCCGCCGGCAGGAGTCCAAGAGTTGCCACCAGCATGGTCATCAGGATGGGACGAAGCCTCAGTACTGCGCCTTCCACCGCGGCATCGTCGATCGAGTGGCCTCTGGCCCTGAGCTGGTTAATGTATTCGAGCATGATGACTCCGGTTTGAACCGAGACGCCGAAAAGCGCCAACATGCCGACGCCCGAGGACACGCTAAGATAAGTTCCGGTAACCACGAGAGCCAGCAGGCCGCCGACGCGAGCCATGCCGACGTTCAACAGAATGAGCAGCGACCATTTGAAAGAGCGGAACATGGTGTAGAGGATGATAAAGATGACCAGGATGGTTAACGGGACGACGACGGCCAGGCGCGCTTCGGCCCGCTTCTCACTCTCGTATTCGCCCGACCACTCGACGCGATAGCCCGGCGGCATCTTCACCTTGTCTTTGATCCGTTGTATGGCGTCTTCCACCGTGGTCCCCAGATCCCGGCCTCTCACGTTAAAAGTTACCGCCACATAGCGGGTGTTGCCTTCCCGGTAGATATCGTAGGCGCCATCCTTAACTTCGACTTTCGTCAATTGGGCCAGAGACACCCGCTCTCCGGTAGGGGAAACCAGGCGAACATTCTCGATGGCCTTGGCGGTATTGCGATAAGGCGCCTGGTAGCGCACCACCACGTCGTACCGCTGCTCGCCGATCAGCACCTGGCTCACCGCATTGCCGCCCACCGCCGTCTGGATGGCGTCTTGTATGTCTGTCACGTTGATTCCAAAACGGGCGGCCTGGCGGCGGTCAATGGTTAAATCGAGATTCGGCTGGCCAAAATCGCGCAACAGCTTAACGTCGTGCAGCCCGGGCACGCGCTCCATGACGGCACTCACTTCTTCGCCCTTCTGCTCCAGTGTTTTCAAGTCGCTGCCGAACACCTTGAGCGCGAGTTGGCCTTTGGTGCCGGTGAGCGTCTCTCCGACGTTGTCTTCAATCGGTTGTGAGAAGTTCCAGATCGCCCCCGGATATTTTTGCACCGCGCGATTCATGGCCGCAATCAATTCATCCTTGTTTCGATGAAAAACCGGCCGCCACTCCTCCTTCGGCTTCAAGTCGACGAAATACTCCGTGTTGCCGAATCCCCCGGTGTCGGTTCCATCGTCGGGCCGGCCGACTTCCGAAACTACTTTGCTCACTTCCGGAAAGGCTGCGAAAACATAGCGCTCGTTGGTGGTGAATTTTTCCCCCTCCGAAAGGCTGGTGCTATTTGCCAGGGTGCCCCGCGCCCAGATAGCGCCTTCATCCAGGTGCGGCAGGAATTCCGCGCCAATCACGCCGCCAAAGCCTAAATACAGCGTCCCCGCAACGGAAATCAGCGCCACGCACGCGACCACCCAACGATGGTGAACGGCCCAGCGCAATCGCCGGCGATAGCGCTCCGTCAGATAATCCATCACCAGGTTGCGCCGCTCCCGAAGGCCCTTGCGAAAAAATGTGGCCGCCAGCACGGGAGCGATGAGGATGGAAAAAGTCATGGCGCCGAGAAGGGCAAAAGCCACCGTCCAGGCCATGGGCCGGAACAACCGGCCTTCCACGCGCTGCAGCGTGAAGATGGGCATGTAGGCGGTGATGATGATGGCGATAGCGTAAAAGACCGGCCGTTGCACTTCATGGCAAGCCTCGCGGATGATCTCTGCGGTGGTTTTCGGAGGCCCGGCGCTGGAGTTGCGGCGGTGGCTCAGGTGGCGCATGATGTTTTCCAGCATGACCACCGCTCCATCCACCACCATGCCGAAATCCAATGCGCCTAGTGAAAGCAGATTCGCCGGGATGTGGCTCAAATCCAGCCAAATGGATGCAAAGAGCAGAGAGAACGGAATGGTGAGCGCGACAATCAGAGCGGCGCGAGCATTGAGAAGAAACAGGAAAAGGATGACGCTGACCAGAATCATGCCTTCTTCCAGGTTATGCATCACTGTGTGCAAGGTGTAATGCAGCAGATCGCTGCGATCCAGCATGGGAATCACCTTCACGCCGGGCGGCAGGATGCCGTTGTTGAGCTGTTCCACCTTCCTGTGAATGGCGGCGAGCGTGGGCTCCTCTTCCGCGCCCTTGCGCATCAGCACGATGCCCTGGATAACGTCCGGCTCGTCTACAATGCGCCCATCCTGCATGTGGTTTGCCCGCGCCATATGGCCGAGGCGGATCTTCGGACCCTGACTCACTTCCGCTATGTCCTTTACCCGGAGAGCGGTTCCGGTCTGAGTCTTCAGGACGGTGTCTTCGATGTCGTGCACGTTGGTGAAGAGCCCGAGCGTGCGAACGTTCATCTGTTGCAGGCCTACTTCCACAAAGCTGCCGCCGGCATTGATATTGTTATTGGTGAGCTGCTGCTCCACCTGGCTGATGCTCAACCCATAGGAAACTAGCTTGCTGGGGTCGACGCGCACCTGGTACTCGCGCACCGTGCCGCCGAAGTCGGAGACGTCTACTACATTGTCAACCGACTTGAATTCCTTGAGGAGCGTCCAGTCTTCGATCGACCTTAGTTCCATCAGGTCGTACCGGGGATTGGTGCTTCTTACCGTGTACCAATAGATCTGGCCTACCGTGCTCCAGTCCGTTCCGATCGAAGGCTGAAGTCCTTGCGGCAGGCTGGCCTGAGTGAGCCGTTCGAGGACCTTTTGCCGGTTCCAGTCGTTCACCGAGCTGTCGTCGAAGATCATGATCACGAAAGACAGGCCGAAAATGGACTCGGACCGCAGATAGGTCAGGTGAGGAATTCCGTTCATTTGAATTTCGACCGGAATCGTCACCTGCTGTTCCACTTCTTCGGCGGAACGGCCCGGCCATTGGGTAATCACCGTAACGTAGTTGTCGGCGATATCGGGATAGGCCTCCACCGGTAGGTTGTGAAACGAGATAGCCCCCCAGCCGAGCAACAAGACGGCGATGGCCAACACCACAAACCTGTTGTTGAGCGCAAAGTCTACGAGAGCGCGAATCATTTCCTGTTTCCTGTCGTGTTGCTGGTTCGTGTTGCTGGTGCGCTGGCTGTTTCCGCGGAGCCCGAGGTCAGACTTTCGTCACTGATTGAGCACGTGGTCCAGGACCAGCGCGTTCGTCACCACTTGTTGACCCGGCCCCATTCCGGACTTGATCTCCTGCATGTTCACGTTGTCCGCCAGCAGGTCGCCACTGACCACCTCCAGGCGGCGAAACTTCTGGTCGGGCGCCGGAACGAAGACAAAGTCGCGATCGTGCATGTGCATGACGGCGGAGGCCGGGACAATGGTGTGCATCTCCCTGGTTTGACCGCGGAAGGTGGCTCTTACAAACATGCCGACCCGCATGATTCCAGGATTCTGAACTTCAATCCGAACCTTGGCCGTGCGAATCGTGGGATCGAGGACGGCTCCAATGTTGCCCACCCTTCCCTTGAACACTCGGTCGGGATAGGCATTCAGACGGATTTCCGCGATATCGCCTATCCGGACACTGGCGAGGTCATTCTCGTACACGTCGCAGACCACCCAGACGTTCGACAAGTCGGAAATGGTAAACGGATTCGGAGTCCCGAAGGCCTGAATCCCGGAAGCATTGGTGATCTGTTGGTCGGTAATCACCCCCGAGGAGGGCGCGAAGACATCCACCATGGCGTTGGGCCGGTCGGGGTCGTTGCCCAGCAGCCGTAAATGTTCGGCCATGGTTTCGATATCAATTTTGGCCTTGGCCTCGGTGTCTTGCGCGACCTGAAGATCGTTTAAAGCGATGGCGCCGTGGCTATATAGATCTTGCGCGCGTTCCAACTGGATGCGCGTGAGGGTCTCGTCAGCCAGAGCCTTCCGGTAGTTGGAAAAGCCGCCCGCCACATCGTCGCTGCGCACAGTGAACAACAATTGATCCTTGTGCACGGTGTCGCCGAGACGAGCGTGAATCGCCATGACGCGGCCGGAAGCCAGGGAGACGACCGGCACGTTCCGCGTAACGTCGGGCGTCACAGAGCCGGTAACTACCAACTCCGAAACCGTGGGGCGCGCCGTTGCCGTGGCCAACGGAAACTGTTCCGGATGGTCCACCTTGAACAGCGTGGCGTCCCCGGCGAAAACGACGCCGGCGGAAGGGGGTTCTTCCGCCCTTGTATCTCCGTGCGCATTGGTGCACCCGGCAAGAGTCAGCAGTGATGCGATAGAGACAAGCAGCGAACCAATTACCAAAGTCCTATTGTTCATAATTCAATCCATTCCGCTGGAGGCGCGTCAAATTGTCGAGTCATTCAAGAATATGCCCTTGGGCATGAGGACGGCATAAAGCACGAATCAATAATGCGATTAGTTGCCCATAAAAATGTTTATTTGCATTGCATCCCTAAGCCGGTTCCCGAAACCGGTACCCAAAGTGAAGCTCCGTAAGCAAGTACTCCGGAGCCGATGGGTCGGCCTCCAGTTTCTTCCGCAACTGATGCATGAACGTCCGCAAATACTCCAGCTCTCCGCCATATTCCGGTCCCCAAACCGCGTGCAAAAGCTTGGCGTGCGCCAGTGGCAAACCTGGCCGGCCCATCAGATAGTGCAATAAGTCGAATTCTTTGGGCGTCAACCGCAACAAGGCGCCGGCTTTGCGCACGGTGCGGCGCGCCGGGTCCAACTCAATCTCGCCGATCGCAATCGGCGCTTCGGTGTCCGGCGCCCTCGCGGTGGAACGCCTGACGGCTGATCTCAACCGCGCGGCTAGCTCCGGGATTGAAAAAGGCTTGGTGATGTAGTCGTCAGCCCCCGCGTCCAGCGCCTCAATCATGTCCGCTTCCTTGTCGCGAACCGTCAGCATAAGGATTTGCAGCCGCGGCGCTCTATTCCGAATCTTCCGGCACGTTTCAATTCCTCCCATGCCCGGCATGTTCACATCCAGAAGAACCACTTCGAAACGGCGGATCTCCAACTCCTTCAAAGCCTGTTCGCCATTGCTTGCCTCGGCCACGGAAAAACCCAACGCGTCCAGGGTAATCCGCAGCACCCGCCGCAGTTCCGCGTCGTCGTCCGTAATCAGGATGCTGGGATTAGCGGCAGGCATCGCTTCTCTCATTGGCGGCCGCCGGCCACCGGCAGGGAGATGGAAAACGAAGTCCCGTAGCCCGGTTCGCCCTCCGCCCACACACTGCCTTGGTGCGCTTCCACAATCTTCTTGACAACCGACAGCCCCAACCCGGTGCCCGCCGGCATGTGCTGCGTATCCTGCGCCCGGTAGAAGCGTTCAAAAATACGCTCGCGGTCGTTCGCCGCCACTACCAGACCCTTGTTCCGCACCGTGAGCACCACCTCCAGGTCCGTGATTGCGAATTGAACGTGGATCGGCGATCCGGGTTCCGAATACTTGAGCGCGTTATCCATAAGCTGCGCCACCGAGGTTACAATCAATTCCCGGTCGGCGAACACGGGCGCCTCTTCTCCGGGCACGCTCACATGGAAGCGCTCGCGATCCGCAGCCTGTTCCAGTGTTTGGATGGCTGCACCAGTCATACCTGAAAAACGCTGCGGCTCCCGGTGGAGGTTGAAACCGGAGCCATCCAGCGCCGCCGATCTGAGCAGGCGCGATGCCAGGTGGTCCAGTTTGCGCACTTGTTGGTCGATCACATTTACCAGGTCGGCTTGCAGCTCGGACAAACCACCCACGGCCAGCAGACCGGAACTGGCCGTTCGCGCCACCGTCAAAGGTGTCTTAAAGTCGTGCGCCAGTGCATCCAGCACGGCCGTTCGAAGTTGTTCGGTCTGGCGCGCTGCCTGCGCCCGGAACTCCCTCTGCCGCACGCGCACCCGTTCCAAGGCGATTCCGCAAAGCGACGCCAGTGCCGTAGCGGCTAGCTTAGGCATTTCCGTGCCGGTTAAGGCCAGCCCGCCGACTGTCCGCGTGCCCAGGCGAAGCGCGCAATACCAGCTCCGCGTTCCCGCGTTGTAAGTGTCGGCACTCATGAGATAAGCGTCCCGTGTACGTTGTTCCGCCCCCGGCAGGTCTTCGCCGCTCTGAAAAGTGGCACTGGAGCCGGCATCAAACAAGTGGACAGCCTGCAGATCGAAGATTTCCCGGATCAGCGTTGCGATCGGCTGGCCTGGTTCGCGGCTGCTATCCAGCAGCAGAATCCGCCGCGACGTTTCGTATAGCCGTTCCATATCGTGCTGACCCGCGATGGCTTCCAGCGCCTGTAGGCGGGCTCTTAGTGAGAGCCTGCTGATCACCAGTGCCGTAAACTCAAAAGCGCCGAGCGCCACCCAGTTTGCCGGACTGTTTACAAAACTGAATAGCGGCGGAACAAAGAAATAGTTAAGTGAAGTAACAGCGGCTACTGAGACCACGGTCGCCTGCAGGAATCCGCCGTACAGGGCCGCTAAGACCACCAGGACCAGAAAGAGAAACCCGGTAAACGCAAAACCCTGGCCGAAGCGGAACGATACCCAGGTGCAAGCGCCGACTCCGGCCAGAGCAAGGCAGCCGGGTAGTGCATGGGCGGCCGCGGACCGAATCGGAAAGCTGCGGGGCAGCAATGAAGCTGCCCCATTCCACTTACCCATAGGGTTTGCCAGATCTAGAATTTGACCATAACGCCGACGCTAAAGGTCATCTGGCCGTGTCGCAGATCGGGGAACCAGACACTGCCCGGTCCACCGCAATTGGTGTAAGCTGTGGCCAAGTCGCTGGTCCCAGCCGATCCGCCGTTGGCGCAGACGTATTGCCCGGGCGCCCCGGTGTTTCCGCCAGGAGGTGTAATCCCGCCGCGGCCCGTCCAATACGGCACATCGGAGTGCCGGTACCCGGCTTCCGTCCACCAGGTAATGTACTGTTTCGGCATGTATTGGAGTGTGATGGTACTATCCCACATGTGGGCCTTGTCGCCCGGATTGGCCGTGAAGTATGGCGAACCGGAGACGGCATCCGCTCCATTGATGGGGGGGAGCAGCGTCAGATAGCGGCCTGGGTTGTTCATCATGCCGCCGCCAAGCGTAAGGCCGAGCAGGTCCTTATGGAACCAAAAGCGGTCGTAGAGCATCCAGCCCAGGAACGCCTGCTTCGGTCCGCCCTTGCCGCCGTGGCATGTCACCCCGCCGCCATATTCGCAACCCGCGTCGCCCGTAAGAGAGAACGCCATCTTGGAGATTCCGGTGGACTGCGGATTGTTATAGTATCTGACCTCGACGCTGTCGTCGGTGTGGAGGCGCGAGCGGCCGGGGTTGCCCAGAGTGTCCGTGCCGTTGCCGTAGTTGTTGAGGACCACCTTGAGCCACTCTTTGGGCTCCCACAAAATCTGGCCGCCCAGACCACGATGGCCGTTGAACTTGTTGTAGGATTGCCATCCGTTAACAATCCAAGGCTCAATCTTCAGCTTGTTAGTGGGGAACCACTGGATGCGCAGTCCGTTGAAGAACCACGGTGTGTTTGAGGACACGAACGACGGCTGGTAAGTCCAGTTATCGAAGTTGTAGTAGCTGAACAGGCCGATGTACGACACAAAGATCCCTGCGTCGACGTTTAATCCGTGGTTCACGTTGAAGTGGTACCCGCCGTACGCTTCGGAGACGTATTTATAAGCTCCGCGCACGTCCCATTGGCCAACCCCGGCGCTGCCGTCGTTCCGTGGTGTGGTGGTGGCAAACAGGCCATTCATAGTC
>Ga0210402_10003251_pt1 | contig 15310 bp, 12 predicted proteins | sample IncBWC7MmetaG_FD_161055 | JGI IMG/M metagenome (GOLD analysis project Ga0210402, IMG submission 161055) | Forest soil microbial communities from Barre Woods Harvard Forest LTER site, Petersham, Massachusetts, United States - Inc-BW-C-7-M | ecosystem: Environmental > Terrestrial > Soil >...
CGGTAGAGCTTATCGTCGAAGCGCTGCGCGTCCAGTGCTCGCTCCGCACTCAGAATCGACATTGCGTGATCGACGTGATCTTCTTCCTCTGCTGCGATGCGGGCAAAGGTCTTGCCTAGACTCCCCGGTGCCACCTTCCCGACGCGTGAATAGCTTGCGACGGCGAAGGATTCCAGCATGATTTCCTGGACGATCAGGCAGCCAATAAAGTCACGCTCTGCGATGCAGCGCAGGAATGCCTCGCGAAGCCGCTTCCAATGCTTGGCGTCGACATTATTGGAGACGTCCACTCCAATCTTGATGCCCTCGGCAGCAAAGGCAGCAGCATGCCCGCGTTCACCTTGCGCGTGCTCCAATGCATCGGCTACTTCTGCGGGATCGTCACATATCTCCGATAAGGAGGCGTAGTTCATCGCGGCAAGTAGTTCGCCGGTCATCGCCTGTGCCAGGATGTCCTGCCAAATCGGAGCGCTGGTTGAGAGAGAAGTACATTCCATCGGTGAAGCGATAACATCAATAAGTGGTTCCATGTTTCCTCCTGAACCTTGCATTAAACATTTGCAGCTGTGCTCCGTTCTTCTCCTCAGAAGCAATGCAGGGCACCTAGCGGCAATCATAGTGATATAGCTAACTACAACACCATGTCAGATGCAAGCATTTTTTTTGATTTTCCCACCTGTCACCCACTGCAACCAGCTATCTGGCTTATAAACAATGGTTTGCAAGACGCAGCCAGGACACAAGTCGTCTTGCATTGCAGGGTCTTTAGGCTTGGTGATCGGGATATCTTGGCGAAAACTGTGGAGGAAACCTAACGAGCCGTTCGCCAGCGGTCGCCGAAGGATTCTGCGCGGTCGATTCGCACCTGGGAGGTTGCTGAGGCCGGCTTACGCAAGGCGTTTTTGAGTCACTTGGCTTAGTCTGGCGTCAAGCCTCACCCAAGGGGCGCGTTTAAAAAGACACGACTCTCGAACTTTCTCCCATGCACTGGTCTCTCGTATTTCTGCACCTCACGCCGATTCTTGCTGAGTCCGGTCGGCCATTCTTTTTTCAGCCGCTTTCCTGGTCACTGCTTCGAGCTGGTTCTGGCGCTGTCAGCTTCCTCGAGACGCTACTAGCGTTGGTATTCTGCTGGTTTCCCCGGACCCTTGCTCCAATAGTATTTGCCGACTACGCCAGCGGCGGCCGTCAAGCATTAGTCCTCCGAATCTTCGGAACCGGACGTTTTCAGGTTGACATCTTACCCGGACACATGCATACTCGGGTTATATGTCTACCCAAGATACGAGGGAACGGTTGGAATTGCTGCAGGGCACACTGGATATGCTAATCCTGCGCACACTCATCTTTGGATCGCAGCACGGCCAAGGCATCGCACGCGCCATCCAGGAAACTTCGGAAAAAGAGCTGCTCGTCGAGCATGGCGCTCTCTATCCCGCACTTCAGCGCCTGGAAGAGCGAGGCTGGATCTCAGCGAAGTGGGGGGTTTCTTCCAACAACCGTAAAGCCCGGTTCTACGCACTGACCGCCGCCGGTCGCAAACAACTAGTCAAAGAGACCAACAAATGGCAGCGATTGACGGGGGCCATCGCGCGGATTCTGGGACCGGCGAGGGCGAAAAGCTGATGCCAGGTTCGGACGCAAGCGCAAACTCGACGACTTCACCTCCGAAATCGAAGCACACATACAGATCGAGATAGAGTGCTTGCGAGATCCGGGGCTAAGGGAAGACGATGCCCGAGCCGCCGCGCGTCGATCATTCGGCAACGTCATGCATGCCGAAGAACGCTTCTACGAATCGGGCCGCTGGCTCTGGTCGGACCATTTCCGCCACGACACTCGCTACGCCCTGCGCGTGCTGCGCAAGTCTGCGGGCTTCACCGCCATCGCTGTCTTGACGATGGCCTTGGGCATCGGAGCCACGACGTGATGCGCTCGGCTTCCGAATCAAACATCGGGCCGGACTTCGGCAAGAACAGGCACAACCCGTCGCGGGACGTTTACAAGACGAAAGCCGACGTGGTGAAGCTGATTCAGCAGGCGGTAGCGGACGGAGCGAACCAGATTCAACAGCGGGGCGAGGCGGGGCTGGACAAAATGACGAACGATGCGTCGGGGAACAGGCCAGTCCACAATTCCCACACTTGGAGGTTCGCCATCGAGCACAGTGGCGAGCACTACGGGCAGCTGGTGGTCTGCTATCGCGCGCACAACCTGGTGCCGCCGGACTCGCGGCGGTAGGCTATGCGCTTATCCCGCGGTGCTGACAGGAGTTTCGCTGCTCATAAACGCGACAAATGGACATCACCGCAAAAAGGGAATAGCATGCGCGCTGGACGATTAACCCACTGTGTCCCGGAGACGGACGGGGATGACGCAACGAGCGAAAACAGACGAAGTCATTGCAGCTGCGTTGGACTCTTTTGAGATTGAATTGCCTTCTTGGGGCTTCGCGAATACTGGAACACGATTCGGCAAGTTTCTGCAGCCGGCCGCAGCTGCGACCATCGGGGAAAAATTCAGCGATGCTGGAGAAGTACATCGCCTGACAGGCGTTTGTCCGACGATTGCTTTGCACGTTTTGTGGGACTTGCCGGACGGGATGCCGGGCGTTGCAAATATCAAGGCGCTGTCCGAAAAGTTCCGCGTGCGGCCAGGTTCCATCAACCCCAATTTGTTTCAGGACCAACTCTACAAGTATGGTTCCGTGGGCAGCCCGGATGCCAAGGCGAGGGCCGCGGCGATGAACCACCTGCTGGAAAGCGCGGACCTGGCCAAGCAACTGGACTGCCGCGACGTCTCCCTGTGGTTTGCAGATGGTTCCAACTACCCGGGAACGGCGAATATACGTCGGCGCCGAAACTGGTTTGAAGACAGCCTAGCAACACTTCACGGGCGCCTCGCTCCGGGCCAGCGCATGCTCGTCGAATATAAACCGTTCGAGCCGGCGTTTTATCACACCGACATTGCCGATTGGGGTATGGCGCTATTGCTCGCGAAAAAAGCGGGATCGAAGGCCAAGGTGCTGGTGGACACCGGGCACCACTACCAGGGTCAAAATATCGAGCAAATCGTCGCGTGGTTGCTGGCTGACGACATGCTCGGCGGCTTCCACTTCAATGACCGCCGCTACGCAGACGACGACCTGACCCTTGGCTCCATCGACCCCTATCAGATATTCAGAATCTTCCATGAGATTCTCTATTTTGAGTGGGAGACCGGCAAACGTGCGGACGTTGCCTACATGATCGACCAGAGCCACAACTTGAAAGGCAAGATCGAGGCGATGATTCAGACCGTAACCAGCGCGCAAGAGTTGTACGCCAAGGCCGCGATCGTAGATCACGAGAATCTGGCCACAGCTCAGGCGAAATGTGCGCTGGTGGACGCGGAGGTCTGCCTCAAGGAAGCCTTCTCAACGGATGTCAGGCCAGCGATTCGCGAATGGGCAAGCTCGCACGGATTGCCGCAGGATCCCCTGAGCGCGTTTCGGCAAAGCGGATATCTCGAACGCATCACCCAAGAACGCAGCAAGCGAGCCGCGGCTTCGGTATCCAGTTACGCCTAGGCCCGCATAACCTCGGGTTTTCTCCTGAAGAATATGTCAGCAAACTCTGGCGCGTCTACCTACCTCGCTTTCGACCTGGGCGCCGAGAGCGGCCGGGCCGTTCTGGGACGACTCGAATCCGGGCGCTTGTCCATCGAAGAAACTGGCCGATTCCGAAACGAGCCGGTGATTTACAACGGCGGCTTGCATTGGGATGTGCCGCGTTTGTGGCTGGAAATGAGGACGATCCTGCGCTCCGTCGGCTCGCACGGGGTCGAACACCTGGATGGAATTGGCGTCGACACCTGGGGCGTGGATTACGCTCTTCTGGGCAAGAGTGGCGCGCTGCTCGAAAATCCATTTCATTACCGAGACCACCGGACCGACGGGGTGATGCAACGCGCGCTAGAAATACTGACGCCGGAGATGGCTTACGGTGTCACGGGTATCCAATTTCTGCCCTTCAATACGTTGTACCAACTGTATGCGACCCAACTGCTAACCCCGCTCATGTTGGAAATCACGGAGCATTTTGTGACTGTCCCGGACTTGTTCAATTTCTGGTTGACGGGGAAGATCGTCTCGGAGCATACCAACGCGTCTACCACGCAATTCCTTGACGTGCACAAGAGAAAATGGTCTGTGGAAATCCTGCACAAGTTGGGAATCCCCACTCGCATGCTTCCGCCACTTGTGGAGGCGGGCACTATCGTGGGAGACCTTCTTCCAGAGTTAGCCGCCGGCACTGATGCGCTCTCGGGCACGTCCGTGATTGCTCCTGCCTGCCACGACACGGGTTCCGCATTTGCGGCAGTGCCTTCCGGTAAAAACGTGGCGCTGATTAGCTCGGGAACTTGGTCGCTGCTAGGCACGGAACTGCCCAGCGCGATCGTCTCGGCCGAAGCCCGCCGTTTGAATTTCACAAACGAAGGCGGTGTTGACGGAACCGTGCGCCTGCTGAAAAATATCTGCGGATTGTGGCTACTGGAGCGCTGCCGCAAAGATTGGCGTAGCGACGGAAAACCCAGCCAATACGAGGAGTTGCTCGCGCAGGCTGCCGCCGAGCCACCGCTTCGGCACTTCATCGATCCGGATGACACCTCATTTGTTCTGCCACAGGACATGCCGCAGGCGATCGCGGCGTTCTGTCGAAAGAGCGGCCAAGCGAATCCCTTCGGGCCGGGCCCCGTAACACGCACAATCTTGGAGAGCCTGGCGCTGAAATACCGCCAGGTGCTGGAATCGCTCGAGAGCCTGGTGGGAACGACATTTCAGGAGATCCGCGTCGTCGGAGGAGGCTCGCGAAACGATCTGCTCAACCAGTTCACCGCGGACGCCACCGGACGGCGCGTGCTTGCTGGACCGGTCGAAGCGACCGCGCTGGGAAACCTAGTCATGCAGATGCTCGCGACGCGGGCCGTGGCTTCACTTAACGAGGCACGCGAAATTATCGCGACTTGTTTTCCCGTCAGAGTCTTTGAACCAAAGAATACGGATCGCTGGGAAGAAGCATACCAACGCTTTCGCGCACTGGCGGCCAACTCCACCGGATGACCGTAGATTCCACTTAGCGGAGAAAAGCTTCGGGGAGTCCGCCATCGACCGGAATGATGTGACCGCTGGTGCAACGCGCCTGTGGCCCGGCCAGGAACAAAATAGCACGGGCGCAATCCGCGGGCTCCACCGGCTGATGCGTCAGTGTTCGCTGTGCATAGAAGGCCGCAAGCAGGGATCGCAATTCGTCATCCGACTGCCCATCGCGGAACGCAATTCCGTATTTCTCGAGCGACGCCAACACTCGATCGCGCGGAAACATAGTCGAGCCTTGTACTACTGCTGCGGGACTGATGCCGTTCACGCGTACTCGGGGTGCAAGAGAAACCGCCAGCTCGCGTATCAGGTGACTCACTGCTGCTTTACTGACGTCGTAAGCTTCGCTGCCGCGTTTAGAAACCACGGCGTTAGCTGAACTGGTGAAAACCAGAGAGCCCGGCAGCTCCTGCTTGGCAAAAATCGCGGCGGATTCGTCCGCCAGTAAGTAATTGGCGGTAACATTTAGATCGAGCGTGCTGTGCCACTGTTCATCCGAGATTCGGCCGTCAGGAGACGACGGAAACATGGCGGCCGTGTTGATAAGACAATCGAAGGCGCCGAATGCAGCAACTACCGCATGCAATCCGCGGCGAATGGATTCGCGGTCGCGAATATCGAGCGTCAATGCTAATGCAGTTTCCTTGCTGCTGAATGCCGCGGCTTCAGTTGCGACGCTTTGTGCGGTTTCGAGATTGCGATCGGCAACCACGACATGCGCGCCGCGCTGCGCAGCTTGTATCGCAGTTTCACGACCAATTCCGCTGCCACCTCCGACAATGACCAGGACTTGGCGGCTGAACTCCTTCTCCGGCGGCTGACGGCGCAGTTTAGCTTCTTCCAGCGCCCAGTATTCAATGCGAAACGCTTCCGATGGCGGTAGCGCAACATAATTGTGCTTCACCGTAAACGCGGAGTGTGGAGCCGCCGGTCCCGCCTGCGGCACGTTGGCGGGTGCGTTTCTGTCACCGAGCGCCGTGGCTCCCTCCATGACGTGAATGGCGTTGACGTAAAATTCTCCGGTGATACGCGCTTCGGTCTTGCTTTTGCCGAAGCTGAACATTCCCACGCCTGGCACGAGCACCACTGTAGGGTTCGGGTCGCGCATCGCGGGGGAATCCGCGGCTGCGTGCTTTTCGTAGTAAAGCCGGTAGTCTTCGCGATAGGTCTTGATGGCCGATTCGAAAGCGGCGCGAAACTCACTAATGTCACCTGCTGGATTCCAATCCACAAATAGCGGACAAATCTTGGTGCGGATGAAATGGTCGGGACAGCTCGTTCCCATATGGGCCAACTCGGCGGCCCAATTCGAATTGACAAACTGCAAGACTTCCGGAAAGCCGGTGTAGTTCCCGATGAAGCGCTTCTGGCTGGAAACCATTCCGCGAATGACCGGAAAGAGTTGGCCGACAAGTGCTTCGCGGTCCTGGCGCGTCGCCTGGCGCTGGCCGCCAAAAGCGGGACTGTTCGTTCGCTTGGCATGACCAAGCACGAACTGACCGATGTGATCGATGATCGTAATTGTGTTGAGATAGCATTCACGTTGTGTGTGACCCCACGTGAAGAGCCCGTGCCCCCCGAGCACGATGCCGTCGCCATCGGGGTGTTTCTTCACTGCATTCTCCATCATCAGGCCCAGCTCAAACCCAGGACGCTGCCATGGAACCCACGCGAGGTGGTGAGTAAATTGTCGATTAAACTCCTCGAGGCGTTCGAGACCATTGGCCGTAGCGGCCAGCGCAATGCCCCAGTCGGGATGGAGATGATCCACATGGCGAAACGGCAGAAAGGCGTGCAAAGACGTATCGATGGAGGCGGCGACGTTGTTCTTGCCGAAGGCGCAGAGCGGATAGAACTCCACCATTTCGTCTTCGTGGGCCACGCCGCGATAGCGGCTCTTGAGGCTAACGAGCTTCTCGAGAAAAAGAGTGGCAAAGCCGCCGCGCTGGATGCTTCCGAGGTCGCCGCCGCTTCCTTTTACCCACAAGACTTCCGTGGCAGCGCCGCTGACGGGATCGGTCTCGACAATTTTGGAGCTGGTGTTTCCCCCGCCAAAATTTGTTATGCGTAAGTCTCGACCCAAAAGATTCGACCGATACCGGAGCAGTTCGGGCTCGTCAAATTTCGCGGCCACCTCCGCGTCCCAAAGATCTTTCAAATAGCGCAGTTCGGGCACCGCAGGCCCAGACGCCCTCATGAACGCCTCCCAGTGGGAAATGCCATCAGCCGAGCGATACCGATTCCAAGGCCATAAAACTTAGTTATCTTACACGACGTAACGGCCGTGAGCGAAGAGCCCGCGCTTCGAGGCATCGCGAGCATCCTGAAAATATTGCCTCGCTGAACTCGCTTCGAGTATCATCCGGCGGCGGTCGAGGTTTCCGAACCTCCTGCCAGCGGTAGCCTTCACATGCCCTCATGCGCATTGCTGGAGATCAACGCCATCTGGAAATACTACGGCGGCACGGCGGCGCTGCGGGATGTCTCCGCAACTCTTCAAACGGGACAGATTCTCGCCCTTATGGGACACAACGGCGCGGGAAAGTCGACGCTTGTAAAGATTCTAGCGGGCTCGGCACGGCAAGATTCCGGCGAGATCAGGGTGGAAGGAAAAGTGCTTCCGGGCGGAGTACGCGACGCGCGCACCGCCGGAATTGCCGTGATTTATCAGGACCTGAGTCTATTTCCAAAGCTTACGGTAGCGGAAAATATCGCTGGAGAGCCAACCGGTCGTCTCAGTTATTCGTTTCGCGCTGCGAAACGAGCCGCTACGGCGAGTCTGGAGCGTGTTGAGGGACATTCGCCGCTGCTCGCATGTCTCGATCGCAAAGTGGAAGAACTACCGCTTGCCATGCGACAGCGCGTGGCCATCGCTCGCGCGCTGAGCTATGATTCGCGAATTCTCATTCTGGATGAGCCCACGGCTGCCCTATCCTTCGAAGACACCGATCACTTGCTCGCGTATCTGCGCAAACTCGCTAGCGGCGGCGTCGGCGTGCTTTTTGTCAGCCACCGGCTTTCCGATGTGCGACGGATCGCCGACCGTTACTTGATTCTGCGTGATGGAACGGTCGCGCTTTCCGCAGCGCCAGCGGAGGTAAGCGGGAACGCGCTGGCACGTGCGATGTTTGGCGAAGCCAAAGAGAATGCTGCTGTCAACGCTACTCGTGTTGCCGGCCAAACCCAGAGTGGCGCATCGCAAGATGTGCTAACGGTGCGGAATGTGACTCGCCAAGGAGAATTCAGCAACGTCTCCATGACGCTGCGCGCAGGTGAGATTGCCGTGCTTACGGGGTTAACGGGATCCGGCCGCACCGAGTTTGCCGAGGCGCTCGTGGGATTGCGGCGTTTTGAGCGCGGCGACCTGCAAATTTCCGGCAAACCACTGAGCCTCTCTGGCCCACGGAGCGCGATGCGGCACGGGCTGGTCTATGTGCCGGAAGACCGGCTGCGCTCGGGGCTTTTTGCGCGGCGCAGCGCGGCGGAAAACCTGTTGGGCGCCACTGAACATCTACGGGCGCGATGGGGTTTTTTGGGTAAAGAAATCGAGAGAGCGGCCGCGGGGATCTCTGATTTTGGCATACGCTGCCAGGGACCGGATTCGGCACTGGAGACTCTCAGCGGCGGAAATCAACAGAAAGCGCTGCTGGCGCGCTGGCACATGGCCGGGGCCCACGTTTTGGTCCTTGACGAGCCGACTGCAGGCGTTGACATCAGCGCCAAAGCAGAAATTCACAAGCGACTACGCGAGTGGGCCGCCGCCGGAGCGGCTCTGCTGGTGATCAGCTCAGAGACGGACGAAGTGCTTGATCTGGCCGATCGCATTTTAGCTTTTCACGCGGGCACTCTGGTTTTAGATTGCCCACGTGGAGAGATTAACCGCGAACAACTAATGGCCGCCATGCTGCACGGCGCCCCCCAGGCAGAACAAGTGCTAGCGCCGCCTGGTGGCGAAACGTGAAGTCACCCGGCAGCTTGGTGCGCTTCGGCGAGGACTTCTATCGCCACGAAATGAAATTGGCTGCCCTTCTGCTCGTGCTGGGAATGGCACTCGCCGTTGCCGCTCCGAGATTTTTTTCGTCTGCAAACTTGGCGCTCCTGGCCAGAAGCATGGGCGTATTGCTGATTGTTTCCGTGGGCATGCTAAACGTCATTTTGTCCGGAGGAATTGACGTTTCCGCCGGCGCCATTTTGGCGGTGGTTAGCGTTGTGCTGGTGCGACTCGGAAATCATGGATTGTCGGCGTCCACTGTGCTGCCGCTGGGTTTACTGACCGGCGCGGCGCTCGGAGCGGTGAACGCCGCTTTGATTGCCGAATTGCGAATTCCTCCGATCGTCGCCACGCTTGGCACCGCCGGCTTGTTTCGCGGGTTGCTCCTGGAGTGGACCCAGGGAGAATGGGAAAGTTCTATCCCGGCCTGGCTAAACGCCGTGGGAAGCCCGCGGTGGGGCGGCCTGGATGCTTCCGTACTGGCCGCAGCCCTGTTGATGCCCGCTGCAGCCGGCGTCCTTCATCGCACGCAGATCGGGCGTTCGCTTTTCAGATTCGGGGATTCACCGGTCGCCGCGGCGCGCACGGGAATTTCCCCGCGGCAACCGATTTACTTAGCGTATGTCTCACTCGGCATATTGACGGCCATTGGCGCGGTCTTCTATGCCGCGCAACTTGGCGCAGTCCAGGGCAATGCTGCCAACGGCTACGAACTCACAGTCATCGCCGCCGTCGTTCTTGGCGGCGCGGATATTCTGGGAGGTCGCGGCAGCTTGCTGGGCACCTTCCTGGGCGTCCTACTGCTCTGTTCGCTAGAACAAGCACTGGTGCTTTTGCACGTCGCCACCTTCTGGCAAAACATCGCCACCGGCGCAGTTGTACTCCTCGGCGTGATCCTCAGCACTACCGAGCGACTCCGCCGAAGACTTCTGTTTCAGCAGAGTCCTTCCGCATGAATTCATCCTCATTGGCGACTGTCGACAAATTCGGGAACGCCGCCCCGAGATTCAAGAAGCGAATGATGGGGCTGCGCCAATCAGAAAATCTGCAGCCCGGTATTGTTATGCTTTTGGTGTTATTTTTCTGCATTTACGCCGGCTATCGCAGCGGCGATTTTTGGTCGGCGCTGAATTGGCAGCTTCTCGCACAGCCGCTCGCCGAAGCGGGCCTGGTATCTCTCGGAATGATGTTCGTGATCGCCAGCGGAGGAATCGATCTCTCCGCCGGCGCGATCATCGGCGTGGCGGCCGTGACGGCGGGCGTCGCCGCGCATCGCAACCTGCCCGTCCCGGCAATCGAGGCGGCCACGCTCGCCGCAGGTCTGCTCTGTGGCGCTTTCAATGGAATCCTGATCGGCGTCTTTCGCCTTTCGTCCATCCTGGTCACGCTCGGCAGCATGATTCTCTTTAGCGGTATTGCTTTGGCCATCAGCGACGGAAACAGCTTCGCGGGTTTCCCTGACGGTTTGCTGTGGTGGAATGACGCGGCACTACTGGGCATTCCGTTAGGATTCCTTTTGTTCCTGGCAACCGCCGCGGTTGCCGCAGTGCTTCTGCGCTACACGTTGTGGGGACACTACGTCATCGCAGTTGGCTCGAACCGCCTAGCAGCGAGATATTCCGGCTACCCGGTAGCTCTCACGGTGTTTGGCGTCTACACTTTCGAGGGCCTACTCTGTGGAATGACCGGCATACTGCTGGTGGCCCGTCTTGCGAGTGCTCGCGCCGACCTGGGGCAGGGTTTGATGTTGATGGCTGTCGCCGCAGTAGTCCTCGGCGGCGCGCCGATTGCAGGCGGGTCGGCTTCCGTGATCGCGACGCTCGCAGGCGTCGCCGCGTTTTACATTGTTCAAGACGGTTTGCTGCTTCTTGACGTTCCGCCCTTTGTCCAGCGCGCCCTTACCTCGGTCTTGCTTCTGGTGGCGGTCGCCGTCGGGAATCTTTTGCGGGGGAACAGGCGATGAAAAACCGTTCCTGCCGCTGCTTCAGAAGCTTGGCGCTGGCCGCGCTTCTGCTGGCAACAGGCTGTTCGCGGCTACCGCGAAACTCCAAAACGCTTTTCGTGATGGTGCCGAAACTGGTTGGCATCCCTTACTTCAACTCCGCGCGGGACGGAGCTTCCCAGGAGGCCAGTCGACTTGGCCTTCATTTTTTCTACACCGGCCCCACCGCGGCGGACGCCAGTCTGCAGGTGGACGTGATCGCAGGTTTGTTAGCAAGGCATCCGGCCGTACTCGCCGTCTCCTGCGATGACGCCAACGCGCTTGCTCCCGTGCTGCGCCGCGCCCGCCGCTACGGCATTCCGGTGCTGACCTGGGATGCCGACGCGCAACCGGACGCCCGTGATTGGTTTGTCAGCCAGGTGGAAGACGAAACTCTGGGCCGTCACGTCATGGACGTTCTGGCCGAGCAATTAGGCGGCCGCGGACAATATGCCATCATCACCGGTTCGCTGACAGCTTCCAATTTGAATGCGTGGCTCTACTGGATGAAAAAACAACAGCAGGAAAAATATCCCGACATGCAATTGGTTGCGGTAGTTGCTGGCAACGACGATCAGCAGCAAGCTTTTGTCGAGGCGCAAAGTTTGTTGCAAGCTTACCCGGGTTTGCGAGGATTTATCGGCAACAGCTCCGCTGCACCGCCAGCAATCGCGCGGGCCATCGAGCAAGCGGGACTCGCGGGCACAATTGCCATCGCGGGACTCTCCACACCAAATCTCATGCGGCACTACATCGAAAACAAGACCGTGCAGACGATAACGCTGTGGGATCCCGGCAAACTTGGCCGGCTGACTGCCGCCGTGGGAGCCATGATGCTCCGTCATGAAACTCCTCGCGAGGGCATGGACGTTCCAGGCGTGGGACAGATACGCGTGTTCCCGGAGACGCGCAAAATAGTTATGGGTTCGCCGCTGGATTTCACGCGAGAAAACATCGGCCAGTACTGGTTTTGAGTGCGACTCCAGCGCCCAGTCAGACCATGCCGAGGCGTTGCGCACAGGATCGCAATATTTCCGGTTCCCACGAGGGCCGCTGTGGACTCTTGGGATGAGTCCGCATCGTGGGAATTCGCCCGGTCAAATGAAGAAAAGCGGCCGCCGAATGCTTGTACGCGGGAACAGGCTCACGGAAAGCTACGTTCCCCAGATACTGGAGCGCGTCGGAAAGTGCGTAATAGGCCGGGTCACCGGTTTTCCAAAGGCGGTCGCGCTCGGCAAACTTTTCCGGCGCAAACGTCGCAAGTCCCAGCAAGTAATCAGAGCCGTATTCAATCATGTTGATGCCCAGATCGTTGCCGGTGTAGATGCGAAAATTCGGGCGTCGGGCGTCGCGTAGTGTCAGCCGATCGAGCTCCGCAAGGCGGTCGAGGGACGAGTGCTTCATCCCCTTAAGTTCCGGTATATCCATCAGGCCTTGCACCGTGTCTCGGTCAAAAATCTCGCCGTTGGCGGCGAACATGCGCCCCAATTCAAAGCCCAGCACGTGCGGATATCCATGACACGCCGCTTGATACGCCGCGACTTTCTCTTTAGAAGTTTTTCCGTGTAACCGCGCGGTTTGAAACAGAATGGGTATGGCGCCCATCCTGACGATGGCGTCCATCTGCTCCCTGTATAGCGCGACCACTTCCCCGTCGCGGCCTTCGATATAAGCGCCGGCAACAAACGCTACGTCCTTGCCTAAAACCTCTCGGGTCCAGCCGAGCACCTCGAGTTTTTCGGCATCGCTCAGATAGTTTACATAACCCGTATCCATGTTTACTGCGTTCATCAATCCAGCTCGGTGCGTGGCCGCAAGATGTCGCTGAAAGGCAGCAACAGCCACTCGTCCGTCGGCCTCGAACGGCAGCAGCGCGGCGGAGATACCTTGCACTTCACGATGCAATTTTCGCCGCTCGTGTATCGCTTTGATGGTCATCAAGAAATCTTCCTGTCTCGTGATGCTGACAGCGTCATTGTCGGCGTGCTTTGGCAACCTTAAGAAGCTCCGCCGAAGCAGACTTTTTGTAGTAGCTATCCAGTGGATAGCATCCAGATGGCAATCCGTTGCGCGGCGCGGTCGTGCAGTCGCTGAATGTTCTGCAAACCAGTTTGTGTTGAAATGCCCGGCTCGCCACCACATCGGAGAACAGCTCAGGATAGCTGAGCACCATGCGCCCCAATCCGATGGAGTCGGCCCATCCCGCCCGCACCACTGCTTGCGCCACATGCGGCAGAAAATCCTGCAAGTAACTGTACGCCGTCCCCACAATAATAAGCTTTGGAAAACGCTGTTTCAGCTGCTGCACAGCTTGCATTTGCCGCGCCACGCCGGCCAGAGGATCCTCCGGCGGTTGATACCCGTCCGATGGTGGATAAAACGCGGGCCGTTGAATGTGCGGACAGTAGTAAGGACTCCCCGCCGTAACATTGACGAGGTGTATCCCCAACTCCTCCAACAAAGCAAAGAAGAGCAACGTCTCGGTGAGATCCGGTTGCGTCGGATCGCTCTGGTTGATTCCGAACCCCCACCGGTACGGAATCAAATCCTGAAATTCCTCCGGTATCCCCGGCCCTGGCTTTCCCGGTGATGAGAGCGCCGGATCGGGCCGGTAAGGAATCGTGTCGAACACCGAAAGCCGCACGCCTATTTGCAATCCGGGAGCAGCGGCGCGTATTCCTTTCACAACTTCTCTCAAAAACCGCGTTCGATTCTCGAAGCTTCCGCCGTACTTTCCTTCCCGCGTGTGAGCGCTAAGGAATTCGTGCCCCAGATAACCATGACAATGCTTGATGTCTACGAAGCCGAAACCCAGTTTGCTCGCCCTGAGCGCAGCGTGGTGGAACTCCTCGATAATGCCTTCGATTTCCGCATCGGTGAGCACTGGATAGTCCGAAGTTAAATTCAGCCGGCGGTCCAAAATCGGGTGATGGTAGAGAATGCGAGGCTCAGGGTGGCCCTTTTGGTTCGGACAGCTGTAACGGCCCGAATGGGTCAATTGCAATCCAATCAGCAAGCCGTCATCCGATCCCGAAACCTGGCAATGCTCCTCGAGAAGGGACGCCTTCAACCGGGCCAAACCTGCTTGCGTATGCGAAGCTGCCAAAAGTTGATTCGGATTGGCGCGCCCCTCGTGACAGACGGCAACCGCTTCGCCGCCCCAAATCAGTTTCGCCCCGCTGCGCCCGAATCGCTGCCATCGGCGAATCGTATGTTCGCTGGGATTGCCGTCGCTGGTTCCGTCCCACCCTTCCATGGGTTGGACAGCGAAGCGATTGCCAATCTTGATGCCTTCGCGGACGATCGGCTCTGCCAGCGGCGAGTCTGGCCCGCGAACGAGCTCGTCGTCGCATGGGATCGTCAAGCGCAGCGCATCGATATGCTCCTTAAACTGAGCAATATCTCGGAGGCTGCCCAAACGCAAAATTCCGCTCGCGTTCATACGGCTCCTCGCCGCCGGAAAATACTAAGCGCTCCTCGACAGAAAGTGAGAGCGCCTTTGTCCAACCTTACTTTTTGTGCTTTGGCGGCGCCGACGCAAAATAACCACGGCGCGCCTGCACCTTCAGGCCGTCCTGGTTTACTTTCACTTTCAAACGGTGATAAGAACCGTCTGGCTTGAACTTCTCCGGCGAAACCTCGAGGAGGTACAAGCACTCCGGGCCCTGCGCAAGGCTTTTAAGGCCACCTTCGAGGTCGTTGCTGTTGTGGAAGAAAGTCCCGCCGGTACCGTCCGCGAGCTCCGACATTACCTCCCCGTCGAGCGTCATGGTGTCCGAGTGATATTGCGCATGTTGGCCGGTCATTAAGTCTTGAGCCGAAGACCCGCCCCGCTCGGTGGCGTCGATTTCTGTCGTGTACAACCCGCGCGCATCGAGCGCGCTGATCGTGATATTTCCCTGTGCCGCCAGGTCCAGAATGTGAGACTTTTCGGCCATCGCTCCCGGCGTCAATGTGAGGAAGCCCGACGAAATCAGGATTAGAGAGCGTTGACCCTCGAGGGTGCCCATTCTCTCCACAATCTCGCTCAGCGTAGCCAGCGCCGACCAAGCATCGCGTTCACCAATCGCCAGAGATTGCCCCGCGGCGGATCGCACGACACTCTCCATCATGCCGGGCGTTGCACCTTGAAGATGCGCGCAAGTCGCGTAATCCGCCATGGCAAGCTTCAGAGCCTGGTCGTTGCGCTTATTTTGGATCA
>Ga0210402_10003252_pt1 | contig 15306 bp, 10 predicted proteins | sample IncBWC7MmetaG_FD_161055 | JGI IMG/M metagenome (GOLD analysis project Ga0210402, IMG submission 161055) | Forest soil microbial communities from Barre Woods Harvard Forest LTER site, Petersham, Massachusetts, United States - Inc-BW-C-7-M | ecosystem: Environmental > Terrestrial > Soil >...
AGCGGCCCCAGAAAGAGCACAGGCTAAAGCCCGCGCCACCGATGCGGCAGCCCTCGCTCTAGCCTGCGAATTCTTCAACTCTTGAACTTCTGAACTTCCGAGGTTCCGAACGTTTCTCCCCGCTCACTACATCTTAAACGCAAACGTATTCTTCTTAATCAACGTCGTCATCTGATCATCGCTGACCGACATCCGGATCACCACGCGATCCCCCGACGGCACCACATTCGTCTGGTCCAGCAACGCCCCCAACTCCGGATTATCTTTAGCCGTCTGGTATTTCTTATAAAGCAATCCCGCCGCCATCAGCTGGCTCAGCGTATTCGCATCTTCCGTCGAACCGCACACCGCCTGGAACTTCGCGTCCATCCCGCTGCTAGCCGTCGCGGAAATGATCATCGCCTGCATCCGCGCTATCAGCTTTGCCGCTTCCGGAAATTGCTGCACTTCCGGAGCCAGCTGTCCCATCGCGAGCTTTGTATAAGCCGGATCCAAAACTGCCCACACCACGCCGCTGCCGTTCACTTCATTGATCATGCTGTACAGCTTGTCGTTGCGAAGCAGGCTGTCCTCTTCTCCATACCGCACCGCAATTAGCTTTTCCAGCAGTTGCCGGTGCCCAAACGCGGCCTTGTTCGAATCTACAAAAAAGAAAAACAGGTCGTTCGGTCCCACACCCGACCCAAACGCAAACAAGGTGTACCCGTGCGACTTCGCCGTCGGCAGCTTCTGCGCCTTGAAATATGCTTCCGTCGAATCCGGATTGTAACCGCCCAGCGCGATCCCCACGATCTCTTCGCTGTCCGGTGGCGCATCCGTCGCAGCACCTGCCGCTGCCGGATCCTTGCTCAACGCCGACTCCGGCACCAATCCCCAGACCAGCTCGTCCACCTGCGAATTCGTATCAATCCCTGCCGCGGCCAGAAATTTCTCGAACTGTTTGAATCTCTCCGGCAGCATCTGCTGCTCCAGCGCCGGATACCACTTCATCGTCCGGGCCTTCTTCAAATCCGCATACGCAAATTCCCCCACTTGCTTGGGGAACAGTCCAATCGTGTCCGCGCCCAGTCCGGTCGCCTTCGCGGGGCGGGCCACAGTCGCCGCCAATGCCAGCAACGCGCACACCGCCGCAAATCTCTTCATCGCCTCTGTCCACTTCTGCATGAATTGCTCCTTTCGGGGGCCGGGGGTAAAAGCCATCTCGCGATCGCGTGTTTGTAAGGGCCGGGTTCACCCGGCCCGCCGATCGATTGAAGGAAACTCTAGTTTACGCTACTTGCTCGTTCTCAGCCGAGCCGCTTGCGCAGTTCGTCAACTTTGCTTCTCATCTGCGCCACATACGCCGTATCCTTCAACCCTTCCAGGTTAATCTCAACGTTCCCCAGTGCGCCTTTCGCACCCGCTACTCCCATTAGACGCGCCACCAGCAGGTCTGACTTCATGGATGCCGCCGAGATTGCTTCCAGTTGTACCAGCCGCTCCACCAGGCTAGCCGCTTTTTCTGCCACTTCCAGGGGTACCTCCGAAGCACCCTTCGTAGCCGCCTGAATCGCCGCCTGGCGCGCGGCTTTCTCCGCGTCATTCCCCTGCGGCAGTTTGAACGCAGCCATCACCGCGTCATACGAACTCGCGTCCCGATCAATCGCCGCTGTCAATTCGTCCGCAATCTTTCTCAGGGCGTCGACGTTCTCCGAAAGCTTGTCCACAAACGGCGCCTGCAATTTCTTCTTCCGTGAAAGTCCCGCCACCATCTGTCCCAGCGCCGCCGCCATCGCCGCCGCAAACGCCGAAGCGCTTCCGCCACCTGGAGTAGGCGTCGGCTCGGCAACCGCATCCAGAAACGGCCGAGCTAGGTGCGCCAGCTTGCCGTCCTTCGACTCCAGCGGCGCCCCGCTCAACGCGTCCGCCAGCTTGTTCTCAAACACCTGCGATGGCGAGAAGTTTTCAAGCTGCAGGAAATAATCCGCCGCCATTTCTATAGCTTTCTTCGGCACCAGACCCACAATTTCGCTACCCACCGGCATTACGCCATAGCGCTCCGCCTCGCGCTTCACCGCCGCATACACGCGATGCATCGGTGTCTGCTCGTAGTCCGTCAGATTAATCGACACTTGCGCCAGATTCCGCGCCTTCAACTCCACTCCCATCGACTTCACATAACGAAACCCGCCGTTCGAAAAACGGATCGCCCGCGCAATTTTGTTCGCAATCCCGATATCCGAAGTATTCAAATTGACGTTGTACGCCACCAGAAATTTCCGCGCCCCCACCACTGTTACGCCCGCCGTCGGATGCAGCTTCGGTTCGCCAATGTCCGGCTGCCGGTCGTGGTTCTTCTTCAACTCCTCGCGCAATCCTTCATACTGCCCGCGCCGCACGTTCTCCAGATTCACGCGGTCCGGCCGCGTCGCCGCCGCTTCATAAAAGAAAACCGGAATCCGGTGCCGCTTCCAGATCTCCTGCCCCACGCGCTTCGCCAGCGCCACACAATCTTCCAGCGTTACTCCCTCCACTGGAATGAACGGCAACACATCCGTAGCTCCCACCCGCGGATGGGCGCCTTGGTGTAGGTTCATGTCAATCAATTCCAGCGCCTTGCCAGCGCCCAGAATCGCTGCCTCGCCTACCGCCTCCGGTTCGCCCGCCAGCGTGATAACGCACCGGTTGTGGTCCGCATCCATCTCGCGATCCAGCACGTACACCCCCGGCACCCCGCTCATCACCTGTACCAGCGCCTCAACCTTCGCCGGATCCCGCCCCTCCGAAAAATTCGGCACGCACTCAATCAGTCTCTTCATCTCTCTCCGTTCCACCCTCTTCTCTGTGACCCCTGTGTTCCTACCTCTGTGTCCTCTGTGTCAAATCTGTTTCCTTCTTCAATCCCGCATCCAGACAATCTCCCCGCGCTTCATCGTCATCCAGCAAGTATTCATCCCAAAATAATAGGGAATTTCCCGGTAATCCTCCACTTCATACACCGCCAAATCGGCCAATTTCCCCTCTTCCAACGACCCAACCGTATTCTCTCTCCCCAGCCCATAAGCCCCATTAATCGTTGCCGCCGCAATCGCCTCCGCCGGCGTCATCCGCAACCGCGAACAAGCCAGCGACAATATCATCGGCATACTCATCGTCGGCGAAGTTCCCGGATTGTAATCCGTAGCCAATCCAACAATCGCGCCCGCCTCAATCAACTTCCGAGCCGGCGCGTACTTCTCTAACCCCAAATGAAAATCGCAACCCGGCAGAAGCGTCGCCACCGTCCCCGATTTCGCGAGCGCCCGAATATCCGCCTCATTCACCTGCTCCAGGTGATCGCAACTGGCCGCTCCCAATTCCACCGCCAATTGGGTAGCCCCGCTCCGCGACAACTGCTCCGCATGCAGTCGTGGCCGCAACCCATGCTCTTTCGCCTTCGTCAGCAATCTCTTCGACTGCCCGACCGTGAATGCCCCGCGATCACAAAACACGTCGCAATACTCCGCCAAATCGCCCACAACTACTTCCGGCAGCAATTTCTCCATCAGCAACGCAAGGTACTTCTCGGCTCCATCCGGCTTCGCCCGAAACTCAAGCGGCATCACATGCGCGCCCAGAAAAGTCGAAACAATCTCCAGCGGCTGCTCCTGATTCAGCTGCCGATGCAGCCGCATGATCTTCAACTCGCTGGCTACATCCAAGCCGTAACCGCTCTTCGCCTCCACCGTCGTGGTTCCGTAAGCCGCGAACTCTGCAAGCGCCGCAATCGCCCTCCGCTTCAGCGCGTCCTGCGTAGCCGCGCGGAGCTTCTTCACCGAATTCAGTATCCCGCCGCCCTTGCGCGCAATCTCCTCGTAACTGGCGCCCTGAATTTTCAGCTCATACTCTTCCGCACGGCTCGCGGCATGAATCAGGTGCGTATGCGAGTCCACAAATCCCGGCAGCACCACGCGCCCGCCCACATCCAGTTTCTCCGCAGCACTCGCCTCCGCGCGCCGCTCCACGTCCGCACGCGCCCCGGCCGCAACAATTTTCCCATCGCGCACCAACACCGCGCCGTTTTTCACCAACCCAATTTTGGAAAGGGAATTGCCCCGCCGCGGACCGCTTCCTCGCAGCGTAACCACCTGTGACACGCCTGTAATGAGAATGCTGCCGCTCAAAGCCTAGGCATTATGACCAAGCCGCAGCCCGATTGCACCTACGCCCCAACGCCAATCCCCTGATATGCCGGCGCAAACACTTCCTTCACAAACGTCTCCATCGACGTCGCCGTAGTATTTGCCGGACTCCGCGGCTCCAACCCCGCCACAATCCCGTTGTTCATCCCCTGGAACATCTCAATAAACGACGCCGCCGTCTTTGCCGAAACTCCCATCTGCACCAGCGCCTGCTCCACCTGTTCATACGTAAACTGCAAATACCGCATGTCCGGCTTCCCGATCCCTCGGCTGATGATTGCCGCCACTTCGGTCATGCTCAAATCCCGCTCGCCGTGCAATTCCTGCATTTGCTTCCCGCTGAAATCCAGATTCAGCAAGCGTTCGGCCGCGTACGCACCGATGTCCCGAGTCGCGATCATCGGAAACTTCAAATCCGGCCGCAACGCCCCTGCGAGAACCCCCATCATCTGGATCATCTCGACCGAAGAAAGATGATTCTCCATAAAATACGCCGGCCGCAGGTGCAGCACGCTCAGCCGCTCCACTGCGTTCAACTTTCGCTCGCAGTCGTGTAGTCCCAGGATCGCTCCGGTCCCCGCCGGAGCGTGCGCGCCAATACTGCTCAAGTTCACCGCATATTGCAGCCCCGAATTCCTCGCCGCCACGGAGATGGCATACGACTCTGCCTCCTGGTCCGCGCGATAATCCGGCGAAGTCAGCCCCGGCGGCATCATCAGAAACGCCGCCCGCACGCCCGTCAGCGCCACCGTCAGCGCCTCTGCATCCTTCACATCGGCAACGAACGCCTCCGCGCCGCGATGCACGTACTGCTGCAACCTGCCCGCATTCCGCCCGACAACCCTTACCTTCTCGCCTTTCTCCAGCAGTTTTTTTGTAATGATCGAACCGATATTTCCCGTCGCACCCAGGACTGTATACATCGATAGCCGCTCCTCGACCGTTTGTCTCTGCACCGAGACACGCGGATTGTTTGTGTGTTGCTATCCTTACAGCATTGGCACTTTCACGCCAGTTTTCTTTGCGAACGCGATGGCTTCTGGATACCCTGCGTCCACATGACGGACTACCCCCATTCCGGGGTCGTTCGTCAACACTCGTTCGATGCGCTTGGCCATTTCTTTGGTACCGTCGGCGCAGGTCACTTGGCCCGCGTGTTGCGAATAGCCAATGCCCACCCCGCCGCCGTTATGGATCGATACCCACGAAGCCCCGCTCGCCGTATTAATGAGCGCGTTCAGCAGCGCCCAATCTGCAACCGCGTCCGATCCATCCTTCATCGATTCCGTCTCCCGATAGGGCGACGCCACCGATCCGCAATCCAGATGATCCCGCCCAATCACTATCGGCGCTTTCAACTCGCCCTTCGCCACCAGTTCATTCAGCGCCAATCCGAACTTGTCCCGTTCTCCATATCCCAGCCAGCAAATCCGCGAGGGCAAACCCTGGAACTTCACCTTTTTCTGCGCCATCGTAATCCACCGCTTCAGGTGCTCGTTCTCCGGAAACATCTCCAGCACCAACTGATCCGTCCGCGCAATATCGGAAGCCTCTCCTGAAAGCGCCGCCCACCGGAAGGGCCCTTTCCCCTCGCAAAACAGCGGCCGGATATAGGCCGGTACAAATCCCGGGAAGCCATACGCGTCCTTCACGCCTGCTTCAAACGCAAACGTTCGAATATTGTTTCCGTAATCAAACGTCACCGCGCCCAGCTTCTGCAGCTCCAGCATCCCCTGGACATGTTCGCCCATCGCCGCAACCGACCGCTTCCGGTACTCCGCGGCATCTTTCTTTCGGAGCTCCAGCGCCGCCGCCAAAGTCATTCCATTCGGCACGTACCCACCAATCGGATCGTGCGCGCTCGTCTGGTCCGTCAGAATATCCGGCACCACCCCGCGCTTCGCCATCTCCGGAATCAGGTCCGCGCAATTTCCCACCAAGCCAACCGACGTCGGCTCGCCCATGCGCACTGCATTCTTCAGAATCCGCAACGCCTCATCCAGCGAAGTCACCATGACATCGCAGTAGCCCGTCTTCACCCGCCGTTTGATCCGTTCCGGGTCCACGTCAATCCCCAGAAACGCCGCGCCATTCATCGTCGCCGCCAGAGGCTGCGCTCCGCCCATCCCTCCCATTCCGCCCGTCACCACCAGCTTCCCGCTTAGGCTTCCGCCAAAATGCTGCCGCGCCGCCGACGCAAACGTCTCATACGTTCCCTGCAAGATTCCCTGCGTCCCGATGTAAATCCAGCTTCCCGCCGTCATCTGCCCGTACATCATCAATCCCGCGCGGTCCAATTCGTTGAATTTCTCCCAGTTATTCCAGTGTCCCACCAGGTTCGAATTGCAGAGCAGCACTCGGGGCGCATACTCGTGCGTCCGAAACACCCCCACCGGCTTCCCCGACTGCACCAAAAGCGTCTCGTCGCCCTCCAAAGCCCGCAGCGATTTCACGATCGCGTGAAAGCAATCCCAATTCCGCGCCGCCTTGCCCGTCCCGCCATACACCACCAGATCGCCGGGCTTCTCCGCCACCTCCGGATCCAAATTATTCAGCAACATTCGCAGCGCCGCCTCTTGCTGCCACCCCTTGCACGAAAGCTGGGTCCCCCGTGGCGCCCGAAACGGTCCCCGGCTAGCCGCCGGATCATTCACCACCGGTGTCAAAGCACTCATCTCTCGAATCCTCTCCCGCCATCTTATCCCACCCCATCCAGATAAAAAACGCCAGGCTAACCCCGGCACCCCGGTGGCACAGCCATTCCTGGCTGTGCTCTTGTATCTCTATCTCTGTGAAATCTCTGCGTCCTCTGCGCCTCTGCGTTAGGTTTTCTTCCTCTCCCCGCCCATTGCACGAACAATCTCCATAATGTAAATTCAACTTTCCAATGTCCTACGGCACACTCCCCACCCGCTTTCTCAACGCCGTCGAAGAGCACCCGTCTCCCCGCGCCCAAATGTTCCGTGGCCCCGACCGCTGGGAATCCATCTCCTCGCAAGAATTCCTCCGCCGGGTAGCCGGTTTGGCCAACGCCTTCGTCGAACTGGGCGTAAAGTCTGGCGACCGGGTCGGCCTCTTCGCCCCCAACTGCCCCGAATGGCATACCGCAGATTTCGCCATCAGCGGCTCCGGCGGCGTCACCGTCCCGCTCTACTTCAACGAATCCCCCGACCGCATGTCTTACATCCTTAACCACTGCAGCGCGCAAGTAGTCTTCATCGCCGGTCACAAACAACTCCAGAAATTCCTCGCCGTCCGCGACTCCCTAAAGGAAGTTCAGCAAGTCGTTGTAGCCGGCGCCGGTGACGATCTCCCCACCGATTTCCTCCGCTACGAAACGCTAATTGCCGCCACTGGCCCCACCGAAATCGCCGCCTACCGCCTCCGCGCCGCCAAGATTCTACCCAGCCAACTCGCCTCTCTCATCTACACCTCCGGCACCACTGGTGAGCCCAAGGGCGTCATGCTCACCCACACCAATTTCTGCTCCAACGTCACCGATTCCTGCCACGAACTCGACCTCCGTCCGGGCACTGATCTAGCGGTCTCCTTTCTTCCGCTAGCCCACGTCTACGGCCGCATGCTCGACTACGTTTATATTTTTCATGGCTGCCCGATCGTCTACGTCGAAGTCGTCGAAAACGTCGCGCAAGCTCTGCTCGAAGTCCATCCCACAGTGCTCGCCGCCGTCCCGCGCTTCTTCGAAAAAATCTACGCTCGCCTGATGGAGCAGGGAAGCAAAGCCACTGATGCCAAGCGCAAAATTTTCGATTTCGCCATGCAGACCGCCCGCGAATCCGCTGCCTGGCGCTGCGGGGAAAAATCCGCCAGCCTGGCGGTTCGCTTAAAGTGGGCCATCGCCGACAAGCTCGTTTATTCCAAAATTCGCGCTGGCACGGGCGGCCAGCTCCGCACCATTCTTTCCGGCGGAGCTCCGCTCTCCAAAGACCTCTGTGAATTTTTCTGGGCCATCGGCATTCCCATCTATCAGGGCTACGGCCTGACGGAAACTTCTCCCGTCCTCACCAGCAACCATCCGCACAACCGCGCGGGTAGCTCCGGCCGTCCCATCCGCAACGTCCAGATCCGCATCGCTGACGATGGCGAAATTCTCGCCAAGGGTCCCTGCGTCATGCAGGGCTACTTCAAATCTCCCGAAGCCACCCACGAAGTTCTCTCCGACGACGGCTGGTTTAAAACCGGCGACATCGGCTACCTCGACAAAGACAATTACCTCTTCATCACCGACCGCAAAAAAGATCTCCTCAAAACCGCCGCCGGAAAATTCGTCGCCCCGCAACCCATCGAAAACACTTTGAAGACCAGCCCCTACATCCTCAACGCCATGGTCGTCGGCGATCAGCGCAAATTCGTCGTCGCCCTCATCGTTCCCAACCCTGTCACCGTTTCCGCCAAACTCGCGGAGGACCGTCTGAGCTTTTCCTCCAACACCGAACTCGCGTCCCACGCTGCCACCCACGCCCTGATCGAAAAAGAAGTGGCCCGCCTGACCACCCACCTCGCCCAATACGAAACCATCAAGCGCTTCGCCCTCCTCCCCGACGATTTCACCTTCGACGGCGGCAGCTTAACCTTCACCATGAAACTAAAGCGCCGCGTAGTTGAGCAACAATACTCCGACGTAATCGACAAACTCTACGCCGACGTCGCCGAGCCCCGCCCGGTCGTCCTCGACTAATCCCTTCTTGTGGCGCAGTCATTCCTGGCTGTACTCTTGGGTTTTCGTCCCCTCTTCTCTGCGCCTTCTGCATCTTTGCGTTCAGCTCCTCTTCATCTCATCGCCTCCCCTGCCCAAAAATCCATATCCTTTCCTCCCCCCAGAACATCTCATCCCCAGAACCACCCCACTTGAGGAGGTCTTCCAATGGCAAAAGCAGCAACCGCAACCGTCCGTACCTATCCGAGCAGCGTCGGCGTCCCCGACAAAAACCGCCAGGCGATCATCGCCCTTCTGAATCTCCGCCTGGCCGACAGTATCGACACGCACAGCCAAGTCAAATGGGCGCACTGGAATGTAAAAGGGAAGGATTTCTACCAACTCCACCTGCTCTTCGATTCCGTGGCCACGCATCTCGAAGATCACATCGACACGATTGCCGAACGCGTCTCTGCCCTCGGTGGCGTCGCCAACGGCACCATCCGCGAATCCGTCGCCAAGTCCAGCATCCCCGAAGCGGATCTCTCCGCCTATGACGGCCCCGACATGGTGAAATTCCTCGTCCACAACGTAGGCCACTACACCAACGCCCTGCGCACCGCCATCCTGGAAGCCGACGACCTCGATGACGCCGTCACCGTCGACCTCTTCACCAGCATCACCCGCGAAATGGACAAAGACCTCTGGTTCATCGAAGCCCACACCCAGTCCTAGTTTTCCGTTGTAGGGGCGGGGCTCGCCCCGCCCTCTTGGGTTTCTCTTCCCTTACTCTGTCATCCCGCCCGCCCTGAGCGAAGCCGAAGGGACCGGAGCAGTGGCGCCGTTTGCCGCTGCGGAGTGGAGGGACCCCAGCAAGATTTTAACTTCCTCGACTTTTGCTTTTCTAGGGCCCGCCTTCCGAGGCCGGCCGCTCCTTTTTCGTCTGCCTACATCTTCTCCGGCGCTTCAATCCCCAACAACCTCAACGCCACCACCAACTGCCGCTCCACCAATTCTGTCAATCCCAGCAGAAACGCCCGCTTCTCATCATCCGCTTCCGACAAAATCTGGTGCTTGTGATAAAAATTATTAAACGCCTGCGCCAACTGAAACGCATACTTCGAAACAAACGCCGGCTCCTGCGCCCCAATCGCCGCGTCCACCGCATAATCCAGCGACCCTGAGGCCAGCAACACCTCCCAAATCGCATTGCTCTCCGGCCCCTCGACCATCTTTTTCAGCATTTCCAATCCAATTTCGTGCCGCGCCCCCGCAACCTCCGCGCCCTTGCGCCAAATCCCCCGAATCCGCACAATCGCGTACTGGCAATATGGTCCTGTCTCTCCCTCAGCGCTCAACGCATCTTCAAAATCAAACGCAATGATTGTGTTGCGCGTAACCTTCAGCAGAAAAAACCGCAAAGCCCCAACCGCCAGCGCGTTCGCCGTCTCGTTGAGTTCGATCCCCGCCATCTCCGCATGCTTCTGCAAAACCCGCGACGCTGCCGCCGCCAGCATTCGCGTGATCAGGTCGTCTGCCTTAACCCCGAACCCTTTTCTCCCGCTCACTTCAACGTAAGGCCTCCTCGCATCTTCGGCTGAAAGTTCATAGCCCATCTCCGCTGCACACCGAGGCGTCAGCGCCACAATCTCGTAATCAAAATGGATCGAATTCTCCGCTTCCTTCGCATGACCCAGCGCCCGCAGACCTTCCGCCACCACCTCCTGCAGGTAAGCTTGCCGCGCATCAATCACGTTATAGACCGCCTCGGCCCCGCCAAAATGCGGCGCGCCCGCCTCGTTCGGTCCCGCAGTAGTGGCCCACAATTCTTTCTTGTCCGGAGGGTTCGGCCACAGGCGATAATGGAAATCCTTCCCCAGCAACCCAAATTTCCAAAGCTGGTAAGCAATATCTTTCCCAACGTAGGTAACCGTCCCATTCGACCGCACAATAATCTTCGCCTGGTCCTCCTCCTCAGTAGGGGAGCCCTCCTCTCCGTGCTTCTCCTTTACCTCCTTAACTTCCTTTACATCCTTTATCTCTGTTCCCCAGGGCATCACCCAGCAACCCGCATTCTTCCCCGTCGTCGCCAACTGTATCGCCCCGCTCGCCTTCAACTTCTCAAACGCCGCGTCCCAAAAATGAAGATGCAGAATCTCGCTCTCCCGCGCCAGCAATTCATAAAAAATGTCCAGCCGCGCCATCGTCCGCAGATGAAATCCCACCACTGCGTCCGCAATCAACGTAGCCATTTCCGCGGTTTCACCTTCACCCGCCTCGATCGATTTCAACGTCTCGCCGCGCAACTTTCCCGCACGCAGTTTGTCTTCTTCAAAAAACTGCGTAACGTTCGCGTAAAGGTCCCAGCACAAGTGATCGAAATTCTTCCCCGCCGCCAGGGTCTTCACCTCCGCCAGCGATTTCTTCTCCATCTGCTGAAACGCAATCACCACATCCGCCACCTGCACTCCGGTGTTGTCAATGTAGTTCTGCACCGCCACGTCGTGCCCGGTGTGCCGCAGCAGTCGCACCATCGTGTCTCCCAGCACCGCATTCCTCAAATGCCCGATATGCGCCGCCTTATTCGGATTAATGCTGGTGTGCTCGACAATAACTTTCCTGCGCTCGTTTATCCTGAGCTCATGCGAGGGGCCATTTGCTTCATTCCTCGCGCTTTCAAAAAACCACGCCCGGTCAAAAAACGCATTCAGATATCCCGACCCCGCAACCTCCACGCGTCCAATGCCCTCGACCTTCTCGAGGGAAGTGGCAATCTCCTGAGCAATCTGCCGTGGCGCCTTCTTTAACCGCTTCGCCAGCTCAAAGCACACGGGAGAAGCCGCGTCCCCCATTTCCAGTTTCGGTGGCCGCTCCAGCACCACCAAAAGTTCCACTCCATATATCTCGCGAATATGCCCGGCCAGCGTTTCCCGCAGCCGCTTCAAAAGTGTCAGATACACGTTGCCTCAGTTTGAAAGGAATTAGCCCTCGAAAATTCCAGTATAACAGCCACCGACTGCCAGGAGATGTATACTCCCCCTGTGACGGTCGTAGCTTAGGTGTTAGTTGTGGGGGTGGATAATGGGCAGGCACTCGCGATTCGAGATTTTGCTCCTCATGCTTGGGGTGATGTTGGTAACGTCTCCAGTCAGGACAACAGCACAGTGTTTTGGCGCGTTGCCCGGATTGGGTCCGATTAACGGCATGACCGGAAACCCATTTCAGGCGGAGGTCAAGCATACATTCTTCACCCAAAATACGTCGCTTGTTCAAGACATCGAACCTAAAACTGAGTATGTAGCCCGCGATAGCCAGGGTCGTCTCCGCACGGACTGGAGTGCTGGCAAATATAAAGTGCAAAACGGTCCCGGCGCTGGAACGGAAGTGGAGCAGCATCACGTTACAATCTGCGACCCTGTCAAGGGGCTGTGGATTTCGCTAGACACTCTGAACAAGACAGCCACAATTCAGAAGACGAACATTGCAAACACCTCTCCGAAAGCCTTGCCCGCCGGAGTGTCGCTTCCGAATTTCTGTTCACGTCAATTCCAAGTGCCGCCCAACTTTGCCAACACTGAGCCAGAAAACCTGGGTCACCGCACCATCGAAGGCATGGGCGCGGAAGGCGTACTTGAAAGGCGCACCGTCCAATTACGGAACGGGCGTAGTGGAGATGCAACAGCAGTCGCCCGCGAAATGATCAGTGTGACCGAAACCTGGTGCTCGGAAGAGTTGGGAGCTGTCATCCTCCGGGTCATCGGCACGGAGAAAAGCGGCAACACTCAGACCATCGCCATGGTCAACATTCAACGCGGAGAACCCGATGAGTCGCTCTTCCAGATTCCCCCGGATTACCGCGTCGCGGAACGCGTGAACAATCCTGCGGCGCGAACAGGCATGGGAGTCGTCGGCACCTACGGAGTGGGTTCGTCGGTAGTCGAAACACCCCCTCCTGATAAGCTCTGAAGTTTTCCCTGATCCGAACCGCCGAATTTTCCTCGGCTCCTAAAATCCAGTACTACATCCAGAAATGAAGAATGACGGTGGAGAGTGGCATCTCTCCGACGATGGAAATCCAAGTGTGGGGTAGAATGCTTGCCCGGAGGCCTCATGGCGAAAACACGGCGGGAATTTTTGGCGGAAACGGCAGTAGGTTTGGCGGCAGCGGCGGCAAGCGCGGCAGGCGTTGCCCCAGCGGAAGCGCAGGATCCAGGTCAGCAACAACCCGCGGGCGCGCCACCCGCGTTCGGCACCGGCGCCGGCGTTGGCCCGCAAGTTTCCGTCAACACCTTCACCGAAGCCGAAAAGTTAGTCCAGATCGAACTCACCAAGCCACAACTGGAAATGGCGGCCTCCAGCTGGCGCGGGAATCTCGCTTCCGTGTACGAACGCCGCACCGGCCCTCACAAAGTGGACTTGCCTGCCTCGGTCGTTCCATATTCCAGTTGGAATCCCGTCCTCCCCGGACGCAAGGCCGGCCCCGATCGCGACCAGTTCGTCCGCAGCAAAACCGATCCCGGCCCGCTCCCCAAGAACGAGGACGAAATCGCCTTCGCTCCCGTCACCCGCCTCTCCCGCTGGATCGAAACGCGACAAATCACTTCCGAACGCCTCACGCAGATTTATTTAAGGCGTCTCGAGCAGTTCAACCCGAAACTCCGCTGCGTCATCACGCTCACCAAAGATTTTGCACTCGCGCAAGCCAAACAAGCCGACACCGAAATCGCCGCCGGGAAATATCGTGGCCCGCTCCACGGCATTCCCTGGGGCGGAAAAGATTTGCTCGACACCGCCGGAATTCCCACCACCTACGGCGCCGAACCCTATCGCAACCGCATCCCCAAAGATGACGCCGCCGTTGTAAAACGCCTCCACGCCGCTGGTGCAGTCCTCGTCGCAAAACTTAGCCTCGGCGCTCTCGCTCTCAACGACATCTGGTTCGGCGGCCAAACGGTCAATCCCTGGCTCCTCGAAGAAGGCGCCTCCGGTTCCAGTGCCGGCCCCGGCGCCGCCACCGCGGCGGGCCTGGTCGGCTTTTCCATCGGCAGCGAAACCGGCGGCAGCATCGTCTCCCCCAGCATGCGCTGCGGCATCACCGGCCTGCGTCCCACCTATGGACGCGTCCCTCGCACCGGCGCGATGACCCTCTGCTGGTCGCTCGACAAACTCGGCCCCATGACGCGGAGCGTGGAAGATGCGTTGTTAGTCCTGCAAGCAATCTCCGGCCCCGACCCCGGCGACCTGCAAAGCGTCCCCAGCAAACTCGACTACGACGCCGACGCCAGCATAAAAGGATTGCGCGTCGGCCATTTTCCCAAGTGGATGAAAGAAGTTCCGGCCACCGATGTAGATCGCGCCGCGCTCGAAACTGCGAAGAAACTGGGCATGGTTCCCGTCGAAGTTTCCATCCCCGACTGGCCCTACCAAGCCCTGAATCTCATCCTCTTTGCCGAAAGCGCCGCCGCTTTCGAAGAGCTCACGCTAAGTGGCGAAGCCGACCAACTCAAAGTCCAGACCTACGACGCCTGGCCCAATCTCTTCCGCCAGTCGCGATTCCTCTCCGCCGTGGATTTTGTTCAGACTGACCGCCTGCGCCGCAGAGTCGCCGAAGAAATGGCCCGCGTTTTTTCCGAAGTAGACCTGCTCCTCGTCCCTTCGCTCCGCGACGAAATGCTCACCATCACCAATTTCACTGGCCAGCCCTCGCTCACCATGCGCGCCGGCTTCGTCGAAGTTTCCGAAGCCCGCACCGATTGGGCCCCCGACCCCAGCCGCCCCATACCAAAATTCTCGCCAGCACGTCGCGTCCCCCACGGCGTCACCTTAATCGGCCGCCTATTCGAAGAAGGCACCCTCGGCCGTGCCGGCCTGGCCCTTGAACGCGCTTTCAGCGTTGTCGCCGAACACCCGCCTGGTTTCTAATTACGCACGTCGGTGCAATTGCATCGGCAGTCCATATTTCGGGCGCAGCGTGATGCTGAAAAACGGCGTAACCACGGCCTCTGGAGCGAGCGTGAAGCGATAGCGCTGCGCAATCGTCGCCAAGAGCAGCGTCGCCTCCATCATCGCGAATCCCGCGCCGATGCAAACCCGCGGACCGCCGCCAAAAGGGAAGTACGCGAACCGCGGAATGCGCCCCTTCCGAACCGGGTCGTCGCGCCAGCGTTCCGGATCAAATCGCTCCGGCTCCGGAAAAAACCGCGCGTCGCGATGCGTCACCCACTGCATGATGAAAACGTTCGTGCCAGCCGGAATCCGGTATCCGCCAACCTCGAAATCCCCGAGCGCGCGTCGCCCGACTCCCCACGCAGGCGGGTACAATCGCATCGATTCCTTCAGCACCATCTCGGTGTACGGAAGTTTTGGCAAATCCACCAGCTCCGGCGCCCTCCCTTCCAGCACCGCATCCAGCTCCGCCGCTAATTGCTTCTCCACCAAGGGATTTTGCGACAAGAGATACCACGTCCACGTCAGCGCGTTGGCCGTCGT
>Ga0210402_10003253_pt1 | contig 15305 bp, 15 predicted proteins | sample IncBWC7MmetaG_FD_161055 | JGI IMG/M metagenome (GOLD analysis project Ga0210402, IMG submission 161055) | Forest soil microbial communities from Barre Woods Harvard Forest LTER site, Petersham, Massachusetts, United States - Inc-BW-C-7-M | ecosystem: Environmental > Terrestrial > Soil >...
ACCGACCTCTACTCCTGGCACTTCATAGCTTTCCTCATGAACTCCCAGATGCGTTTATCGGCGAACGAAGCGCTCTGTTGCTGCATGGTTGGCGACCAGTTTTCGCGATCGGCCCAAGCCTTGCCCAACCCTTCGCCGATGTCGCGGTCGCGGCCGGTGAAAGCTTCCACCAGTTTCTTCCATCGCGCCGCCAGCGCCTGCACCTTTCGCTGGCCGGGTCTTCGCCGAGCGCCGCCTCCACGTCGCGGAAAAGGTCGGTCCAGTCCTTGGTGGCTTGGGCCTGCAATTCCGGGTTCCATTGCTCCCGGCGCTCCGCCATTTTGGCCTGGCCCGCCTCGCTGTAATACTTCTTCATGAAATCGGTATTGTCTTGCATCTCGATCACCTCGATGATTTTTTTCAGCATCGCAGCGTCAGCCTGCTGACCGGGGCGGATCGCCTTTTCGGCGTTGTGTATGGCTTCGATGGCGCGATCCAGGCGCCGGCGTTTCTCCTCCAGCGCCCGCCGCTGCGACCGCAAAGCGTCCGCCAACTGGCGAGCCTCCCGGTCCAGCAGGGTCTTGATCTGCTTCAAAGGCAGCCCGAGGAATTTCAGCGCTACTGCTCCAACCGCTCCAGTTCGCGGATCCCGTAGAACCGGTACCCCGCCTCCGTGCGCCTGGGCTTGAGCAGCGCTATCCGGTCGTAGTGATGCAACGCCCGAACCGTAACCCCCGCCAGTTCGGCAAATTGCTGCACCCGATACGACTGATTCACCCGGAACCTCCCTCCAGGGCCATGCTCAGGCCTGACGCAACGTCAGAGTCAAGCACATTCTTGCACAGTGCGCTGGACCCAAGGCCCGGTATCGGCAACGGCGCGCAGCCCTTCCTCCGAAACCCTAACAAACCTTAACCGTTTAGGCCCTGAATTGGGCACTCCGAATAGCCTGCGCAGGCTATCGTGTTTCAGGCGCTTAGGCCGCATGATGGGATTGTGAGCGGGCATCATCAAGAAGCCCGCAAGGGAGATAAACAAAATGAAAACGACTTTGATGACCATCGCTCTGGCTTTCGCCACGCTGCCTTTGACGTTTGCTGCGCAGACCCCGGCCACACCGCCCGCCAGCGGCAGTGGGGCGCCAGCTGCCACCACCGCCAAGGTGAAGAAGCACACCAAAAAGCACGCCGTGAAACCGGCCGTGAAAACCACCGGCAGCTCCAGTACCGCTGCCGCGCCGGCTGCCACGCCCGTAAAGAAGTAAGTGTTTGCAGGGTTGCAACCAGCCCCGCCGGGCCATCAAACAGGGCACGGCGGGGCTGGCTGCGTTTTAGCGCCGATCAAGCACGACGACACCCAAGCGGGCCGCGGCCCTGCGGAGTTCGGCAACCGCGGCGCCCAGATCCATCCTCTGGTTTACGTCGAGCGACTCCGGCATCGCATCCAACATCCCGGTGACGGTGTGGCAGCGCTTCAAAGCCGCATCGAATGACACCGGCGCCGGCTTGGACTCCATCGGTTCGATCCGCTTCAACAACTCGGCGACCGCGGCCGTAACCGCCTGGCTGTTTTCCGGCAGCAAGGCCACCGCTGTTCCGTTCAGGCGCACGCCTTCCGGCGTGATGTGCGAGGCGATGCTTCGGTAGTCTTTGGGTCCGATGTGCGTCATCTGCCGGACGTGAAAGAAGTCCGGTCCGAACTCATCCAGATATCCGATCTCGCGGTCTACGCTGCGTCGCACCACATGCAAGTCCAGCGTGCAGAACTCGACCCATGAAGGACGCAGCTCCTTGTAGAGTTTCTGCTCGCGAATCCGGCGCAGCGTCTCGATATCGGCAGCGGCACAACGCCCCGCCATCAGGCCGAACGCTTCGCGGCGGCCCATCCAGCGCCCAAGGTCGAGACTGTGCGGATTAGACTCATTGGGCTCCGGTTTCTGATTTTCGATCACTTCGTTCATATATAGATAAACCTCTGGTATCCGGGACAAAATGACCCGGTTTCCCAAAACCGCATTGAAAATAGGGGGGTTAATTCTGGTCGGCCGCGCAAACGGGCATTTTGTCCCGGATTGTCCCGGATCCGTTCCCGGAAACGCTGCCCCGAATCGCTATCCCCGCCTACATGATCCCACCGGGCACCCAAGAAACCGGGAGTAGGCAAGGGCTGTTTTTCGCACCAACCTGCACGATTCAGGCGGGATACAGGTTATTTCAAAGTCTTGTGACTGGCCAATCGCCGAGCCTACATTTGGCGCTCTGCCATTCCCTGGCGAGGGGTGGTCCTGGCTTCGGTAGGCAGGCTGAGCAGGTCTGAATAATGCGGACTATGCATTGCTGCAGCTTGGTACACCGTTTCAGAAGTTCGCTAACGTGTCGAGAAACCGCCTGCTGACGCGCGCGGCTCCAATCAGAGCCGTGACCGTTAGGGAGCGTTCCGCCCAAGATACGAAACCGTATTTAAAACGGTGTACTTAGTCTGCCGCAGCCGTTGGTCCGCTTCCGCGAGCGTTTCACGAAACACGGGCGGGTACGGCAGGCGCCGTTCCGTGATCGACACGCTTACCTATAGGGTCCGAGGAACCGCGCCCCGTTGAAATGGATCAGATGGGATGGCGCATCGGCAACCCAGACCTCCGTTTCCCATGCGATCGCTCCCAGATACCGTGTCATTAAGGCCCGCGACGGAAAGGCAGTCACATAGACAAGACCCGCCTTTGATCCGGCAAACAAACGCGCCAACTCCTGGTGCCGTTTCTCATCCATAGGGCCATGGCTCGTCACAGACTCCACCAACAGCAGCCATTCGCGTGTGGGGCAATAAAGAACTACGTCTGGAATCTTGCCGTGGTCATCGATCCACACGCCCAGATCCTCCAGAAGCTTTCTGTCGGAATACCCCCATTTCTCGCCAGTGTCACTGGCATAAACCAGAACGCCGCCCGGCACAAAACGTGGCGCGAATTCCTCGATGATGGCTTTGATCAGTTCGCTGTGAGCGCCCGGGCTGAGGCGCATCGTATCGCCGGTCGCCAGCTTGACTGGTATCTTCCGCATTTCCCGCGCCATTGCATAGCGCGCCACCAGCGTCTTCCGTTTTTTGAGGTAAGCCTGACGATTCTTGTTCCAGGCACCGGTACCGAAAGTACGTAGTAGCGCCAGCGTCTCGGGCTCAATCTGGCAAACCGCCTTCGGGCTGTTTACCGGACGGGCTGGGTTATCCGGGTTATAGAAGGCGATTCCAGCCGCCACAAGCTGATGCACAGTCTGACGGCGGAAGTTCTCGCGTGTGTTGGGCGCATAGTGTTTGCCGTAATGATCCCGCGCAAACTCCATCATGGGTGTGATCCCAATGAGCGGATTCGTCGAGGCCGCCCATGATTTATGCGGCCTCAAGTCCAGTAGCGCCAGAAGGCACAACGCGGAGCGGTCATTCTGCTGGGCCCGCGGCATCCCCAACTCACTTAGCACTTGAAGGGCATCAGCAATCTTACTCTTTCTTGCCATTCAGCGCCGCTACCTGACGATCAATCAATTCTTGCGTGAGATTTCCCTGCGCTCTCGCCCAACGGCCGAGGTTCTCCAATTCTTGGCGCGCCGGATAGCGGAGAAGACGGAGATCCGTTGCATTCACTTGCGTATGACCGCTGAACCGGCGGAAGTAGTCATCCACTCCCGTCGAGTTTAGGAACGCTGCCAAACCGTGGGCCACATCGCCATCAATGCCTTTCTTACTGGAGTGAAATACGTTGAGATGATTCTCAAACCCGATCCTATCGCCCACGAATGCCTCCGGATCGACCACATACGCCACGATGCGCCGCCGTTCCTCCTTCGACGAAAACCGCCGCACGACGGTGTAGCACCCTTTTGGGTAAAGCCATTTTCTGGTCTCGGGGTGATCCATCAGGGCATTAGGCTTCCTGGAGTTCCGCGGCCACTCCAACCGGCCGTTGACGAAGTGCGTTGGGTAGAGAAGAGGTACTGTTTCCTGGTCCGGGTTTTGGCGCAGGAAACCCTTGAGCCGGAAATCCACGACCGGCCCAGTCGAGACCTCGAGATCGATCTCATCAAGAGTCCGGTGAGCTAGCGGAACGCCATCCAAACCACTATGCGACGGCGCTACCGGCACATGGATGAACTGCTGCTCTTCTCCAGCGCGAACGATCTCCGAAAACGGGTATTCGTGGGACTGCAGGTCGGCGAAGCCTGTGTCGCTGGCGGTAGTGATAGTGACCTTGCCCTGTTGTTTCGCGCGCACGAGCTTGATAATGACGTTCTCCTGAAGGACCTCGTCATCATTAAATGCACTCGTCCGGCTGTGGAACAGATGGATGTGCTCGATTGAAGCCTTGGCCAGCAGCCACTCCCGAAATGGCCGGTAGTAAAGCCCGTTACAGAAGCTCCGTGGAATGATCGCACAATCTCGCCACCCTCCGCCATCAGCGCTATTGCGAGCCCCACGAAAGCCGAATAAAGGTTGACGGTTTCCAGCCTGACAGCGCGGAGTAAGGCCCGATGGGCTGAATCGCTGTTGATATTCTTGTAGGGTGGGTTCAGAATCGCGTGCGTATAACCAATTCCCTTCCAGCCCATCGTGATTTTGTAAACCGCATCCTGAATGAAGTCACGTTCGATAATAGTGGCCTCAAAGCTGCCATTAGCATAGGCGCCCAATGTCGAACGCAGGTAGGACGCCAACCCCTCGTCTATTTCGTAGACCGTGGCGCATACGTCATGACTGCCCCAGCGGTTGAGGAACGCCGCTGTCAGTGACCCAATGCCAGCGCCCGCATCCAGCAGACGTATAGAGCCAACCCGGTCGGTGAACAGGCCGGCCATGAACTTCGCTACACTCTCGCGCGTCATGAACTGACCCAACTCCGCCTTACGCTGCGGATTCAGTTGGCGGCTGGCTTCCCGACGCACCTCATCGAGTGCGCCCGGTTCCGCCACCCCCGTCCTTGCCTCTTGCATTACACTACCTTCCTCAACGGCCACGGGCGGGAGTATTGTTTCGGTCGCCTCACGAATCACCACATTACACCATATCGGCGATCCGCTCCGAATCTCTACCGATCCTGGGATTTCCAGCTCATTTGGCGCTCTGCAACTCTCTGGCGAGCACTTGGGCGCGTTCCAGATTGGCATCGGCCTGCTTCAAATCCCCGTGAGTCTCGGCTTCGGCAGCCAGGTTGAAGAGATCGTGGATCATGCGGACTACGCCTTGCTGCAGTTTAGTGGGCCGCCGGCTGTTGGTCTGGTTGAGTATCTGAGTGATTTCGGCCTTGCGCCGTATCACCGAGTCGTGCAGGCGCTGCTGTTCGGGGGCGGGGATGATCTCCTGGATGGCGGGGCGTTCCTCGGGCTCGGCCGGAGTAGGGCCGGCCTCGGGCTTAGGCGCGGAATTGGACGTTGCCGGCGCGGGCCGTTTCGGCCGCCGCAGCGTCATGGGTTCGGGGAGCGGCTCAGGCGGCGGCGGCAAGGTAAACAGGGCCTCGGGATCCAAAGGCTGGGGCGCCGGCAACTCCACGTTGGTCTGGGGAATGGAGAGCGGTTCGGGCGGTGCGGGCGGCGGCGCGACCATCGGCGCCGGCGCCGGCGGTACGGCCTGGGCGGTCTTGGGTGCGCCCCCTAATGCGCAACCGGCGAGGGAGATCGCCAGGCAGCCAACCAGAATTGATTCGATCTGTTTCATCCGGGCGCTCTTCACGGGGCGATCCTCGATCAAACCGCAATCGGCAAGCGGATGAGGAAGGTGGTGCCCTTCCCCGGTTCGCTGGTGAAATCGATTGTACCATCGTGGAGTTGCACGATACGGAACGTCATGGCCAAGCCGATTCCGGAGCCCTCTTTCCGCGTGGTGAAGTACAGGCGGAAAATCTTTTCCCGCAATTCCTGGGGGATGCCCGCGCCGGTGTCGGCCACGCGAATCTCGGCCGTGTCTTCGCTGACCGAACATTCGAAACTCAGGTTGCCGCCATCGGGCATGGCTTGCATGCCGTTTACCACCACGTTGAGAATGGCCTGCTTGATGAGGTCGCGGTCCACGCGGACTTCCGCGCCTTCGGCTTCGCCCTGCACTGCCACCTGAATTTTGGAGGCGACGGCTTGCGGCCGGGCCAGTTCCACGATCTCATTCATCAACTGCTGGACGGGGACATTGCCGAGGTTCAGTTCCACCGGGCGGGTGAAATCGAGGAAGGTCTTCACCACGCGGTCCAGGCGCAGGATTTCGCGCGAGATGATGTCCATTTCGGGGGTCACGTCGGTGTCGCCGCGGCGCAGTTTGGAGCGCGCCACTTCCACGTGCAGGAGGATGGCGCTGAGCGGATTCTTGACCTCATGCGCCACGCCGCCCGAAATGCGGCTGATGGCGGCCAGGCGGTCGGCAGTCTGGAGTTCGCGGCCGATCTTGCGCTGCGCTTCGGGGTCGCGCAGCCGGATCAGCAGGCCGGAGCCGGGGCCGGTGGTTCCGGACAGGCTCTCCAGAACATCCACGGAAAGCAGCACTACGGCCAGGCCCACCACGTTTTCGCCGGGGGTCCCCAAAGGGATGCGGCGGTTGCGAATAGTGCGGCCGGTCTGCGACGCCTGGGCGACCAGCAGCCCCAGTGTGGTGGCGGGCGGGAAGACGTCAGGGAGCGGCAGGCCGGGCAGGTCGTCCCGGTTCTTGCCCAGGAACTTCTCCACCGAGCCCGAGGCAAAAACCAGGCACCGTTCGCGGTTGAAGATGAAGACGGCGTCTTCCAGGTCCTGCAGCAGGTGGCCGATGTTGCCGCGCAGGTCGGCGGCTTCATATTGCGCGCCGCGCAGGCGTTGGCCGAGCAGGCTGACCTTGGAGGCCATCACGGAGAGTTCGTCAGTGGCGGCCTTTTCGGGTTCGGGGGTTTCGGGTTCGAACTCGCCCTTCGCCACCATATCGAGCATGTGGTCGATGTGGCCAAGGGGGCGGAAGGCGAGGGTGGAGAACAGAAACGTGAGGACCACCGCGCCGATGACGGAGAAGACGGCAATCCGCGCCGTCTGGTTCATCGTAGGGATCATTTTGTTGCGAATCAGGGAGGGCAGCACAATGACCCGAACATAGAGCAGAGGCTTGTCCGCGGAAGGGCCGAGCAGGTCTTGGAGCTGGTAATACTGTACGTCGGTGCGCGTGAGTACGCGGACTTTGGCCGGCCAGCCGGTGTCTTTCACTAGCGGACCGAAATCCTGGTTCGGAATGCCGATGGTGCCGATCCGGGTGGGAAGCGTATCGGCCAGGATTACGTTGGTGACCGGTTCCACGATGGCGATTTCGAGAATGGCCCGCGACGCGGTGACCAGTTTGCGCAGCCGGTCGGTGAGGGCCCGATCGCGCACGGCGTCGCTCAGGGGGATGGAGCGCGGCAGACGACTGAGGGCTTCGGTGACCGCGAAGGTGGCCTGCGATTTCAGCAGCTCAGCGCCATCCAGCGTGGATTCGAACTCAAGCTGCATGACGTTGCCCAGGTCTACCGCGGAGATGAGGCCGACGATGAGGGTGGCCAGCAGGACGGAACCGAGCGTGAGCTTGGCCTGGAGGGTCACTGGACACCGGTGGCCGGTGGCTGGTGGCCGGTGGCCGGTGCGTCAGGAAAACCGGTGGCCGGTGACCGGTGGCCGGTGGCCGGTGGGTCAGGAAGACCGGTGACCGGTGGCCGGTGACCGGTGGCCGGTGCTTCAGGAAAACCAGTGACGGGTGGCCAGATGCCGGTGGCCGGTGCGTCAGGAACACCGGTGACCAGTGGCCACTGGCCACCGTTTGCTGTTTTCATCATGAGACCGCGAGCAGCACTTTGCCGGTAGTCTGCCGGCCTTCGAGCGCGCGGTGTGCGGCTGCGGCTTCGGCCAGCGGGTATGTTCCATCGATGCGCAATTTGAGCTTGCCGGCGGCGATCCACAGCAGCACATCGCCGGCGCGCCAGAGCAATTCGTCGCGCGTCAGTATATAGTAGCCCAGGCTGGGGCGGGTGAGGAACAGGGAGCCCTTCCCATTGAGAATGTTGGGGTCGAAGGGCGGCACAGGGCCGCTGGATTGGCCGAACAGCGCCAGGGTTCCACGGGGGCGGAGTGAGTTCAGGCTCTTGTCGAAGGTGGTTTGGCCGACGGAATCGTACACCACGTCCACCCCGCGGCCGTTGGTGAGCCGCTTCACTTCGGCTTCGAAATCCTGTTGGGTATAGAGAATGGTTTCGTCGGCGCCGGATTCGCGCGCGGCCTGCGCTTTGGCGGCCGTGGAAACGGTGCCGAAGACGCGCGCGCCCAGCATCTTGGCCATTTGCACGATGAGCCCGCCAGTGCCGCCCGCCGCGGCGTGCACCAGGCAAGTGTCGCCGCTCTTGAGCGGAAAGGTGGAGTGCGTCAGGTAATGGGCAGTCATTCCCTGCAGCATGGCGGCAGCGGCGGTGGCGAAATCGACGGCGCCGGGCAGCTTGACCAGTTGCGCCGCAGGGACCACGGCGTACTCCGCATAGGAGCCGCGCGCCATGGCGTAGACCACGCGGTCGCCGGGCGCCACCTCCGTGACGTCGGCGCCCACGGCCTCCACGGTGCCTGCGCCTTCCGCGCCCAGAGACATGGGGAGGTCGGCCTTATAGTGACCGGTGCGGAAGTAGACGTCGATGAAGTTCACGCCGCTGCGGGCGATGCGGACCAGCGCCTGGCGCGGGCCGGGCGCCGGCGTGGCGACGTCCACCAATTCCATTTTTTCGGGACCGCCGGGTTCCTTTACCTGGATGGCTTTCATGAGTCAACCTCGCATGGCCGAGCCTTGCTTGGCCAAACCTGGCTTGGCCAAACCTGTGCGGAACGCCCGCCTGGCATGCACGGACGTTGCATAGAGTAACAGATAAAGCAGCGTGAACGGGAAGGAAATCAGGCGCGCCACGGTGCGAACCGCACCCGCGCCCGCCAGACCTGAGCGGTACAGCACAAATCGGCGGATGGGGCCGAGGTGTTGGCGGTCGAGCCAGAAGTAATCGCCATTTTCGTTGATGATGAAAATCTTGGCGGGGATGCGCAGGGCCAGCGCCCATTTCCACTTGGTCATGACGGGCTCGCCGGAGCAGACGATGCCCATGAGCGAGTAGTGGTTCTGCGCCAGTTCCCGGTAAAGGCGGGCCCGGGCCTCGCGTCCGCGGTAGTCGGCGACGCGGTAAACGCGGGTATTGTGGGGCGCGAAGCCTTTGGGCAAGGTGGCGAAGCAGGTGACGAGGTCGATGAAGATTTCACCGCCCCAAGACTGGCGCAGTCCTTGGATCAGGCCTTCGATCAGGCCGCGGGTTCCGCTTTCGACCAGCAGGATGGAGTGGACCGCCGGCAGCCGGCCGGTGTGGAGATAGCGCACCTTTCAATCATACAGATGCCGGTGGCCGGTGGTCGGTGGTCGGTGGCTGGTGGTCGGTGGCCGGTGAAAGGCAACACGCCCGGTGCGGTGTTCACCGGCACCCGGCATCCCCTTGTTGTCGAGGTGGAACCCGGCTGAAGCATTCCTGGTCCTTCTCGAATTACATCTCTTAGAAGGCGTCTTAGCCGCTTTTCTTCAATGCGTATTGGATGGCTTCGACCGGAACCTCGTACCTGGCCATGGCGGTGTTGCCGCGATAGTCCAGGTCCTCGATCCCAATCTTGCTGGTGTAGAACGCGTCCACCGTCATGCGTCGTGCCCAGTCGAAGAACCCGATGCCCGGGCCCAAATCGGGCGAATCGTTCTTGCGATACGCGATCAGGTCCAGCAGGGCCGTCTGCCCGGCTGGCGATGCGTCGACGAAATTCTTCTCCGAGCGGCCCAGCATGGCGTGATCCAACCACGCCAATCCACCGGTGTAGATGGCCGCCAGCCGCTCGTTTTCACTGGCCAGCATGTCGATCCAAGCGGCGGCCCCGGCGGCCAGCGCGCCTGGTGATTTGCCTTCGGGCGGTATGATCAGGTCGGTGAGCCGCTCCAGCGTGGCGTATTCGTGAGCTGTCAGTGCTTTGGGTTCGTAACGGCCGGATTTTTCGGTCCTGTCCGTGGCCATTTGGTGGACGTGCTGGCCTTCCTGAGCACTGATGGCTTCCGCGCTGACAACGGCCAGCGCGACACTTCGCAGCAGGTCTCTTCGCGAATACTCAGACATTGCCTTTCCTCATTTCTTCGGCCAGGTACTCGGCGGTGCGCCATGCCAGCGCAATGATCGTCAAGGTCGGGTTCTTGTCGGAATTGCTGACGAAGGGCCCTCCGTCGGCCACGAACAGGTTCTTCACGTCGTGCGACTGGCAGTAGCGGTTCAGAACGCTGGTCTTAGGGTCGTCGCCCATGCGCACGGTGCCGATCTCGTGAATGACGGCGCCGCCGCGCGAAATGACCTGGCGGCCGGTCCCGCCGCCCGCCTCGGCGCTGCCCCGCCGCCCTCCGGTCACTGTTCCGCCCATGGCGTGAATGATCTCGGCGAAGGTCCTCACCTGGTGCTCGGCCTGTTTCAGTTCGTGGTCGCTCCATTCCCAGTGGAAACGAAGCACCGGGATGCCCCAGCGGTCCACCATCTGCGGATCGATTTCGCAATACGATTTCTCGTTGGGAATCATCTCGCCCCGTCCGGAAAAGCTGACGCCCGTGCCGTATTCCTCGCGAATGGCTTTTTTGAGCCCCAGGCCATAGCCTTCGTGCCGCTGGCAGGTAGCCTGGAACGACCCGACGCCCGGCATTCCGAAGCCGCCTCCCAGTTCGACGTGATAACCGCGCGGGAATCCCACGTCCTTTTGCTTCTCCCAAAGCCACCAGGGTATATACATGTGGGTCCCATATCCGTCGGAGTTGTAGTGCGGCAGCCCCTCCAGCGCCGGAATGTGGCCGCTGAGGCCGGTGCCGACGGTGTCGGTCAGATAGCGGCCAACCACGCCCGAGGAATTCGCCAGCCCCGCGGGATGACGCGGCGATTTCGAGTTTAGCAGCAGCCGCGCCGATTCGCATGCGCTGGCCGCCAGCACTACCGTGCGGCACCGCACCTGCTGCTCGCCGCGCGTGTTCTTGTCCACGTAGGAGACCGCGCGTACCTTGCCGGCATCGTCGGTCAGCAGTTCGCGCGCCATCGCATTTGTGATCACCTTTACCCGGCCGGTCTTCATGGCCGGGAAGATCTGCACGTAGCTGGAGGCATAGTTGGACGCAGTCATGCAGGCGCGTCCGCATTGGCCGCAGTAGTGGCACGGCGCGCGCCCGTTGGTAGGCTGGGTAATGATGGCCGAGCGCATCGGAATGCAAGGAATGCCGAGCTTGCCGCACGCCTTTTTCGTCAAAATGTCGTGAACCTTAGGGGCGGCCGGGGTCTGGAAGATACCGTCCGGCGCGCTGCGGATTCCCTCCTTGGTTCCGACCACACCGATAAACGTCTCGGCCTTGTCGTAGTATGGCGAAATGTCTTCGTACGAGACGGGCCAGTCCCAGCCCAGGCCGTCCCGCGAGTGTGGTTTGAAATCGTAGTCCGCGAAGCGCAGTGAGAATCGGCCGTAATGATTGGTCCGGCCTCCCAGAATGCGCGAGCGAAACCACGAAAAGTCGCTGCCCGGCGCCACGGTGTAGGGCTCGCCATCGAGCTGAGCGCCGCCGAACGAGGCGCTGAAGGTGAACGGCGACCGGCCGAAATAACCTTCCCCGTGAGGGCCCACGCCGCGGTGCGGCACCTGGTAGGGCCACATGTGCTCCTTGATGTCCTTGGCTGGGTTGAACATCGGGCCCGCTTCCATCAGCAACACCGATACACCCAGATCCGCGAGAACCTTGGTGACCGTGCCCCCGCCGGCTCCCGATCCGATGACAACCACGTCATAAACGGGGCTGTTTCGCACGACTTGCGGCATTATCGCCTCCTGTTTGATTGGGGTTTACGTTTGATTGGGTCTACGCCTTCGTCCCGGCCATCGACTTCCAGGCGTTTTCGGCGGTGATCCGCACCTTCCGGTTGTCGCTCTTCAACTTCGGAAGAATCGCCGCCGCGGCATCCGCCGACCCGATCCTGGCGAGCCCGATGACTGCGGCGCACTGCCAGTGCTCCTGCGGCCGTTCGAGCGCTTGCTTGTAAATCACCAGGGCCTCAGCCATGTTCCCTTCCTTGACCTGGACCTGTGCATCCGCATAACGCAGCATGCCATCGATTACGTCGACGACCTGGGTGTCGGAGAATGCCTTCATGTCCGGGTAACGCGGCGCCGTGGCGGGTTTCCTGCCGATTCGCCCGAAGGCCCTCACGCCCATCACGGCAATATCCTTGTTGGGCGACCGCATGGCCTCCAGACACAAGCTCACGGCGCTCTGCGCGCGGCGGTGCCCGAGCGCGGCCAGGATGCGCGGTTTGAAATCGTCCGGCGCGTCCTTGTAAGCCGCCATCAGCGCTTTGTTGGAGGCATCCCCAGGGATGCGCTCCAGGCAGTATGCCACCTCTTCGCGCAGTTCCGCGCCGCCGATCCATTTGGCGATGGCCGGCACCGCGTCCTCACCGGCGACGTCCGAAAGCAGCCGCAGCGCATGCACTCGCACCGGTAGCGGGTAACCCGGGCCGCTGATTTCGACCAGGCCCTTCACCACGCCGGCCCGGTTGGCCGATGCGGGGTCTTTACCCACCGCGTGGACCATGGTGGTCAAGGCTTCCCGCGCCGCCTTTCCCGCGCCCGCCGGGTTGGCGGCCAGCTTGCCGAGTTGCGGGATGACGGCCGGGGACACGTCTCCGGCCTGCCGCCATGCGGCGAAGCGCGTATCGGCGCTCCCGCTCTGAATATCGGCCAGGAACTTTTGATCGTCCGCCATGGGTCGCCTCCTTAGAGTCCTTACAAGTGCCACGGGCCGCGGCCCGGGCGGCTCAACAGCCGGTTAGCTTCGTCGTCGTTAAGGAATCGCTCGTTCACCGGATCCCACTCCAGCTTACGCTGCAACTGGAACCCGACGTTCCCCAGGATGCACAACGAGGCCACGCGGTGCCCCGCCTCCATGGCCATGATCGGCTTCTCGCGCGTGCGCACGCACTGCTCGAAGTTCTCGTTGTGTCCGGGACTGCGAGGCACCCTGCCGCAGTCGCATTGCGAAGCGAAGTCTTTCACCTTCTGGTCGGTCGCCGTGTTGGCGCCATCGCCGTAAGTGACGGTGAGGTTCCCCTTGTCGCCCCAGTACATGGCTCCGTAGCGCGCCTGGATGTCGGGCGAAGGCGTGCCCGGCTGAGCCCACACCAGCGTCCAGTCAGGGTTCTTGAACTCGTAGGTCACGTCCATGGTGACCGCCGAATCGTACATGCCGTCGCGCGGCGGCTCGCCCTTGGCGTCGATGCTCACCGGCCCGGTATTGTCGGTACCCATGATCCAGCTCGCAATGCTCATGATGTGGGCGCCGCGGTCGCGGATCTGGCCTCCTCCGAAGTCGACCAGCCAACGGAAGGAGCCGTGGGTATGCTTCGCATTGTAGGGCAGCCAGCGTGCGGGCCCCACCCACAGGTCGTAATCGATCTCGGGCGGCGGATCGCTGTCCGGGGTCCAGTCGCCATCCGGACTGGCGTAGTGCCAGCAAGTCACTTTCCGCATCGTGCCGAGTTGACCGGCGCGGATGTAATTGGCGGCCTGCCACGCGGCCACTTGCGAACGGCCCTGCGAGCCGATCTGCACCACGCTCCCATAGCGGTCGGCCGCCGTAACCATGGCCCGGCCTTCTTCGATGGTGTTGCAGGCAGGCTTCTCGCAGTAGACGTCTTTGCCGGCCTGGCAGGCCATGATGGTCATCAGGGCGTGCCAATGGTCGGGCGTGGCGATATAGACCGCATCCACGTTCTTGTCTTCCAGGAGCCGCCGGAAGTCCCGATAGGTCTTGGGCCGGCCCCCGACGCGCGTGGCCGCGTCATCCAGGTGCTTGGCGTCCACGTCGCACAGCGCCACCGAGAGCGCGGGGCTTCTCAGGCTCTTGCCGTCGCCGCCTTGCCCGGGCGTGGGTGGAAGAGCCTTGCCGAGATCCGCCTCGGGCCGCAGGTGTGTCCGCCCGCGGCCGCCGATTCCAATGTGCCCCAGCCGCAGCGTGTCGCTCGGAGCCGGTTGCCCCTGACCCAGCACGCGCCGCGGCACGATGTCGAACATCAACGCCCCGGCCGCGGCTGAAGACTTCAGAAGGTCTCTTCGCCTCATGGATTATTCCTTTCTCAAATGTTCCGCAGCAGTTCCCGAGTATGCCGCACGCACACTTCCAGGTCTTCACATTGCTGCCGGCCGGGGTCTTTTCCGGGTGGCGCCGGAATCGCCGGGGTCGGCTTTCCTCGCTCCGCCAGCGCGAGAAAGCGGCCGAATTCCCAGGCCGGCATCTTGCGGTAGTTGTCCCAGAACTTGGGATCGAAGACGCTGAATATGCGGGGCTGTCTCGAAACCAGGTTCTCAAAAATGAGCGGAACGCCGGGCCGCATCGCCATGAACTTCCTGATCCAACCGTCTATGTCCACATTGCCGTCACCCATGTTAACCCAGCGCACCGCAATACCCTCCGGCACGCGCCACACGGCGCTGTCCCGCAGGTGCGAGGTTTCGGCGTAGGGCCCCAGCATTTCCAGCGTCATGTGCGGATCTTCCAGCATCCACACTGGGTTGGCTGAATCCAGGCAAACGCCCATGATGTCGCGGCCCGCCGCCTCCACCAGCGCCTTGAGCTCGCGAGCCTGCAGGTCTCCGCCGTGGTTCTCCACCGCCAGTTTGACGCCCGAGTCCAGGATGCGGGTGCGCATCCCGCGCACGGCGCGCACCATGTTTTCGATGTGCATGTCGATCTCAGGCCGCTCAGTCGCGCTGCCCAGGACACACCGCATGGTGCGGGCGCCGAAGATTTGCGAGGCTCTCAGCGCGGGGGCCACCTGCTCTTCGACCGTGCCCAGTTTGGCATTGAACGACTTCGAACTGGGACAGACCGATCCATGCGCGAGGATCAGCGAGATTCCCAGTTTATCGGCATGCGCGCGGATCTGTTTCACGGCGGCTTCGTCGAGCAGCACGTCGCGCGGCAGCGAGATCATGGCGTAACGTAGGTCGAGCTTGGACAGGTAATCGAGGAACTCGGCCGGCGTCCATTTCATTTGGCTGACGCTGCCCTGAATGGCCCCGAGTGCCACCTCGGGGCGCTGCGCTGCAGCGAAGGTCTGGGCAATGACAGCGCCGGCGCCGGCCAGGAACATTCTTCTGTCGATGGGGGTGTGCGACTTAAAAGTGAGAAGCAAGGGGTGATCAGGCGGCCCGATGCTGCTCCCAGTAATCCTCGAACCTCCCATTGAAGCGGCAGCAACGCAGGGCAATGATGGCGTTGGCGGCGCGGAC
>Ga0210402_10003254_pt1 | contig 15305 bp, 14 predicted proteins | sample IncBWC7MmetaG_FD_161055 | JGI IMG/M metagenome (GOLD analysis project Ga0210402, IMG submission 161055) | Forest soil microbial communities from Barre Woods Harvard Forest LTER site, Petersham, Massachusetts, United States - Inc-BW-C-7-M | ecosystem: Environmental > Terrestrial > Soil >...
TGACCGTAGAAGTGAACGGACAAGAATACACTTTGCAACAAGCAGCAAAATTCCTAGAAAATCCGGATAGAAAAATAAGAGAAGAAGTTTATCATAAGATCAACCAACGCCGGTTGAAAGATAAAGAGGCGTTGGATTCACTATACAATGTATTGATTGAAAAACGTAACCAGATAGCACTCAATACCGGCGAAGCAAATTACCGCGATTATCGTTTTAAAGAACTCGGCCGTTTCGATTATACCAAAGAAGATTGTTACCAGTTTCACGCAGCAGTTAAACAATATGTTTTACCGTTGGTGAATATGATCTACGAAAAGAAAAAGAAGAAATTAGGATTGGATAATTTACGTCCATGGGATATTGAAGCACAACCCGAAGGCATAAAACCATTGCATCCTTTTGATGGTGGCAATGAGTTATTGGAGAAGTCTGTTGAGTGTTTCACAGCGCTTCGTCCTTTTTTTGGTGATTGCTTAAAGAAGATGAATGAATTAAAGCACCTCGACCTGGAAAGCAGGATGGGCAAGGCTCCCGGAGGATATAATTGTCCGTTGGCAGAAAGCGGCGCACCCTTTATTTTCATGAATGCAGCCGGGCAAATGCACGATGTCACCACAATGGTTCATGAAGGCGGACATGCCGTTCATTCTTTCTTATCACATCATTTAGAGTTAAGTGGCTTTAAAGAATATCCAATGGAGATCGCCGAAGTAGCGAGCATGTCAATGGAATTATTCAGCATGGACCATTGGCAAATGTTCTTCGTCAAAGACGAAGAATTAAAAAGAGCCAAAGAACAACAATTGGAAAGAGTGATCACCATATTCCCGTGGATCGCTATCATTGATAAGTTTCAACATTGGATCTACGAAAATCCAACACATACTATTGAACAACGTACTGCAAAATGGATCGAGATCACCGGTGAATATAGAGACAGTGTAATTGATTACAGTGGTTTAGAAGAATACAGAAGCAATAGCTGGCAACGTCAATTACATTTATTTGAAGTTCCTTTTTATTATATCGAATACGGCATCGCGCAATTAGGCGCTATCGGTATGTGGATGCAATACAAACAGAACAAAGAAAAAGCATTGGATAATTATTGTAACGCATTAAGCTTAGGCGGAACAAAAACACTTCCTGAGTTATACAAAGCTGCCGGATTGGAATTTGATTTTTCTCCTGAAAAAATAAAAGTATTGATGGAGTTTGTGGAGAGCGAGATGAAGAAAATATAAATCTTTAGGGAAAGGTACAAGACTCAAGAAACAAGGCACAAGGTTCGATTTGAAACTTGTGCCTTGTTGTTTATAGGAACTTTAAAGTCGTAATTTTTTTCTTGTGCCTCGTACCTTGCTAGCGACAGTCATCACAAACACCCGTCACCACCATCTCTGCATGCTTAGGCTTAAAACCCTTAGGTAGTTTTACATCCGGAACAGTCACATCTTCCAAACAAATTGTCTTATGGCAATTGTCGCAGATAAAATGCACATGGTGATCATGATGATGGCCTTCTTCACAATCATCTTTACACAAAGCGTATAAAATAGAATTATCTGTGGTGGGAATATGATGGATGATCCCTTTGTCAACAAAAGTTTGTAAAGTACGATACACTGTTACTCTATCGAATGCAGCTTCTGTATTTTTTTCAATATCGGCATGTGCCAATGCTCCGTCACTTTTATAAAAAAGTTCCAGGATCTTTTTTCTGCCCTCGGTCACGCTGAGCTGATTCTTTTTTAAGATGGATAAAACTTCGGTGTCCATATAACAAATTTACTAAATTAACCAGACTTGCTATTATGTTTTGAAATGCCTAAACGTTGCGCAGAATAGATGCCGGAATGCCCGCTGAAATAATATGCTGTAAAACAAGCGACGGCGTAATAAAGAATATGTTCTCCTCCAAAAAGCTCAACGCCCATAATGGTACAGGCGATCGGCGTGTTGGTAGCTCCGGCAAATACAGCGATGAATCCTAGTGCGGCCATTAGGTCAATCGGCGCACCGGTAAGCAGCGCAATGGTATTTCCCAATGCCGCCCCGATAAAAAATAACGGGGTGACTTCTCCACCTTTGAAACCCATTGATAAAGTAATAGCGGTAAATAGTAATTTCCAGAACCAACTGAAATAATAAGCTCCGCCATTTTTAAAACAGGACTCAATGCTTATACCACCTGTAGGATTGGTAACACCTAGTCCTAAATAATCTCTTGTTCCTAAAATCAAGGTAAGCGCAATAATAAGACAACCACCGATAACAGGTATCAACCATTTTATAGGAATAAGTTGATTGCTGTAGTATTTAATGGCATGTGATAACTCTGTAAAAAAATAACCCGCTAATCCAAATGCAATGCCGGCCCCAATTACCTTAAGCAATAAAAAAAGATCAAAATGCAGGAAAGAAAAAAGCGGAGTATTTGTTGTAAACGAAAGAATAATATAATGAGTGTGTTCAATGCCCCATGCCCTGCAAACGATGTCTGCGAGTATACTTGCCATAAAACAAGGCAGCAATGCTTTGTAATTTAATTTTCCGATGACCAATACTTCCAATGCAAAGATGGCGCCTGCAAGCGGCGTGCTAAATACAGCGCCGAAGCCAGCTGCAACACCCGTCATTAATAAGATGCGAACATCTTCTCTATCTAACCGAAACCATTTAGCAAACAAGCCTGCAATACTACCACCCATTTGCACCGCTGTTCCTTCACGGCCCGCAGAACCACCAAATAAATGGGTGATGATAGTGCTTATAAGAATCAATGGCGTCATTCTGAAAGGCACACCACCACCGGGTTCATGTATCTCATCTATAATAAGATCATTTCCTTTTCCTAAATTTTCTCCGGCTAATTTATATAGAAAATACGTGAGCAAACCTGCTGCCGGTAATAAAAACAACAACCATCCATCCTGCCAACGGATATTAGTCGCTTTTTCTAACAGCCATAAAAAAAATGCAACGATAGAACCTACTGCAACGGAAACAGGAATAACCAATGCTGTCCATTTAAGCAGGTGACTAACAATAAAAAAATGCTCGAAAGAAGATTTAAGTTTTTGCATACCTACAAATAAATAAAAGAATGATTGCTCAATTTGTAGGCGTCATCAGTCCCGATACATCGGGACGGTTCAAATAGGTGGAACACCATCACCTTTGTATGCAAATTATAAAATATTCCGCAAAGACCTTCAACTGAAGAGGAAGATTCCTGTATTGTTGTTAAACTATCAGCCCGAACTTGGCTGTGACACGATATTTTCTTAATATTAGCCTTCAAATTTACTTGCGATGCCACTACGATGTTTACTCTTATTTCTGTTTGCATTTTTTATTGTTAGCAATATAAATGCCCAGCTTCATCGAAGGGGTGTTATCCCGGTATCAAAAGGCAATGCTGATCAAACAACTACAGTTGGTATTCCTTATACCATTGATCAGTTTCAGGGCAAATGGCAGGAATACAAAAGAACAGACCATAGCAATAACGATGTGCCTTTTACTGACAGCCTTCAATTAAGTTTTTGGGACAGGGATAGCGCTGAAACACAAAGCAGTGCCCGCGCACACTTTAAAATGGTAGGTGTTGCACAATCAGACGATGATAATACATTGATAGTTGCCGGCGATGCCTATACCGTGAGATATGTTGGCAAGGACAAGATCTCACTGGAAGATGATGACAATGTACATTGGTTTCAAAAGACAGACGATTTTTTTATTGGAGCAAATACAGCGGGCAACAATGATGCAGATAATAAAGATGAATTCTCCGGTCCAATACAAACATCACTCAATAATATCATGGGCAACTGGGCAGTTTATAAAAGAGATGTTAAGCCAGGAGTTGTAACAGATAAAATAGCGCTCATAAGATATTTAAACATCACCAATAAAACGGGAGACAATACCGCCAATGCTATCGTCACCATTTATACAAGAGAGTATGCAGACTCAAGCACTACTGTACAAAAACCCGCCACTGTTACATTGAATGGAACAAATATCAAGATCGTTACAGATACCAATACATGGGATCTTCCCATTTACCAGGCAGATGCAAATAATTTTGTTTTTGGAACGAAAAGCTTTCGGTATTACTGCAAACCAAACGGACAATAATTAATTATTCTATGATCCGCAGTTTGGCATAATTGAGCATGATCTTTTTTTCACCATTCAATTCAAACTTAACTGTTGCAATAGGATTATGTGCAGCACCTTCCATTTTTAATACTTCGCCGAAGCCGAATTTTTGATGTTCTACTTTTTGTCCGGCTTGTAAATTGGCGGTATCACTTGCAACAAAATCAGCAGATGGTGTGTGTTCTTTTGTTTGAGGTCTTGCTAACGGTGTTACAAAGGTTGAAGGCTTGCTTACTTCTTTATAGCGAATGTCTTCTCTGTATTTATTATCGGTTCGCTGACCAAAATTATTTCTGCTAATTCCTGATCCCTGGTTATTCGCACCGCCACCGGCAAAGCTTCTATCTAAATATTCTTCCGGTAGTTCTTCAATGAAACGGCTTTTATCATTTTGCTGTAACTGTCCAAAACGATAACGCGCGCTGGCATGCGTGAGCCATAAATGTTTTTTAGCTCTTGTGATAGCAACATAGAACAATCGCCTTTCTTCTTCCAACTCTTCGCGCGTATTGATACTCATCGCACTGGGAAACAATGTTTCTTCCAATCCACCAACAAAAACACAATTGAATTCCAATCCTTTGGCGGCATGTATTGTCATTAGCTTTACAGAATCCGCATCATCTTTATCTTCATTCGGATCTGTCAACAAAGTGATCTGTTGCAAATAAGCGCCGAGGCTTTTATCACCCACTTCGCCATCTTCTTCATTCATCGGTGTTTCAATGAATTCTTTGATTGAGTTCAATAATTCCTGAACGTTCTCGTATCGTGCTAGTCCTTCTGTTGTTTTGTCGTTGAACAAATCTTTGACAATTCCTGTATCCTTACCGGCTTCAAAAGCAATATCATACGCATTTTTTTTGCTCAACTCACTCTGGAATCTTTTAATCATTGTCGTAAATCCACCGATTGCTTCCAATGTGCCTCCTTTAATTTCTATTTTACTGACGTAAGTAGTAATAGCCTCCCAGAAGCTAACATTATTTTCATTAGCATAAAGTATTGCTTTATCAATGGTTGTTTTACCGATCCCTCTCACAGGATAATTGATGATACGTTTTAACGCTTCTTCATCATTTGGATTAACGATGATACGCAGGTAAGCAATAAAATCTTTTACTTCTTTACGTTGGTAGAACGATAGTCCGCCATAGATACGATAAGGAATATTCATCCTGCGTAAGCTTTCTTCATAAGCCCTACTTTGCGCATTGGTACGATATAAGATCGCGAAATCACTGTTCATAAAATGATTGCGCAGTTTTTGTTCCTTGATGGTATCAGAAACAAACTTGCCTTCTTCGTTATCCGTTGCTGTGCGCACCAATTTTATTTTTTCGCCTTCACTGTTGGATGTCCAGAGTTTTTTCTCTAACTGATTTTTATTATTCGCAATAACCGTATTGGCAACATTTAAGATCGACTGTGTGCTACGGTAATTCTGTTCCAGCTTTACCACTTTCACATTATCATAATCGCGTTGGAACTGCAATATATTCTCGATCGTAGCGCCGCGGAAACTATATATACTTTGTGCATCATCACCTACCACGCAAACATTCTCGTGCATCGCACCCAATAATTTTATGATCTCGTACTGGGCAGTATTGGTATCCTGGTACTCATCCACCAAAATGTATTTGAACTTACGTTGATACTTGCTCAATGACTCAGGAAATGTTTTTAGTAATTCATACATTTTAAACAAGAGATCATCAAAATCCATCGCGCCATTCTTAAAACAACGCTTTACATATGCATCATAGATCTTACCCATCATCGGGCGATTGGCCCTGCTATCTTCCTGTTTAATGCCAAAATCTTCCATGTATTCTTTCGGACCCATTAAACTATTCTTTGCAGAAGATATTCTATTGTAAACCGTATTGGGTTTATAGGTCTTGTCATTATCATCCAGCTCCAATTCTTTCAAAATTGTTTTGACTACACTTTTTGCATCATCGGTATCGTAGATCGTAAAGTTCTTTGGATAGCCGAGTTTATCTGCTTCGCCACGAAGAATACGCGCGAACACACTATGGAAAGTTCCGATGTATAAATTTCTTGCTTCTGTATTGCCGAGGATCTTTGCAATACGTTCTTTCATTTCGGCAGCAGCCTTGTTCGTAAACGTAAGCGCCAGTATATTAAACGGATCAACACCCTGCTCCATCAGGTAAGCGATACGTGTAGTCAATACTTTTGTTTTGCCGCTTCCTGCACCGGCAATGATCATTATCGGACCGTCTTTATGTAACACCGCTTCGCGCTGCGGTTCATTCAATTCATCTATATGCTTCGACATGTGGTAAAGTTACGAAAGCTATTGTGGAGGTAGAAAACTGTGGGGAAATAATTATGTACTTAGCATTTGTACTATTGTCGACATCGTTGTGTCACTCACTTGTACGTTGAGTTCTATAAGCAGCAGGTTAGCACTCTGCGATAACAAAATTCTTTACAAATCTTTTACTGTTGTCATCCTGAGGAACGAAGGATCTAATCTTTAATGATCATTCTGCTGGTTATGAATAAGATGCTTCGTTCCTCAGCATGACAAGACTCTAATCCTTTTATATTATTCTCACCGTTGTTGGAGAAGAGGTAGAAGCATTGACAAAAGATATAGGATTATAAAACTAACAACTGGGATAATAAATGCCGGATAATTAAAAAGAGAAATTGGTACAGAAGTTAAACGTTCTAATATTGGCAACAGAAGCAGGATTAGAACAACTATCTCAATTAATAATGTTCTCTTAGTTTTTTCGCGCCCTATCAAAGTTATGAGTAAAATTAAGCCGATGAATGCAAGCACAGATGCCGCTTGCGCTTTCGTTCCAAAGTCACAAATAGAGAAAAAGAGAAAGAAAATAAAAGGTATACTAATCATTTCTCCATTCAGCATAATTAAAAAATATGCAGCGATTGATAGTACCCTAAAAATATTATAGAGCTTTAACATTAGTATCTAAAAATTTACCAACCCAACACCCACGCAAACAACAACGGTGCAACAATAGTAGCATCACTTTCTACAATGAATTTTGGTGTATGGATATCTAATTTACCCCAGGTAATTTTTTCATTAGGAACCGCGCCGCTATAAGAACCATAAGAAGTAGTAGAATCACTTATCTGGCAGAAATAGCTCCAGAACGGAACATCGTGCCACTCTAAGTCTTGATACATCATCGGTACCACACATATTGGAAAATCTCCTGCAATACCACCGCCGATCTGGAAAAAGCCAACGCCTTTACCACCGGAATTCTGACGGTACCAATCTGCCAGCCAAACCATATATTCGATACCACTTTTCATCGTGGTGGCTTTCATTTCTTTTTTAATGATATAAGATGCGAAGATATTTCCCATCGTGCTGTCTTCCCATCCCGGAACAACGATCGGAATATTTTTTTGCGCCGCTGCCAACATCCAGCTATTCTTTGGATCGATCTCATAATATTGTTCCAACACACCACTCAACAACATCTTGTACATATATTCATGCGGAAAATAACTTTCGCCTTTATCATTCGCATCTTTCCATATTTTATGAATATGTTTTTGTAAACGACGGAATGCTTCTTCTTCAGGAATGCAAGTATCGGTTACACGATTGTAATGATTTTCTAAAAGATCCCATTCTTCCTGTGGACTCAAATCTCTATAATTAGGAACACGTTTATAATGACTGTGCGCCACAAGGTTCATAATATCTTCCTCAAGGTTAGCGCCGGTGCAACTAATAATAGCAACTTTATCTTGTCGGATCATTTCGGCCAATGACAACCCTAGTTCTGCAGTACTCATCGCACCAGCCAATGTGATCATCATTTTTCCACCTTCTTCCAAATGTGTTACATAACCTTTTGCCGCATCCATTAAAGCTGCCGCGTTAAAATGACGATAATGATGTTCGATAAACGTTGAAACCGGGCCTTTGCTCATGATATATTAGTTTGTTTACTTATGTATTTTTTGCGCAGCAAAGGTAATTTTTTACAGCGAACGACGTAATGAAAATATCATTAACTTTAAATAGGCTAAATGTTGATGGTTGTTAGTTGATCGTTGTTCGATTCAGCACCCGAACAACCAACAACGCTCAACGAACAACGATGAACTACCTTGCACATGCATACCTCTCCTTCAACGACCCCGATATTCTCCTGGGTAATATGATCAATGATTATGTAAGAGGCAAAAAGAAATTTGATTATTCTGCCGGTATTCAAAAAGGGATGACCTTACACCGTGCGATCGACAACTTCACCGATGAACATCCCGCTACCAAAAAAGCAAAAGAATTTTTTAAAAAAGATTACCGTTTATACGCCGGCGCTTTTGTAGATGTTGTCTTTGATCATTTTTTAGCAAAAGATGAAAATGAGTTTGCAGATAACGCTGCATTGCAAGCCTTGGCTGAAAACACTTATTCGATATTAGAAAGCAGGTTGGAAATTTTACCGGAATCTTTTCAACAGATATTTCCTTACATGAAGGAACAAAACTGGTTATACAATTACCAGTTTGATGAACTGATCAAAAAAAGTTTTGCGGGATTAGAAAAGCGTGCTACTTATCTTTCTGAAACCTCCCGCGCTTTTGAACTTTTTAAAGAACATTATGATAGTCTGCAAACCTTTTACGAGGAATTTTTCCCACACCTGAAAGCCTTTACTATTCATCAGTTGATCACGTTATAGCAAGATGAATTCGCTATCTTTATAAAAATCTTTTTATGAAAAAAATATATGTGCTCACAATGGCGCTATGCTTTTCAACAATTAGTTTATTAGCGCAAAAAAAAATACACGGTATGGATAAATCTCCGATGGATATGAGTTATTGTCCGGCTAACTATTCTTTCCGCCAGATTGATACAACAAAAACAGATCCTTTAGTAGCAAGATTGATATACAGCAGGCCTCAAAAAAATGGCCGTATAATTTTTGGAGGATTGGTTCCTTATGGAAAAGTATGGAGATTGGGTGCTAATGAAGCAACAGAAATTGAATTCTTCCAGTCAGTTAATATACACGGAAAAACAATTAATAAAGGCCGCTATACCATGTATGCAATACCCGATTCTCTAAAATGGACGATCATCATCAATACCAATACGGATATCTGGGGTGCTTTTAGTTATGATTCAAGCAAAGATGTGGTGCGTATGGATCTTCCGGTTGAAAAGCAGGCCACGCCTGTTGAAGCGCTTACGATGGTCTTTACAAGATCTGTAACAGGTTATGATCTGCAGATGATATGGGACGATGAGAAAGTTACACTTCCAATTGTAGATTAAGCAAATAATAATTCAATAAATATATCCCGGAAATCACGGGATTTTTTTTAGATATTTACAGACTTATGTGTGGTATTGCAGGAATTATATCGTTAACGGACCTTGTCGTAAACAAACAGGCACTGAAATTAATGGCCAATGCCATCGCGCATCGCGGACCGGATGATGAAGGTTATTGGACGAACGATACCCAGACTGTTGGTCTTGCTCATAAAAGACTTTCTATCATTGATCTAAGCCATGAAGCAGTGCAGCCCATGCATTATGCCAACCGTTACACGATCGTTTATAACGGTGAGATCTACAATTACATTGAATTAAGAGAAACGCTTTATAAAAAAGGTTACCGTTTTCAAACACAATCCGATACAGAGGTTATTATTGCCGCTTATGATTGCCTGAAAGAAAAATGCCTGCATCACCTCAATGGTATGTTTGCCTTCGGCATCTGGGATAATAAAGAACAAACCTTTTTTGCAGCAAGAGATCGCTTTGGCGAAAAGCCTTTTTATTATTACCAGGATGAGGAACAACTGGTTTTTGCCAGTGAGATGAAAGGCTTATGGGCCGTGGGAATAGAAAAAAAAGCAGATGATAAAATGTTGCTCAACTATCTCGCTGTTGGCTATGTTGAAAATGCAGCCGACAAGGAAGAAACCTTTTTTGAAGATATCTATGTTCTTCCGGCTTCCCATTATTTATTGCTTTCTGCAAAAACCAAAAAACTTTCAACGAAACGATATTGGAAAATTGATAAAGAAAAAACCGTTGACATTACAGAAACGGATGCAATAGAACATTTTAACGAACTACTAACGACATCGGTTAGACGAAGATTACGAAGCGACGCACCCCTGGGTATAAACCTGAGCGGGGGATTAGACAGTTCTTCCATTGCAGCCACCATTGCTTTAATAAAGAACGATCGTACCATTGCCGGCCGTTTTAAAGGAGATATCCAAACCTTTTCAGCAATCTTCCCCGGTTTTGAAAAAGACGAATCAGTTTATATTAAATCTGTTACAGCAAAATTCCATCTTCCCAATTTCCAGGTACAGCCTACAGCAGCGGGCATGGTAACTGATTTTGAAAAACTTTGCTATCATCAGGAAGAACCTTTCTCCTCTTCCAGCATCTATGCACAATACAAAGTATTTGAATTAGCCAAAGAACAAGGCATAAAAGCATTGCTCGACGGACAAGGCGCAGATGAAACCCTGGCCGGCTATCATAAATACCTCCACTGGTACCTGCAAGAGCTGTTGGTAAAAAGAAAATTCGGCACTCTAAAAAAAGAAAAAGAAGCCTTTCGCGAAAACAGTTTGCCGCTTATATGGAATTTTAAGAATTACCTGGCCGCTTATTTTCCCGCGCATGTAGTGATTGGATTAGAGCAACGCGAATACAATACCATTATGCACCATCCGGATATTGAGTCGTCTTTCCTTGCGTCATTACGGGAGCGTGGATGGGAAGGTGTATATAAACCAAGAATAGCCAAGCTAAATGACGTTCTTTATTATAATACTGCCAAAAGCGGGTTGCAGGAGTTGTTGCGCTATGCAGACCGTAACAGCATGGCACATGGAAGAGAAGCGCGTTTTCCTTTTTTAGATCATGAACTGGTAAGTTTTCTTTTTTCATTACCTGCCAATCTGAAGATCCAGAACGGATGGACAAAATCGCTCTTACGAAAAGCAATGGATAAAAAACTACCCAATGCCATTGTGTGGCGGAAGGACAAGGTTGGATATGAGCCGCCACAGGAACAATGGATGCAAAACCCGGCGCTACAGGAATATATACACGAAGCCAAAAGAAAACTGGTGAACAAGGGCATTTTGAAACAGGAGGTTCTTAATAAAAAGATCGTGGCGAAAGCTGCACACGAATCCTGCAATTACGATTGGAGATATTTATGTGCGGCCCAAACATTGTTTTAATACTGCTGATACGATTTATTTCCTCAACTTTGCAGTCTACTTAATCAATTAACTATTTATAGCAATGAAGCTTGCAACTAAATTCATTCGTGCAGGAGCAGAACCTGATCCAACTACCGGTGCGATCATGACGCCTATTTATCAAACCTCTACTTATGTACAGGAAGCGCCGGGTAAGAACAAAGGATACGAATATGCACGTAGTCAAAACCCCACCCGTGCTGCATTGGAAGAAGCATTTGCGATTATTGAAAATGGCAAATACGGATTAGCGTTCAGTAGTGGAGTTGCTGCAACAGATGCCGTAATAAAATTATTATCTGCAGGTGATGAAGTGATAACAGGCAATGATCTTTACGGAGGGACATATCGTTTGTTCACTAAAATATTTGAACGTTTTGGTATTAAGTTCAGTTATGTAGATGCTTCTGATGTAGCAGCCATCAAATCGGCGATTACTTCAAAAACAAAACTCATCTGGATAGAAACACCAACGAACCCATTATTGAATATCACCGATATTGCGGCTGTTGCTGCATTAGCGAAAGAGCATAAACTTTTATTGGCGGTTGATAATACATTCGCTTCTCCTTATTTACAAAACCCATTGGATCTAGGTGCAGATATCGTAATGCACTCTGCCACCAAATATTTAGGCGGACATAGTGATGTAATACAGGGATGTTTAATGTTGAATGACAAAGTGCTGAGGGAACAATTATACTTTATTCAAAAAAGCAGTGGCGCTGTTCCGGGACCGATGGATTGCTTTTTAGTATTAAGAGGAATCAAAACATTGCATCTTCGTATGCAACGTCATTGTGAGAACGGAGAAAAGATCGCGCATTGGTTACGTCAACATCCAAAAGTTGCTAAAGTATACTGGTGCGGTTTTGAAGATCATCCCGGTTATGCGATCGCTAAAAAACAAATGCGTGGTTTTGGTGGCATGATCAGCTTTACTTTGAAAGACGAAAGTATTGAAGCGGCCAATAAAGTATTGTCTTCTACCAAACTATTCTCTCTGGCTGAAAGCCTTGGTGGTGTTGAATCTTTGATCAACCACCCGGCAACGATGACGCATGCTTCTATACCAAGAGAAGAAAGAATTAAGAATGGATTATCAGATGGTTTGATGCGCTTAAGCGTTGGTATTGAAGATGCAGATGACCTGATAGAAGATCTGAAACGGGCAATCGGATAAATAAATGAAATTTGATCTTAAATCATATTTGGATAAAAAGGTTGATGAATACAATCAACCTTTTTTCATTAAGGATGATCCTATTTCTATCCCACATCTGTTTACAAAAAAACAAGACATCGAGATAGGGGGATTCTTCGCCGCGATATTTTCCTGGGGCAACCGTACTACTATAATTAATAAGAGTAGATCCTTATTGCAATTGATGGATAATGCACCTTATGATTTTTGCATGAACGCAAACTCAAAGCAAGTCAAACAACTAATAGGATTTAAACACCGCACATTTAATGATACGGATCTTTTATACTTTGTTGAATTCTTCAAACATCATTACACAAAACACGATTCATTGGAAATTGCTTTTTCAAAATGGATGAATAAAAAAGATCCAACCATTGAAAATGCATTGAATGGCTTTTATGATTATTTCTTTTCATTAGAATCTATTCCGGAAAGAACGAAGAAACATATTGCTGCTCCGGATAAAAAATCAACCTGCAAACGCATCAATATGTATTTGAGATGGATGGTGCGACACGATAAAACTGGCGTTGATTTTGGTATCTGGAAAAATATCTCTCCGTCACAATTGATCATTCCTATTGATGTGCACGTAGCAAAAATTGCAAGAAGGCACAATTTATTATTACGCGATCAAATCGACTGGCAGGCTGCATTGCAGCTCACAGAAGAATTACGTAAATTGGATAGCAAGGATCCCGTGAAATATGATTTCGCTTTATTTGGAACCGGAGTATCTGAATCTAAAAGAAACTAATTAATGAATAAAGAACTGATCACGATCATCAATAAAGAACTGGCGATTGAATTGCCGGAAAAAATATCATTGGATGAATTGAAAAAAGATCTTTCTATTTTCATCAACCAATTGATCCAGCGTGATTTTCATTCATTGGTAGCATTATTGTATCGCATCGATATCAGTGAACCAAAGCTCAAACAATTATTAGATCAAATGGATGAGAATGCCGGCGATATCATTGCAGTAATGATCATCGAAAGAGAATTGGAAAAATTACAATCGCGGAAAGAGCATAACCAAAAAGACGGTTCAGTTTCGGAAGAAGAAAAATGGTAATTATTTTGTCACAGGAAATTTTATCAATGCGCTGAAATCTGTTTTCCAGATATCCAGTTCAAATAAGTTTCCTCGATCATCTATTGTTAAAGTAGCGATCACTTCTCTGCGGTCTTCATCTTTAAAAATATATTCGCTCACTTCATCACCAAACTCACGATCCTCGCCGGTTATACCTTTTGGAAATAAATATAAACTTCCCATCTCGCCTTCGGTCATCGACTTTACGAGTAAGCCATCTTTCCAATCAGATGAAAATTTTACAGCTGCTTTTTTGATAAGGAATTCGAGGAATGTTGCTTCCTCCGGTGTAGGTTTTCTTGGAGATGCCATCTTATTAGAACATCAATTCTTTAACCTTCTCTTTGTCTTCTTTTTCTTTATTCAGGTCGAACATCGTTCCAAAAACTCTGTCCCATATTGTAGTGCTGACACCAAATCCCTGTTCTTCATTTTTATAATGATGCAGGTGATGGTTGCGCCATAATGGTTTCATCCATTTATAAGGAGGGTTCCACGCATGTATTGCATAATGCATAGTGCCATACATTAAATAGCCTAACATAAAACCCGGGAAGAATGAATATACATATTGACTACCGTTCCAACTCTTAGCAATAAAAAACATAGCTGTAAAAATGATCGAAGCCAGTATGAGACTTGGAACCGGCGGCATGAACAATCTTTCTTTATCACGAGGATACTCATGATGATTGCCGTGCATTACATAAACGATCTTGCGGCTACGTTCATTATGCGTTATAAAATGAAATGCAAAACGATGCATAATATATTCAAATAATGTCCAGAAGAACATTCCGCCAAAGAAACTAAAAATGATCTCCCAGGTATTAAGGCCGATATAGGCACCACTATAATATATCAGGAAAGAAATTACAGGCACATACATCCCCCAGATCACTAAAGGATGCGTTTTTGTAAGGTACTCAAGATACTGATTTTTAAACAGTTGCGCCTGACCTTTGTTATGTATTTTGTCGAATTTCATGTTTGTAAGCCGTCACAAAAATAACAATTATACTGCAAATTGCATACATAAATTCATATCATCTTCAAACGGTATCTTTGCCGAAATTTTTGAACACAGCTATGAGCGCCACGCACTTATCAGAACAAGAGGTTATCCGCAGAGAAAAACTGGAAGAATTAAGAAAATTAGGCATTGATCCTTACCCGGCAGCGTTATATCCTGTCAATTCCACATCGGTATACATTAAAGAAAATTTTAAAGGCGAAGAGAATAAAGATCAGTTTGCAGATATATGCATTGCCGGTCGTATCATGAGCGTACGCGATATGGGTAAAGCAAATTTTGCGGTTATACAAGATGCTGTTGGAAAGATCCAGTTTTACATTAAGCAAGATGATATTTGCGGGGGTGAGGATAAAACATTGTATCAAACCGTTTGGAAAAAATTATTAGATATCGGTGATATCATCGGTATCAAAGGATTTGTATTCACCACAAAAACCGGTGAAACATCTATCCATGTAAAAGAATTTAGCTTACTCGCAAAATCATTGCACCCACTTCCTATTGTAAAAGAA
>Ga0210402_10003256_pt1 | contig 15294 bp, 11 predicted proteins | sample IncBWC7MmetaG_FD_161055 | JGI IMG/M metagenome (GOLD analysis project Ga0210402, IMG submission 161055) | Forest soil microbial communities from Barre Woods Harvard Forest LTER site, Petersham, Massachusetts, United States - Inc-BW-C-7-M | ecosystem: Environmental > Terrestrial > Soil >...
CCGCCGGGACGGTGACAGTGCGCGCAATTGGCGTCGAGATAGGAGCGAGCCCGATCCTGCAATGAGCGGGTGGTGTCGTCGGCGGCGGCGAGCGCCGCAAAATTCCGCACTTCGTCATCTTTGAAGGCGGGCGCAAACAATCCGAGATGATTCCAGGCGCGCAGCTCATTGTCGGTGACGCCCGAGGGGTAGGCGAAGGGCCGATTCAGCTGCCGCGTTTTCACGCCGAGCACACCGCCGGCGATTGCCGTGTGGCAGGTCAGGCAATCCTGCCTGCTGGGGTAGTACCAGGTCTGAGGTTTGGCCTCGCCATTTGCGGACCTCACTGAAATGCTCTCGGCGGCGCTGCCCGCGAGCAAGTCCGCATCGCTGCCGTCGGGCCGCCACTTGTAGACCACGCCATAGACGCCACCCGAGGAGTCACACACCAATAAGCGCGTTTCCAGCCGGCGCTTGACGCCGGGATTTGCGGCGTCCACGGCCAAGTCAAAATTTTTCACGAAGACCGTGCCCGGCGGGAAGCGCCATTCGCCCGCGGACGAAAAAACGACCTGCCCTGGGACGGAGATCCAGCGCGACTTGTCCGCCCCGTCAGACCAAAAGGCCGCATTGATGTCGTAGGGGATCAGCCCTGCGCTCGGGGTCCGCGTGGCCGTATTGCTGAAGACCCCGGTTTGAGAGAGCAGCGGCGGAAGCTTGCCGCCGGCCTGGGGCGGCATTCCCAAGTAGGGTTGCGTCGCGATCCGGGCTTCGAGGCCGTAGGGCGCAGGGCGCGAACAGCCGAATAGGGCGATGGGCAATGGCGCGACGAGCATTAGCGCGGTGAGCAATGACGCGCATCGTATTGCATGCGCTGCTTTCGATTCGATTCTATGCATCGCGGCCAATATATAGTAACGAACTCACTGCCTGCATCCGAGATCGCCATGAAACCAAGCTTGCCCGTACTTCTCAGCGTGAACGGCGGATATGTCGATGCCGCCGGTTACCTCGCGCTGCACGGACTGTTTACGACGCATGTCACCGGCAACTTCGTCACGCTCGGCGCCGCTCTGGTGCTGGGAACGAGCGGCGCACTCGCCAAGCTGTTGGCGCTGCCGATGTTTTGCCTGGTCGTGATGGCGATTCGACTCCTCAGCGTGTCGCTCACCGCAAAGGGTTTGCCCGCGCTGCGCACCATACTCGGCGTGAAGCTTGGATTGCTGAGCCTGGGCGCGGCGCTGGCCATTGCCTATGGTCCATTTGACAGCGGCGATGGATGGGCGGCGCTGCTGACCGGCATGGCGTTGGTCGCCGCGATGGCGATCCAAAATGCCATTCATAGAATTCACATGGGTGCGCTGCCGCCGACCACCATCATGACAGGCAACACCATTCAGATCATGATCGATCTTGCGGACCTGATGCGCGGCGTGCCCACGGCGGCCCGCGGCCCGATCCGCACGCGCCTGTCGCGGATGTCAATCAGCGTAACGGCATTTGCTGCCGGTTGCGCGGCGGCCGCGCTGATTTACGCCAAGCAGGGCATCTGGTGTTTCCTGCTTCCGCCCGTGATTGCGGCATGCACCCTGTGGTTGGGGGAATCGCATCCAGAAAAAATTGAATAGCGCATGTCCTGATTTGACCGCGGATTTCGATGTACTCGGTAGGACAGGCGATTAACCGGGAGGCATCATGGAAAACACATTGGGCGGCGGCGCTGCGGGCGGATCGATCCCTACGCAGTCTGCAGTGCAGAACAAAAGCGGAGCCTCCATCTCCAAGCTTGTGCTGCTGTGGCTTGCGGTCGGCATTCCGCTGCTCTGGGGTGCGCTGAAGGCCCTGCAGGAGCCGGGAAATCTGATGCCGTAGGACGGGCTCCGTAGACTCCCCCACGTTGAGGCCAAGCGGCGGATTTTGCCGCGCTATAATGCCTTAAGAACAATAGTGGGGGAGTTTCATGCTTAGAATTCTTGCGATAACCTCGATTCTGACGCTGGGGTATGGGGCGGCTGATGGCGCGCGCGCGCAAGACGCGGCGCCCGCTGCCGCCGGCGCCGACTACGCCAATCCCGCGCACTGGTTGTGCAAGCCCGGTCGCCAGGACGCATGCTCGGCGCCTCAGGACGCGACGATCGTCGCGGTCAATGGCTCCCTGACACGCGAAGTGTTTCATCCTGCGAAGAATCCGCCAATCGATTGTTTCTATGTCTATCCCACCGTCTCGAATGAACCGGGCGGGAATTCCGATCTAACGATCACCGGCGCGGAAAAAAACGTGGTGAATGCGCAATTTGCGCGCTTCGCCGCCAAGTGCCGTCTATTCGCGCCCATGTATCGGCAAGTTACCTTGACGGCGCTGCGCGCGCTGATTGCAGGCAAGCCCATCCCGGCTGATCGCGACATGGCTTACAACGATGTGCTCGCGGCGTGGAACTATTACCTTGCGCACGACAATCAAGGCCGTGGGGTCGTGTTGGTGGGCCACAGCCAGGGCTCCGGAGTGCTGACGCGCCTCATCAAGGAAGAAATCGACGGCAAACCGGTGCAAGGCAAACTGATCTCGGCCATTCTCATGGGAACGAGCCTGCCGGCGCCGAAAGGCGCCGATGTCGGCGGTGCGTTCCAGCACATTCCGGTATGCCGCGCGAACAGCCAGACCGGCTGTGTGATCGCCTTTGCGGACTTCCGCGTGAATGTACCGCCGCCCGAAAAATCTCGCTTCGGCCAGGCGCCGGAGGGCATGCAAGCGGTCTGCGCCAATCCGGCTGCGCTGGGCGGCGGCTCCGGGCTGCTCAATGCCTACCTGTCGGCGGGGCGTATCTCCACCGGTTCTGACGGTCCGCGAGAACCCTTCGACTGGACGGTGCCTCCCAAGCCGATCGAAACCGCCTTCGTCAAGGTGCCCGGTCTTTTGAGCGCCGAATGTGTGGTGAACGAACACGGATCCTATCTTGCCGTCACCGTACATCCCACGCCTGGCGGTGTGCGCACCAATGACATTTCGGGCGACGTGGTCGTCAATGGTCACGTGCTGGAAGACTGGGGTCTGCATCTGATCGATGCCAATCTGACCATGGGAAATCTGGTCGCGATTGTGGGCGATGAGACCAAGGCGTACCTGGCGGCGGGGAAAAAGTAGAGTGTGGTCTTGGCGCGCGAGCGCCGCGGGCGACATCATGTTGAAACGTCTGATACTAGCTGGATTTGCGGCGGTTCTGATGGGCGCGAATGCGCCGGTCGACTATTCGATCGAGGCGATTCGTTATGGTGTATCGCCGGGGATCCCGGTTGGCGCGCTGGTCGTGGGGGGGCCGAAGGACGAAAAGGTCGATGTCGACTTCGTGGTGTGGCTGATCCGGGGCGGTGGTCACAACATTCTTTTCGACAGTGGCTTTCACCGCGAGCGCTGGTTCAAGCAATGGAAGATCACCGATTACTTGAGCCCCGACGAAGCGGTGCGCCAAGCCGGTGTGAAACCAGAAGAGGTAACGGATGTGGTGATCAGCCACGCGCACTGGGATCACATGGGGGGTATCGATCTATTTCCCAAGGCGACCGTTTGGATCCAGAAGGACGAGTTTCGCTATTACACGGGAGATGCGTGGCAGGCGGGCGGGCACAACGGCGGCATCGACCCGGACGACGTCCAGCAGCTGGTTCGGCTCAATACCGAGGGGCGACTGCGATTGGTGGACGGGGACAATGTGGAGATTCTTGCCGGGATCCGCGTGTTCGTCGGATCGCGGCACACCTTCGCATCTCAATATCTGCGGGTCGACGGCAAGTTGCCATTCGTGCTGGCATCGGACAACGTTTACTTCTATCGCAATTTGGCCGAGCACAAGGCGAGCGCCACGTTCAGCGACGCGGACCATGCGGCGAATATTCAAGCGCAGGAGCGCATGATTCAGCTGGCGGGATCGGTGGATCGGGTGGTGCCGGGACACGATGCCCTGCAGTTTCAGAAATTTCCCGCCAAGGGACGCGTTGCGACCATCAAGTAGTCGTCAGAGCTCGTTCAGTTGCTGCGAAACCTGATGAGATTCGGCGTGAATGCCTGCCAGAAACGATGTACTTGCGACTGTGTCATCCCGCCAGGGCGCGCGCGTGTTCGATCGACCACGCGCACAATCCGGCGCAAGCGATTCCCATCGCGAAGAACATGGCAGCGAAAAGTTTTTCGCGCCGGACCAGATGACTCGAATCCATGGGCGCGATCAAAAAGGGCTCGCCGTGAGTGGGTTCGCCGATGACGCTGGTCCGCACGATCGCAGAACTCAGCGCGTGCCCCTGGGCTTCGGCGGCCGCGGCAGCGCGCGCATTTTCCCATTCGGCTGCGTCAATTTTGCCGTCGTGATTCTGGTCAAACCGGGCGAGCAGCGCCGGCTGGTCCGATTTCCATTGTCGCAGCAGGGCGGCCGAGGCGGCATCGGCCGTTTCGATCTCGGAATTCGAACGCAACTCCCCGGTCACCGACAATTGATCGCCGGCGCAGAGCAGCCGCTCAGTATAGCGATATTGATTGGTGCTCAGAAATCCGCGCGAGCCTGGCGGCGGGCCCGAGGGCATGGGCGCATCGCCATACCAGACATCATGGCAAGTAGGTGTGATCTCGGCATTGACGGGGCCGACGAGGCATTCGCCGTCGCCATCGGCGAGTAGAAATGGCGTGACGCTGCTGGCGCTGTTGATGGATTGCCATGTGGTCTCGCCCTTGGCGTTGCGCTGCTTTTCTTCGACGTCGAAGCTCCACCATATGCAGGGCCGTGAGCTCAAGGGTGCCGCGGTGGGATCCGTGCCTGACGGGCGCGCGCGCCCGAATACTTTGACATACCCCTGCGCAGCCGAGCGTATCTTGACGAGCGGCGTGTCCTCGATCAGCCGGTCGCGGCGGATTCTCGATGAGAACTTATAGAGTGCCCAGCAAGCGGCCGCTCCGAAGAACGCTGCCGCGGTCCAGTAGTGCGTGATCGTGGTGCTTGGCATGAGCGCTCGCGAGATCCAAGCGTCAGCGCGCGAACTGCGCCTTCACATCGACGTCCGATTTTTCGTTGCTTAGGAATTCCAACAGTTTGGCGGGATGAAAATCGCCGAAGTTTGCAACCAGCGTATCGGGAAAGGTCTGCAGCCGGACATTGTTTGCATTCACCGAATCATTGTAGATTTCGCGCCGGTCCGCGATGGCGGTTTCCAATCCGCTGATTCTCGCCTGCAGCTGCCTGAATGCTTCGTTCGCTTTGAGATCGGGATAACGCTCCGCCACCGCATACAGGCCGCCGAGTCCGGCGCGCAATTCCTGCTCCGCGGCGCCGACCGAATTGACATTGCCGGAGCCGCGCGCGGCATCGACGGCGCTTCGCGCCTTGGTGACGCGCTCCAGTGTGTCGCGCTCGTATTCCATGTACTGGCGGCACACCTCGATCAGTTTTGGCAATTCATCGTGTCTCTGCACGAGCAGCACGTCGATATTTGACCAGGCCAGCTTGACGGAGGCGCCGACGCGCACCAAGCCGTTATAAATGCTGACCACGTAGCCGATCAGCGCTGCGGCCAGGAACGCCAAAATCAATAAGGTAATCATGCCGTCACTCCCTTGCTAGGGACCGAATATAACCGTATGGGCCGTGAATACCCAGCACGGCCGCGGCAGAATGTGAGACCGCTATCATTCCAGGCACGCAAATCAGGCTTTGATTCGCAGCCTGCCCGTAAAGTCGCGCTTGCCGATCGGCAGTCCCTTCCAGCGCAGGATGTCATATGCCGTGGTGGCGTGAAAATAGAAATTGGGCTGTGAGAAGGAAAGGAGAAAGTCCTCGGCGGTGAAGTTTATCTGGCGCTCGCCGAACGCGAAGCGCATGTCGCGCCCGACGCAGGCGTCGATTTCCAAAGGATCGAGCGCCTCGAGAGCCGCGAGCGTATCGGCAATCTTCGCCCGCAGCGCGGGAAATGCCTGCGGTGGCGGCGTCATGTCGGGAGAGAAAACTCCCTTGCGCAGTCCCTCGATTGCGCCAAGCGAATGAACCGCTGTGGACTTCACTTGATAGGCGAAGGGCAGCATATCCGGGGCGAGACGTGCCTGAAGGATCTCTTCGGCCGCCAGCTTCTGTTCCGCGCAATACGATTCTGCCTTGCCAAGCAAGCCGCCTACCGCGCCCAAGACCTGCCGATAGGACGGTATGGTCGCCGCATACAGGGAAAACGCCATTTAACCCCCTTTCTTTTGCTCCGCCTGCCACTTCGCCACCGCGGCCATGGTGTTCTCGACGTGCTTGTCGGGATTGAGCGCCGTGTACTCATAAATAATCGTGCCGTTGGGCGCGATGACGTACGAAGTGCGGTTCGTATATGAAGTGAAGAACAAATTGGCATCGTACGCGGCAGAGATTTTTTTGTCGGCATCGGATGCCACTGCAAATTTGTTGCGGCATTCGCTCACCGAGAATTTGTTCAGCGTCTCGATGGAATCATGCGATACACCGATGACCGTGGCGCCCATGGCTTTGAACTTGTCGGTGGCCTCGGCGAACTCATGCGCCTCGACCGTGCAGCCCTTGGTAAAGGCCGCAGGGTAAAAATACAGAACGACCGGACCGCTCTTTAGCGCATCGGCCAGGGAAAACGTGAACGGCTTTCCGGCCAGCGTCGCCGGCGTGGTGAAGGCGGGCGCTTGGGCGCCGGGCTTCAAGGCCGCGTAGAGGGGGGAGGCCAATACACAACAGCCAAGTCCCAGAGTGAGCAAACGCCGCATCATGTTCCCCTTGTTGCTAGAATGTCAGCCGCCACCCGACGCATGTTGCCACTTTCGATAATGCGACACCACTCAAAATGAGCCGAGACGACGAAGATCGCATCCTGCACGGTCTGTACTATTACCGCGAGAACATCGACGAAGATGTGCAAGTCACGAGCGAGCAGCTTTTGTGGCTTGCGATGCACCCCTTGGGCGAGGGGGAGGCGTGGAACAAGGAAGGCAAACTGCAGAGTCTGGATGCATCCGAGTTCCCCGAAGAGATCCGCTCCAAGCTGATCACCGCAAAGCTTGAATTGCCGCTGCGCTACTTGCAGTACCGCCGCTTGATCACTTACGCAAGACGCAGCGACGGCATGCTGTATGCGGCCGTTACGTTTGCCGGCGCGGATCGCGCCATCCGTCTGCACACACGGCGCGGCCGCATGGATCTCTGGTACCGGGAGCATCGTGACGGCATCGTCGGCGTAAGCATTACGGTTTTGATTTCTTTCATCACCGCGTTGCTCACGGTTCTTGCGCTGACCAAAATATTGCGGTTCTAAAGCGCAAACCTCGACTGTTGCTCATTCGCAAAGCACTTATGTTGCACGCGGATTCCGCCATAGCACGCATCGCGGCCGCAGCATTTACTGCTGTATTTACATATCTGGAAACGCATCGATAAATGAGACGTGCATCACGGGTGTTATGGTGACTGTCGCTATTTTTAGACTCAGGGAAAAGCGGAGAATGCTGCGCATTACAAGTGCCGATGGCAACTGGAAAGCGCAACATGTCACGAAAGAACGGGTACCGGAATTGGCTGCTGGCGTCGAGTGTTCTCGGCTTGACGCTGTGTCTGACCGCATCGAATTTCCGCAGTAGCGCCCCCGCGACAGTTGCGCAGGCGGCGCGAACCAGCGCGGTGAAAACTCCTGCGCTCGCCTTGCTGCCTTCCCGGTTCGGTGTGGCGAAGCCTCATCCTCGGCACCGATTCATTGTGCAGTCCGAAAGTGCCGAGACCGCTCGTGATGCGGTGTCGCGCACGGGTGGTCTCGTGACCGGCGATTTGAGCGTCATCCGCGCTGTCGCTGCCTCGCTCGACGAACGCGAAATGGCGGCATTGCGCGCGCAGCAGGTTCCGCAACTGCACATCTATGACGATACGGCCGTCTTGGCCAGTTCCCTGGGAACGCTGCCCGAAACGTACTATCCGAGTGAAGTCGACGCCGCCAATTTGCACGTGGGTGGCATGACCGGGCGCGGCGTCACCGTGGCGGTGATCGATTCGGGTCTGTGGAATAAGGAGGGTCCGCTGCAAAGCGCGCCGGGCCAGAGCCAAAGCCGCGTCCTCGCCCAATATGACGTGATCCTCGCGCGGCAGAATCCGCAATACTACTTGCCCTCGCCGCTGGAATCGTACGGCCGAAACATCAATGATCCCTATGGCCACGGCACGCACGTGTCATCGGTCATCGCCAGCAGCGGTGTCGCAACCACAGGCCGATATCAGGGCGTTGCGCCGGGCGTCAATTTGGTATCCGTGCGCGCCTTGGACAGCAACGGTCAAGGACTGTATTCGGACGTCATCAGCGGCGTTCAATGGGTCATCAATCAGCGGCAACGCTACGGCATTCGCGTCCTGAATTTGTCCTTCGGCGCGCCGCCTTCCGGCCCTTACTGGCAGGATCCGCTGAATCAGGCGGTGATGGCCGCGTGGGCATCCGGGATCGTGGTGGTCGCGGCCGCCGGTAACCGCGGACCGGACCCCTTGTCCATCAACGCGCCCGGCAATGTTCCCTACGTGATCACCGTGGGTGCGGTGACGGACGCCTATCATCCGCTGCAACCCGCCCAGTATCGATTGGATTCGTTCTCATCCGCGGGTCCGACCTTTGAGGGATTTGTGAAGCCCGATGTGCTGGGCATGGGCGGCCACGTCACGGCCTACGCTCCCGACAACGGTACCTTGGCGCAGGAATATCCCTCGTGGATCGCCGAACCCTACAGCGACATGACCATGTCCGGCACGTCGCAGGCAACCGCGGTCGTCAGCGGCGTCGTTGCACTGATGCTGCAGGTGAATCCGCGTTTGACGCCGGATCAAGTGAAGTGCCATCTCATGTCCGGTGCGCATCCGGCGGTCAATTCGTCGGGAAATCTGGCGTACACGGTTTTTCAACAGGGCGCGGGTTTGGTGGATGCACACGATGCCGCGTATAGCAACGCTTCGGGATGCGCGAACCAGGGCGTCAACGTGGCGCTTGACCTCGCGGGACTGCAGCACTATGGCGGCCGCGCCAACGAGGACGCCAACGGCAATTTCTACATCATGCAGGTGTCCACACCCCCGAATCCGGTGCAATCCTTGCTGTGGGGTCTCGGCTCGATAGTGGGGAAAATTCCGCTCGTCGGAACGCTGCTGAAGGGCATTCCCTTGCTGGGCGATGGCCTGTTATGGAACGGCACGTACACCGCAGCCAGCGGCTACACATGGAGTGAAGGCTATACCTGGAGCGAGGGTTACACCTGGAGCGAGGGCTATACCTGGAGCGAGGGTTACACCTGGAGCGAAGGCTATACCTGGAGCGAGGGATACGCTGGCGCTGACATACCGGTTCAAGAATAGCGCGGAATTCCAATGCGAATACGCAGGCGCATCATCAGTACGCTGGCTGCCTGCATAGCGGCGGGAGCCTTCAATTCGGCGCATGCCGCGGCGCCGGTCCCGTCGGTCAGGCCGCTGTTCTTCGAACATTTGACGATTCGCGACGGGCTCTCCATGAGCGACGTCAACAGCATCCTGCAGGATTCGGTCGGGTATGTCTGGCTGGCCACACAAAGCGGTCTCGACCGATACGACGGCTACTCCATACGCGAGTACCGGCGGCAGCGAGGCGATCTGCACGGACTCGCGAACGACTTCATCTGGTCGATTGCAGAGGATGCGAACAGCGATTTATGGCTTGCGACCGATGGGGGCGGCGTAGCCCGCTGGGAGCGCAAGAGCGACCAGTTTCAGCAGTTCAGACACGATCCGCAGCGTCCGCGCAGTTTGGCGAGCGATGCGGTGCGAGCACTCATTGTCGACGGACATGGACTGGTTTGGGTCGCAACCAAAGACCAGGGTTTGGACGCGCTGGATCCGAAGACAGGCGAGGCGCGTCACTATCGTCACCATGATGACGATCCCAATTCATTGGCTGCCGATTCGGTGGACACCGTCTACGCCGATCGCTCGGGAAGAGTCTGGGTGGGCACGGATCGCGGGTTGAGCCGCTACGACCCGTCGATCGATGGGTTCGTCAATGTCGACGCTGCAGTGGACGGCGTTCAACTGAACGACCTGCGCATCCGCGCCATCCGCGAAGATCACGCCGGAATCCTCTGGCTGGGCACGGTGAACAAAGGGCTTGTCCGCTTCGAACCCGACGCAAATCGTCTCACCGTATTTCATCATGATGCGCAAAACCCGCGATCGTTGAGCCAGGACTACGTCTGGTCGGTTCTCGAGGACAAGGCGCAGCGCCTCTGGATCGCCACCGGCGACGGCCTGGACTTGTTTGATCGCGCTACGCAATCCTTCGTTCGATATGGGCACGAGGCGGACAACCCGCAAAGTCTGCGCTCCAGCAATATTCTTTCCCTATATCAAGATCGCGGCGGCGTGCTGTGGGTGGGCACGCGCGAAGGCGGTGCCAGCCACTGGAACCCGCGCAGTTGGCTGTTCGGCCACTACTTCAGCGACGCATTCCGGGCCACGGCGGTCAATGCGTTCGCCGACGATGGCGCCGGAAAAGTCTGGGTGGGAACATTGGGCTCGGGGCTCGTGGAGATCGACGGCCGCAGCGGCCGCGAGCGCCGCTACCGCGAGCTGGCCGACGATCGCATCATGGCCCTGTTGTACGACGGTCGAGGCACGCTGTGGATCGGCACCATGTCCGGCGGGCTGGAAAAACTCGATGTCGCCTCGGGAAAAATTAAAGCATTCCGCTCCGTGCCGGAAGATGCCAGCACCTTGCCGGCCAACGGCGTGATGTCGCTGTACGAGGATAGAAACGGCACGCTATGGGTGGGTACTTTCCGGGGCGGTTTGGCCAGCATCGATCGCACCACGGAGAAAATCACGCGCTATCCCTTCGGGCCGGCGAATTCCAACTCGCTCAACAATTCGAAAGCGGGCGCCATTGTGGAGGATGCGCTCGGCAATCTCTGGATCGGCACATCCGGTGGAGGCTTGAATCTTCTCGATCGCAAAACCGGCCGCTTCCATGCCTACCGCCGCGATGACCGCGATCCGCAGAGCTTGGGCGACGATACGATTTACGCACTGCACATCGATCGGCACGGCGATTTATGGGCGGGCACCGCCGGCGCCGGTTTGGAGCGCGTGATCGGCAGTTCGGCAGATCCCGGCGCCGTGCATTTTGAGAGTCAGGCGCGCCTCGAAGGGATGTCCAATCAAGTCGTGTACGGCATCGAGTCGGACAGCGCCGATCGTCTGTGGCTGAGCACGAACAATGGGCTCGTGCGCTTCGATCCGCGCTCGCATGCCGTCAAGGTCTTTCATCAAGTCCACGGCCTGCAGGACGAAGAATTTAATTTCAACGCGCACTATGCGGGCGCCGACGGAACTGTGTTTTTCGGCGGCAATAACGGCTTCAATGCTTTTTCGCCGGATCAGATCGAAGCGGACACGCCGGCGCCGCGCATCGTGTTGACCACGGCGGCGAAGCTCAATCGCCCCATCGCCTCACAGGAGCTGCCGAGTCCGCTGCGGCCGTTGCAGCTTGCCTACGATGACAAGCTCGTCACGCTGGATTTTGCCGCGCTGGATTTCACTTCGCCGGCCAACAATCGATACTCCTATCAATTGCAGGGCTTCGATACCGGTTGGATCGACGCAGGCGCCATGCATCGGGCGACCTATACGAATTTGGACGCGGGCGACTACGTATTCAAAGTGCGCGCCGCAAATGCGGACGGCATATGGAGCGACGATAGTCTGGCCATTCCCGTGCACGTGGCGCCGGCTCCCTGGAATACTCTCGCCGCCCGCATTGTGTATTTTCTGATCGGCGTCGCGATTCTCCTCTACGCATGGCGCTTTCAGCGCCAACGGCGCGAGCGGGAGCTGCGCTACAGCCGCGAACTCGAACACACGGTGCGGATCAGAACGCACGAACTCGAGGAGCGCAATCAGCAGCTGCAGGTGCTCAGCCGCGCCAAGAGCGACTTCGTGGCCCGCATGAGCCACGAGCTGCGAACACCGATGAACGGCGTGCTCGGGATGACCAGCCTGTTGCTCGACACGCCCATCGACCGCTCGCAGCGGCGCTTTGCCGAGGCCATTCACCGCTCCGCTGACTCACTGCTGGCCATCGTCGATGACGTGCTCGATTTTTCGAAGATCGAGGCGGGACGGCTGCAGCTCGAGTCCGCTGAATGCGATCTGGTTGAGATCCTGGAACAAACCGTCGAGATGCTGGCGGCGCGCGCGGCAACCAAGGGTATTGAGCTCATATGCGATTCACCGCCGGGCAAGCTGCCGCGGGTAATGTTCGACGCCGTGCGGCTGCGCCAAGTGCTCGTGAATCTGGGCGGCAACGCGGTAAAGTTCACCGAGCGCGGCGAAGTCACGCTGCGGCTCAGCGCAACCGGCGCGGCTGAGGGCTCAATTGGGATACGGGTCGAGGTGGCGGATACCGGGGTGGGCATCGCGCCGGAAAGCCAGGCGAAAATTTTCGATGAATTTGCCCAAGAAGATGCCTCCACCACGCGCCGCTTCGGCGGTACCGGGCTTGGCTTGGCGATTTCGCGTCAGCTCATCGAACTCATGGGCGGCCGGCTCGCTGTGAGCAGCGCGCCGGGTAAAGGCTCCACGTTCTCGTTCGAGCTGTCCTTGCCGCTCGCCGACCCGTCGGCGCAATTCCCAGCGCCGCCCCGAAGTTTGAACGGTATTCGGGTACTGGTCGTGCATGAGAACACTGCAGCCCGCATATTGCTCGGCAGGACTTTGCGGGCCTGGTCGGCGCGCCCGACCGAGGTTCCCTCACTCGCGGAGGCGCTCAGCGCCTCGAGCGGCGCAAACTACGATGCGCTCGTGATCGACGACGGCTTGATTGCCGCCTCGGCCAGCCTCTGGCAGGAAGTACGGGGCCGATTGGGAAAAAATCTACGCACCATTCGCCTCTTGAGCTTCGTCAGCCTAAGTTCGAGCGGCTCGCCGGAGGACTCGCTGCTCGATACGGAGCTCACCAAGCCGGTGCGCCTCGCCGAGCTGCACAGGGCGTTGATCGGTTGTTCGGATCGGAGCACACCGCTCACTGAACGAACCGTTGCGATGAAAAAGCCTGCCGGAGTGCTGCCTGCGCTGCGCGGCCGCATCCTGGTCGTCGAAGACCAGCCTCTGAATCGCGAAGTGGCGATCGGTATGTTGACCTCATTGGGGCTGGAGGTTGAAACCGCGCATCATGGTCAACAAGCTCTCGACATCATTCAGTCCCGGTCTTTCGATGCCATTCTGATGGATTGCGAAATGCCGGTGATGGATGGCTTCTCCGCGACGCGCGCGCTGCGCGCCCGCGAGCCGGCCGACGCCCACATCCCGGTCATTGCGCTGACCGCTGATGCGACCAGCACAGGCCGTGCGGCCTGTCTTGCGGCCGGCATGGACGATCATTTGGCGAAGCCATTCAGACGAGAGGCGCTGCACGGCATTCTCGTGCGCTGGCTCGGCAAACAAAAGCAGGGCGCAGCGTTGCCGAGTGCGGTGCTGCCTAGGGACCCGGCGCCCGGCGCGGCCCCGCTACTCGATGGTGCCACGCTGGACGCGCTGCGTGCCTTGCCGCGCAGCGGACCCAAAGACATGCTCACCCACATCTGCGAGCTGTACTTGCTGGACTCCCGCGGCCTTATCGCCACGATTGAACAATCGCTGCACACGGACAATGGGGCGGACCTGGCGCGCGCCGCCCACGCCTGGCGCTCCTACAACGGCAACGTCGGTGCGACCGGTCTGGCACAGCTTTGCCGGGAACTCGAGGAGGCTGCCCGATCGGCCGATTTCGCCGCCGCGCGCGCAACCTATGCACAGATTCAGGCCTTGCACCTCCGCGTGCGCGACGAACTGCAGTTGGAAATGCGTAAATCCGCATGAATACTCCTGCCAAACCGGTGCGTGTGCTGATCGCCGATGACGACGCGATCTTGCGCGAGATCGCGGGCGCGATGCTGAAAGAGGCGGGTTTCGCCGTTCAGACGGTGGCCAGCGGCGATTCCGCGGTTGCGGCGTGCGCGCTGCGAATGCCCGACATCGCGCTGCTCGATGTCGAAATGGCGGAGGGCGACGGTTATCAAGCCTGCACCAACATTCGATTTCTGCCGGGCGGGGCCGATTTGCCCATCGTGATGGTGACCGGCTGCGATGACACTGCCTCGATCGATCGCGCCTACGAGGCCGGCGCGACGGATTTCATCGTCAAGCCCATCAATTGGACTTTGTTGACGCACCGCATTCGCTATGTCATGCGCGGTGCGCGCACCATCGACGCGCTGCGATTCAGTGAACAAAAGAACGCGGCGCTGCTCCGGGCAATACCCGACGGCATTTTTCTCGTGGACAGCGCGGGCTCCATCAGTCATTGCTTCAGCCCCATCGATGGGCTGCTGAACATTTCGGCGCGGGAGAGCGAAGCACAGTCGCTGTTCAGTCTGCTGCCTCTCGCCAAGCGCGGCCTTGCCATGGATTCGTTGAGTTCCGCCCTGCGCGGCGAGCCCGCGGTATTCGAGTTTTCATTGGACAGCACCCCTTCGATTCGCCACTTCGAATGCCGCTACTTGCCGAATTCCAGCGGCCAGGTCCTGGCGATTATTCGAGACATCACGGCGCGCAAGGAGACCGATGCGCGTATCCATCGGCTGGCCTATTTCGACGCTCTGACGGGCCTCCCCAACCGTGAATGGATTCGCGAGTACTTGTCGCAGGCGCTCTCGGAGGCGCGGCGCCGCCATCGGCATCTGGCCTTGCTCAATGTGGATTTGGACCAGTTCAAGCGCATCAACGACACCTTGGGGCACGGGACCGGGGATGCGCTGCTGCGCCAGGTCGCGGAGCGACTCCAGGGCGCGGTGGACCAGATCGACATCGACGGCGTGCAGGGACAGATCGCTCGGCTGGGCGGCGATGAGTTCGTGGTCGTGCTCACGGGACTGACCGATGCGGCGCAAGCCGAGCAGGCTGCCGCGCAAATTCTCGCCGTGCACGCGGCGCCGTACCTGCAGGCAAGCTATGAACTGGTCGTGACGTCGAGCATCGGCATCGCCAAGTTCCCCGAACACGGCGACGATGTAGAGAGCCTGCTCAAGAATGCCGAGGGCGCCATGTACGAGGCGAAATCGAGCGGGCGAAATCAATTGCGCGTCTACGACAGTGCCGTCAATGCGCGCGCGCTGAAGCGGTTGTCGCTGGAAATGGAACTGCGGCGCGCCGTCGAGGACTCAAGTCTCGAAGTCTATTATCAGCCCAAATACGAGGCGCGAACGCTCAAGCTGCTGGGCGGAGAGGCGCTGCTGCGCTGGTT
>Ga0210402_10003257_pt1 | contig 15294 bp, 18 predicted proteins | sample IncBWC7MmetaG_FD_161055 | JGI IMG/M metagenome (GOLD analysis project Ga0210402, IMG submission 161055) | Forest soil microbial communities from Barre Woods Harvard Forest LTER site, Petersham, Massachusetts, United States - Inc-BW-C-7-M | ecosystem: Environmental > Terrestrial > Soil >...
CCTTGATCAATGATCCGGCCGCCAAAGGAGTTTTCCAGGAATTGCAGCACCATGATATCGTTGATGTGCGCCACAGCACTGACGTAAATCGCCCACTGGGTATACCCATTGACACGATAACTTCGGTAACTATAGCAGCCATCGCCATCAAGATAGCCGGCAAGCCAAGCCCACGTAGGATGGTTCTTTGGCTTCAATGGTCCGGCATTGGTGCGTCGCGACTGAGAACTCGCCAGCGTCAATTTCTCTCGTTCTTCGAGCGAAAGGGTTTTTCTGCCGGCTCTCGTTTCTCTCCAAGTATCGAGTATCCATTGCCAGTGCTTCGCCTTGATCACCATATGCTTGATGAGTCGCGGCAAGAGCACTTCGAGGTCTGCACGCTTTGAGACAGCCCAAGCGATGAATTGCGAACCCTTGCCATAACGCGAGACCGAACCGATCCCGTATTGTTTTGGCAGGCTTTCGACAAACCCATGCTTGTCAACTGCGTCGGACGACGCAAGCCGCAGATTAAGGCTCAGGAAATAGCGATCAGGTCTGTTCAGATCGCGCTTGAAGTTAAACGATAGCGATCCGTCAGCATCTAGCAAACCTGCCAAATACTTGACGAAAGATTCATCGATCCCAGCCCCGTGTGCCATGGGCCAAGAAATCCTTCCGTCGGGTTGGCTTGCGCTTTCCCGTTATTTAGTTCCAGACCAGCATCGGTGTCTACTGGATTTGAAATGCCGAATCGGCCATTGATCCAGTCCTTCTTGGTCATTGTTGAGGTGCCTCTGTTCCGGTTGTCTGCGGGCGCATGATCGGGGTTGGCCGGTTTAAGGGGATCGACAATCGGCCGTCAGAGGACGTGGAGACGCCGCTGACAACTGAGGTCTGATTCCTGGAACCAGCGCCGTCACCTGCCCCGCAGGGCTTTCCATCGGCGGGTGAAATTGCAAGCCGCTCGGGGCCGCTGCGGTTGGATCGGGTAAGTTCGGAAGAACTTCGCCCGTGTGGATCCGCGGCTGATGGGATGCCCGATCGTCTTGCGAATGGCGTCATCGTATCGCTACGACAAAGGTGGAGTATGGCTGATGACGTGAGCGTCAACAGGCGACGAATCGGCGGAAATGCTATGGTGACCCAGTTCGAGTTCGGGGCGCCGCGATCATGGACACGCCAAGACTGACGCTGAGAGTGGATTTGGGCAGCGGACGAGCCCTGGGGCCCGGTAAGGTTCGCCTCCTCGAAGCCATCGAGAAGACCGGGTCGATTTCACAGGCAGGTCGAATGCTCGGCATGTCGTACCGGCGTGCCTGGCTTCTGGTCGATGACATGAACAATTGTTTTCGCGATGCCGTGATCGCCGCGCAGCCGGGTGGCGTCCATGGTGGCGGGGCGACGCTGACGCCATTCGGGCAGCAACTGGTCGAACGCTACCGCGCGATTGAGGCCGACGCGTTGGTCGCCACCCGCAGGCACCTTCACGATCTCGAAGCCGCCTTGAAAGGTCCGAGGTCGCAACGCGCCGCAACCTCGCTCAAGCGCTCGGTGCGTGCGCCGTCCACACGACGATGAGCCGATCGGCTGATACTAACCCGCGCGGTCACGCCGTGCTTGTTCGCGGGTAGCGAGCAGCCCGCGATATTCCTGTTGCATGCGGGCGCCGGAATCGCCGGCCCAGTAGCTCTTCCATCGATCGGAACCGTGGGGCGCCCGCATATATCTTCCTTCGATCTCCGCGATGCGGTTCTCCACGTTGGACAGGCCGTCGCCAGATGCATTCGGCAGCAGCGTGCCGCTTGGATTTATGGACTTTGCAACCTCGAGGATGGCCTTGTTGAAGGTAGGATGATTGGCAAGGACCCGGCCGTCGGGCAGGCGAGCGGTCAACAATGCATCCCTGAGGCCGTCCGGGAAACTTTGATCGAAAAACTGCGCGATGGCATTGCGGTTGGTCGCGTAATCATGGCCCCACTCGCGCATGAGCTCTGCCGATGCTTCGTGCTTGAAAGCCGCGTCGGCGTGATCGCGTTGGGCAGCGATCTGATCCTGCATGTCGAAATACCAGCCGACCGCCTGATTGTACTGGTCAGCTGTCCATCGGCCCTTCATCGCCTGGTCAGCAAAGGAAGCGAGAAGCGCCGTCTCGCTTTCGCCCATCACCGTGCCGTCGCCAAGACTTAATCCTTCAACATAGGCGACCGCGCTCTGCGGTAGGCCCTGTTCGGCACGCCAGATCGCAATCTGCTCCGGCGTCGCATTGTCTGGGGGCGGTTTTGTCGCCTTCAGGTCGCCAGAGGAGAGCCTTGCGGTTAATTCCTTGTAGGCCTTGGCCAGCGCTCCCGGACTTTCGAACCGATCGAGCGTTTTGCGGAACGCCTTGTCGCCGCCAGCCAAGTCCTCGCGCCAGGATTCCGGAAACGGCTTGGCAACCGGCGCGGAAGCTGGCGCTGCGTCTCCAGACGCGGGCGCCAGATTCTTTGCCTGCGGGTCGGCCGCAACCGCCGGATCAATCCGCCTTTCACTGGGAATGCCGCCTCTGTCGTCGCCCGCAGCGGCGCCATGCAGGCCGACGTCTCTGAGCCCGGAGGACTTGGAGGAAACGCCGTCAGGGGCGGCGCCCACTTCGTCCTCGGGCGCCGGTGCAAAGTGCGACGCGGACGCGAAACGGTTGTCCTGCATTGATCACCTCGTTTATTGCGGTGGGTCGCGTCGAAACCGGACGCGACCGGTGGCGGACGTACAGGCACAGGCGCTCACATGCGCGGATGGCTGACGAAGGCCATGCTGGTCGGCATGTTGCGCGTCGTCACATCACGTTCCGCCTCTTCCTTGCTCAGGATGCCGTCGCGCACGACTGTTCCGGTCGGTCCAATGATGCACCAACGCCTCGCCGGACCGCGCCATTGGGCGTAATGGTTTCCCCGCGACTCGATGCGGCCGATCGCGACACCGCCGAGCGGCGCCTTGAGCAATTCGGCAAAGCGGATGATCTTGGCTGGCACGTGCTCGACAAGATAGAGCAGTGCGAATAGCGTCGACTGCTCGTCCAGCACCTCGACGAGATCGCCGGCGCGCAGCTTCACTTCGTTTGGACCCCACACCGTCACGTCGGTGAGCACGCGATCATAGGGCGTACGTTCTGCGTCGATCACGACCCTCCACCAGTTGCGAGCAAATGCGGCATCTTGCATCGCACTCTGCGGGATCGGTGGCACCGGCCGTGCATGCGTGGCGACGTCGGCCTCTGGTGCAGGTTTCGATGTGTCTGCGACGATCGGTCGGACGTGAGGTGTCGCCTGCGTTTTACGTGAGCTCCGCGTTTCTGTCTGGGTCACCTGAGTCATAAGGATTTCCTGTCGCGCCCGGAAACGAGCGGTTCGCGATCCCGGCGCGTGGGATCGATGCCGCGTGATCTTGCGTTGGGAAAACGAAGCGATACGTATCGGAGACGCAATTCCGCCGCGTGCGAGCACGGCCGCGTCAGGCAGTCGGCGGCGCCATGCCAAAATTCTCGGGCATTGCGGACGATGTTGCCGCGCTTCCGCCATCTGCGCTGTCGATGCTGCCATGCAGGCGCGCCAGCGCCTGGGCATAGTCGGTGCGCAGCCCGCTGTCGGTCCAATAACGGCGCTGTCCGTCGCCGTTCGGATCGCGCAGTAACGCCTCGATCTCTCCGACCCGCTGCCGGTCCGGGCTCGCCGTCGGCGCCGGCCGCGCGGTGCCATCCGAGAGTGCATGGCCGTCGAGCCGCTCGCGCGCTTCGAATGCAGCGTCTTGCAACTCGATATCGCCCCAATAACGTGCCGGATTGTTGCGCAGCAGTTCATCGGCGCGCCCGAGGATCGCGCGATCCTCGTCCGGGCGCGGTGCTTGCATCACCGCTGCAGGTCCATTGTCGCGGATCGCTCGGTAGAGATCGAGGACACCGTCTCGCTGTTCCGCTGGCCAGCCTCGGTCAGAGGAATACTGCGTAAACGCGTCAGCAAGTTGTGCCTCGTCAGCCGCCGGACGCGCATGGTCGCGATACCAGGCGAGGGCGTCCAGAAATTGCTCAAACGACAGGCCCGCGCGCTTGAAGCCGTCGCGAAAGGCGCGGCGCAAAACTTCGTCCTGTTCGCTGACCAGTGCAAATTCACGATATCGGTGCATGATGGGTTCCCAATCTTCATGACGCCGGTGCGACTTGGAAGAAGATGTTCTTTGTGCTGAGGTTTGTCGCCGAGGTTTGCCGAATCTGCCCGGCTGTCGAGATGACGGCCTCGAAACCTGACGTTACGTTGGCCGGTGTCGTGAGATCGAGCGCGAACAGCACCACATCGCCATCCACGGCCGCTGGAAATGCGACGTTACCGACTCCATTGTTGCCCGGTGCGAGCTGGGAATTGACCGGCCCGCGCTTGGAGCCGACCAGTTGGCTGTCGACCATGAGTCCCGAGGAGGCGCCAAAACTGCCGTCGCCGACGAGCCCAAGGCGGCGGCCGTGAAGCCAGAGCAGAACGTTGTCTTGGGTAATTGCAGGCATGATAGAACTCCGTTTGGTCCGTGAATAAAGGTATCCAGGAGCTGGCAAGCGCCAGTGGCGCACTCTACTGATCGCCTCGATCTTGATTGCCAATACCGGCGCCGGCCAGACCAACAGCGCCAAGCGAATTGAACTGTATGACGTGCTTGAGGTACGGACTTTCGTTGACGACCGCGCGAACCTTGGCCGCGGTCCTCGGCGCCACCATTTTGAAATAGTTTGGATTCGTCATGTAGGTTCTTAAACCCTCGGCAATGAGTTCTCGCTTTACGAGGCGCTCGTCATAGCCGAAGTCTTCGGGCTGCGGATAAAGGGTTTTTCTCGGGCCAGCCCGCAGAGTCCTGTAAACCGCACGAAGTTCGTCAATCTCGGCGGACGTGAGCCTTTCTGACAGAAGACCGGAAAAGTGATCTATTGCGTGACCAAACTCGTGTGCGGTCACTAATTCCCGGTCCGATGGACTAAGTGTGGATTTAATGAATATATCGCCACTCGGTCCAGCTCGTGATTCATATCCGTGATATAAGCCGACTGTACCTGCGCTTTTCGTCGGCAGCTTGGGAGTTTCGATAAGCCGGAGATCCAGTTGCTCTAGTGCCGCTCCAATGTCGTCTGGCGACAAGGGTTCATCAGCCTCACCGGCGAATCGCCGCCCGGCGACGAAATCGGCGCGAAGGGGACGTCCTTCAATATCGCGGAGAAGTCGTCCTTTCGCATCGGTTCGGGGGGGCTCGCGATAGTCCCAGGCGAACGGTCGCTGCCATATCCGCGGTGGGCCGTACATGGCGATGTCTCTGCTCTGAGCGATCATAGGCGCTGGCTCAGGCGCATTCTGGTCCGCAGGAGACCTTTCTTCCGTCTTCATCGGACCGGCTTGGTTCTCCGCCGGAACGGTCGTGCGATCAACCTGAGCACGTTCGCTGGGCTGCTTCGTTACAGGCGGTAGTGTACCGGTTGCTGTCGTCGTCCTATTGGTCCCTGCATATACATCGGGAAGCGTCTCGGAATCTGACCGGATGGCTTGCGCAATGGTTCGATCGCGCAGCGCATCCTCGGCGACCTCGATCGGAGGAATGCCATGTTCGGTCCATAGCCGGAGAAGTTTCTGCTCGGTCTGGAAGCTTGCCGGGGTTGCGGCAATGCTCGCGGCTGCATTGCGAAAGTCATCCGCGCGCGGCAATGCGAGGGCCGATCCGCTTGTTGCAGTCGGTGCTGGCGCCCGTATTGCCGCAGCCTTCGGCCCGTTCGCGCCCGCAAGAAGCCCTGCAATTTGCGCGAATTGCGCAAAATCACGGGCAGCTTTGCCTTTTGCATATGGGCCCGGTCCTAAGGCTGCATCATGGGCTTCCTCCAACGTTTGCCCGAATCCCGCGCCAAAGCCTGCGATTCCCGCCGGCACCGATCTCAGCAAGGCGTCGACCGGTTTTGCGGCCGGAACGATCATATCGCCGATAACTCCGAGCCTGCTCAAGGCCTCCCGGTTTTCTGGAGAAAACCCCAGCGGTTCGTCGCCAAAGTAGTTTTGCGCATATTCTCCAGCAGCACCGAGGATGCGATTGAACCAGTTCCCCTGCTTCAAGCGCTCGACGAACGCGGCCGGAACTTCTTTTGGGGGCCGGGTGACACCGAACTCATCGTCGATCTCACCATCGGTAAATCCCGCCTTCTGCATTCGCTGCCGCTCCCCGGTGGCCCAATCGCCGATCTCGCCATCGGAAAAGCCTGCCTGTTTCAAAAGTTCGATTCTGGTCGGCATGATCCGTCACCGTGAAAGTGGAACGTGCATTTTGGCCTCGGGTAGGTCAGCGTTTGTGCGTCTGAGATATTCAGAGGGCGTTTCGTCAATCAGACGTTGTGGCACGGACTGAGGTGTCGCGGTCGGGCCGGAAACCGCTGTCGAGCGAAGTTGGCGGGCATTTTCTTCCAGTGCTTCTCGCACCGTGGTCCGATAGCGCTCAAGCGACTCTGGCTTTCCGACGTAGTCCGGCTTTGATCGATCAAATAAATCGAGCGGATCCTTGCCATCCTTGAGGTACTGATCGATTTTTCGATCGATATCTCGCTCCAGGAGATACATTTTGGACCTGCCAAGCTGATCGATTTCGCCAATCAGCGGGTCGGATTGGTCAAGCGCGGGCGCGACGCCCCTTAGAAAGGCCTGCTTGTGGGCCAGAAGCGGAGCTTGGGCCGGCGTCTGTGTCGAGAAGAATTCTTTGCGAACAAAATTGAAGTCGTCCCTGCTGAGTTTCCCGCCGATGTACGCATCATAAATCTGATCGGGCGTAGCGATCTTGTTCGGGTCGCCGTCCCGCAGGCGAATGCGATCGAGCAAGCCTCGCGCTGCGGGATTGGAGGTCGTTGCGTCGGTATCCGGGGCTGCGGCTCGATCCTCGAGCGCGAGCATGTATGTTTTCGCCGCGTCGGTGAGCTGTGGATTATTGGAAATATCGGCTCTCGTAAGGGTCGGTTTCTCGCTCGTCAGGTTTGCAACGATCTCGTTTTCGGCTTGATCGGATGAGCGTTGGCTCTCCTGTCCGCGACGTAGCGCGGCATGGTCCGCGTCCTTAAGATTGTTTTCCTGCTGCTCCCGCGCCTGCTGGACCAACGAGTCCTTCGACTGCTGAGAGAGCTGAGTCAGCAACGGGTGACCGCGGTCCCGGGATTCAAGCTCTCTGATCGCCCGGTCCGGATCGACGCGGCTCATTCGCGCGTATTGCGCGGCGCAAAGCGCAAGTGCGCTGCTGCGCTTCTCCTCCAAGGCCTGCTCGGGAGTGACGAAGCCCCGCGCGACTGAATCGTCTATCGCGGAATGCAGCGCATCTACACCGCCGGTAAACAGGCCGTCGTTCGGGTCGAGGGAGATATGATGTACGAGGTTGCTCAGATATTTGCCGCGGCTGCTTGCATGGGCATCGGCAGCGCCGCGGAATGCTTGATTTTGGATGGCCGCACTTTCCCTTGCAAGCGGCACTGCCAAATTGCTGCGCACATGCTCTCGCAAGTCTTCATTTGAGATTTGAGAAAGCCCATCCTCCAATATTTTTCCGGCTTCCTCGTTCCAACGCTGCGCGAGCGTTGCGTGGTCGGGATCGTTCCGATAACGCTCGCGCGCCTCGATCAGTCTCCCATGAATGAACGCATTGGCGTTGACGGCCTCCGTCATGGCTCGTTGTCGGGTGATCTTAAAGGTTGCCTTCCCGATATCGTCGACCCCCTGGCCTAATCGCGTGCCGGCGTCGGCGATCTGCTGGACGCCGCGCGCAAAAGGCGAGACATCGTAGCCGCCGATCGGGCGCGCGCCCGGCACGTTCGGCAGGCTGCCGAGTGCTTCAGTGGTGGGAATTGTGGGCATGCGTCGGGCTCAATTGCTCCATGGAGCATTGCGGGAGGCTCCCGGGCGGGCGAAGTCGTCCGGATGGCTTGGTCAAAGTCGCGGACGCTGGATCAGGACAGCCCCTTGCCGCCGTATATGCGCATGAACGATGCGCCGCCTCCCGCGATTGTTGAGAGTGCGTTGAGTGTGGATGCGCGGCGCATCTCCTCGCCGCCAAGTGCGTCCAACTCGCCTGTGTATCTTTTGCCGGCGGCACGGTTCATCAAACCGCTGGCCTGGTTCTGGCCGGACCACAAGTCCATATCGGCTTGGTAGCGGCCCCGAGCGGTAATCTGCGCTTGGTTGGTGAGCGCGCTGCCCGTATCCGCATCGACGCCGTTCGCGGCCGCTTGCGTGACCGACGAGGAGCGCAGCAGGTTGGCGCGCTGATTGACGTCGATCGCCTGGCGCTGGGCAGCGGCGGTTTCGCCGGCGGAATTGGCAACATCCTGATCAGCTTCGAAATTGGCCTCGGCCTGCTTCATCCGGCCAATCTGCGCCGCGTAGTCGCCGCCCGCGATGGTATTCGTCGCGGAAATTGCGGTACCGATGCCGGTCAGCGCCGCTGCTGTTGTGCTGAGGGGATCGAACAGCGGACACGTATATTTTCGCAACGGGTGGTACGGGGAGTACTGCATGACGCACCCTTATTCGGTCGAAAGCGAATACGATGTTGCTTGAGGATTTCCAGGTCATGCGAGCGGGCGTAGTGGACCGGCCGGCGGTAGACCTTCAGGCGATTTCGGTCGATTCGTTCCGATGATCCGGACGCATCTTCTCGATGCGCCGTAATTGTAGGCCGACCCAGCGCTTGCCTTCAGCGAAATCGGTCGCGCGTTTGCCGTCCTCCCCGCCTGGCCAAAATGTCATGCGGTCGGTCTCGCACAAGGCGCGTACCACATATTCGTAGGCGCGCCGCTGCTGCGCATTGCTCGCGGTTCCGTTGGCAATGGCCTGGAGTGCGAAGATATCTGCATCGTCGATCCGCGGTATTTGCCAGGGACGATCGGGCTGGGATTTCGGCCGTGAAGATCTCATTGGCGCCTCACATCAAGCCCGCTGTCTGCAGCGATGAGGCCATTTCGCCGACGTTCTTTACTGCCGTCGCGGCCTTGCCCGCCTGTTCGCCGGCATGGCCAAGCTGTGCTGCCTGTTGAACTGCCGCTTGTTGGGTGCGCGCTTGTGCCTTCACGGCGGCAGCCTGGTCCTGATCCTCCAGCCATTCGGCCGGGGCGCCCGTGCCTTCATAGACGCCACGGAAAGCCTTATCGAAATTGATGTCAGCGCGCACAGAGGGGTCGAATTGCATGACTGCCCCAAGTAGCTGCGCCATTTTGGTGAAGCTCACGACCTTCGTCTCAGCCTCGGCCTGCACCAATGGATTGGCGAACTTGAACTCGATTTTCTGATCGCGCAGGGCTGGCGGGCGATCAAGGCGGGAGCCGAACGCGCCGACGCGATCAAGGATGTCGAACGTGGATTGGCACAGCCGACCATTGTATTCGAGGTCCATCGGCTCAAACAGCGGTGTTGCCCGGCGGATATATTCTTTCATCCGTTCGGACACCTCGTAGGCGGTCATGGCTTTCCCGTCGAATTCGGGCAGATTCAGTACGTTGAGGAAAAATGCCTCATTGATGACGCGTTCGATCTTGTCTTCGTACTCGGTGCCCCACTGCAGCCCTTCGCCGTTGAGGGTGATCGGCCGCAGGACCTCGCCGGTGCGCTCGTCGTAGTCGGGATCGACCCAGTTGATGGCGCCGGCGTAGAGATTGGTGCCGCCCTGGATGGCGTCGCCGACCGCAATCATGGGCGGGTCTACGATCTTCTGGCCGATCTCGATCAAGGTCAGCGTCATCTGCTGGAGCATCCGGGCATCCGGCAGCGCCACGATGGCGGTTGGTGAGTAGGCGTATTGCGAAAATCCCCCGATCGTTACCCAACGTGGGATGATGTAGCCGAGATCGAACTGTGACACCTCCTCCAGGATGGTCTGATGATCCTCGTCGATTACGCATTGCACGAACGGGCGGACGTCGCTGCGCTTCTGCGGCCGGCCTTTCTCGTCCGTGCCGTAACTGTCGTATTCGTCGGCAGGCAACACGATGACGCGGCAGTTGACGCTCGTGAAAGGGTCTTTTTCAGCCCTGGTCTTGACCTCGGGGGCCACCGTGTCGGGGTAGAGCTTGCACAGGGCGCGAGCGTCGAGCTTCCATTTGCGATGAAACTGATCGATGACCAGATCGGCGTTCTCGGCCCACACGCAATCGCGCAGATGCCAAGTGCGGTAGAGCAGGCCGGTACGCCGCGCGTTCAGCCTGGGCTCGATTACGCACTGGCCGAACAGAATGTAATCGGCATCGCCCTCCTTGGTGGCGCGGGTGAACTGCGAGGCACCGTCATACATCACCCGGCGCATCGTGGCGCCGGCGCGATCGAGCCATTCCTTGCAGGCACGACTCTCGTTGAGGGACTCGATTGCGGTTCTGGGTTGGAACCAGTCCATTCCGCGCGGCCTCAGAATTGACGATAGCGCATTGGAAAGCTCGCGATGCGCGAGCACCGGCCGGCCGGTCATGAGATAGGAGGCGAATTCTTCCGAGATGTAGCGCGAGCGTGTCATGTCGGCGCGCATCGGATAGAAATTTTCAGCGAAGCTTTGCCACAGTGTGAGCAACGGAAACCGCTTGGAATAGAGCTGATCGCCGATCTGCAAGAGCTCCTGAATGCGGGTTTTCATTGGGTGGTCATCCCAGTCTTCAAAGAAAAGCGGGATTTTGCCCGCAAACTGCATGGCTGACTTAGCCGCCACCCAACGATCGTCCGCCGTAGGGTGCGCTCACGCCGCTGGCTGGCGTCTGTCCGCCTCGATTGGCTGCGGTGGTGAGAATAGTCGACGAGCGGCCCGCTCGCGCCGCGGCCTGAGCCTTTGCGGCTTCCATGGCGGCTGGATTGAAAGGATCCGGCATGGGCGGGGGCGGTAGCGGTGCCGGCGGGGGCGGAATGTTGATGGTCGGTGGCTTGAAGAGGGAGCTCAAGGGATTCTCCTTTTACACGGCGGCGATTTTCTTTGCGGCTGGTGGCCGCTATGACTCATCGAATATCGGTCTGAGAATCACGCCTGGTGGCAGGCTTCGGCGTGAAGTGCCGGTGTCGCGCCAAAGGATCGCGGCAACGTCGCCGGATTCGATACCGACGCGTTCGTCCCACAAGGTCGCGCCGGCCGGCAGGTCTTCCATAGCGATCGGCTTTCCGTCTCCCAGGGCAAAGCCGTCGCGGTCCACGTAAAACCGTCGTGGCCTATTTGAGGCGACTTCCGTTGCTGCAGGCCACGCCGCCGAAAGATGATCTGGAGCGCTCGGAGTTCGGTCGGCTTCATCGCAACGCGTCTCTTCCGGCACGACCCGTATCCCCTCGCACGGACCGTAGACCACGTTGAACGCCATCGCCATCATCTGCAGCCACGCGATTCGATCCAGACGAGGCCATTGCGCGATTTCCATCGGCAGCTTTGCAATCAAGGCCATTAGCAGGTGATCATGCTTTGCTTTGGTCATACGAATTCTCCGGATGACAGATGTGGCATGACGGGATGTTCTGACGTCTGGCATCCGACATCTGTCATCTGTATTTGAGATGCCGGTACCCGACCCTCGCGAATTCCTGACGATCCGGCACCGGCTCCGGATCGAGTCTGCGGCGAACTTCTTCGCTAGATCGGCCGATTGCTCGCGCGATACTTTCGATGTTGTGCCCCTCACAGGCCATGCATTGCGCTCGTACCAGCTCATCGAGCGGCCATGGCGAATGCGATGTTCGCCGGGGCAGCCGGCCAGTTGTCGCGTCTGGCATTGCGTGCTCCTGCATGGGTCGGCGGCAAGACCGCCGGTTCCGGCTATCGCGGCCGCCGCTCTTTCAAATGCGGATAGCCTACATTCGCCTGCTCTGGTCGAGCCTCCCGCTGCCTGCGTCGCAGTTCCGCCGCCGCGGCCCGCGCGCCCTCCGAGAGGCACATCACGATGGCATCGCCTTCGTCGGGAGAGCGGCCGAGCCGCTTACGGATCTGGTTCTTGTCCTCGATCTTGATCCCACGCGCTGTGAGTTCCCAACGCGCCGCCGCGAGATCGGCCTTCACTGATGCATCGGACGGCAGCGCAAGCACGGACCCGCCCGCTTGGTTGGGGTCCAGTTCCTCGCGCATGCGCCACCAGGCTTCGGCGCGTTTGTTGTAGAAGCCGAGCTGGCGATCACGGGTCTTTGCATGGGATACGCCGGCGCCCTTGAAGCCGACCACCGGAATGCCGTTATCCTTGAGACGCGAAACGGTATCGCCGCCCCAGCCGCCGTCCACGTCGACCACGACCGCGCAGCGGTCGCGCCGCAATGCAACGACTTCCGCCGCGACGGTGCTGCCGTCCCGTGTCTCGTGGCCCGGCTTGCGGACGAGCGGCGCATACCAGCCGCCATGCCGCGCGGCGAGTACGGTGTAATCCGCGCCACCTTGGGCCACATCGAGCCCGATCGCCGTCATCGCTATGCCGCGTCCGGCGTCTGCGCGCCAGCGCCGTTGTGCCGCCTCGATCCATGCGGTGGGGATGACCTGGAAATCGCCGTCCTTCAGCCCGGCAGCGAAATTGCCGTCACGATAGGCGCGGCGCAGCTCTTCCGGCAGGCCGGCTAGCACCGCAGCGTAACCGGTGCAGCGCAGATCGGGATTGTCCTCAAGTCGAGCCGGAATATAGGTGCGCGAGCGTGCCAGCACGTTCTCGCCGTCGACCATATGGGGACCGCGATCCACCACCTCGATGTCTGAGCCGTCGGGCCCGGTGGTGAACCAGCGCAGTTCGCCGGGATTTGCCGGCCGCGGATGCATCGGATCGAGCCAGGGCGACCAATGCCTGATGACCCAAAGTCCTTCGGCGGTCGTCGGCGGGTTCGATCCGACCACGACCCGGCAGCGCTGCTTTTCGTCTGCGGACCGATTCCATCCGATGATGAAGCGATATTGCGAGAGGAGAAAATCCGTGCCTTCGTCGAAATAGATGAGATCGTAAGGGTTGCCTTTGAAGCGTTGCTTGTCGTCCTCCAGTTCGCAGCCTGCGAACTGGACCAGCCGCTCGCCCGCGCCATCGGGGAGTTGCAGTCGCCACCGTTGGGCTTGCCCGTTGAAGCCGTCACGGCCGCCCAGAATTTCCGTGACCTGCTCGGCCAGTTTGAGTGCATCCTTGTTGATGCGGCGCAGGAGGAGGGAACGTTTATGTGCGGTCAAAGCGAGGCCGAGTCCCAGCGCCGTTTTGCCGCCGCCAGCCTGTCCGCCATAAAACAGTTCGTCCGCCAGGCAATGGTAGGCGTCAGACTGAGGCCCCCGATTGGGCGTCCACACGTGCTGGCCGGTTTTCGAAAGCCAGATCCAGGCCGCCTCGTCCTGCGCCTCGGGCGGGATGTGCCTGAGGCTGCCGGCGATCTCGTCGTGGGAAGGATAGTCGTCAGGAAGATCGGTCACGTTCTTGTCCGTTCGCCTTGTCAGGCTCTTCAGCCCTTTCCTTCGCCGCGAGCCCCAGCAGGAATAAGATGCGGCGCGCGGCGTCGTTGTAGTTGCCGTCGAATTTTGCCGGCAGCGCCGGACTGCGTCCGGGCTTGTGCGATGAAGGCGGGCGTCCGGGTTTGTCCGGTAACAGGCGCAGAAGCCGGCTTATCGCCACCGTCGCGGTCACGGCGGCAGCGGCCCGTCCGTTGTCGACCGCGAACTTCCGGGCTTCCTCCAACTTGCGGATCAGAGTTTCGACGGTCATCTCCTCGGACGGGATGTCGGACGACGGCCGGGGCTGCTTCCGGGCATTCCCCTTTACATTGCCCTTTTCGTTCTCTCGGGCTTTGCGGTTGCGCCCTGGCGCTTTCGGTCGCGGCATTGCGCGCCTCCATCGTCGTTGCGTCTCGTGCGGCGCCCGTCACGTTCGCGCCTGTAAGATGGGTTTCGCTTCGCTCAACCCATCCTACCGGCCGGGCAAAAGGGAATCGTGGGTTCGACCCTTACCTGAGGGTTCGTCGCGCTGTCAGCGTCGCTGTGAGGCTCGCTCCGCTGCCCACGGTGATCCGTGGGCGGACCCAGGCGGTCGGTTGGTTGACTTGCAGCAGGCCGGCCGCCGTGAACGACACGGCAGCGCCCGAGGGGGTTGACAAGGTGAAGTAGTTAATCCCGTCGTTCGAGCCCTCGAGCACGATGGTCGAGGCTGCAAACGTACCCGTGACCTGGACCGAGCGATCGGCCAAATCGGTTCGTTGCAGCGCCTGGCCGATGTCGCCTGCGGCCGCGAGCGGTGTCCAGGTGGCCACGATAGCGTCGACTCCACCGGAAGGGCCGCGAATTTTAGAAAAGGTCGGGACAATCGTTGCCATATATCAGCCTCCGAAAATCAGAAGTTGGAAGTCAAACGTGAGAGCCTGGGAGGTCAACGTTAGAGATATCAAGCCGAGTGCGCCGCTCGCCGCGAGGTTCGGTTTGGCGGCTCCGGCTTCTCGTCATCCCCTGGCGGTGAAATATAAGGAGACGGATGGATTGGTCCCGCCGGCAAGCGTACCGATATTGCCCTTGATCTGACGGATCGGTGCCGGGAAGGTCACGGGAGAAATCTCCCCGCTGACGTATCCCTGGCTGGTATCGAGGACGCACAGCGTGTCCCAAGTTCCGCCATCGAGCAGCGCCATCAGGTTGATCACAGCCTGGGTTGGTGTCCCAGCGATCTCCGCCTGCACGGCTGCGGCTAGTTGCGGAAATTCCAGGTTGAACACTGGCCCATCGCCGGTCGTTGCGGCGGTATTGAGAAGCTTTATTGCGACGGTCTGCGTCATGTCGCTCTCCTGCGGTCCTGGCTATGAGGGTGACGTGTCACGAAAGACGGGGCTGCCGTGCCGAGGTCGTCGGCGCCGCCGGCTCAGGCCCTGCGAACAAACGCATGGCGGGCCGGCGGCGCCGGTCGCGAGCCACAAGCGCGCCTGTAAGGCTGGAGGACGGGCGTGCCGGACCTGCGCGCATCACGTGGATGAACGCGCGTCCGTGCTGACTCCAGGTACAAACGTGGGGCTCACGAAACGGAAACGGATAGCGGTCAACGACTCGGAGTGGTTCGTTAACGATAAGCAGTCGGTTAGCTGTATGACATTTGGAGTTTAGGTGTTTTGTGCCTAGGGACGACTAAACTAGACACAAAATCTAGGAAAACAGGAACTTAGCAGCACTTAAAATCAGTGCGCCTGAGAACGTTTCGCTCAGGCGCACCTAATCACTATGGATAATTAATCTCATATATTCGCCCCGCTGTCAAGTTGAAAACGCGAAAGGAAAAAATCGTTTATATACGCGACTAAAATCGCATTAGTTTCCGAGCCGCGACGGATGGACTCGCCGATCAGA